>Ga0207061_1040_pt1 | contig 35765 bp, 24 predicted proteins | sample Alteio_BWMinCont_31_FD_153275 | JGI IMG/M metagenome (GOLD analysis project Ga0207061, IMG submission 153275) | Enriched cells from forest soil in Barre Woods Harvard Forest LTER site, Petersham, Massachusetts, United States -... | ecosystem: Environmental > Terrestrial > Soil > Temperate forest >... | reverse complement strand
CTGGACGCAGATCGAGGAGCTCTTCCATCGCGCGGCGGAGTGTGCCCCGGAACACCGCACTGCGCTGCTCGACGAGTCCTGCGACAGCGATTCAGAGTTGCGTCGAGAAGTAGAAACACTGCTTTCCTACGATGAGAGCGCCGGCGGTTCCGTGCAGGCTGCCGTACTGGGCGGCCTGGATAGCGTGGGGTTCCCGCTAACGGGCGAGACTATTTCTCATTACCACATTCTGGATGGGCTCGGCGGCGGCGGCATGGGCTTGCTATACCGCGCGGAGGACATCAAGCTGGGACGTCGAGTGGCACTCAAGTTCCTGCCCGAAGAGTCCGCCAAGGATCTTGCGGCGCTGGGGCGCTTCGAACGCGAAGCGCGGTCGGCTTCTGCGCTGGAACATCCCAACATCTGCCCCATCTACGAATTCGGAGAGCACGATGGGCAACCATTCTTGGTGATGCAGTTGCTGGAAGGACAGACGCTGCGGGAATTGATCGCTGCAGCAGGTCCGGGGAAACCGCCGCTGGAACTGCACAAGCTGCTCGATCTGGCCGTTCAGATTGTGGATGGATTGGACGCCGCGCATCAGAAAGGGATCATCCACCGCGACATCAAGCCGGCCAATATTTTCATAACGCGTGAGGGCCAAGCCAAGATACTGGATTTCGGTTTGGCAAAACTGGCAAGTATTTTGTCGCTGGAAGGGGATGATTCGGCGAGCGACGCTCGAAGCGACTGCCGCGCAGCGTGGAAACCGCGCGGGACCTTGCCCCTTTCAACTCCCGAATTGTTTCTCAGTCGCACCGGCGCAGCTATGGGCACGGCAGGCTACATGTCGCCGGAGCAAGTGCGCGGCGAGAAGCTGGATGCGCACACGGATCTATTCTCGTTTGGACTAGTGCTCTATGAAATGGCGACGGGGAAACGCGCTTTCGCCGGTGATACCGGGCCGGAGCTCCAGGAAGCCATCCTCACGCAGACGCCCACCCCCGCGCGAGAAGTGAACCCCACGCTTCCCGCGAAACTCGAAGAGATCATCGGCAGAGCGCTCGAAAAAAATCGCGAAGAGAGATACCAGTCTGCCTCGGAGACGCGCGCTGACCTGCAGTCTTTGCAACGCGAAATTCAGCCGAAACCTAGCGGGAGGTGGCGGGAGATGACGGCCGCTGGCGTGGCCATACTGTTCATGGCCGGCGCGGTTTTCTGGTTCGCCAAACACCAGTCCGCTTCGCAGATTCCTCCGCCGGACTTGAAGCTGCGGCAACTCACCGCCAATCCACCTGAGAACGGCGTAACCAGCGGGGCGATTTCCCCCGATGGCAAGTACCTGGCCTACACCGACACGCAAGGAATGCATGTCAGGCTGATCGAAACTGGAGAGACTCGCGTCGTTCCTCATCCCGAAGAACTTAACGGCAAGAACGTCGAATGGGGAATCATCCCGCAGTGGTTTCCCGACAGTGTCCGCTTCCTCGCCGATGCTCATCCGTCCGGGCAGAGTCCCGCGTTCGTGAGTTCAAAGGGCGGGAGTATCTGGATCGTCTCGGTGCTTGGCGGACCGCCGCGCAAACTCCGCGACGAAGCCACCGCCTATTCCGTTTCTCCGGATGGTTCCGCAATCTCTTTTGGAACAAACAAAGGCCGCCGCGGTGATCGCGAGATTTGGCTGATGGGGCCTGACGGAGAAGACGCTCGGAAACTCTATGAGACCGGCGAGAATGGCGCAATTTGTTGCCTCCATTGGTTTCCGCATGGACAACGCGTCTGGTACGGTACCGTCGATAAAGTCCCAGGCGGTATCGTTACCCGCGATCTCGGCGGAGGGCCAGTCACTCCGATTTTTTCACCATCCGAGGTCAAGACATCCTGGCAGTACACGGTTTTGCCCGATAACCGGTTGCTCTTCCCCATCGGGGAACCAGGGGCCGTTGGCGTCACGTGTAACTATTGGGTGATGCCGCTCGATGAACGAACCGGCGCCCCCACGGACAAGGCCAAGCGGCTGACGAACTGGGGAGGGTTCTGTCCGAACGACACCAGCGTGACGGCGGACGGCAAGAAGCTGTCATTCCTTAAATGGATAGGTCACTCCTCTGCTCAGGTAGCCGAACTCGAAGCGGACGGGAAGCGCATTGCCAATCCGCGAGGCTTCGCGCCGAGCGAAGGTCAAAACAATCCCTTGGATTGGACAGCCGATAGCAAGGAAGTTATTTTCGCGTCGAATCGAAACGGCCATAACGGAATTTTCAAGCAGTCGCTGGATGGAGAAACTGCGGAAGCCCTCGTCACTGGGCCGTACAATGGGGTGGACGCTCGCGTGAGTCCGGATGGCACGTCCCTTCTGTACATGGCAGAGACTGAAGAAGGCTTGAAAGGTCCCATGCAGGTCATGCGCATGCCTGTCGTCGGGGGAACACCCCTATTGGTTTTGACCGCTCGCCCTTACAGCGAGTTTCGTTGCGCCAGGTCACCATCTTCCCTGTGCGTGATCACTGAGCGGACCGATGATCGCTGGCAAATGGTTATGACTGCATTCGACCCGTTTCAAGGCCGCGGAGCGGAGTTGGCCAGAATTGATCTCGACAGTGAAGCGAAGAAGTTCCATTGGGATCTTTCTCCGGATGGCACACGCATTGCCTACTTCAGGACTCCGCAGGAGCCGATTGAAATTGTTTCCCTGCGCGCCAACGCCCCGCACAGCTTCTATGTGAAGGGCTGGGATAACTTGGATTCCTTGGATTGGACCGCGGATGGAGAGGGGTTTTTTATTGCCGATGGAGTTCACGGAGGAACGGTCCTTCTGCATGTGGATTTACAAGGCAATGCGCACGTCCTGCAGAAAAATCAGGGGACTGCCGCGGTTTTCGCTCGGCCGTCGCCTGACGGCCGGCATATGGTCATCGGAGGCTTTAGAATCGAAGGCAACATCTGGACACTGGAAAACTTCTGAAGGCGGCACGCGCCGCGGATCAGGATTTGACTTTGAGAAAGAAGCCGTAGATGGTCAAACCGAGGCCGCCAAGGAAGAGCAGCGGCGTGAGATATTGCGTCAGCAATGGCATCACCGGCGCGGGCAAGGGAAGCAAAAAAATAGGAGCGCCATAGCCGCCAGCGAAATAATGAATCACGGCTGCGAGCAGCATATAAAGCAGCCCGCGGCGCATCTGATGCCCTCCGCTGGGACTGCTACGGCGAGATACTTTAACGGTGAGAACCGCCTCACGGCAAAATGGACATTGCGGCAGACGCGCCGCCATCTGCTTGCCGCAATAGGCGCAGCGCTGTGTGTCCCCGGCTTGTTGTCCAAAACTGCCCATGCGAATCCTACGATCCTTCCTCTCTAGGCTAGGGTCGCGACGCGTGCAACGTCAAGAGAGATACTGAAAAAGAGTCAACATGGATTCCAAAATAGAATGAGAGCGCGGAACATCGGTCGCGTGCCACGCTCGGGCGAAAGCTGCCCGCCAGCGTGCCGCGAACCCGGAACTCCTATGAGGATACCGGCGCAGAGAGCCGGAACGGGATAAGTATCTTTTTGCTAACAAATGGCCGCTTGGCCAGGGTTGGCCATCTTCCGATTCGTGCTACAAAATTATGGCAGACCAAATTGCACGCAGTTTCACAATCTCTCACGGGAGAACTATGCGCAAATGAGGAGAAGAGATGAAATATAGAACGACCCGGCCCCTTTTGATGGTGCTGCTCGTATTCGTTGTGGCCCTGGTTGCCGCTGGGTCGTCTTTGGCCCAGGAGAAAAAGGTCGGACAGCAAAATGGCGTGGATAATTCGAAGATGGGAGCGTATCGCGCGATTGCACAACACATCTATTCGGATTTCCAGAAGGGCGACCTCGCCGGAGCCGCGGAGATGGCCCGAGTTCTGGAAAGATTGTGGGACAAGGCGGAGGACTACGGTGGCGATGCAGCGCTGTCAAAGACCAATCGCCAACTGTTCGATGAAATCGATAAGGCCATGGATCAGTTTCTGACTCCCATCTGGGAAGCAAAAGCCAAACCACCGGACCCGGTAAAACTCAAAGCCGCCTACAACACGTACCTGGAAAAATTGAAGCTCGCGGATTAACAAAACTTGCAGGGACTATGAAGCGAAAAGAGGCTCAATCGTGGGCCTCTTTTTGTTTTCTCGAGGCTTTTTTGGCGAGCAAGTAGAAGCCTTGCCGCGGCGCTTCCCTTTCGGTCTACAGTTCGCGGAGAGCCGACGCCACAGGCATGCTTGCGGCGCGCATCGCCGGCAGGAATCCGCCAATGAGGCCCATCACCAAAGCGAAAACAATTCCCTTCACGAGCAGTTCCGTTGTGATCTTGAACGCAAACGCAACGTGCGAAAATGTCTGCAAGTTCATGGCACCGGTGGTGACGCCGTTCAGACGCAGCACCGCGAGGCAGCCGACAAGTCCGCCGACAAAAGCGATGAGCAACGCCTCGAGGACGAACGAGAACACCACCGAGGGCCCGCCAAATCCGAGCGCGCGCATGGTGGCAATCTCCCGCCCGCGTTCCGCCACAGCGGAATACATGGTGTTGAGCGCGCCAAAAACGGCGCCAATCGCCATGACCGCCGCGACCAGGCCGCCCAGCACGGTAATCAGCGTGGTCAAGCGATTTGACTGCTTCGAGTAGTAGTCGATCTCGCGCGTCACGTCCACGCTGAGGCGCGGATCGGCAGTCGCCGCGTCCTTCAATTGCTGCAATGCGGACGCCGAAGTGAGATGCACGGTTATGGACTGGAAAGCTGTGTCGGGGCGGTTGAAGGCTGGCCCGATCAGGTGCGCGTCGCCCCAGACGTCCGAGTCAAAAGAGCTTCCGCCTGCGTCAAAAATGCCGACAATTTTCCACTGCACGCTGCCGAGGCTAATCGTGTTGCCGAGAGTCAGCCCGGCATACGAAGCGTTAGCATTTTTCCCAACCACAATCTCGTTGAGCCCGGGCGTAAACATGCGGCCCTCAACGATCTTGATATTTCTTCGAATCTCCAAAACATTCTTGGAAACGCCGCGAATTTCCACGTTGGCGTCGGTTCCCGTCGAAATGAGCGGTATTGGAGCCACCAGCACCACCTCGGCAGTCACGAGCGGGCTACCGTCCGCCCCTCTCGCGATTCCCGGTTTGTCCTGGATGATCTTGACGGTGTCGATGGACACGCCGCCGGTCATTTCGGAAGTGGCCCCGGCACGCATGATAATAGCGTTGTCTTCAGAACCGGAAGATACGAGCGTGGCTTTGAACCCGCGAGCCAGCGACAACATGGCGATGAACACCCCGACTGTGCCCGCGATTCCCACCACCGCGACAATCGCCGAGCTCCAGCGCGCTTTTACGCTCCGGAAATTGTAAATGATCGGGATAGCCACTTCACACTCTCCTCAACGCATCCACAACGCGCATCCGCATCGCGCTGATACCCGGCAAAAATCCGCTGGCCAGGCCCACTGCCACGGCTAAAACGACCCCGGTCCCCAGCGCTGCCGCTGACAGCAACAGCGGCGGGAGCAGACCGTTCAATTTGACGGCCACGACCGGGATGGCAAGGAACGCCAAGCCCAATCCAATCAGTCCGCCAAACAATGCAATTACCAGCGATTCCGCAAGCACGAAGAACAGCACGAAACGGTCGGAGAACCCTATGGCCTTGAGCACCGCAAGTTCGCCAGTGCGCTCGCGAATGGATATCGCCATGGTGTTTCCGGTGACGAGGAGCAGCGTGAAAAACACCACACTTCCGATGGTGGTAATCAGAAGCTGGATGTTCCCGAGTTGCTTGGCGAAACCGGCCTGAAAAGCCGATTCCGTTTCCGTCTTGGTTTCGTAAGACGAGTTCGCGAAACCCTCATCAATGGCTTTCCCCACTCGTACCGCATCATCCGGCGAGTCCAATTTCAAGACCCACCAGCCCGCCTGTCCTCTGTTGAGGGCGTCAGGAGCATTTTCATAAAAATAGTCCCACTGTAGCCAGAACTGGCTTTCGTCGCCGCCTTCCTTGTCATTTGTATAGATTCCATCGAGATTGAATTCCCACGTCTTAGTGGAGCCATAGAGCGCGTTTTGCAAGGGAATACGATCACCCACTTTCCAGTGAAAGCGGTTGGCGAGGTTCCGGCCGGCAATGGCGCCCTGACGGTCGCCCAAGAATTTCTTCCATTGGTCGTCGGGAACGCGCATCTCGGTCATGACCTGCCGCTGATTCTCCGGGTCGATGACGAATTGCGGGAAGAAATTCTTTTCGTCTTGGTACACGCCACCAAACCAATTGTTGTGGGTCACATATTTGACGCCCTTGATTTGCCGGATTTTGTCGCCATAGGCCAGCGGCATGGTATTGATGAGGCCGACGCGGTTAATCACCACCAGGCGGTCTGCGCCTGCCAGTTCGGTGCCGCGGCTGAACGCACCCCTGACAACGGCAAGCAACGTGAACAGGAACAGCGCGATGGCGAACGAGCCGATCGTCAAGATCAAGCGAGCTTTCTTGCGGAAAAGATTGGCAAAAATCAGCCGGCTGAATTTCATGCGGCACCTCCGGCGAGGACGCTCTCGCGGGAAGTCTTGCCCTCGACGAGCACGCCTTTGTCAAGATGCAGCGTGGTATGGGCGCGGGCGGCGATGACCGGGTCGTGGGTGACCATCAAAATGGTCTTGTTGTATTTTCCGACGAGCTCGTCAATGAGCAGCATAATCTCGTCGGCGCTTTTGCGGTCGAGGTCGCCCGTGGGCTCATCGCAAAGAAGAAAGGTCGGGTCCGAGACGATGGCACGAGCGATGGTGACCCGCTGTTCCTGTCCGCCGGAGAGTTGCCGCGGGTAGTGGTTCATGCGGTCGGTGAGCCCCACGACGCCAAGAGCAGTTTCGACGTGCTTGCGACGCTCCGATTTCGAGAGCTTGGTCAGCAGCAGGGGAAGCTCGACATTCTGAAAAGCGGTGAGCACGGGAATCAGGTTGTACATCTGGAAAATGAACCCGACGTGGCGGGCGCGCCATTGAGTTAGCTTGCCGGCGGCCATGTGTGTGATTTCGTCGCCGTCCACGGTGATGCTGCCCGCGGAGGGCACGTCGAGCCCGCCCAGAAGATTGAGCAGGGTGGTCTTGCCGGAGCCGCTGGGGCCCATGAAAGCGACAAAGTCTCCCTTGTCAACGTCGAGATTCAGTCCCTGCAGCACCTGAATCTTTTCTCCGCCGCGGCTATAGGTCTTGTTCAAGCCGCGCACTCGGATAAGGCTCTGCGAATCACTGCGTCCATCGACACGAATCATGTTTCTCCCCCGCAGGGTTTAACAAACCCCGCCCCTACTGACGGATTTCGACTTTGTCACCATCACGCAAATTTTCCGGGCCCTTCACCACCAGCGAATCACCCGGCGTAACGCCCGCCAGCACCGCGACATCCGTGCCGCGGTCTGTTCCGAGGCTCACAGCGCGGCGCTCGACTTTTCCATCCCGCAGCAAATACACAAAAGAAGCGCTGGAATCCGAACGCACGGCTGTCTTGGGAATGTAGGCCACAGCCTGCGGCGCTTTTTCCTTACCCTTGGCGCTCACGGCGGGTTTTTGTTCTTCAAGAAACGCTACTTTGACGCCCATGTCCGGAAGAATGAAATCATATTTGTCCAGATTGAGAATAGTGATGCGAACCTTCACGGTGGCTTTCTGGCGGTCAGCCGTGGGGATGACCGTGCGAACTTTGGAAGGAATGGGCTTGTCCGGGTAGGCGTCAAGCGTCGCCGTAACCGGCTGGCCTTCTTTTACTTTCGCGATGTAGGACTCGTTGACATCCACTTCGATTTCGTTGGATTTCATGTCTACAATGGTGGCGATGCCGGTGCGGGTGAAGCCTCCGCCCGCAGAGACGGGAGAGACCATCTCACCAACCTGCGCATCCTTGGAAACGACGATCCCCGCGTAAGGCGCCCGGATGGTGCAATTGTCCACTGCCTGTTGTGCCACGCCGATACGCGATTCCGCGGCGATTACTTGCTGTTTGGCAAGCGCAATCTTGGCTTTCAGGCTATCGACGGCCATTGTGGCGTTGTCGAGGGCCTCTTGCGTCTGCACACCGGCCTTTTGCAATTGTTCGGCACGGCGTAGCTCAATTTGCGCATTCTTGAGCTGCACCTCAAAGTCAGCAATGGCGGCTTGCGAGGCATCGCGATCGGCTCTTGCCGAGTCCAGGGCACGCCTGAGATCCGAATCATCGAGAGTAGCGAGCAGCTGGCCTTCGGCCACGCGTGTGCCTTCGTCGAAAAAGACGCCGGTGACACGACCGGTAATCTTGGCCGCGATGGTGGCGCGGCGGCGGGGTGTGATGTAGCCGCTGGCATTCAGGGCGGTTTGTTGGCCCCCGGCCTCGGGCTTGACGACCGTGGTCACTTCAACAACCGGCTTCTGATTCCGGAACGCGAAGGCTGCCACAACGATACCGGCAAAGATGAGCACCGGAATGCCGGCGTATACAATGCGCTTGCCCATGCCGGATTTCGCTCGCTGGCCGTCGTGGATGCGCAGCGAACCCAGGTCAGGTCTTGGGGAATCGAGTGGAGTCGCCATCAGCGCCCCTGCTCCGTCTTAAAGTGAATCATCAATGTATCTTACGGCCGGCGGCTATCTAAAATAACAGATGAAAAAAACCGCTCCCAGGTCACATCCATTGTATCTTGCAAACGGGCGTTTGAGGTCGAGTCTCTTTCCGGCAAGGGCGCGCAAGATAGAAAGAGCCGGCGGGACCAAAGTTAAAGTGGACGATTGGAGTTTTCCAAAACAAACTGAGCCGCCACGCGAAAACGATGAATCCGATTTAGATGCAGTTGCCAACCTGTCGGATATCAATATTTTAGGACTTGGACCAGCTCTCGAGGCGCTTCAAAATCATCGCTTGACAGACTGGCCGGTAAGTCTTATGAAGGAGTTTCCGCGGGACTGTTCTCCTACCTGGCCCCCGCGGATGGGGGTTGTCCGTATGAGCCCGACCCGCCGTGACTTCCTGAAGTTAACAACCATCGGTGGAGCTGCCGCCGCTGTCTTCGGTTTCGATCTGAAGCCGGCCTACGCGCAGCTCCGGACGCTGAAGATTGCGCGAGCGAGCGAGACGCGCTCGACCTGCCCGTACTGCGCGGTAGGCTGCGGCACTATCATTTACACGATTGGCGACCGCGCGAAGAATGTGACCGCGCAGGTGGTACACGTCGAGGGCGACCCCGATCATCCGACCAACCGCGGCACGCTTTGCCCGAAGGGTTCCTCTCTGCAGCAGGAAATTATGAACGACCGCCGCTTGCTGAAGCCCCTCGTGCGCCGGCCAGGTGGCACCGCGTGGGAGGACATTTCCTGGGACGATGCGATCAACGAAATCGCGGCGCGCGTGAAAAAGACGCGCGATGAGACTTTCGTCGAGAAGGACGCGGCAGGAGATACCGTGAACCGGATGGAATCGGTCGCCTGGATCGGCGGTTGTACTGACACGAATGAGTTTAACTACCTCGTCGTCAAAGCGATGCGCGCCCTGGGGGTCGTGCACCTGGAAAACCAGGCCAGAGTTTGACACGGCCCCACGGTCTCAAGTTTGGGACCAACGTTCGGACGCGGGGCGATGACCAACGGCTGGGTGGACATGAAGAATACCGACATGATGCTCATCATGGGCGGTAATCCTGCCGAGAACCATCCTTGCGGATTTAAGTGGCCCATCGAGGCCAAACGCACGCGGAACGCAAAGATAATCTCGGTCGATCCGCGCTTCACGCGCACCTCCGCGGTCGCCGATCTCTTCTGCCAGATTCGCGCCGGCTCGGACATCGCCTTCCTCGGCGGCGTCATTCACTTCGCCATCGAAAATAACCGCATCGCCAAAGATTACCTGGTCAACTACACCAACGCGGCTTTCATCGTCAAAGGCGATTTCAAGCTGCCTGCCGACACGGATGGTGTGTTCTCCGGATTTGACGCCAAGAGCCAAAGTTACGACAAGTCCACCTGGAATTATGCGGGGACGGGCGCCGCAGACGCGGCGCATCTGCCGGAAAAAGTCGAATTCGATCTATCGCTGCAGAATCCCAATTGCGTGTTCCAACTCCTGAAAAAACATTACTCGCGGTATACCCCCGACATGGTCGAGCGCATCACTGGCATTCCCAAGGAGCAATTCCTCAAAGCCGCCGAGCTCTACACTTCCATTCGCAAAGACGGCGACATGAAGAAGGCGGGCACCATCATTTACGCCGTCGGATGGACGCAACACTCCTTTGGCACGCAAATCATTCGCACCGCGGCGATGTTGCAACTACTGCTCGGCAACGTGGGCCGCGCCGGGGGCGGCGTCAATGCGTTGCGCGGGCACTCCAACATTCAAGGCGCCACGGACATGGCCGGCCTTTTCGACACTTTGCCCGGCTATCTGAAAGTTCCCACGCCCGCGGACACTTCCTTCGACACCTGGATGAAACGCATTACGCCCACAGCCTCGAAACCCGCTCCATGGGATTCTTTCAACTACTATGCAAACACGCCAAAATTCGCGGCCAGCTTTATGAAAGCCGTGTACGGCGACGCGGCCACCAAACAAAACGGCTGGGCCTTCGATTATCTGCCGAAAGTCGACCGCAACTATTCATGGACCTTCCTGTGGGACGACATGTACAACGGCACCGTGAAAGGCATGTTGGCTTTCGGGATGAACGGCGTAGCCATCGGTCCCAACTCAAAGAAGAACATTGACGCGCTGAAAAAGGCCGATTTCCTCGTAGTGGGAGAAATTTATCCGGATGAGACCAGCGAGTTCTGGAAGTCGCCCGGGATCACTACGGACGAGATGAAGCAGATTCAAACGACCGTGTACCGCCTGCCTTGCGCGGGTTTTGCCGAAAAAGACGGCTCGTTCACCAATTCCGCCCGCTGGCTGCTGTGGAAAAACACCGCCTTGCCAACGCCCGGAGATGCCCGGCTGGACCACGCCATCCTGGCACAAATCTTCTTGAAGATTCGCGAACTTTACAAAAAGGAAGGCGGCAAATTCCCCGATCCCATCTTGAACCTGACGTGGAACTACAGCAACCCTTTGAGTCCGCCTCTGGCCGAAGTGTTGAAGGAAATCAACGGCAAGGCGCTGGCCGATCTCGAGGATCCAGCGACGAAACAACAAGTCAAGGCGGGCCAGCAGCTTCCCGGCTTCGCGTGGCTGAAAGACGATGGTACGACCTCCTGCGGCAACTGGATCTACTCCGGCTCATTCACCGAAGCAGGCAATCAGACGGCGCGCCGCGATCCTTCGGACCCCTCGGGTCTGGGCGTGCATCCGGGCTGGGGCTGGTCCTGGCCCGCCAACCGGCGCGTTCTCTATAACCGCGCGTCTTGCGATGTGGACGGCAAACCCTGGGATCCCACGCGAAAACAAGTCTGGTGGAACGAAGGCACGCAAAAGTGGGTAGGCAACGACGTGCCCGACTTCAAGGCCGATTCCAAACCCAAAGATCACATGGGCCCCTTCATCATGAATCCGGAAGGTGTGGGGCGAATCTTTGGCCCTCTTTCAGCTTTTGCCGATGGACCGTTCCCGGAACACTACGAACCGATCGAGAGTCCAATTGACAATCCACTCCATCCCGCCCAGACGCACAACCCGGTGGTGAAGCGTTTCAAGACCCCGGACGATAAATACGCCACGTCCAAGGACGGTTACACGATTGTTTGTACGACTTATCGCATGACCGAGCATTACCATTATTGGACGAAGAACAATCCGATGAACGTGCAGCTCGTGCCGGAACCCTTTGTGGAAATCCCCGCGGAGTTGGCGGACGAGATGGGCCTGCACGGTGGAGAAAAAATAAAAGTCTCTAGTATCCGTGGAGATTACATTGCCAAAGCGATGGTCACCAAGCGCATCAAGCCGATGATGATCGACGGCAAAAAGGTCTACCAGATCGGCTTCCAAATTCATCAGGGCTATCGCGGAATCGAAGAGGACAAAAACGGGGACGCCAGGACGCTCGCGAATCTGCTGACCCCGACCGTATTTGATCCCAATGCGTACACACCGGAATTCAAGGGCTTCCTGGTGAAGCTCGAGAAAGCCTAGAGGATGCCATGAGCCAGGAAACACTGCGCATCCAGAAAATTTCCGGCCACGCTGGAACCGTCCCCGGCGAGGATACCCAGCGTGAATATCAAGTCTGCAAACTCATTGACACCACTACCTGCATCGGCTGCAAAGCCTGCGAAGTCGCCTGCATGGAATGGAACGACCTGCCCTTCGGCGAAACCGTTTTCAACAATACCTATCAGACCATGCCGGAGACGCGCTGGAATTACTGGAACTTGATCCTCTTCAACGAACACGAAACCGAAGACGGCTCGCTCATGTGGCTGATGCGCAAAAACCAATGCATGCACTGCGCGGAGCCGGGGTGCCTCGCAGCATGCCCCTCGGACGGCGCGATCGTGCAGTACACGAACGGCATCGTCGATTTCCAGCAAGCCAATTGCATCGGCTGCGGCTACTGCATCACGGGATGCCCGTTCGACATCCCCAAGATGAACCCGAAGACCAATCGCGTCTTCAAGTGCACGCTCTGCACCGATCGCGTCAGCGAAGGCCTCGAACCGGCGTGCATCAAGTCGTGCCCGACGGGCTGCCTGCACTTCGGCAGCAAGGAAGACATGAAGTTCCTTGCGGAGGGCCGCGCGAAACAGCTTCGCGATCATTCCAACTTCCCGAATGCCGGCGTGTACGATCCGCCGGGCGTTGGTGGCACCGGCGTGATTTACGTGTTGCATGACGCCACCCAGCCGGAACTTTACGGCGGCCTCCCGAAAGACCCGCACGTTCCGTGGACCGTCAAACTCTGGAAGGGGCCGTTGAAGTGGCTTGGCAACGTCGCCATGGTGGGTGGATTGATCGGCCTCTTCGTACATTATCTGCGATTCGGTCCGAAGGCCCGCGAGGAAGAGGACATCAATCCGGGAGGAGCAAAATCGTGAGCACCTCTGAACAAATCATTCCTCACGGCCACGTCCTCCGTTACACGCTGAAAGAACGATTGACGCATTGGGTGGCGGCGGGCGCGTACATTTATTTGCTGTTGACCGGTCTGGCCTTCTGGTCCCCGTGGCTGTTCTGGATTGCCGTGATTCTCGGCGGCGCACCGGTTTCACGAATGCTTCATCCTTGGGCCGGCCTGATTTTTTTCGTAGCGGTATGGAACATGTACGTGATGTGGGCGCCACAGATGAAGCATACCGATGTGGACAAAGCTTGGTGGAAAGCGGTTCGCTACTACAGCACCAACCAGGACGACAAAATGCCTCCTGCCGGCCGCTACAACGCGGGACAGAAGTTTCTCTTCTGGGGATTTTTCTGGGGCTCGGTCGCGTTGCTGGCAAGCGGCCTCGTGCTGTGGTTCCCGGAACGCATTCCGTGGAATCTCCGCTTTTTGCGGTACATTTCCGTTCTCGTGCATCCCGCGGCCGCGCTCTTCACCATCGGGCTGTTCTTGATTCACATTTACATGGGCGTGTTCGCGGAGCGCGGCGCGTTCGGCTCGGTGATTCGCGGTGATGTTTCCATCGCCTTCGCCAAGCGCTACCACCCTGGCTGGTATAAAGAAATCGTCGGCGGACCGTCCACGCCGCCCAAATGACAACGCCACAAAACGGTGGAGCCAAGTACGACGCGCGCATCCGCCGCGCCGAGCGCCTTGCTGCCCAAAACTTCTTCGCCTCTGAATTTCTCAATTTCTACAAACACATCGCCGCGTTTCAAAAGAAGCTTCACGCCGTCATCGCCGCGGCAAGTGCTGTCAAATCGGCAGGCGCTTCCTCAGTGGAAGTGCGCGCTTCGCTCGACCTCACCCTGCTTCTTCCCCACTTCCGGGGCTTCCTCTCCACGATCGAACAACACGCCCCGCCGGCGCTGGCGAAAGCAGCGCATCAGATGGCATTGCTGCCCTCGGATTCCTGGATTGCTAGCCTCGAAGCATACTGGCAGCATGCTGGCAAGTACGACCAGCAAGTCGGCGCGTTCGCCCAATTCCTTGCTCGTGCGTTTTTGCAGCCCTATGCCGAATTTAGGGCCGCGCCGCTGCCGCGGGCTCCCATGGTGATTACCGTGCGAGTTTGCCCCTTGTGCGGCTCGCGGCCGCTCATGGGTGTTTTGCGAGTGGAAGGCGACAGCGGGAAACGCTTCTTGCTCTGTTCCTTTTGCTCTCAAGAGTGGGAGTTCCGCCGGATTCATTGCCCGACGTGCGGAGAACAAGCCGAAGGCAAGCTCCCGGTCTACGTTGCCGAGCAGTTGCCCCACATTCGCGTCGAAGCCTGCGACACCTGCAAGTTCTTTCTCACCACCGTCGACCTCACGAAAGACGGCCACGCCATCCCCCAGGTCGATGACCTAGCCGCGATCCCGCTGACGCTGTGGGCCCACGAACACGGCTACTCGCGACTCCAGCCCAATCTCCTCGGCACGTGAATGAACACCAGGCGAATTGTTCTTCTACTCTCTGTCGCCGTGCTCGTCGCGCTCGGCCTTTACGGCGCGCACCTCATTTCGCGCGGCTTCAGCACTGCCGAAGAGCCATCCTATCTGGAAGCAGCCGTCGCCCGTGCAGCCCGCAACTTCTCGATTCCGCGAAGCGCCCGCCGCGAAGTAAATCCATGGAAACCTACGCCCGAAGTTCTGCAGGAAGTGCGAGAGAGTTTCCTCGACCGCTGCGCAATTTGCCACGGTCAAGACGGTTCCGGTCAAACCGCCGTGGGGCGCAGCCTCTACCCTCGCGTTCCAGATTTGCGCCTGCCGAAAACGCAAAATCTTTCCGACGGAGAAATCCGCTACATCATCCGCAACGGCGTGCGTCTCACCGGCATGCCAGGCTGGGCTAACCCTCACGGCCAGCAAACCGACGACAGTTGGAAGCAAGTGCTGTTCATCCGCAGTTTGCGCCAGTTAACACGAGAAGAGCACGAGCAACAGGCCGCCACCGCAAGTTCAGCCCGCTTCGTGGGCTCGCCTTCCTGCCAGAAGTGCCACGCCCAAATCTACGAACGCTGGCGAAAAACGCCGATGGCCAATGTCGTTCGCGATCCACGCGAGTTCCCGGATGCCATCATCCCGAATCTTTCCACGAACACTATTTCCAAGTTCTCCCGCGACGATGTCGCGCTCGTTTACGGCAGTCTTTGGAAGCAGCGCTACTTCACGAAAAAGGGAGACGACTACTATCCGGAATCAGCGCAATGGGATGTCACCCACCGCGTTTGGCGGCCCTATTTCGTAGCCAATGGCACCGACTGGTGGGTTCCCTTTTATCCGCCCAACAATATGCAGCGCCCCACCGGTCCCACCTGCGATGGCTGCCACTCCGTCAATTACGACATCCGCACAAAACAGGTGACCGAGTGGAACGTCGGCTGCGAACGCTGTCACGGCCCGGGAAGCGAGCACGTCGAACATCCCACTCGCGGAAATATCCTCAATCCCGCGCGCATGGAGTATGTCCAAGCCAGCGACACCTGCATCCAGTGCCATTCTCAGGGGCGCCCGCTGACGAGTCCAATCGAAGGCCAATATTACGACTGGCCCGTTGGCTACCAAGTAGGCTCAAATCTGCGCGATTTCTGGAAGCTCGAGGAGCACACCCTCGGCGAAATGACCTTTACGCATTACCCCGACGGCACCGCTCATAAGAACCGCATGCAAGGAAATGATTTTGTGCAGAGTGTCATGTACCGCCGCGGCGTCACCTGTTTTAGCTGCCACGACGCGCATGGCACGGAAAACTACGCGCAACTTCGCAGGCCTCCGGACCAGCTCTGTCTGCAATGCCACGGGCCTCTTTCCATGAATGGTCCGCGCACCGCAACACTCGAAGAGCACACCCATCACAAGAAAGGATCCGCCGGCAGTAGTTGCATCGCCTGCCACATGCCGAAAATCGCCACGACCATCGCGGACGTCAAGGTGCGCGCGCACACCTTCGCCTTCATTACCCCGGCGATGACTGACAAATACAAGATCCCCAATCCCTGCACGTCGTGTCATACCGACAAAACCACTGCCTGGGCCTCCGAAGCTTTGCGCCACTGGCCCGAGCGCTCGCCCTGGCGCTCGGAGTAACCCCTCAAAGCGTCGAACTCGAAGAATCTCAGGCCGGCACTCCTTCAACGATGGACTCGATGACGGTGGTGGGAATAACTCGGCTCAACCGCCAGCCCGCGGCCGCAAACAAATCGCGGAATTGCTTTTCGGTGCGCTCGCACCCGCCGGGGAAAATGAGCATTTGCAGATCGAGGAATTTGCCCGGAGCAAAATCGTTGCCCGGCTGAATCACGTTGTCCACGACGAGAAGTTTCCCGCCGGGATTCACGGCTTTGCGGCAGGCTGTGAGGATCTTGATGCACACGTCATCCGGCCAGTCATGAATGATGTGTTTCATGATGTAGGCATCGGCGCCGGTGGGAACCGCAGAGAACATGTCGCCGGATGCGAGTGTGCAGCGGTCCATGAAAGGCTTGAGCGGTCCGTTCTTTGCCCCGTCAACAACGTGCGGCACTTCATAGAGCGTCCCTTTCAAGTGCGCATTCCGCGAGAGGATGGTTGCTAGGAGGAGTCCGTGCCCGCCTCCCACATCCACAATCGATTGAATTTCGCCAAAGGAATACGCGTCGGCCACCGCCGGACTGTCGATCGTGGATAAATCGCTCATGGATTGATTGAAGAGTTGCCCTTCCTCGGGGTGCTGCCGAAAGAATTGAAAGATGGGCATGCCGTAAATCTTATCGAGGGCTTGCTTTCCGGTCCGCACGCAATAATCGAGATGGGACCAGCCCAGTCCGTGCCAATCTCTGCCGTGCATGATCGCGAAACCTTTCAAGCTGGGATTCGCGTTGCTGCGCAGCACCGCGGACAGCGGTGTTTCCGAAAACTTCCCATCGGAGCCTTCCGAAAGCACTCCCACGCAGGCCGTGGCACGCAACAGCCGGTAGAGCGCGCGCGGGTCCGCTCCAACCTGAGCGGCCAGCTCGTCTGCCGACTTCGGCCCGTGTTCGACGAGGTCGGGAATTCCAAGTCGCGCGAGGCAGGAAAGCGCGCCGACCACAAAGACGCCATTCAACAATTGGAACATGCCGACGTGGGCCGGCGGTGTCTGGCCTTTTGCGCTCGTTGCAGTCGTTGCGTTCATATTATCCACCTTGCTTTCGATTTTATGGTTAAGGGCAGCCGACATTCTACACGCGAACCGCGCTTCCCGATGCTGCTTTACTCTCCTCCCGGTTTCCACAGCCCCCAGTGAGCTCTACCCCTTTGTTTTCTTTCTTTTACGCGCCCATTCGAACGGCCTTGCAACATGCTCATTGTAAGCACTTTAAAAGTACTTGACAAAATAGCTAATCCATGCTACACTCCGCTGTGAAATCGCAACTCCCTCTCCGCCCGGCCCGCTCCTTTCTCACCTATCTCCTTTATTTCCCGTTGCCTACGCACTCTTTTGCATTTTCTTGCACTTTTTTGCACTCTCCAAAAACCCATCCCCTTTCTTTTCATGCAATTCCGCACTCTTTCACAAAAAAATCGAGTTGCCGCATTTCCGCCAAACGCTTTTCCCGGATCCTAAGTTCCTTAGAATCCACATCTCTCAAAATCGAGGACCAAAATGAAACTCCAAACCGTTGAACCAGTCGTACTCCCCAATCGTTGTACCTATCGCACTGCCTCCGGCCGCCGGTGCCGTCTCGCCATTTTCGACCCGCAGTCCGGACTCTGCGCGAATCATCATGCCGACCAAAAGCAAAACGAGCGGTCAGACGTCGCCGACGTCCTTTTCCGCGATGCCCAGGACTTCCAAACCGCTAAGGGCATCAATCTTTCTTTGCGCTGCCTGTACTGGCTGGTCGCCAAGAACCGCATCTCCGCTCGCCGCGCCCGCGCCCTCACGCACATCAGCAGCCTGCTTCTCCACACCCTGCCAGCCATGGCCGCCGAGCGAGCCGCCGGAATCACCTACATCATCCCGAATTCGTCCGAGCCCGACCCAACCCAGAAACCGTCATGAGTGTCGGACTGCGCTGAATGGTTGCAATCGGCGGCCTTTTTGCTGCAAGCTACCGGACGCCGTTGAGGAGCCACCCATGCGTCATTCCGTTGCCTGTTTCGTACTCGCGCTGACTCTGTGCTCTGTCGCCGCACGCGGTCAGTCCATGTCCCCGGCGCCAGCGCCACTCACGGTCATTCGCGCGGGCACGCTGATCGATGGTACAAGCCAAGCTCCGCGGAAGAACCAGCTCATCTTTGTGCGCGGCGAACACATCGAGAAAGTGACGGATGCTTCAGCCGCGATTCCCGCGGACGCCAAGGTCATTGATCTCTCCAGCGCCACGGTGCTGCCGGGCCTGACCGACGCGCACACACATATTTTTCTGTGGGGCGAGGACCCGGCCAAGGGCGGCTACGACGTCAATATCCTGAAGGCGGGAATTGCTCTGCGCGCGGCACGCGCGACGTTCGCGGCGCGGCGCGCGCTGGAGCAGGGTTTTACAACGATTCGAGATTTGGAGACGGAGGGCGCGGGCTACGGCGACATCGAAATCAAGCAAGCCATCGAGGAAGGCACCATCCCCGGCCCGCGCATTTTTGGCGCCACCCGCGCGATTTCCACCACCGGCGGATACGACCTCGAAGGGTATGCTCCCGAGCTGGACATGCCCAAGGGCGCCCAGCTCGTCGATGGTCCCGTGGAAGCGCGAAAAGCCGCCCGGCAGCAACTCGAGCACGGCGCCGACTGGATCAAGGTCTACATGACGCACCGCTCATGGGTGGATAAGCAGGGCAACCTGGTTTCGCAGCCCACGCTGACGGTCGAGGAGCTAAAAGCCATCGTAGATGAAACGCATGGCTGGCAGAAGAAAGTGGCGTGCCACGCCTACAACGGAATCGGTTTGCAGCGCGCCCTCGATGGCGGATGCGATTCGATCGAACACGGTCTGGAAATCACCGACGCGCAGATCGCGCAGATGCAGCGCCAGGGCACCTGGTATTGCCCGACGCTGACGCCGTATTACGGCGATTGGGCCGATGCGGATACACCGAAGGGAAAACGCGACCGCGCGCGCGCAGCCGTACACGAAATCAGTTTCAAGAAAGCCCTGCAGGCGCATCTGAAAATTGTCTTTGGGACGGATATGGGCGGGATTCCGTGGACGGAACCAATCGCGCAGGAATTCGACCGAATGGTGAAGATGGGAATGTCGCCGATGGACGCCATTCAATCAGCGACCTCGCGCTCCGCCGAAATGCTGGACATGAAGGGCGAGATCGGAGTAATTGCTCCCGGAGCCTTTGCTGAAGTGATCGCCGTTTCAGGAGATCCGTTGAAAAACATCGGCGAACTCGAGCACGTTCGCTTCGTCATGCACAACGGCTCAATCTTCAAAAACGAGTTGGCGAAATAGAAAGTTGCGGGCTCCTGGGGAGGCACGAAATGGCCAAAGCACTTTGGGGTGGAAAAGTTATAGCGGAGAGCAATGCCACCGTCGTCGTGGAGGGCAACCAGTATTTCCCTCCCGATGCTGTCAAAAAGGAATTCCTGAAGCCGAGCAATCACACTACCGTGTGCCCCTGGAAAGGCACGGCGCAGTATTACCACGTGACTGTGGAAGGCGTCCAGAACGACAACGCCGCCTGGTATTATCCCGACCCCAAGCCCGCCGCTGCCGAAATCAAGGATTGCGTCGCTTTCTGGAAAGGAGTCCGCGTCGAAGTTTGAAGCTTCGCGAAGCAGTTTGAGCGTTCTGCACGGAATAGCGTGGCAGCATGAACTTCTCTGGACATGTCGAGGTTTCTTCGGCAGGGTAACCTGGCCTGCTGCAATCAGGCGCGCCTGAAGGAGGAAGAGCAATGGAAGAACAGAATTTCGCGAATCATGGAAAATATATTCCGGTGTTTCATTTTTTTGCGATTCCGGTATTTGTGATCAATTTCGTGTGGTCCCTTTTCCGGTTGAGGAAATTGGGATTGTCGTTCGACGGAATTTTTGGCGTGCTGCTGGCCGCAGCGCTCGTCGTGCTCGTGTTCGAGGCGCGGCTTTTTCCGCTTCGCGTACAGGACCGCCTGATCCGGCTCGAGGAACAGTTGCGTTTCGCGCGGCTCTTGCCCGCGGATTTGCAGCCGCGCATCGGTGAATTCACCGCCGGACAAATGGTCGCGCTGCGGTTTGCATGCGATGCCGAGTTGCCGGCGCTGGCGCGAAAAGTTCTGGACGAAAAGCTGACGGAGCGCAAGGCCATCAAGCAGCAGATCAAGAACTGGCGCGCGGATTATTTCCGCGCATAGCGGATCTGTGTTCGAGAAAATCCGCGGAAACAAAAGAGGATTGAGATGGAAACGCGAAAATTGGGAAACTCCGACATTTACATCACTTCTGTCGGTTTTGGCGCCTGGGCTCTCGGCGGAGGTGGCTGGGAATTTGCCTGGGGCCCGCAAGATGACGCGGATTCCATCGCCGCCATTCATCGCGCGCTGGAATTGGGCGTCAACTGGATTGACACGGCCGCGGTTTACGGCCTGGGCCACTCCGAGGAAATCGTTGCTCGTGCGCTGAAAGAATGGCGCGGGCCCCGGCCCCATGTTTTCACCAAATGCACGCGCGCTTGGGATACCAACGGAAAAATCTACAGCAACCATTCCGCGGCATCGCTTCGCGCCGAATGTGAGGCCAGCCTCCGCCGCCTGCAAATCGAAGTCATCGATCTCTACCAGGCGCATTGGCCGCCTGAGGATTCCGGCTCCGCGCTGGAAGAAGCGTGGAGCACGATGGCTGCGCTGCAAAAGGAAGGGAAAGTCCGCTGGATTGGCGTTTCCAATTTCAGCGCCGCGCAAATTCAGCGCGCTGAAAAAATCGCTCCGGTAACTTCGCTGCAGCCGCCGTACTCCATCATTCGCCGCGCGATTGAAGCGGAAACCCTTCCCTATTGCGAAAAGCACGGCATTGGCGTGATTTCCTACGCCCCCATGGCTTCCGGCCTCCTCACCGGGGCGATGACCCGGGAACGCGCCGCTTCTCTGCCTGCCGACGATTTTCGCACTCGCAATCCGGAATTCCGCGAACCGCGTTTGTCGAAAAATCTGGAACTCGTTGAGCGCTTGCGCGCGGTCGGCTCGCGCCACGGCCGGAGTCCCGGTGAAGTAGCGATCGCCTGGACGCTGCGCTTCCCCGCCATTACCGCCGCCATCGTGGGCGCCCGCAACGCCAAACAAGTCGAAGGCGTTATGCGCGCCGGCGAACTGAAACTTTCCGGTGAAGAAATCGCCGAAATCGAAGGCGCCGCGGCCGCGGCCGTCGCTCGCTAAATTAAAAATCCATTAATTGACGGTGATGGCGGCGTCGAGCGAAATAGTTTCGCCGTCGGGATTGCTGATGATGATTTGCTGCGGGCCGGGAGTAAGGCTGGGAGTTCCGACGGAAAGAGTGTTCGAATCCTTGAAGGTGACGGTGGCGGGTTTTCCAGCGATGGACACCTTTGTGCCGCTTTGAAAGCCGCTGCCGCGAATGGTCAACGTTGCGCCGCCGGAAGCGCTGACTGCAGTAGGTGAAATCGTGCCGATTCCCAGAGGAACAGCGGCGAGTTGAACGATAGTCAGGGCGGCATTTTGCGCGGTGCCATCGGAGGATGTAATGGCGAAGAGGCGCTGGCCGTTTTCATCGGTCGCGAGAAAACTGCCGTGAAGGCCGTCGACGTCGGTCATGAATTGTTGCGGGAGAAAAAGACGTAAGCGCAGCGCGCCGGAATGGGCGTCGAGGATGTCGATCCCTCCTTTCACTCCCGGGCTGCCGGGAGCGCTGCTGAGAAACGGTTGATAGATCAGAGCGCCCGATGGATGCAACGCGACACCGGGCACGGAGACGCGCCCTGGGATTTGCGCGAGTTCAGCGGAAGTGGGAACGGCAGTGAGAGAAAGATCCGCGGCGTGAACTTCGGTTGTGCCATTGGTTTGCAGAGCGAACACAGTGCCATCGGCTGCGATTCCCAAATCAGAAGCGGCGGTGCTCGTAGCGGAAACGACAAACTGATTTGGCGCGGCGGAATTCCAGTTCCCCAAAGGGCCGCCGGGAGAAGAAGCAAACGCGAGGAAGACTTGATCGCCAGAAGCATTGCTTTGCACGAGCGGCGAGCCGGTGAGGCTGGTGACTTCGGGCTGAGGAGCGGGTTGAATCGTCGGCGGGCTCGCAGTCAGATTCATTTGCGCGAGGCACGCGGAGCATGCACCGGAAGAGCCGCCCTCGCCGCTGAGGCCGACGAAAACAGTTTGTAAGCTAGTAGCTGCGACGCGCGCGGGACCAGAGTTGGTGAAGCCAGCGACGCCGCCTACGGGCACGGCGGTGCCCGTTCCTTTGACGGGATCGAGAAGATAAATACTTTGCGCGCCGAAGTCGGCGACGATGAGCTGAGAACCGTCCGGCGTCAACGCCAAACCGCGTAAACCGGCATTCGGAGGAGGGCCGCCGGGAGGGTTGATGGGCGAGAGAAAAATGTTTTGCTGCAAATCGAAAACGTCGACGTGATCGATGTTTGTCAAATCGATGCGCTGGCGTGTTTGGTCGTAGATCAGGAATTTGAAGTCGCCGGGTTTCGAATAGACGTGGACGCTCTGCAGATACTGAAAAGATTTCGCGGAAGTCGTGGAGCCAGCGGGAGCGGAGACGAAAACATCAGCTTTGCCGGAAGTGCCGGGAGGCGTTTGCAGCGTGATGCGCTCGATTGAAAACGGGTAGCTGGCATCGAGTGCGAGAGACAGCGCGATGTTTGTGACGTTTTCGATTTTTTGGACCGTGGCGCTGGCGCCGCCGATTTTTAGGGTGATTTTTGTTGGATCGGTACCGAAACCGTAGCCGTAGATTTGCACGGAGTCGCCACCGGCATTCGAACCGGCGCCGGGAAAGATTTGCAGGATTTGCGGGCCGTAGCTGAAGGCGTCGGGCGCGAGCGCGAGCCAGCCGTTTTGGAAATAGGCCGTGACGTTTACCGCGCCGTTCGAAACGCTGGGCGGGGAGCTTGCTTGAATCTGAACGGCACTCGGGACCGTGGGGCTGACGGCGAGTTGCGTGCCGAACTTCAACTGAACGGGAGAAGTGAAATTCTGGCCAGCCAGGGCGACAGAAGTTCCTCCGGTGCTCGGGCCTTCAGATGGTTGCAGACTTGGAGCGGCGGCGGTGACAGGAGCGGCGGAAGGAATTGCCGCGGTTATTGCAGCGTCGACGAAGCTGATGCCGCGGTTGGAGAGGCTGAAAAGGAGTTGCGTTTCGTCGGCTTCTTCGATTTCGGAGGAGACGCCCTGAATCGCTGCGTCTGGAGCAGCGCCGATGAGTTGCGCGGTTTGGCCATCGAGAATCGTGATGAAAGATGCGCCGGAAGTAGACTCGCTGGCATAGAGATATTTTCCATCGCGAGAGAATGCGATGCCGTGGACAACCGCGGGAGAATAGGCAGCAAGCTGATGCAGCCCCGCATCCAGCAAGAGAATTTGTGTGCTGCCACCAGCGGCCAAGAGGACAGCGAATCGGCTGCCGTCGGGGTTCGCGGCAATTCTTGAGATCAAGCCGGTGCCGATGGTGAGTGGGCCTGCGACGACGTTGCCTGTCGAATCGAAGAGCGCCAGTTCCCCGCTGGAGTCGGCGGCGGCGACGAGGACCTTCGTGTGATCGCCGGTGCGAGCAAGCACGCCGGCGCCTTGCTGGAAGACGGCTGGAGCGGCAGAGGTCAGGTTGGCCAGAGTATTCGAAGCGGGGTCCCAGAGAGCCAGCAGGGCTTCCGAGGAGATAGGCTGGCGCAAGCGGACCATACACTTGCCACTCGAGAGAGAGCGGACTTCGACGGGACGGTCGAAGATGGTGTTCGGCAGCGGAGTAAGCCCCGCCACGAGATAGCGGTTTTTGATTTGCAGCGAAGCCGTATCGATGGCGGCTATTTGTTCGAGCGCGGTGCCAACCCAAACCGTGGAGCCATCGGCGGAGAGGTCGGCGCTACTGGCACCGGAGACGGAAATTTGCGCGGTGCGCGTTTGGATGGTGCTGGAAAAAACTTCGACGCGATTCATGGCGCGATTGGCGACGAAGACGTGCTTGTTCGCGGCGTCGTAGGCGATGTGGCGATGATGTGGTTCGCCGAAGGGATCGTCAGCCGCCGAAGTTGCGTCTGTTCGCACAAAGGTGGTGCGCGGAAGGGCGGAGACTATGCCGCTCTGAATCGACAGCCCCACGCTGCTGGAATGAGATAGGTTGCCGCTCGAACCTTGCGCGGAGACAGTGAAAGTACCAGTCGCTGCAGTGGCTGCCACACCGAAGAGGACAGGAACGCTCGCGCCCGCGGAGACGTTGAAGGGGCTTGCGGGGTTGGAAGTGACGCCAGGGGGAAGCGCGGCTAGTGTGACTTGAACGGTGCCTGTAAAACCATTGAGGGGAGTTACTGAAAGGTTGATCGGAGAGCTGGTCGTGCCTTGCTGAACGGAAACGGAGTTTGACGAAAAGCCGATGGAAAAATCAGGAACCGGCGGAGGAGGTTGAATGCTTAAAGAGGAACCGCCGCCGCAACTCGCACACATCCACGCGAAGAGGAGGAAGACCAGCACCGGGACGCCCTGACGCAACCGTCCCACAAAATGACTCCACAACTGTCCCGCGCGGAAGCCCTTGACCAATGGTGGTCCTGTGCGCGCGTTCGCGTCTGTGTCGCAACCGCAAAACCAGTTCCTCAGCGGCTAAAGCCGTGAAGAAGAGACGCAACTTATGTCGGACCTAAAGGTCCGACCCCCGGTGCGACGCAGACTCGCCTGCCCCGAGAAGTGACCAGACGTAACAATACAACAACTATTTTACGTGTCAAGTTAAGAAATATAAGATCAATGGGACGAATCAGAGGAAAACGAGAGCGCCCCGACCAGGGTCGGGGCGCTCTCGTGAAACGTGCTCGGGCAAAATGATTAAATCGTCTTGGTTGCGGGCGCCGCAGAGGCCGAAGAGGAGCGGGCGAACGCGTTGCCGCCGGATTCCTTCTGCTCGGTCTTGTCGATCTCGATGGAGCCTTTGAAGTAGGCGCCGTCTTCGATCATGATGCGGGAAGTGGTCAGGTCACCGTTGACCGAACCATCCTTCTTGATTTCAATCCTGTCTTTCGCGCGAAGGTTGCCCTTCACGTTGCCGTACACCACCACCTCGCGGGCAATGATGTCAGCAGTAACTTTTGCAGCAGCCCCGACCGTCAATTTCCGCTCATCTAGCTGGATCAGTCCTTCGACCGAACCATCGATTTGCAGATCTTCGTTGCCGGAGATCTCGCCTTTCACGTGCAGGCTGGCCCCGAGCCGCGCGGTGGCGCGGTCCGCGGTTGCACCCAATGGACGCATGGCATCTGTACTCATTGCAGGTTTATCCTCCCAAGTCGCCGGAGCGGACTTCAGCGACTGATTCGTATTGAAATTTTTTTGATCCGGCTGAGCGGCTTGCGGCGCATCCGGTTTTTTATTGCCCCACATCGATCCTCCAAAGGAAAGCACCACCCCACGCGGACTAACGGCTGGGGTAATGCAAACTGTAGACCCCTGCTTAGCGCGCGGCAAACAAACACTCGGAGCGCTGTTCCAGACAGTAACTAGACTTCCGGGCAGGGTGGCCAAGGCTGGAGGGCAGGATGATTGTGCAGAAGTTGGAGAAGAATGTAAAGCGGAGTGTGGGGAGGGTGGGGCTCAATTTCAGATAATCCGTCTCATCAGAACCGAGGTCTAGTCGCATACACTCCGCAACGGAGTTGACTATGAATTGTCGAGATACATAGGGTCCTGTATAACACGCCTCCCCAACAACTCCCTGTCTTCCAATAAAGACATTTCCGGAGACTTTGGGTTGTACCTGACAGAAACTGGTCTTCCCTCCGCTTGCTTTTGCAGCTTCTCAGCCGTATCTCTGTCTTCGGCAATGAGAGCGAAAAGGCCCCAATACCGACGCCCATTTACCTGGTAGGCGTATCCGAGCAGACTGCGAAAAGGAACCTTAAGAAAGGTCGTCGCACCTCTGCTTAATATCTCACCTTTTTGTACGGTTCCGGGAACAATAGGCCACGTTCGACTTCGGAAGAGTTTTGACTGGTAGCGAACCGCGCGGGTTATCCCCCATAGAGCAAGCGCTCCCCCTACTAGGGCAATAAGAGAACCTACGAGGTCATAATTTCTCACGTTGGTCCGCCCCGAGATTTCTTGGAAACAGCAACGCCTCTTGCCTGGCCATTCTCAGATCGAAGGCCGCATTCCGTGATGAGCTCACGCAGAAAGAGTAAGTGACTCCGAGAAAGCGGTCCAGTTGATCTGCCGCAAGCCAGGCGAATCAGTCACCTGAACAACTAGGGTGCTAATCGGAAGCTGGCCAACTACCGAGGCGCAAGTCATCAACCTACGAGGTTGGCCTGTCCGGGACGGGCCGGGTGGCGACGAAATCTTCGGTGAAGCGGCGAGTGTAGGAATCGAAGAGGTGCTGGATGCGCTCGGGGCTGGGGGACTTCAAGATGAAGCCGACGTGATGATATTTCGTGACGCGATAAATGATTTCAGGGTCGGTGAAGGCGGAAGTATCGGGATGTTCCTGGCGGGCGAGAGAAAGGATGACGCCGGCGTAATCGCGGCGCACGGCGGGAAGCTGATACGGCCGCTCCCCTGCTCCGACTTCGAGATGCGCCCACTCGCGCCAGAGGTTGATGCCGGTGGCGGCTTCGATGACGTCGGAAATGTAGGCGCCGCCGACGCGCGCCGCGACTTCGATGAAATAAAACTTGCCGTCGGAATGGGCTTTCAGGAATTCGGCGTGGGTGACGCCGCGAAGGAGTCCGAGCCCAGCAAGTAAATTACGATTCAATTCTTTCAGCGCACGGGTCTCTTCCGCTTCGCGAGGAAGCGTGTGCGTCGTGAAGACGCCGCCGTGATGAGAGGTATCGAGCGGCGGGGTGCCATAAGCATGAGCTTCGGCAAAAGCCACGCCGTGATCGGAAACCACGCTATCGACGTGAAAGACCGCGCCGGGAACAAATTGCTCGAGCAGATAAAAAGACTGCTGATCGCCGAGCTGATCGAGCAACGGCCAAAGCTCTTCGGCCGCGTGAATCTTTTTCATGCCGATGCCGGAAGCCTGCGAGCGCGGCTTAAGCAGCCAGGGGCCGGGCACGCGCGACATGAATTCGCGAAGATTCCCGTGATTGAGGACGTGGACAAATTCAGGGACGAGGATGCCCGCTTCGCGGGCGCGGGAGCGCATGGCCAGCTTGTCGCGAAAATAACGCACGGTGGTCTGGCCCATGCCGGGAATGCGGAGATGCTCGCGAAGAGCGGAGACGTTTTCCATGTCAAATTCGTCGAGGGCCACGATGCGATCGATGGGCTGGGACCTGGCGGCGAAACTCACGGCGTAAATCAGGCCTTGCAGCGGAAGGTTTTCCGGCATGGTGAAAACGTCGTCGAGGCATTCGAAGGGCCAGTCGGCGTGGCGAAGTTTTTCCACGGTGAGCAGGAGGACGCGGCAGCCCATTTTTTTGCACGTGCGGATGAATTCCTGGCCCTTTTCGTACGAGCTGACGCAGAGAATGGTGAGAGGCCGGCCCTCCGGCATGCGACGCCTCCTGGAGACCACGAAACCAGAGGGCGGATTATACAGCGGCGGGGTGCGCTGGAAAAAGAAATCGCAAGAATGGGCCGACGCGCTGCGCCCAGGCCAGTTCATTATGCTCCGCGCCTTCGACGCGCTCGAAATGCAGGTCCTTGCCGAGCTTCCAGCCTTTGAGGAGAAGCACGTCGCGAAACCTTTCGACTTGCGGGACGATGCGCGGCCCTTCGCGCGTGCCGATGTCCAGCCAAATGCGGGGGCGTGGCTCGATCACCGCGGCCTGGGCAAAGCGGTGAATCACCTGCTGGTTCCACCACACCGAGGGCGAGAGCGCGGCAATTTTTCCGAAGATGCGCGAATGCTTCAGCCCGAGGTAGAGCGAGACGAGGCCGCCAAGCGATGAGCCGCCGATGCCGGTATGCTGCGAGCCGGAGAGCGTGCGGTACTCGCGGTCCACGAAGGGCTTTACCTCATCGATGAGAAACTTTGCGTAGCGATCGGCGCGGCCGCCGCCGAGCCTGGGCACGTGCGTTGGAGTGTATTCGCGGATGCGCGCTTTGGTGTTGTACATGCCGACGATGATGAGCGGCTCGATCTCGCCGGATTGGATGCAATAATCCGCCGTCGCACCGACGTGCCAGTCCTGCCCGGGGATGAAGGAAGTGGCGCCATCGAAAAGATTCTGGCCGTCATGAAGATAGAGGACTGGGAAATGTCGTTGGGGCTGGTCCGCGTAGCCGGGCGGGGTGTAGACGATGAGGTCGCGCTGGTTGCGAAGGAAGCGCGAACGAAATTGTTCATGTTTGCGGAGCTGTCCGGAGCTCACGGCGCGATGGTCACCAGGAGATCTTTCGCTTCGACGTGCTGGCCGGAGGTCACCATTATTTTCACAATGCGCCCTGAGATTGGGGCATAGATATTGGACTGCATTTTCATGGCTTCGAGAGTCAGAAGTTTCGCGCCGCGTTCCACCGTGTGATTGGCTTGCACGGCCACGCTGCTGATGACGCCGGCGGTCGGAGCGCCAACCTGGCCGGGATCGGCGGGGTCGGCCTTGGGATGCGCGCGTTCGACCACGCGCAGGGCGCGATCGCGGACGTTGACTTCGCGAGGCTGGCCGTTCAGTTCAAAAAAGAGCGTGCGCGTGCCGTCGGGATGCGGTTCGCTGATGGTCAGGAACTTGATGATGAGCGATTTTCCAGATTCGATTTCGACGGTGATTTCTTCGCCGGACTTGAGCCCGTAGAAAAAAGCGGGAGTGGGCAGAACGCTGACGTCGGAATAGGTGTGGCGAAACTTGTCGAACTTCGTGAAGACATCGGAATAAAGCAGATAACTAAGCAAATCATCGCGACGCAGGGAATGATCAAGTTTTTTCTCGAGGGACGTCTTTTCTTCTTCAAAATTCACAGGTTGCAGGTTTGCGCTGGGGCGGCCGCGAAGAGGAGCCTCGCCGCGCAAGACGATTTTCTGCAACTTTTTCGGCCAGCCGTCGGGAGGGACGCCGAGGACGCCGGAAAAAAGTTCGACGACGGAGTTGGGGAAGGACACGTCGTGATTTTCGCCGAGCGCAAGAACATCAGCCGGCTGCATCTCCTTGGCCATCAGGAAAAGAGTCATGTCGCCGACGACTTTGCTCGAGGGGGTGACTTTGACGATGTCGCCGAAAAGCTGGTTCACGTCGGCGTACATTTTTTCGACTTCGCGCCAACGATGGCCGAGGCCCATGGCGGCGGCTTGTTCGCGCAGGTTGGTGAACTGGCCGCCGGGGATTTCGTGCTGGTAGAGGCGCGCGGAGCCGGCTTTGGGGCCGGAGTCGAACGGCAAATAATAAGTGCGAACGGTTTCCCAGTAGTCGGAGCACTCGTTGAGCGTTTCGACATCGAGCTGCGTATCACGCGACGTGTGGCGAAGGGCTTCAACGATGGAATTGAGATTGGGCTGGCTGGTGCCGCCGCTCATGGCAGCGATAGCGCCGTCGGCAACGTCGACTCCGGCGTCAGAAGCCTTCAGGATCGAGGCCGAGTTGATGCCGCTGGTATCGTGGGTGTGAAAGTGGACGGGAACGCCGACTTCTTCGCGCAGCGTTTTCACCAAGGCGAATGCGGCATAGGGTTTGCAAAGGCCGGCCATGTCTTTGATGGCGAGAAAATGCGTGCCCAGTTTTTCCAGTCGCTTGGCCAGCGCGACGTAATACTTGAGCGAGTACTTCGGGCGGCCTTTGTCGAGAATGTCGCCGGTGTAGCAAATGGCGGCTTCGCATACCGCGCCGGTTTCGAGAGCAGCGTCGATGGAGACGCGCATATTTTCGATGGAGTTGAGCGAATCGAAGATGCGGAAAATGTCGATGCCCTGGGCGTGCGCCTCGCGGACAAATTCGATGATGACATTGTCGGGATAAGAGGCATAACCGACTGCGTTGGCGCCGCGAAGAAGCATCTGAAAACAAATGTTGGGAATGAGCGCGCGCAGTTCGCGCAAGCGCTGCCAGGGATCTTCGTGCAGGAAGCGCATCGAGGTGTCAAACGTCGCGCCGCCCCACATTTCGATGCTGAACAGATTGGGGAGGCGATGGGCAACGGCGCTGGCGGTGGCGAGCAAGTCAAACGTTCGAACGCGGGTGGCCAGGAGCGACTGGTGCGCGTCGCGGAAAGTGGTGTCGGTAATGAGCAGGCGTTTTTCTTTTCGCGCCCAGGCCGCGAATTTCTTTGGTCCGAGTTTCTGCAAGCGCTGGCGGCTGCCTGCCGGCGGTTTGCCAACAGGCGCTGACGGAACGACGGCAAGTTCGATCTCTTTCGGAAGCTGCTTCCCTTTCACTTCGGGATTCCCGTTCAAAATCACGTCGCCGAGATAAGAGAGCAGTTTGGTGGCGCGGTCGCCGCGGCTGGGAAAGCGGAAAAGTTCGGGCGACTCGTCGAGGAAGGAAGTGGTGACTTCGCCGGCGCGAAATTTCGGGTGATTCACGACATTTTCAACGAAGGGGATGTTCGTTTTCACGCCGCGAATGCGGAATTCGCGGAGGGCGCGGTCCATGCGCTGGCAGGCTTCGGGAAGATTCGTGCCCCAGGCGGTGACTTTGACGAGCAGCGAATCGTAATAGGCCGCGAGCACCGCGCCGGCATAGGCAGTGCCGCCATCGAGACGAATGCCAAACCCGGCGGGAGAACGATACGTGGAGATTTTTCCGTAGTCGGGAGCGAAATTTTTCTCCGGGTCTTCGGTGGTCACGCGACACTGGAGGGCCGAACCGTTGAGCGGAATATTTTCCTGCTTCGGAAGCGCCATCGGCGGATCGTGCAGCTTGTGTCCTTGCGCGACGAGAATTTGCGACCGCACCAGATCGATGCCGGTGACCATTTCGGTGACGGTGTGCTCGACTTGAATGCGCGGGTTGACCTCGATGAAATACCACTTCTGCGCATCAACGTCGTAGAGAAACTCGACGGTTCCCGCGTTGCGATAGTTGGCCTTGCGCGCGAGCTGCACGGCGGCGTCGCAGAGTTCGTTGCGGACACTGGCGGGGAGATTCGCGGCGGGAGCGACTTCAACGACCTTTTGGTGGCGGCGCTGGACGGAACAGTCGCGTTCGTAAAGATGCAGCAAGTTGCCGTGATGATCAGCGAGGATTTGGACTTCCAGGTGCCGCGCGCGCGGCAAATATTTTTCCAGGAAAACAGAGGCATCGCCGAACGCGGAGCGCGCTTCGCCCTGGGCTTCTTCGAGGAGCGCATCGAGCTGCGCGGCGTCGTGAACGACGCGCATGCCACGGCCGCCGCCGCCCATCGCCGCTTTCACGATGACGGGATAGCCGATTTCGCGCGCAATTTTTTGCGCCTCCCCGGGAGATTGAACCGGATTCTCGGTTCCGGGAAGAACGGGCACGCCTGCGGACGCGGCCAATCTTCGAGCGGCCGTTTTGTCGCCGAGTAATTCGAGAAGATTGGGCGGCGGACCGACGAAAATGATGCCTGCTTTTTCGCAAGCACGAGCCAGCGCAGGATTCTCGGAAAGAAAACCATAACCCGGATGAATGGCGTCGACACCCTTCTCTTTCGCCAGGGCCACGATTCCAGCGATGTCCAGATAGGCTTCAACGGGGCCTTTGCCGGCGCCGACTCGGTAAGCCTCGTCAGCCTTGAATCGATGCAGGGCGAGCCGGTCCTCCTGTGAATAAATGGCCACGGTGCGCAAGCCGAGCTCGTTGGCGGCACGGAAGATGCGGATGGCAATTTCGCTGCGATTGGCAGCCAGAAGCTTGCGGATTGGTTTGGTTTTCTTCATCACAGGGCGATCAAAGAGTCGCGCGAAATTCTACATTGTTTCATGGCGGCGACGCGACCAAGATGCAGTTTTTTCGATGGAACGAACGAATAATGTTTGTAGGTGAAGAGAGCCAGCGCCTCGCAAACCGAGCGCCTCGGCTAGCGCGAGGCCGATACACCCGATATCGCTTCAGTGCGAAGAGTTTGCAGGAATTGAAGTGACCGTTGTATCTCTCAACTGTTGCAATTGGACTTGAACCCTGGCCCACGCTTCCGGTTTTTTCTTGGTTGCGTAGGGAGCATCGGGTTCAGCAAAAAAGTGCAGAAGCTCCGCCTTGAGATCGGGCGTGGCGTTCGCAAATTTGTTTTCCGCCAGTTGGCCAAGAAGTATGGCGTGCGCCTGGTCATTCAGGCGGTATTTCCCGGGGCCGGTGTTTTCGCCAACATCGAAATTGTCGTTCGGCAGTTTCAGGGTTCCTTCGCGGACTTCCACAAGAAGCCTTCGATAACGGTCCAACGTGGCATTGAAACTGGCTTCAAACATCTGTTCGGTCTGCGGCGTGGGCGTCTTGAACTGGAGAATCTGGAGCGGGCCGATCTTGGGAAGCAGCTTGTAAAGAAAAGCGAGAAACCGTTCGCCCGGGCTGGGCTTGTGATAATCCTTGCCCCATTCGCGCTCAAAATTGGAGCGTGACAAATTGTAGAGGAATCTTTTTTTCGTGGCGTCGGGAACGTCGTCCTTGATTTCATCCTGTTTGAGGCTCCAGGCGATGCGCGTGGCCTTGGGGATGAGCTTGCTGACGTCACGGCGATAGGACTGGAGGGCTTGGTCCTCATTGATGAGAACGTCTTTCAACTCGAGGCCGTAGGTCTCGTGAAAGGCCTGATCGAGAACCGGGCGGGAAACTTCGAAGCCGATGAAATCGTGATAGCTGTCCGGGGCGTAGCGTTCCCGTGCGATTTCGAGAACATCGAAGCCGAATTCTGTTTTGACGTGAGCTAGCTTGGCGTTTTCATACGCGACGGAGTCGCCGTATTTTTTCCTGAGGCTGGGATAGAGGATAGGCACAGCGCGATTCGTGCCAATGCGATGGCCGTCGTTGTCCGCGGCGTAGTGCGCGAGCGCCCCGATGGCAAAAGCATATTCGTTGAGATCTTTCGCGTCTTGCAGCATGGCGTGGATGAAATCGCCGCTCCGGACGTAGTGCGTAAGATCACTGAAGAATGGATTCCCATAAGGGTAGTAGCCCATGTCCTGGATGATGGCTCCGCCGTACGCGTAGGCTTGCGCGCGGCTCAGGTCCTCTTCGGTGGCCTGAGGAAATTTTCTCAGGAGCAGTGGCTTGATGTGCGTTTCCCAAGTTGCGTCGATGATGGCCTCGTGGGAAAGGACGGCATACGCGTGAACGGGCGACGGCAACGCAAGCAGTATAACGATCAAGCAAATTGCGATCACTCGAAGGCCCGCACGGACGCGATACATCATTTCAGTTGACGACGGAAGACGCCGGTTCGGCAGCATGTCTGAGGATAGAACAAAACCAACCCTCATGGCTTAAGAAGTGGCTGGGCGAAGCGAATGGGAACTCCAAAATTCGAACCGCCGAATCCTTTGACGACGGCAAATGTGACGCCAATCACCTCTCCGTCGCGATTGATGAGCGGTCCGCCGGACCCGCCGGAAGTGGTCTGCGCATCGTAGACAATTTTGTCCGGTAGCACGTCGCCGATATGACCTTGAGTAACCAGAGGGCGGATGAGTTTACGGCGGAGGAGTTCGTTGACCACCTCCGTTGGATTTCCGCCGGTAGCCTTGACAATGTCGTTGACGGCATCTTCACCAGCTCGCGCAAGAATGGCGCTGATGCCCGTGGCGTAGCCGAGAGAAAGCAGAGGCTGTCCACTGACGGCTGCTTCCTTGCGGGCGTCCATTCTCAGAATGGTTTTCTTCAAACCAGACAAATCGCCTTTAAGCACCGCGAGGTCCGCCTGCTCGGAGATTTCGGAGACACTGACGGGAACGCCCGCCTTCGCGTCAGGGAAATAGGCCGTCAGTTCCGCGATGGAAGGATTGAGACCCTGGCCGGAAACTGCGGCAAGCTCGTCATCTTTCCACCAGGGCTGCGCCACGTGATGATTGGTGAGAATGCGGCCTTCGCCTGCGATGAATCCAGTCCCGAAGAAATCAGCGCGGACTTCGGGCGCGCGGCCCTCCAATGTATACAGCGGGTTGCCATCGCTGTCGTGGAGCGGCTCGCCATCCGCGTTGATCCCGACGTAACGCAAGGGACGGCCGGAAGCCCGGTCAACGAAGGAAACGGATACATGGAGCAGGCAAACACTTGGCGCATAAGAACGGATTACTTCCTCCGCGGATTCCGACTCGGACTCCACGCGTTTGAGCCGCGTGGTGGTTTCCTCCAGTTGCTTGCGAAGTGTAGAGACTTCGCCGGGTTCCGCGTCCGAGATTTTCTGGCGCAACTGATCCGATTGCTGCTTGAGCTGCTGTTTTTGCTCGAGAACATCGGATTGCGGAAGGTTGGCACGCGCGCTGCGGGCTTCTGCCATCAATTGCTCCTGGCGGTGAGCGCCACGCTCGAGTTGGGCAATGACGGAGTAAGCGCGGTTTGCTTCTTTATTGGCACGCCTGGAGAAAAGAATGAAAATTCCAGCGATCAGGAGGGCGACGGCGAAGAGCGCGGACACGCCAATTTTCAACGCACGCTCCAGGGAAAAGGCGTCGCGGGTCATCTTCTCGGTCACAGCGAGCGCCTGAAGAGCAGTCTGCGCCATCTCGCGGCCCTCGTCCGCGATACGCGTTTTTTCTTGGAGGCCGTCGAAGGCATGTTTCTCGCGCAACTGAACACGAACGCGCGCGAGCAACTCCGCTGGCTCCCACGGCGAAGTAAGTACCTCGTCCGCGCCCAGATCCAGGCCACGCGCCCGCTCCGCAGCCCCACCCTGAATGAGCAGAATCACACGGGTCCCCGCGGTGGCCGCATTGCCTTTGACTTCGGTGAGGGCATCGCAGCACTGGATGTCAGCAAGGTCGGCGGAGAGAAGGAGAAGGTCGATGCTGGCGTCCTGTACAAACTTGAATCCTTCCGCCTGCGAGGAGGATGTAGCAACTTCATAGCCCGCCGAACGCACCAGGTTCTCTTGCAGGCGGAGCGAAGCCGGGTCAGGATCAACAATCAGGATGCTTTGGCGTTTCGGTGGCAAGTTCGCTACCTCATATGTTTTGGGTATGCCGTCGAAGCTTCCCCCGGCTCATCTTCCACGCCGCGCTACCTCGGGAATCCTTCGAGAATAGCTGGAACATTCATCTGATGCACGCCACTCGATTCTGACACAAACAGTTTATTCGCGGAAATGGGACACCAAGTCGGTGCCTAATGATTGTTGATGGTCAGTTGAGGAGAAAGTCAGACGATTCAGAACTAGTATTTGCGAAGGACGCCGATGACGCGGCCCTGAATCTTGACGTCATCCGCGGCAACCATGATGGGAGCCATTTCGGAGTTCGCGGGCTGGAGACGGATTTTCCCCGGGCCTTCGCGGTAGAAGCGTTTGAGCGTGGCATCCTCGCCACCGATCAGGGCCACTACGATATCGCCGGCGTTGGCAACCTGGGTTTGTTCGCAGACGACAAAATCCCCATCCATGATGTGATCCTCGATCATGGAGCTGCCTTTAACCTGAAGAACGAAGGAATTGCCGCCGCGTGCAAAATCGCCCAGGGAAATCGTTTCTTTGTGCTCCACGGCTTCGAGCGGCCGGCCCGCGGCGATGCGGCCAACCAGCGGCAGTTCCTGGATCTTGCGCTCCATCACCTGATCCTTGACAGACTTCGGCAATTGCACGATTTCAATCGAACG
>Ga0207061_1030_pt1 | contig 35973 bp, 25 predicted proteins | sample Alteio_BWMinCont_31_FD_153275 | JGI IMG/M metagenome (GOLD analysis project Ga0207061, IMG submission 153275) | Enriched cells from forest soil in Barre Woods Harvard Forest LTER site, Petersham, Massachusetts, United States -... | ecosystem: Environmental > Terrestrial > Soil > Temperate forest >... | reverse complement strand
CTGCCATGCTACGAGTAAATATTTTTCCTGCCTGCGGTATGCTTTGGTCTTGTGCTAAACAATCGAAGAGATAATGTAAAAACGCGGCAGGTGCTTCTTCAAACGCCTTTGTAATTTTTACACGATTGTTTAGTAACGCCTCCCGCATATCTTCAGAAGCACTTTCGTTTTTTTGGGGGGGTGGACCGAAGGAATCTAAAAGGGTTTGTGCAATAGCAATAATTTTTTCTGAACCTTTGAACGACATACAGCCTCCTTCTCTAGCTCGTCTAAACATCGGATTTTCCTGAGGTTGGTGTTCTGGTTGATAAGTGGTAACGCACTCCTTCCAGAGTTCTACAGCTCTGTACAAACCAAAATTTCCCCTTTTGGGTAGCATATTCAACATTGCAGATACCTTATTACATGGACTCTCAATTGATTTACATTCCGCTGCCATGCTACGAGTAAATATTTTTCCTGCCTGCGGTATGCTTTGGTCTTGTGCTAAACAATCGAAGAGATAATGTAAAAACGCGGCAGGTGCTTCTTCAAACGCCTTTGTAATTTTTACACGATTGTTTAGTAACGCCTCCCGCATATCTTCAGAAGCACTTTCGTTTTTTTGGGGGGGTGGACCGAAGGAATCTAAAAGGGTTTGTGCAATAGCAATAATTTTTTCTGAACCTTTGAACGACATACAGCCTCCTTAATAGCTTTGTTTTTTTACAAAATGTCCTGCATAATTTAAGATACAATATGATACGCAGATTCACTGTTCTTCACTGTTCGCTGAACAGTAGTTAATATATTGGGTAAACCTTAAAAAAATATTAGGCACCTCTATAAAGGCGCTATTCAGGGTAAACGCATTATAAATTAGAATAAAAAAGTATAACTGCAGCGGTATGGGAGAGGAAAAAAAAGAGAGTCGTGTTGAGAAGAGTGATGAATAGTTATCTCAGTGGCAAGGAAAGGAATATCCATTCAAGTAAGTACCTTTGCATGAAGGTGCGATATGGAAGAGAAGAAGACGCCATTTATTGAGACGCCATTTATTGAATAGGTCAATCCCCCCCCATTTCCCTCAATTACAAATAAAACTTCATTTTTTTATAATGAGGGGATCAGTGAGGTTACGGCCCTTAAGTTACTTTGCTCGCTGCACTCTTCTTGACTTCTATAAGATGAATGGTGAACAAAAGTGTTTGGTTTGGTCCAATCGCTCTATCAATACCGTGTTCACCGTAGGCAAGCTGTGGCGGAATAACTACTTGAAAAATAGCACCTGGCTTCATGAGTTTTAAAATTTCAGTCCAGCCAGCGATCACATTATTGATAGAAAATGTCACAGAATCTTTCGATTTATCAAAAACAGTTCCATCAATAAAACTACCGGTATAATCTACTTTGACCATAGAATTATCCACAGGGCTTGTGCCACTACCGGCAGTAATCACTTTATATTGGATACCACTTTGCGTAGTGATAACGCCGGGTTTGCTTTTATTAGTCGCTAAATATGCATCACCCTGTTGTTTATTTTTAATGCCCAACACTTTCAATTCAGCTTCTTTTTTGCTGATAAGTTGTTGTTGGAAATTTTTTAATATATCCACCATGCGTGCCTGTGATAATAATGTTTTTCCATTGCTTGCATCGCTTAATCCTCTAGCGAGTATAGCAGGATCGATATCTATCCCCTGTGCTTTAAAATTTTCACCCAGATCAGCACCGATACTGTAGCTAATCTGTTCCTTGTTAAGCGCTGCGCTAGCACTGACTATTTTATGCGTATCTGAGCTGCTGAGTTGATTAACCGATGAGGTAGAGGTACTCTGTGCCGCCAGTACAGATTGGCTAATCAATAGGCTAGCAACGAAGGTTGAAAGGACAGACAATCTTATCATTGGGCTTTCCTCTGTGGGCAGATATAAAAGCCGTTATATTGCCTTATCTTTAGCTAGAAAACTATAGTTAATACAAAAAACACGAGAGAACCATGTCGTGCTTTAGAAAATTTGATGTCATTGTGGTGGGTGGAGGTCATGCTGGAACGGAAGCCGCTTTAGCATCGGCACGTGTGGGTGCAGCAACTTTGTTGTTAACTCATAACATTGAAACGCTGGGTCAGCTTTCTTGTAATCCCTCCGTTGGAGGAATTGGTAAGAGTCATTTAGTAAAGGAAATTGACGCTTTAGGTGGCGTCATGGCTCGTGCTACCGATCGTGCAGGCATACAATGGCGTACACTCAACACAAGCAAGGGCCCTGCGGTACGGGCGACGCGTGCTCAAGTCGATCGCAATCTCTACAAACAAGCAATTCGCAGCTTTTTAGAAAATCAGGCCAATTTATTGATTTTTCAGCAGGCTGTTGACGATATGATCTGGGAAGGCGATCGTGTCCAGGGTGTTATTACAGCGTCAGGTATTCGCTTTAGTGCAAAGACCATTGTATTGACAGCAGGTACTTTTTTAGCTGGTAAAATTCATATAGGTTTACAACAATCACAAGGGGGGCGTGCCGGTGAACCTTCTGCCGTACGTTTGGCTGAGCGCTTACGTCAATTACCGCTACGAATTAACCGGTTAAAGACTGGGACTCCCCCGCGTCTAGATGGGCGAACTATCGATTATGCACGACTCCTAGAACAGCCTAGTGAGCTTCCTTTACCCGTGTTTTCCTACATAGAGAACGTCGAAGACCATCCAGCCCAAATTAGCTGCTATATTACGCATACCAACGAAACTACTCATGCGATCATTCGTGCAAGTTTGGATTATTCTCCCATGTACAGCGGAGCGATCAATGGCATTGGACCTCGTTATTGCCCATCGATAGAAGATAAGGTAGTGCGATTCGCTGATAAAACGGCCCATCAAATTTTTCTGGAACCTGAAGGTCTCAACACCACTGAAGTGTATCCAAATGGCATTTCAACGAGCTTACCTTTTGAAGTGCAAGTTAATTTAGTGCACAGTATTGAAGGCTTAAGACAGGCGCACATTACCCGTCCTGGCTATGCAATAGAGTACGATTTTTTTGATCCGCGTGATCTATTTCCTTCTTTAGAGTCCCGCGTTCTAGAAAATCTATTTTTTGCCGGGCAGATCAACGGGACAACCGGTTATGAAGAAGCGGCAGCGCAAGGCTTGATTGCCGGTCTCAATGCGGCGAGAAAAGCACGAAATAAATCGATGTGGTGGCCGCAGCGTTCCGAAGCTTATATTGGAGTTTTGATCGATGATTTAATTACGCAGGGTACTCTAGAACCGTATCGTATGTTTACTAGCCGAGCAGAGTATCGTTTGCTGCTACGAGAAGATAATGCAGATCGACGCTTAGGTGAATCAGCCTATCGTTTAGGTTTGATTGATGAAACGCGTTGGAGGATCATATGTAATAAGTGCGATAGCATAGAACGGGAACAAAAGCGCTTGCAAAAGCTGTGTGTTCAACCACAAACTGTGCAAAGTGTCGGTGTGGAAACGCACTTGCAACAACCTTTGACGCGTGAATATGGCGTTGTGGAACTATTGGCACGGCCAGAATTACGCTATGCTGATTTGATGCAGATTACAGGTCTAGGTCCTGGCGTCACGGATCCGCAAATCAGCGAAGCGGTTGAGATTCAAGCAAAATATCAAGGATATATAGAACGGCAACTTCGTGAAATTCGGCGAAAAGCACATGATGACGCTATTTTATTACCCACAAACTTGAATTACCCCGCCATTCGGGGACTTTCGAATGAAGTAGTAGAAAAATTAAGCCTACATAGACCGCTAACCTTAGGTCAGGCATCACGCATTCCTGGTATTACCTCAGCAGCCATCTCTTTATTGCGTGTGTATATCAAAAAGTATTCGCCATTCTGATGAACATCTCATTATTAGGTGCTATTAAAGATTAGCATGAAAGCATGATATCTGTTTTTGAAATCTGCAATTTTTCGCTTCCTGTAAAACCAAACCAGTATCTGCGTTTAGGCAACTTACAGCGGGATAATATCGCACTCATTGTTAGCGAAATATTCACTAAACAATCCGGTGTAGTGGTAGTGATCACACCGGATACTTTGACGATGAATCGTTTAGAACAAGCGTTAGAATTTTTTTTACCGGAACTGCAAGTATTAATATTTCCTGATTGGGAGACATTGCCTTATGATCATTTTTCACCGCATCAAGATATTATTTCACAGCGTCTATCAACTTTAGCACGGCTTCCTTTTACAAAACGTGGGCTATTGTTGGTTCCTATTACCACATTGATGCAAAAATTACCGCCGCTGAATTATAGTCAATCAACTGGATTACATGTGCATTGCGGCGAAAAGTGGCACATCGATACCCTACGCCAAGGATTACAAATGGCAGGTTATCACTGTGTGTCCAAGGTTATTACACATGGAGAATTCGCTGTGCGCGGGTCTATTTTGGATATTTTTCCCATGGCCAGCGACACACCTTATCGCATCGATTTTTTGGATGATGAAATTGATAGCATTCGGCGTTTTGATCCAGATACACAGCGTTCTATAGAAGAATTAAGAAAGATTGATTTGCTGCCAGCTAAAGAATTTCCATTGTCTGAAGAGGCAATTGCTCAGTTTAAAAAACAATGGCGTGAAAATTTTACGGATAATGCGGTAAATTGCCAGATTTATGAAGCCGTGAGTCGTGCTTATGCACCGGCAGGGATTGAATATTATTTACCTTTGTTTTTTTCGCAGACACAATTATTACTAAATTATTTGCCAAATGCAGTATTGTTAATAGAAATAAATGATATACGCTCGCCGGCTCAGCATTTTTGGCGAGAACTCAATGAGCGTTATGAGCAGCTACGGCATGATTTGGAAAGGCCAATATTAACGCCTGAACAATTATACGTTATTCCAGATAAAATATTTTTACAGCTTAAACAATTTCCTCGCGTAGTATTGCAGCAATCTGTTGTGAGTGATAGAGCGGCGTCTTATAATTTTCCTACCGAAACCATGCCTGATATCACGATTAATCACAAATTAGATCAGCCATGTATAAAATTACAGAATTTTTTAAAGGAATTTTTATCGAAGCAAGGAGCTAGCGTTTTATTTTGCGTAGAAAGTAAAGGAAGGCGAGAGGCATTATGTGAGCTACTGCAAAATATCTCTGTTCAGCCAAAACGTTGCGCAACATGGGATGAATTTTTACAGACGTCAGAAGCGCTGAATATTGTCATTGCACCGTTGGAAGAAGGGTTTTACTTTTCTGATCCGCCGTGTGCATTGATTGCTGAGATGCAAATTTTCGGTCAGCATGTTATACAGCAACGTAGAGAAAAAAATGTGGACGATCGAGCGATCGTACGCAATTTAGCGGAATTAAGTCTAGGAAGTCCAGTGGTTCATATCGATCATGGAGTTGGTCGCTATCAAGGATTGCAACACATCAGCGTGGATGGACAGGAAGGTGAGTTTGTAATCCTTGAATATGCTGATAATGCAAAATTGTACGTTCCTATTGCCTCACTTAATTTAATTAGTCGCTACCATAGTGGCGGATCTGAACATGCTCCCTTACATCGTTTGGGTAGTGAACAATGGAAAAAGGCTACACAAAAAGTGGCTGAGCAGATGCAGGACGTTGCAGCAAAATTACTCGATGTCTATGTACGCCGGAAAGAGGAAAAGGGTTTTTGCTTTAGGTTGCCAGATAAAAAGTACCATGCTTTTTCCGTTCAATTTCCTTTTACAGAAACGCCCGATCAGGAGCAGGCGATCAAGGAAGTTATTAATGATATGACTTCTGAAAAACCCATGGATCGTTTAGTTTGTGGTGATGTTGGTTTTGGAAAAACAGAAGTAGCCATGCGTGCGGCGTTTTTGGCAATACAATCCAATAAACAAGTACTGGTTTTAGTTCCAACCACATTACTCGCTCAGCAGCATTATCGGAATTTTGCAGACCGCTTTGCTGAGTGGCCGGTACAAATTGAGATGCTTTCGCGTTTTCGTTCAGCTGGGGAACAAAAAAGCATTCAAGAGCGTCTAAAGGCAGGGAGTATTAATATTCTTATTGGTACGCACAAATTGTTAAACGGAGAATTACCGTGTCCACGTTTGGGCTTATTGATTATCGATGAAGAGCATCGTTTTGGTGTGCAGCAAAAGGAGCGTTTAAAATCTTTACGTTCTGAAATCGACATTCTCAGTTTAACGGCTACACCTATTCCTCGTACGTTACACATGGCTTTTTCTGGATTACGAGAATTATCTATCATCGCTACACCTCCAGCAAGGCGTTTATCGATTAAAACCTTTGTACAAATACGTAATACCAGTGTGGTACGCGAAGCGATTCTGCGTGAATTATTACGTGGTGGACAGGTTTATTTTTTATATAATCAGGTAGAAACCATAGAAAAAACAGCAAAAAATCTAGCGATGCTGGTGCCTGAAGCCCGTATTCAAATTGCCCACGGACAATTACGCGAACGCGAACTCGAGCGTATTATGGCTGATTTTTATCATCAACGTTTTCATGTATTAGTTTGTACTACTATTATTGAAACAGGCATTGATATACCGACTGCAAATACCATTATCATCGATCGCGCAGACAAATTTGGCTTGGCGCAGCTTCATCAATTGCGCGGACGAGTGGGACGTTCTCATCATCAAGCCTATGCTTATTTGATGACACCACCAAAAAATGCGATGACATCAGATGCTATCAAGCGTTTGGAAGCATTAAGTTCTTTAGAGGATCTGGGTGCTGGCTTTACCCTAGCAACACATGATTTAGAGATTCGTGGAGCAGGAGAATTATTAGGGGAGCAGCAAAGTGGTAATATGTACAGTATAGGATTTTCTCTGTATATGGAGTTACTCGAGCGAACGATCAAGGCTTTGAAATCCGGTACGTCTACAGTGATTCAGGATATCGATTTTGATCGCGGTACAGAAATTGATTTGCAAATTTCCGCCCTAATTCCAGAGTCTTATGTTCCTGATGTGGGTACACGTTTGGTCTTTTACAAACGCATTGCCAGCGCAGATAGTAAAGATAAACTGAAAGCGTTACAGTTGGAAATGATCGATCGTTTTGGTCTATTACCTGAGTCAACTAAAAATCTCTTTTGTATTGCTGAACTAAAATTACTGGCAAAATCATTGGGAATAAAAAAAATCAACGCTAGCCTGCAAGGTGGCATCATAGAATTTACTGAAAACCCACATATTAATTTTGTCACGGTTATGCGACTGATTCGGGAGATTCCAGCGCAGTATAAGCTAGAGGGTCCTTTTCGTTTGCGTTTCATGATGGAACAACCTAGTTCCGCATTGCGGATTAAATATCTTTTTGATCTATTGATTAAACTTAGCTGAGAGCGTAGCCAGCCGTAGCCATTAATTCCCGCTTTCCGTTAGGAATGCGCTAAAGTAATATTTTTTTACAATACGCTCTCAAGATTGTACTTCAAGTACAATGGGTATATATGAAAATCTATTGTGCTTCTTTGTACACCTTGACATACGACTGTTGGCGTAGCTGTCGCAACCAACTTTGCAACGCTATTTGGAATTTTTTCTGATAAACAAGCTGTGCCGCTTTCTCGCGTGACAGGGATTTCGCAGTTTGTAATTTATTTGTTCGGTCAAGGATTTGTATGATGTGCCATCCAAACTGAGTGCGGAAAGGTAAGCTAATTTGATCGTTCGACAACTTACTCATCTGTGCTTCGAATGCTGGATCAAAGACTCCAGGCAGTGTCCATCCTAGGTCACCCCCCTTAAAGGCGGAACTAGGGTCTTGCGAGTACTTTTTCGCAAGCTCCGCAAAGCTGCCGCCACGCAAAATTTCAGCACGAATCTCTTTCAGTCTCAGTTCTGCTTGGCTATTACTGACGAGTGGTGAAGTTTTAATCAGGATGTGTCGCACATGGCTAGCCGTTACGGTGCGAGCAGCGCCTGGCGCATTATCATCGTCGCTGATTTCTATCACACGGATCAAGTGAAAGCCATTCTGTGCCTGAATAGGGCCTACTACTTCCCCTGATTTGGCTGATTGTACAGCCACTTGAAAAATATTGGGCAACTGATCAAGTGGTCGCCAACCTAGATCGCCGCCGGACAAAGGCAATGCTGTATTCTGCGACTGTTCGATCAAGCGCTGGAAAGAGCTACCGTTTTTCATTTGCTGTAACAGTGCCAACGCCGCTTTGTTTGCACTTTCCAGGATTGGTGCCGAAGGATTATCTGGCAGAGGCACTACGAGATCCTCTACATGATAGTTTATATTTTTTGAAGTGAATTTTGTTGGGAGGTGCGCCAGCATATCGGTTACTTCTTGAGGACTAACCGTAATTTTTTGACCAACTTGGTCTTGCTGTAAGCGACTGATAATAAGTTGTGCACGAATTTTTTTTCGATATTGTGCGTAGGATAACTTTTCCTGTTCCAAACGACTACGTAATTGTTCGATGGTTAAACCATTATGCTTTGCAATATCTGCAATGGCTGTATCGAGTGCTGCTTCATCAAGCTTCAAGCCTGAACTTTCAGCAAGTTGGCGTTGTAGTTCGTGATCAAGCATTTGATCTAGTACTTGCTTGCGAAACTGCGACGTCGTAGGGATTGGCTCATGCTCGGCTTGCCGCTGCTGGCGGGCCAGTTCTAATTGTTCATTCAGCTGTCGCTGTGTAATAGCCTGTGTATTAACAACCGCTACGATGCGATCTAAGCTTTCAGCCGCTTGGGAGATTCCTGAAACCAATACACTGCTCAGCAGAATGATGGAAAAAAAAGCGCTGATTAGGGAGCTCATAGATCCTTACTTCCAAAGATTGGTGCCATATTGAAAGTTGTCCGTATAGCCCGGAATATTACTGGCTAGGAAGCTGGTTATATCACTGATACCCACTGTACTCAAGCCCTTGAATTGCCATTGAAAGTAGATCACATTGTTGAAAAGTGGGCTGCTGTTTTGATCAAGGGCGTAGAATGTGCGTCCTGCAACGATGCGAAATGCCCAACAACAACTATCATACTGCAGACCATAAAAATAACTTTGCGAGTAACGGTGACTGAAATTGTAATTCCAGCCGCCGACGGTGCTCCATTGATCACGTAGTGGAGTAGCAAAGGAAAAGCCGAGTCGATGGAAGTCGTTTTGATGACTGTTAGGTGCTGTAGGTGGATTGGTTGCTAAAATATCGCCAAAACGAATGAGGCCATAATTGATATTGATGAGTTGGTTGTGTGTGGGATGATACTGCAGATTAGCCGCTGCATTAATGATGTTGTGACTGGAAGGATCCCAAGCAAGATCGGCTGTGGTACTCCACTGCGGATTAACGTTGTAATTGAGCTGAGCAGCAATGGGTGAAAATTTTTCGGTCGGCGAAGTAGCGCCCGCGATGGTCCACGGGTTGAAGCACAGTGTTCCTACCGTACTAAGCTCTTTTTGTAGTGGACTACATAGGCCAACGCGCCGATTTTCAAAATAATAAATTTCTCCGATACTTGCCCTCAGTTTTTCTTCTCCTGTTGTGCGATCGAGTAAACGTGTTGTGGCCGCGAAGCTAATTTGATTCGCATCACCGATGCGATCATAACTACTGAAACGATTAGTCGTAAATAGGCTGTCATAACTAAAAGGAATGAGAGCACTGTCAAAGATGGGGATATCGTTTTGGTTTCGATAGGGAACGTAGAGATAAAAAAGACGAGGTTCCAAGGTTTGTTGGTAAGGATGTTGGCCCCAATTGAAGAGTCGATCAAAATACAAACCACTATCGATACTCATGAGGGGAGTGGTACGTTGAATGTCGCTTTGATATCCGGGTACCTGGTTAGCAATGGCATAGTGCGTCAAACTCAATTGCAAGCGAGGTATTATATAGCTTCCTTTCTTTAGCATTGGATAGCTGATAGATGGTTGAATATTGAGGCGTAGTGCACGTGGTGGTGTCAGTAATTCACCAGGATTATTTAAACGTTGAAAATAATTAAGTTGGTTGTTGAATTGATAGCTAAAGCCATGAAAGTTCTGAGTTGTACTATTTAAGTCGATCTCGGGCAAGCTATTGTAAGGATTGTTAACCGGAGATTGGTTTAATGGATGTAGCGTCTGATAGCGCATTAAACGCGTCGTAAAATTCCAGATGTCGCCCGTATAGCTGATTTCCGCACGTTGGGGTAACTGGTTGATGGCAATGCTGGAAGGTGTATTAAAGTCTTCGAGATAGTAATTGTCACCTACCCAATTAAAATTAATGAAGCTGGACCATCGGGGCGACCACTGGCGTTGTTCTTGCCAGGAAAAAGATCTTCTATCATGACCTGGAAAAATTAGCGAATTTGCATTGGGATAAAGAAAAGGGATTTGATTAGAAAATTTTGAGGCTGCTCGATCATGGGGGAGATAATTAGCAGTCATTTGTCCGTGGCTGTTATACGTGAGATAACGCAACTGTCCTGTCAGCTGTAAACCTCGTTTGCTCAGGTAGGTAGGTGTCAGCAAGAAATCATAATTAGTTGCGATATTCCAATAGTAAGGGAAGCCAATTCCAATTCCAGATTGGGTTGAGGTGTTAAAACTAGGGAATAAAAAACCTGATTCACGACGGTCATCTATAGGAAACCCCATGTAAGGACTATAGAGAATAGGTATTCCTGCATAATTGAGCCAGGTATCATAGGCTTTCCCTCGTCCGGTATCACGATTTAAGACGATTTTTTTTGCAAAAAGCTGCCAGACGGGATTGCTTGGCGAGCAGCTTGTATAGCAAGTATTGTGTAAAGTGATCAAACCTGGATAATTTTGTTCCGCTCTGCTGGCCGTTCCCCAAGCGTTGACTGGCATTTCCTGATTAGTACCAAAAGAAATAGCCTGATTACGCAGCAATAGGTGATAAATGACGTTCGTTAAATATCCTGTTTGCGCATTGATGTCTAGATGCGCTCTTTTAGCTTTTATTAATAGATTGGGTTCAAGGATCTTGATTTCGCCACGAAGATCCATACTCGTAATTTTCCCGTTAGAATCACGATAAAAAAAGACTTGATCGGCATATAGAGTCCTTCCAGGTTGTGTAATCGTGACGTTTCCCGTTAAGGTTGATGTCCCTTCAAATGAAAAATGCGATTGTGCGGCATCAATGTGTGTAAAAGCTCGTTTAAGATCAATCAGAGGCACCTGTGTGTAGGCGCGTAAAGGATCTAAGTAATGGCCACGGCAAATACCGATATTGTCGGGTACCCAAGCGAGTTGTTGTGCGATGTTGGAAAGTGGGGTATCGCGGGGGGGTGTTGCGGTGGCGTGATGTGAAGAACCACAGATGCACAGGAAAAATATCCATCGAAGAGCAGGTAATACGCTTCTTTTGGTGCCCATTTATTTTTTTAAAACTCCGTTTTTTTGTATTTTGTCGTATTGTATTCAGACACTTGTCGTATTTTTTAATTTAATTTTTGTGTACCATTTCATTACTGACTATGAATTATTATTGAAGAAAACGATAAGTTGCACAATTGTTTCCCTGGAAATCTATATGAATAATATCGCCATGGATGTTTGTTTCAAAACGGGTGCGGCAGTAACGTACCCATGTTTGATTGCTGAGCCAGGGGTCGGCATAACTGGTGAAAAGGTTACTATTAGATTGCATAGGTCGGCGTTTCATATCTGGAATGGATTGAAAGGTTTTTTTTGTATACTGGTAAAGGGTATGACCATTAGCTAGCTTGAAGGTTGCCTCTGGTTGTCCCCATTTATTTTCCAGCGTTCGAATGTTCTTGCCTTGCCATTGCTTTATTTGTTGCTGATAAGCCAAGGTACTAGCGCAACTGCTGAGTAAAAAACAGCAAATTGGTATAACGAATAAAAAAACGCGCATATTACTTTCCTTTGTCGTACAAAGCGGATTTGAGTTGGAGTAGCGCTTCAGTATAGTTGGCTGATTTAAAAATACCGGAACCTACGACAAACGTGTCGGCGCCAGCATTAGCGGCATCTATAATGTTGTCTTGTTTTATTCCGCCATCAACACCTAAGCGAACGTGGGGACTATATCGTTGAATCAATTGTTTAGCTGCAGAGATTTTATGTATAACCTCTGGCATAAAAGCTTGGCCGGCAAATCCAGGATTGACAGACATGATTAATAAAAAATCTAATTGGTTCCACACTGACTGTAGATAGCGTAATGAAGTCTTTGGGTTGATCGCTAAACCTGCTTTGCATCCCAGTTGTTGAATATGTCGTAAATTTTGTTTGAAGTCATCACTTGCGTCAGGATGGAAACTAATTTGATTAGCGCCGGCCGCAGCAAAAGCATCAATTAAGGCATCGACTGGTTTGATCATAAGATGTACATCCAGAAATGCCGAAGCCAGGTGTCTGCGCAAAGCCTGGCAAACTAAGGGTCCAAACGTGAGATTAGGTACATAATGATTGTCCATGACATCGATATGCAGCCAGTCAGCGCCAGCACGCAGCACCATGGCTGCTTCCTGGGCCAAACAACCAAGATCAGCAGATAAAATGGAAGCAGCAATGATATTTTTGCGCATCATATCCCTTTAACCGCACAAATGCGATCGTAGGCGGCCTTGATGTTTTGGGTTTTTTCAGTGGCGATCTTAATCATTTCCTCAGGCAGACCCTTTGATAAGAGTTTATCTGGATGGTGTTGACTCATTTGCTTGCGGTAAGCCTTTTTAATTTCGGTGGGCGTTGCACGTTCAGAAATACCTAAGATAGCATAGGCATCTTGCAGATTCAGCTGATGTTGTGAATGGTAGGGGCGATGACGTTCTTGGTAGCTTTGTTGTTGCTGGCCAGATTGTTGTTGAAATGCCTGTTCAAATTGGAAGATATGTTCAAAAAAGCTGAAATTAATGGGCGAAAAACCCAAATATTGACAGATTTTTTGTAAAACGTGTTGTTTATCGGCATTGAAGCGATGTTCCGCGAATGCCGTTTGCATCTGAATTTCGACAAATAGTTTCAGTAATATTTTATCTCGATGACAGGTCTGTACGAGGCGCTTCAGTGTTCTTTCTAGGTCAAAAGTGGGCTGTTTCCCCTGGTTAAATAAATCAATTGCCTTGCGCCGCATTTCTGCAGTCAATCCTAGGCGATTCATGATGGCGCGCGCTGCCTGAATCTCAGCCTCAGAGACACGGCCATCGAGTTTAGCGATATGCCCCATGACTAGAAATGTACTATCGAAAAATACCTGTCGGGCTAGTGTGGGATCTAACGAAGAAAAAGCCCAACCTTGATTACTAGCAAAGCCTCTATCAAACAGGTATCCAATGAAAACACCCAATATAAGTCCCAAAGGTCCGGCAAGCAGGTATCCAAAAAAGCCTCCAATAAACTTGCCCCAATTATTCATGCCGAAAACCGAATTTATAAAATTTCGCCTAAAGGTTAACAGGATATTGGATTGTCATAAAGTTACAGGGACGATAGACTGCGGAGCCATTTATTCTTCTAAGGTATAATTGTTTTAAAGCATGCGGCGCTTGTATACAGTAATCTTGTATTTAGTACTTCCTTTCGTCCTGCTGCGTTTATGGATGAAAAATCGAAAAAATCCGGTAGCACTAAAATTTTGGTATAAGCGCTTAGGCGTAGGTCTGCGTTCAGCCTCAGAGCGCGGAATTTGGGTGTGTGCAGTTTCAGTGGGTGAATCTGTTGCGGCTATTCCTCTAATTAAAGCTCTGCAACGACGACATCCCAGCATTCCTATTATTGTGACAGGTGAAACAGTCGGGGGTGCAGATTGCATTCGAGCAGGTTTAGGGGATCGCGTTACTCAACTCTATTCTCCTTATGATCTTCCGTGGGTACTGAAAAGATTTTTTAATATATTGAAACCACGCTTGCTCATTTTGACAGAAAAAGAATTGTGGCCAAACTTATTGGTTGCATGCCGAAAAAACAAGGTTCCTGTTGTCCTAGCTAATGCGCGTTTATCCGCGCGTTCAGCACGAGCTTATAGCTACATCTCAGCGATAACTCGGGAGATGTTAAGTAATATTAGCTTGGTGTTAGCTCAAGGAGAAGCCGATGCAGAGCGTTTTATTGGGTTAGGTTTAGCGCCCGATCGTCTTCATGTTACAGGCAGTATTAAATTTGATTTAGAACTCCCTGCACAATTGTTTGAACGGGCGAAGCAGTTACGCCAAGCATGGGGGCAGGATCGGCTGGTTTGGATAGCCGCTAGCACCCATGCAGGAGAAGAAGAACAGATCCTAGAAGCGTTTACCTACGTACGAAAGCAGTTTCCGACATTGTTATTGATCTCCGTGCCACGACATATGGATCGAGTGACTCGTTTACAGGATCTGTATCAACATTATGGTTTTCAAGTTATAAAACGCAGTGAAGCGAAGGTTTGCAGTCATGAAACTGACATCTTTCTTGGCGATACCATAGGGGAGCTGATACTATTTTATGCCGCTGCTGATCTTGCTTTTGTCGGTGGCAGTTTGGTGGAAAGAGGTGGTCAAAATCCACTGGAGCCAGCAGCCATAGGTTTGCCCATTATACTAGGGCCTTTTACTTTTAATTTTGACCTTATTACAGAACAGCTCAAGCAAAGAGGCATAGGAATTCAAATCACTAACGCGCAGGAATTAGCAGCACAGGTCATTGCTTTACTGGCGGATCCACAAAAATGCCAAGAAATAGGTCATCACGCCAAAAAATTTGTAGAGCGGAATAAGGGTGCTTTAGCAAAGCACGTTGCACTGATAGAACGTTTGATAGAATTAAATTAAGATTGACGAGTATTTGCATGTTTTCTGGTATTACACAAGGTTTATTTCCCGTTAGCTTGTTGTTGAAACGTGAGGGATTGTTCCGGTACGCGATAGATTTGAATGAAAATTTGATCAAAGATCTAAAAGTAGGTGCAAGTGTGGCCATTGATGGAGTTTGCCAAACCGTTGTCAATATCGATGGATTGACAGTGAGTTTTGATGCGATGTCAGAAACGCTCGCTGCAACGACGCTAGGCGCCCTTGATATTGATAAAAAGGTGAGCGTAGAGCGGAGTTTACGTCTAGGTGAAGAAATAGGAGGGCATGAAGTCGCGGGGCATGTGTTTGAACAAGCTATCATCATTGGCCGAAGAGAGCTGACAGATCATGTATCTTTGAGTATTCAGTGTTCTGATGGTTGTTTTGCCTTTATCAAACCTAGAGGATTTGTTGCCATTGATGGATCCAGTTTGACGGTTGCTGCCTTAAGTAAAAAGTCAAAAAGTTTTGAAGTATATATTATTCCCGAAACCTTACGCGTGACCAATTTTGTTAATAAAGGGGTTGGTAGTCGTGTCAATCTTGAGCCGGATATGAAAGTGGTAGCCTTAGTAGAAGCGGTGCAAGCCAGTTTAGCTGATATTCAGACTAGAGTAGACAGGATAGAAAAAAAACTAAGGTATGTCATTAATTAAGCCAAATGACGGAAGCGGCCAGATAGTAGACCGCCAAGGAAAATAAACAATTAAACAATTATGCTGGAACGTTTGTTATAACACAAAATTCGGCAGGTGCCATGGTGTTATTTGGATAGGTTGCACCAAGCCGATGCTGAGGCCCTATTGAAATGGAGTGAAACGATTTTAAAAGCGGAAAGCTTAGCGGAAATTTTTGAGAAGTAGCATTGTCATAAGTTCTGTGCACAGTACAAAAATTTATAACATCACCTAAAGTAGGATATCTAAAACATCTGTTAGATGCCGAATGCTATAGTTTGGTTTCAATGCACGACAGGCTACCGCGTCTCCATATCCGTATTCCGCCCAGCAAGAATCAGCGCCGATATTACGTGCAAACAACAAGTCAGCTGCCGTATCGCCAATCACGAGAATTTCACGAGGAAGTATAGTGCTGAATTTGGGTTGGATATAGTCAGTGTAAGCCATTGGATCTGGCTTCTTTCGCAATGTTTTCGTGTCGCCCACTACGAGTGCAATATGTTGTAGTAAGTTGAAATACTCTAGGGCGGTATTGATGGGAGTAACGGCTTTGTTACTGACTATTGTCAGTATAAAACCGGCTGCGCCCAGTTTTGTTAATACCTCATCGGCTCTTGTAAAAGCGCTACTCTTACTGTCACCTTCCTCCAGATAAATACGTTCATAGGTATCGAGTAAGGTTTGCGATTTTGCTTCGGACAGCTCTGGGCTTAGTTTCTTTAAAATGCTTCCCATACTCAGTCCTGTTTGAATGCCTCGATCAGACAGTTCACGTGCAGGGACCGCCAAGCCAAGTGTCTCATAGGCGCTGTGAATACAAAAAAGCACGGCTTCACGAGTAGCAAAAAGCGTGCCATCAAAATCGAAAATAATTAATTTATAGTGGTTCATGAAAAAATGCTAAAAAATGCTAATCTAAAAAATGCTACTTAAGTTGGATACATTTTTTAGCTGCAAGCAGCGAATACTTTCCAAAGAAGCACGAAGCCCTTACAAGGATGGCAGTATATCTTAAGCATGATTACTTATGCAAAGTATTGTGTGGGATCATTCCTAAAGTTTAACGGCGGATATATACCCATTGTACTTGAAGTTGCGAAGTTGCAATTTCAAGTACTTTCTTTGCGCGATGAGGATTTTCAAGGAGGAGAACCGCGATTCTCTCCTTGAATGACTGCGCGGAAGCTTTGCTTTTGCCAGTCATGTGATCAGGCATACCGCTCGCTGTGAGTTAAAAAGATTCGCATCTTCACGTACAAGCGGTATATAATCCAATGTAATGAAGACGTAAAAACTAGCTTTATAGGTTTACATTTTTGGTTACATACCTACCTAGGTCACGTGGAATTTTTATGCCAAACCATAAGAAAAATAAGAAAAAAAAATCACAAAATCAAAAACAAACAACACAAACCTTAGTTAAGCAAGCAACTGTATCTACTGCGGGTAGTGCTAGTGCTGTTGACGCGGCAGGTTTTTCGTTGTCTGGTAGCCCGTCCGTTGTTACTGAGTACTACGACTTGTATAAAGCATTAAGAAAGCAAGAAGATGAAAAAAATAAAGCGAAAAGCGCGGCTGAGAGGACGACAGAGGAATTGAAAAAATTGTATGAGATGCAAGAAAAGGCAGAAGAGAAAGAACAAGAGAGTGATCGAAATTATAACATGCTTTTGACAAAACAGAATGATCTGAAAAATTTGCAAGGAGAGAGTACAGAGCCTGCTGTACTACAAGAAAGTATTATAAATATAGATATAGCGCAGGATTTGCAAAAATCACTGAAAGTAAACAATGAGATACTACAACATTCTATACAACTGGAACATTGTATCTCGGAGAAGGGAAATGAGCTATGGACACAGATGCAGTCTTGTGTAGAAGCACGGAACTTATACGATCGCTTAAATAATCATGCTGACGTTTTTCGTCTTGCTACCGAAATCCTTAGCTTTATTCGGAATTTTCAGCAGCATTTAGGTATTAATACACAAAATCCAAGAAATGAATCAACAACACGGATAGATTGGGATATTTTCAAAAACTTATACGACCAAGAGGAGCAGAAAGGAAAAGATTGGGATTTAAAACGGCGGGAATGCTGGAAGAATTTTCAAGCTTCTTCTACTACTTTGATTGTTGAGCATAAAGCTGTGAACAAGTACTTAAAAGAAATAGTCTATTCTGTTTTTCCCAGAGTTGATGTTGTTCATAAGATTAATAAGGATAATGCCTACGTAGTTTGTCAAAAGTTGGCTGATTGGATGCTAGAACAGGAAGCATTTCTTCAACACTTAGGTGTGCCTGAACAGGGGGCGTGGTGTTGTAATCCAATGGTAGTAACGGAATTTTTGTTTTTGAATGGCTGCTTGCCCGCGAAACGATTTCCGGATTCCGAAATGGATCGAGCCGTCAGTTTTTACATGTATTTTTTTCTTGCCATAGGAATGTATATTGTAAAATGGAGACCGGTAGATTCTAGTCTTCGGCACATTGTGCAAAACCAAAACATAGTATTCGGGCTGCCAGCGATATTGACTCTACGCCCTAATTTCTGCTTGGGCGAATATCCAAATAGTTCTGAGGTACAAAAAAAACAATCCACTGCAGTGGCCAAAGTTGCCTCTTATACAAATGATTCCTTAACTTTCTACCAAGAAAAGTATCGTGTTGCTATACAAGAGTTGGTTGATATACGTAATAATATAGAAGCTTTTCAATATGGGGAAGATGTATGGTCTCTTGCAATGCTGGCTGACCTTATACGCGCTTTAACAGAACTAGAAAATAGGAGTGCGTGTCAAGAACGGCTTAAAGCTCTGAATTTGCATCTACTTTCTTCAACTATGACTGTTCCTGATCTACCAGATCTTGCATTTATGAAAAATGAAGGTGCTAGCATCGCGTATTTGCACGAAATGTTCAATAAAAAACTAGAAGATGATTATGACATTTTATGTGCAGGAGTGGAGTGCCTATTGAATCAAAAAATCCCTTTAAGCAGTCAGTTTTTGTGTCTTGTACCGCAGTTGATAAAAACGAAGTTCCAGCCTTTTGATTTTGTGATATTGGCTCGCACTGTGTATTATATCTATAGGTGGTATTTGCGTACTACGTATTTACAGGACCAAGCTAAAAAAAATTTTGATAAAGCAAGCAATGCATTCGATGACTATGTATTGCCAACAATTGGCGTTATTGACTCAGAATTAGAAAAACTACAAACAGCAGTTAATAATTGTCTGTATCAAAGTTCTGTGAGCAGAAAAACAACTACGTATTTGCTCGAAGAAATTGTTATGCTTCATGGAATGATAGATTCTTGCAAAGAGGTATTAGAGAAATCCAAGGAATTCTGGCAATCCTTTCTAAGGGAAAATAATGAAGCGATGCGAGAGCTGAGCCAGGAACCATTGCTTGTTGCGGAAGATAATAAGGAGACAGCAAAACAGAAAAAGCAATATGAATGTGCTAAAAAATTCTTGGAAGAAGACATAGCTGGGTATAAAAAGGATCTTGGAGTGATAGAACAAAAAATACTTGCGAGTCGTCTAGAGGTTACTGCAGCTGCTGTGGCTACGCCGAGTGAAACGCCTGTATTACCATTATCTTGTGCGGAACCAGATGATTTTGGTAACGAGCAACAGAAAGATTTCCTTTGTCGCTGTAATAAAGCACTAGAAGAGTTGACACAGGCGTTGAGTCGGTATACGGAGTGTATAGGCAGGGGAACCTCCGGGAAATTAACAAATGCTAAGCGAAAAAAAAGATATGATCAAATGTGTAGCGCTGAAGCTAGAATTGATAAAGCTAAGCGAGAGATGGTGGTTTTATTAAGCACCGCTGGTTCGGTGTTCGTTGCCAGCGTATGTAACGGACCGTTGGATATCAACGACAGTCTTTGGCAGATAGTTGGGCGAATGAATGATATTTTCAACAACGTAAGAGCAGAAGATCTGGAGGAGGAGTGTTCGTCGCTGCAACAGCAGATATATAAATACAGGCAGCTTTGTGATGAAATTTTAAATCTGCCTGTAACCATGCATCAGGCAGTGATAGGGCAGTGGGGTTCATGCAATCAGCAAGCCAGTAAAATACTGGAGGATTGCTATAATCCCAAAAAAGGGTACGTAGTCAGAAAAAAACAGATAGCAGTAGAGGTAAAACAAATTCGCAATAGCTATGCTGATCTGTTCTTACAGATGTACAGATTAGCAGCATTCATAAAATTAGTGGCCTTACCGGCAGAACTAGAGCAAGCAGTGCAGCTAGCACGGAGCAGCATGGAAAGTAGTGCAACAAGGGTAGTAATGGAAAAGACTGAGGAACAAAAAATTTCTCTGCATCTATTAACAGTAGCAGGATACGGGCTCGAACAAGAATTGTATCACTTGATCGAAACACTCAACTATAAAAAGACGCGTCAAGAAAAACTATCTTATAACCCTCAGCAAGGCGAATCTTCCATTAGGGAGAATACAGGAACAGTAGCTTGCCCAGCTGTTGATACAAGTTTCCAGGATAGTCAGGTTATTGACCTAGCTGTGAGCGGTCATTCTGGAAGATCATCTGATGGCACAGCAGGGCACAGGGCGTGTACTGTCATTGATGAGACATCCACTACTTCTGAAAACGATCCACCTAGTCAGCAGACGGCAGAGTTTGCTGAAGCAAATGAATCAATTCAGCATCGTGATCTTATTACACAACAGTATCAGCAATGGGTAGCAGATATCCGTAGCTTACCCACATTGCACGTTTTTATTAATGAAGCTTGCCAAACCTTAATGTCAGCCGAGAGTGTGCTTTTTGGGCAAATGTTACCTGAGAGCACGATTCGTCGTAATTCGCTTGAGCATTATAGGAATCAATGTACTGTATTGGTGCAATATTTGTGTTCCTATGAGACTTGGTTAAATAAAAAAAAATCACAGGCAGATGATCTAGCCATTCAATTAGAGTCCTTAGAGTCAAGTGCTCTTGAGCGACAGGCATTTCGGGAACAAACAGAGCATGTCGATTACTTTAGAAATAGTCTGCTGTTTTATCTATCACAGTTGAATTGGATGGGTGAGCAGCTGCAGAAACAGTTGGACTGGATAGAACAAGAGAGTCGCGATCATACACTCGTGAATAGTGACTGTTGCAGTTTGCGTGAATTGGCAAAGCATTTAAAAGTAAGAGGTGAACCTAGCTTGCTGTCTGATTATCTAGAAGCAAAGGAAAAATGCATGAAGGATATGATTGAGTTAATAGTTTTGACAAAAGAAGCTGCATTAACAGGTACAGCCTCCGAATTCAGTTTTCAGCTAGCACAGAGTAAAAAAGAGAAAAAAACAGATGAAACAATAACAATTTTGGAGAAAAAAGAAACTTTCTTACAGAGAATACTGGAACAGTGTCCAGACGTAGCATCGCTGAGTAGATTCCTATTTCTTGTTGATCCTATGCGTTTATGGAACAAAGGGGAGTACTATACTTCTTTGATACAGAAATTAAGAAGCGATCAAAGATATTGGTTAATGATTCGCCAGCAGAGTATGGCTGCTGTAATGCCGAGTACTGCGTCTATTTCTACGTCAGCTGAGCATGCATCTATCCCTTTAGGGAGTCATGGATTTTTTCAGCCAGTATCTCCTCCTATACATCCGGTGTCCTGCTGTCTTTCGACATTTGAAATTCCAGGTTTATCGCTTCTTTGAGTGTAAATAGTGTATCTATTTTGACTTAAATAAATCCACAAAGTCAGTAAAGTCAGTAACAAACCGCCGGCGACCCCATTGTGTGCAACCGCAATGAACAGGGGTAATAGCCAGATCACATTGAGTATACCCAGTGTAATTTGTAGAACAAGAAGAGTTACGAGCACAAGACTGATAGTTCGGAGAGTTATTTTTTTACTTACAGTTTGCAATTTCCAAGCCAAAAAGACCAAATAGAGAGTTGTGGCTAATGCACCAAGGCGATGGGATATTTGAATCGCCGTCCTTGCATCATTTGATAGTTGTCCGCCTGCAAAATTTCTATTCGTATCCAGTGGTAAGTGAAATCCTTCGCTAAAATTCATGCTTGGCCACCAGTGTCCTTGGCAGGTCGGAAAATCAGGACAGACAAAGGCGGCATAATTACTACTAGTCCAGCCGCCTAAAATAATCTGTATCATAACAAAGACGAGGCCAATGGCTGTCCAGAGACGCAATTTTTTTTCCTGCTTTGTAAAATCATTCCAGCAAGTATGGCGTAAACGAAGCACTAGCATCCATAGCATACCGAGTAAGGTTAACCCACCCAATAGGTGGGTCATAACGACCAATGGATGCAAGCGCAGTGTGATAGTCCATTTACCAAGTAATCCTTGAAAAAACAACAAAATTAAAAGACCAACAGCCATCATCGTAGGTTGATTGGGTAGTCTTCGCTGTTTCAGTATTAATATAGCTGCTAAAAGACAAGAAAAACCCAGTGTAGCAGCGGCGTAGCGGTGAATCATTTCGGCCCAAGCCTTGTTGGGGTCGAGAGTTTGCTTAGTGAGGATGTGCGATGAATGGGGCACCACTATTTGTCCATAACAACCTGGCCAATCCGGACAAGCTAAGCCTGCTTCCTTCAGGCGAGTAGCAGCGCCCAATAGAATAACAGCAAATGCAAGCAATGCAGCAACTACAGTGATTCTGATGGCCCATTTATTTTCTAACATGCTATTGTTTTCCTATCTGTGCGCAATGGATACGTAGACATATACCCATTGTACGTGAAGTTTCGAATTCGCAACTTCACGTACTTTCTTTTAATCAGGCATACCGCTCGCTGTGAGTTAAAAAGATTCGCATCTTCATGTACGAGCGGTATATTACGTTAACGAGCCAGCATTAATTTTTTACAGAATTATGTGAATGGGTTAGATGACTAACACAAAAAGCGACCAATAGCGTTATACCTAAGCTAAACCACTGAAATGCGTAGGCGTAGTGTTGGCTTGCACGTAGCGTACTAGCTCGCCATGGTGGAATAAAGCCATAAAGTTGACGTTTATCGACTATAAAAATAAAGGGTTGTAAGTGTTGTTGAGATAAAAATTTCGGATCAATAGTTTGTATGCGTTGAGGCCATTTGTTTTCAGAGGGGGAGTTGAAACTAAAGGTTTTAACGGGCCAAACCAGTGCACCTTCGATGGAGATGTTACCGTTGATAGCCTTGATAAACGGTAGTACTTGACGATTCGATCCTCGAGGGATCCATCCACGGTTCACCAAAATAGGATAGGTATTATTTTTAAAAATAAAAGGGGTTAGTACTTCATAGCCAATGCGATGGTTATAGTGCTTATTATCCAATAAGAAATTATGCCTATTGTCAAAATGTCCTGTGGCCAAAGCAGGAGAGTAATTTGGCTTAATGCAAAAGGTAGAGATCTGATTTAAATCGATAGGAGCGGCATGTTGCTGTTGTGCAAGTGAAACTTGAGTCATTTTTTTTTCATTTCCGCGTTGAATTTGCCATATACCTAGGCTTATTAACAGGAGAAATAAAGTGAGCACAGTGAAAATGGGTAAGATAGCAGCGGAAAAATAATAGTTTTGCACGCGGAAGGCTATAATTGGTTTTTTCATGGATTAAAAAATCAAAAAAACTCCTATCAACCATATTCCAGTGAGAAAAATCCACCACCAAATACCGGCATCCAATAAAAATGTGTTGCTATTAGTAAGCTTTTGGTGATGCAGCCTAACACTTGCGCCGATCAAGCACAGCAAAGCGGCTAGTATATTGATGATATGCAATCCTAGCAACGCGATCAGTAAGCTTCCGTAAATCCCGGTTTTCAGGATAATGTGCACTGCAATTAAACGTAGACCATAGTAGATTTGCAGTCCCAGAAACAAAATACCGCAAAAAATAGCAACGTTAAGTATCATAAAGCTTCTTTGATACTGTCCTTTTTTTAAGAAAAATTTAGATGTTACAACTACCAGTGTACTCAGCATCAGTAGGATTACGTTGAAAAACGGTAGTCCTTTCATGGCGATATCTAGATAAGTGGCTGTTGTGGGAGGAGAATCAGCTGGTGGCACAGTCAAGGGCCAGTGTTGAGAAAAATCCGGCCAAAGCAGGTAATGCGTAAGCATCGATGCAGCACCACTTTCTCCAGCTAGCCAGGGAGTGATGGAAAATCTAACGTGAACAATAGATCCAAGCAATAAGCCAAATAAAAATAATTCTGAGACTAGAAACCATAACATCCCCCAACGGAAGGTTCTATCCATTTGTTGATTATACAAACCGGCATTACTTTCTTTTGTGACGGACCACAGCCAGCCGCCAAGCATAAACAATAATATACAAAGGCCTAGCAAGAGTGCAGCGAAGCCCCATTTTTCCGTCAAATTAAGCGAAGCAAACGCTAAGATCAACAAAGCAAGCGCACCTAAAATGGGCCAAGCACTTTGGTGGGGTACATAGTAACTGGCGAGATTATTAGGTGGATGATGTTTCATGGCATTCCTATTTTTACCGGTAGTTACTGCATGCAGAGTGACGAGCTTACCACAACCAGACCAAAATCCACCTGGCAATGTTGATCTGCGCAAGGAGCTGGTCGGGTACCACCATGCTTTAACCGTTAGGGTAAACCCCTAACCCGCTAAGTGCTTCAAATGCCATTTTAAATTTAAAGGCTGGACTATATTTTTTCGCATACTAAACCCTCGTTTATGGGATAGCATACTCTCTTAGGTACCTGTCCGAAAAACGGGGTGCAGCTCAGTGGATCGTGAAGACGAAACATACCGTTAAAACAGACGTCCTACGGGTCCAGAGCTTAAGGAATTCTTTAATCCTGTTGTATCAAACAGAGTATAAGATAATGTAATGGTATTGATATCTTTTGGTAATTGCGTATCCAAATGAAATAGCACCGGCATGGCACGGTGTTGGCCAGGAATGAAGGTTTGTCGAGTAAAACAAAAACATTCTGTTTTTTTCAAATGTTTTGCCGCCGTGCTTGGCGAAACGCTGGGAATAGCTTGTACAGTCATTTGTTTCCCAGAGTTATTTTGTGCTTCAAAATAAATCAAAATGTTTTCTCCAGGGTGTAATTGTATGTGCCGTAGACGAGGATAAAAATCCCAAGCCAGATAATTATTATTATTCGTTGTAAATTCTACACGGATACTACGTGATAGATCAATGACACCAGATTGTACGTAACTGTTTGGGTCTGTTTTACCGTTAATGCCTAAACTCTTGCAAAGCGTGTTGTATAGCGGGATCATTGCAAAGCCAAAGCCAAACATGCCTATTACCGTCAAGCAAAGCACGAGCAGAAGTTTTTTATTGGAATTTTTTATAAAAAAAGTGCTCATATCAGCGTATAAATTGGAAAAGAAACAGAGAATGTAGCCTAATCAATTTTTGGTGGAGTCGTGAAACTATGCAATGGTGGTGGGGAACTGAGTGTCCACTCTAAACCTTCTGCACCTTCCCAGACTTGTGCGGTTGCTTTTTTACCCTTTCCTAACATGGAACGAATAATAACGATGACGAACAGCACTTGAGCAAATCCAAAAATGAATGCACCTAAACTAGCAATTGCGTTAAAGCCGGCAAATTGTAATGAATAATCAGCAATGCGGCGTGGCATACCAGCTAAACCTAAAAAGTGCATAGGAAAAAAAGTGAGATTTACGCCGATCACAGACAGCCAAAAATGAAACTGCCCTAATTTTTCACTGTACATTACCCCCGTCATTTTTGGCAACCAATAGTAGGTAGCAGCAATAGCTGCAAATAAAGCACCAGGTACTAAAACATAATGAAAATGTGCTACGACAAAATAACTGTCTTGATACTGAAAATCGGCGGGTACCATGGCCAACATGACACCAGAAAATCCGCCGATGGTGAATAAAATAACAAAAGCAATCGCAAATAACATGGGTGTTTCAAAGCTGATCGCACCGCGATACATGGTCGTGACCCAATTAAATACTTTAACACCAGTAGGCACCGCGATCAGCATAGAGGTATACATAAAAAATAACTCAGCGGCTAACGGGACGCCTGTGACAAACATATGGTGTACCCAAACAATGAACGATAAAAGGGCAATCACTAGCATAGCGTAGACCATAAAGTGGTAACCAAAGAGTTTTTTACGACTGAAAGTGGGAATAATTTGTGAAATTAGACCAAAGGCAGGCAGGATAACAATATAGACTTCAGGATGACCAAAAAACCAAAAAAGATGCTGATAAAGCAATGGGTCACCACCACCTGCTGCACTGAAAAAACTTGTGGAAAAGTGTCTATCCATCAGCATCATGGTAACGGTAGCAGCTAAAACTGGCATGACGGCAATGAGTAAAAAAGCAGTAACCAGCCAAGCCCAGCAAAAAATTGGCATTTTCATCATTGTCATACCGGGCGCACGAAGGTTGAGAATAGTGACAATGATATTAATAGCGCCCATTAGGGAGGAAAGTCCCATGAGGTGAATCGCAAGTATGAGGTGGTCAGTGCTTTCAGGAGCAAAGGTTGTGGATAATGGCGCATACATAGTCCAACCAAAGTTTGGCGCAGAGCCTTCCATGAATAAGGTGCTAAATAGCACAATCGCCGCAACGGGTAAAATCCAAAAGGCCCAATTGTTCATGCGCGGCATTGCCATATCAGGAGCGCCGATCATCAACGGGATCATCCAATTAGCAAATCCGGAAAAGGCTGGCATGATAGCGAGAAATAACATGACGATCCCGTGCATAGTCGTCATTTGGTTGAAAAATTCAGGGTTTAGTAAACGCGCACCCGGTTGAAATAGTTCAGCTCGTATCAATAAAGCAAAAATTCCACCGATAAAAAACATGAGTAAACTGAAAAGCAAATAGAGTGTGCCAATTTCTTTATGATTTGTGGTAAACAGCCACCGTTTTATAAATAATAAAAAGCTTTTTGGAACCGAGTGTTCTAGTTTAAGTGTTTTTTCCATACGCGGTGCCCCTCAGTTGTTGTTTGATCCATTGATTGAATTCAGATTCATTAACCGCTCGCACTACAATGGGCATAAAAGCGTGGTTGGTACCGCATAATTCAGCGCATTGGCCACGATAGGTTCCCTCTTTATCTATTCTTGCCCAGGATTCATTGATAAAGCCCGGTATCGTGTCACGTTTAATTCCAAGCGTAGGTAGCCACCACGAATGTATAACATCGTTAGAGGTAAATAAAAAACGGATTTTTTTATGCACAGGAACGACTAACGGATGATCGACTTCCAGTAGATACCACGGGCTTTTTTTTGCTCTGTTCTGCAATTCTTCGGGAGGAGTAGAGAGCTTGCTAAAAAAATCGATCCCTTGATCTAAATACGCATAGCGCCAGTACCATTGATAAGCTGTTACTTTGATAGTTAAGTCAGGGTTGCTGTTATCATTCATCGCAATCAATGTTTTGGTAGCTGGTACAGCAATTGTGACCAAAATAATGAATGGAACAATAGCCCAAGCGATTTCTAATACTGGATGTTCGTGGAATCGTGCCGGTTCTACACCGCGCGACTTGCGATGTCGAATCAAGGAAAACAGCATAATGCTAAATACAACGACCGCAATGCCTACACAAATCCAAAATCCCAACATATGCAGATCATAAATCGCGTGGCTAATTGGTGTAACGCCAGGAGACATGTTAATTTGCCATGCTGCCATAGCTGGTAGCGGAGCAATAAACAAACTTAGGCCAATCATAAAAATCGAAAATAAATTCCTAAAGCTATGGATTGGTATAATCCTCTCTGTTACCGATACAGACTTCGACTTCATATACAAACTCAATTTACCCTAAGGCCTACTCACCATAATGAGTAATCCCCGCTCGTTTTGCTCTTTTCAACCATATATTTCACACTGGCTTCTATTTCGGCATTACTACAGGTCTCACAATTTCCTTTGGCTGGCATTTTTTTGTAACCATGAATAGTATTAGCGAATAAGACGTCTAGGCCCTTGGCAATCAAAGTTTTCCAAGCAGTTTTATCACCAAGCTGAGGCGTGTCAGCTGTTCCATGGCTATGGCAGACAGCACAATGCTGTTGGTAAATTTCGCCGCCTATTTTAGAACTAAGCACTGCTTCCTGTACAGGAAGTTTCATTGTGCTTTTTGTTTGCGTAGTAATGAGGTAATCAACCGCTGCTTTGACAGCATCATCTGAGCAGGCGGCGCAAGTTCCTTTAGGCGGCATGGAACCGATACCTTGCAGCGCCCGCCTATACACGACTGATATTCCCACCTTTAATCGTTTTTTCCATGCTTCTGAATCGCCTATCTTAGGTGCGCCAGCCGATCCCACAGCATGACACACAGCACAATAGGTTTGATAAACCTTTTTTCCCGTCTTCTGCGTAACAGGTCCAGTGAATGCCGACGACGGAATTTTGCTTTTGACCTGCTTTAAATAAGTAGCAATGGCAGTTAAATCATCATTGCTTAAATAGGATAAACTATTGCTATTCACTTCAGCCATAGTAGGACTAGCTATGTTGCCACCGCCTTTTAGCATTTTTCCTTTTTGAAATACAGCTAAAATGTCCGTAATTGTAGCGTCTTTTAAACCACTGGCAGTAATGTTAGTGGCGTAATAACCTTCAATAAATCCGCCCGTTAAATAGTATTTCTTTTTTTCTGCACCGAGCAGATTTAATGGACTGTGACACATGCCACAATGGCCTAAGCCTTGTACTAAATAGGCGCCGCGATTCCATTCTTTGGATCGTTGTGGCTCATGCTGGAATTCACCCATACGAAAAAATAAGATGCGCCAGCCAAGTTGTAAGAAACGCCAATTAAACGGCCACATCATTTCATTGGCTTTGTTTACTTTGTGAATGGGTGGTAGGTTGAAAAAATAAGCTTTAAGAGCAAGTAAGTCTTCTTGCGTAATTTTTGTAAAGCTAGGAAAAGGGAAGACGGGAAAATAATAAGATCCATCCGGCGCTATCCCTCTGTGCATGGCGCGAATAAAATCTTGATCGCTCCAACGACCGATGCCTGTTGTTTTATCCGGCGTGATATTAGGCGAATAGATCATTCCAAAAGGGGTATAGATGCCGAGTCCACCTGCAAAGGCTTGACCATGGTGTTTAGTGTCGGTATGGCAAGCAATACAGTCTCCTGCTTTACTGAGATATTCGCCGCGTTGAACTAATTGACGAAAACCTGGATCCCGTGGGTAACGCAGTTTAGGATATGGAATAAAAAGGGCTGGATTTTTTTCGCTAGTGTTGGTATTAATTTTAGCATCGACTGGAGAAAGCAATACAAAAAACAGCGTAGAAATCGTAAAAATGAACACACCAAAAAAACCTACGCTAATCCTTGACGTTATACTGTTCATAAGATTTTTAACAATCTATCTGCGCTATGCTGGAAAAAACTCAGAAATCAGTGAAGAATCTGACGCTATGATGCCATATTACCCAATGTTGGCCTAGTAGATAACGATCGAATAATCAGATAATTACGGTAATTACAAAAAAACAAACATGCTAGCTGCAGCTAAATTAAAAAATATTGTGACCTTATTACAGGGTGGTGGCGTAGTCGCTCTGCCAACGGAGACAGTGTACGCTCTGGCTGGAGATGCTAGAAATTTATCTGTGATAAAAAGGATCTTTGAGCTCAAAAAACGTCCATTACACCAGCCTTTAAGTGTTTTATTGCCTCAAAATTACGATATCTTGGCTTGGACTGATCAGGTTAATTCTATTGCGCGACGATTAATTGATTATTTTTGGCCAGGTCCTTTAACTTTAGTTTTTCGTAAAAATAAATCTGTTTTATCTGAGTTAGTGGGAGGAAGGGAGACAATAGGTTTACGTGTACCGGATCATTCTATCGCACAGGCTATATTAAGAGCGTTGGCCTGTGGTTTGGCAGCACCTTCGGCCAATCTGTACACTCAGTGTAGTCCTACCAATGTAGATCATGTACGCCAGGTATTTAGCGAGCAGATCGATACAATCATTGATGGAGGACCTTGTGCTGTTGGCATTGCATCTACCATTGTCGATGTTACGAAGTCTATCCCGAGAATATTAAGATTAGGTGCAATTTTAAAAAAAGATTTGCAATGTGTGGTGGATTCCGAATTTGTTGAGGATTATTCCACTACAATGATTACCGGTATAACCCTCCCGGAAAAAAAGTAGACTGCGGAATAGACGCTGCCATAGGAAGCTACATAAAGGATTACGTTATTTTCACAAATTCCCTATGCTGTTCCTAGAGTTAAGGTGGAGTTATTATTTACTGAATAGGAATGGTGCGGCGCTTATACGGGCTCTTTCGCAGCTTACGCGCAGTTTAGTCTATTTTTTCATTGAATCAAAAAATTCATCATTGGTTTTGGTAGCACGCAAACGGTCGATGAGAAATTCTATGGCTGCTACTTCATCCATTGATTGTAAAATCCTACGTAAGATCCACATCTTTTGTAATTCCTCTGGTTTTACGAGTAATTCTTCACGCCGCGTACCGGAGCGATTGATATTGATAGCGGGATAAATACGTTTTTCAGCAATTGGGCGAGAAAGGTGAATTTCTTTATTACCAGTGCCCTTAAATTCTTCATAGATAACGTCGTCCATTCTCGAGCCCCCCGTTTCAATCAACGTGGTTGCAAGGATAGTTAAGCTACCACCTTCTTCAATATTGCGCGCAGCGCCAAAAAAACGTTTTGGTCGCTGTAAAGCATTGGCATCAACACCACCTGTCAATACTTTGCCAGAAGGAGGAATAACAGTGTTATAAGCTCGCGCTAAACGCGTCATAGAGTCTAATAAAATAACCACATCCCTTTTATGTTCGACGAGTCGCTTTGCTTTTTCAATAACAATTTCTGCAACTTGAACATGACGTGTTGCCGGTTCATCAAAAGTACTGGCCACGACCTCACCTTTGACCGATCGTCGCATATCAGTGACTTCTTCAGGTCGTTCATCAATTAATAAAATAATTAAATAACAATCAGGGTAATTATAGGAAATAGATTGTGCGATGTTCTGCAACATCACAGTCTTGCCAGCCTTAGGTGGGGAAACGATGATGCCTCGCTGGCCTTTACCTATTGGTGCCACCAGATCAATAATTCTAGCGGTGATGTCTTCAGTACTGCCATTGCCGCGTTCTAAAATGATTCGCTCATCAGGAAATAGAGGAGTTAAATTTTCAAATAATACTCGATTTTTTGCATTTTCCGGTGCCTCAAAGTTAATTTCACTGACTTTTAGTAGAGCAAAATAACGTTCACTTTCTTTAGGGGGACGGATTTTTCCAGAAACAGTATCACCTGTATGGAGATTAAATCGGCGAATTTGGCTGGGTGAAACATAAATATCATCAGGTCCTGCTAAGTAGGAACCCTCTGCTGATCGTAAAAATCCAAATCCATCCGGCAATATTTCTAATACACCATCTCCACAAATATCATCACCTCGTTTTGCATGAGCTTTCAGAATTGAAAAAATCATATCCTTTTTGTGAAGATGGCCTAGGCCATCTATGGCTAATTCTTCAGTCATGCTCACGAGTTCAGCAGGTGATTTTTTCTTGAGTTCAGTTAAATGCATTAATGTTGTTTCTTTCATAACGGGAAAATTAAAAAATTTTTGAATAGTTACTAAGCTGGGGTGTGTAAGACGAAAAAAATAATTTCAAGATGTTTAAAATTGATTGACACAGTATCCTTGTGATGAAGGACAAGGCTAACCTAACTCCTAGTTCCAGGTTAAAGCGAACACCAAAACAAGATCATATAAGGCCTCCAATCCAGCCTTAGTAAAAAAATGCTACAACCGGGATAAATACCTCTTTCAAAAAACACCACTTTAATTACTTGAAAGTAAAAACCCGCTTAGCATGCGTATTAAGCAATGTATTCGTCCAACAGGGTCTGCAATTGCTGTTGTGATAAAACACCAACCTTGGTTACCTGTGCTTTTCCATCCTTGAAAAGGATCAGTGTGGGGATACTCCGCACGCTGTATTTTGCCGGTGTTTCCTGGTTTTCGTCAACATTTAATTTGTAAATCTTTATTTTTCCCAAATAAAGCGGAGCTAGCGTCTCTAAAATGGGTGCGATCATCTTGCAGGGGCCACACCACTCAGCCCAAAAATCAACCAAAACTGGCAATTTAGCATGTAGAACCATTTCTTTAAAAGAAGCATCATTAAGAGTGGCAACAGAGTTATTCAAATTATTCATACAAAAGGACCTTATTTAACCTAGAAAAACCATTAGCAAATTGAAACCACAATTCGTATGCAGAGGTTATACAACATAAATACCAGGAGCATTTCGTAAATAACCACGGTAGTCTAAGCCATAGCCAAACACGAAACCTTTATCCATAGAAAGAGCAGTAAAATCTGCTGATTGAGCTCCTCCTGGCAGGCGAGCTACATTTTTTTTATCAAGTAGGATCGCGGTACGAACTGAACGAGCTCCTCGTCGTTGACAATAATCAACGGTGGCAGCCAATGTCAAGCCCTCATCCAGAATGTCTTCAATGATGAGCACATTGCGATTTTTCAATAAAATTCGTGGTTTTGCTATCCATTTAATTTCAGATTTTCTGATTTCGGGGTTTTGAACGGATTCTTTTGAATAACGCGTTGCATGAACGTAGTCTAGTTCTAAAGGGAAAGTAAGTCGTGGTAAGAGATTTCCCGCAGGAATTAAACCACCGACCATGACACACAAAACAACTGGATTACTTTCACCAAGCTGCTCATTAATGGCGCTAGCTACTTTGTCTAAGCTCGCTTCGATTTGTTCTTTTGTAAAAAGGAGTTTAGCCTTTTTTTTCACTTCCTGAACATCCGCCGGAATTAGCATGAGAGACCTATAGTTTATTTAACATACAAACCGCTTCGCGCCAAGCAGCGGTCTGTTGCAGCGATGCGATATCGCCCAGTGTGCGATGAGAAAATAATTTTTGCAAGCGCCTTTTTGAATTTGGCATATCTGGCCGTCGTGAGCCTTCTAGGTATTCCAATGCAGAGATAGCATCTGCGCGATTATTGCAAATAAGCAACCCGTCGCACCCTGCTTGTAAGGCAAGTTCTACACGCTCCGATATGTTTCCCATCGTTTGTGCAGCTTGCATGGATAAATCATCTGTGAAAATAGCGCCAGTAAAGTTGAGCTTTTTGCGCAGTATAGTTTGCAACCAAGTAGAGGAAAAGCTGCAGGGTATGGGATCAACTTTACTATATACGATATGCGCAGTCATCATTGCATCGAGGTAGGGACTTAATGTAGAAAATGGAATCAAGTCAGTGGCTTCGATCGTTGCATAATCTCTGATATCAATTGCGCATTCTTTATGCGTATCCAGGGTAACTGAACCATGTCCAGGAAAATGCTTGCCCACAGTATACATGCCAGCACTGTGGATGCCATGAATAGTGGCTCGGGCTAGCTTCGTAACAATGACTGGATCTCCGTGAAAAGAACGCTCTCCGATCACTTGATTTATCTGATTATCCAGATCTAAAACGGGAGCAAAACTTAAGTCAATACCGAGAGCTAATAATTCGCTTGCCATTATCCAACCGTGGGCTTTAGCAAAATGCAAAGCTTGTTCAGGGTTAGTTTCGTAAAGTTTGCCAATTTTACCTATGGGAGGAAGCGGGGTAAAACCGGAAAAAAAACGCTGTACGCGACCACCTTCTTGATCAACAGTTAACAACAACCGCCGCTGTGCACTGCATTCACGAATGTGCGATATCAGATTTTTAAGCTGTATGGGTGATTCGTAATTGCGCGCAAAAAAAATAATGCCAGCAATCTGCGGATGTTGAAGAATTTCATACTCTTCAGACGAGAGTTCCAGCCCTGCTAAGTCTATGATAATAGAACCCATGATTATACCTGCCGCTAAAAATTTTGTAATTGCAAATATTGCAAATGCAAATGTCAAGCACCTTTAAAAAATTGCCATTTTACGTCAATACATCGTTCTTTGCGACTCTATTTGCGACTCTATGTTTTGAATGAACTTCTGTAATGCAGGTATCTGTGATGCAGGTATGTTGTAAATGAGCTTCATCAGTATAAGATGCAAAATGCACTTGAAGAGAGGAATAATGGAGAGTAGAATGCGCGACACTTTGGTTTAAGGCTGAAGGAAGAGAGAGAGTGGAGAGAAGTGTAGTTAGAAGTGTAGTGGAGAGAAGTAGTGTAGTGGAGAGAAGTGTAGAAGTGTAGAAGAGCAATCGAAGTACACTAAGTACACTAGAAGTACACTAGAAATCGAAGTACACAATGATTATTATAGAAACACTCATTAAGAGAAAAAGTTCGTTAAAAGCAATAGAAGAGAAGTAAGCAAAGTGTGTGGGCGCTTGGCGAAGATTCGTGTTTGTATTGGGAAACTGATATAGCAGTGAATCGCAAACCGAGTGCTTAATGTATGAGAAGTCATAGATTGAGTGAGCGGGGATAAAGCAAGAAAAATAGAAGAGTTTGATCCTGGCTCAGATTGAACGCTGGCGGTATGCTTAACACATGCAAGTCGAACGGCATCGAGATGAAGATTTCGGTTTTCATTGTCGGCGAGTGGCGAACGGGTGAGTAGAAGGTAGGAATCAGTCCTGGAGAGCGGGATAACCCGAGGAAACTCGGGCTAATACGGCATAAAATTGAGGAATCAAAAGCAGGGGACCCGAAAGGGCCTTGCGCTCTGGGTTGAGCCTACGTCGGATTAGCTAGTTGGTGGGGTAAAAGCCTACCAAGGCGACGATCCGTAGCTGGTCTGAGAGGATGACCAGCCACACTGGGACTGAGACACGGCCCAGACTCCTACGGGAGGCAGCAGTGGGGAATATTGGACAATGGGGGAAACCCTGATCCAGCGATACCGCGTGTGTGAAGAAGGCCTTCGGGTTGTAAAGCACTTTAAGTGGGGAAGAAAGAGAGTGTGTGAAAAACACAAGAAGATGACGGTACCCACAGAATAAGCACCGGCTAACTCTGTGCCAGCAGCCGCGGTAATACAGAGGGTGCAAGCGTTAATCGAAATGACTGGGCGTAAAGGGCGTGTAGGTGGTTGACGAGGTTTGATGTGAAATCCCCGGGCTTAACCTGGGAAAGTCGTCGAAAACGTGTCAACTGGAGTGAGACAGAGGGTTATGGAATTTCCGGTGTAGCGGTGAAATGCGTAGATATCGGAAAGAACATCAGTGGCGAAGGCGATAACCTGGGTCTTAACTGACACTGAGGCGCGAAGGCGTGGGGAGCAAACAGGATTAGATACCCTGGTAGTCCACGCGGTAAACGATGAGAACTGGCTGTGATGTGTTTGGTGCAAATCAGACACGCCGTAGCGAAGCTAACGCGTTAAGTTCTCCGCCTGGGGAGTACGGCCGCAAGGTTAAAACTCAAAGGAATTGACGGGGGCCCGCACAAGCGGTGGAGCATGTGGTTTAATTCGATGCAACTCGAAGAACCTTACCTACCCTTGACATCCTTGGGAGGAAGCGTAGAGGCTTCTGTGCCGAAAGGAACCAAGAGACAGGTGCTGCATGGCTGTCGTCAGCTCGTGTCGTGAGATGTTGGGTTAAGTCCCGTAACGAGCGCAACCCTTATCCTTTATTGCCATCAGGTAAAGCTGGGAACTTGAGGGAGACTGCCGGTGATAAACCGGAGGAAGGTGGGGACGACGTCAAGTCATCATGGCCTTTATGGGTAGGGCTACACACGTGCTACAATGGGACGTACAGAGGGAAGCGAAGCTGTGAAGTGGAGCCAATCCAATAAAACGTCTCGTAGTCCGGATTGGAGTCTGCAACTCGACTCCATGAAGTTGGAATCGCTAGTAATCGCAAATCAGCAAGTTGCGGTGAATACGTTCTCGGGCCTTGTACACACCGCCCGTCACACCATGGGAGTGGGTTTTACCAGAAGGCGGTAGATGAACCCTGGAGACAGGGGAGTCGCCGACCACGGTAAGGTTCATGACTGGGGTGAAGTCGTAACAAGGTAGCCGTAGGGGAACCTGCGGCTGGATCACCTCCTTAAGAAAGTGAAAGAAGAAAAACCCGAAGCGTCAAAGCGCTCACACACATTGCTTGCGAGAAAGAGGAAAGGCTGTCAAGGGTCTGTAGCTCAGTTGGTTAGAGCACACGCTTGATAAGCGTGTGGTCGGTGGTTCAAGTCCACCCAGACCCATTCCTGTGAGAAAGAAAGAGGGGCCATAGCTCATTTGGTAGAGCATCGGCTTTGCAAGCCGAGGGTGGTCGGTTCGAGCCCGACTGGCTCCATTCAAAAGAAGCGAGCAGAAAAAGAGAGAAAGAGATGTGTGTTTATGGCATCCATCGAGAAGAGTTCATTAACAACTAAAAAATCTGTAAGAAAGGCGCGAAGGAACTCAGAGATAGAAACCTATTGAAGAGTACCTTCCGAAAGAAAGAAGTTGTGAAAACAATTTCAGGGTATGTTGCATTCAGCGAAAGA
>Ga0207061_1037_pt1 | contig 36487 bp, 23 predicted proteins | sample Alteio_BWMinCont_31_FD_153275 | JGI IMG/M metagenome (GOLD analysis project Ga0207061, IMG submission 153275) | Enriched cells from forest soil in Barre Woods Harvard Forest LTER site, Petersham, Massachusetts, United States -... | ecosystem: Environmental > Terrestrial > Soil > Temperate forest >... | reverse complement strand
TCGAATTGATTAAGGCGCAGGGCAAACCGTATGGATTGCTGATCGATGACATCGCCGGCGGATTCACGTTTACGGGGCGCGGGCAACCGCAAGCGTTTCAAGTGCTTCCCCTGGTGGTCTATAAAGTTTATCCCGATGGGCGGCCTGACGAACTGGTGCGCGGCGTCGACATCGTGGGGACGCCGCTGGCGGCCTTGACAAAAATTGTGGCAACGGGCGATACGCCCGAAGTTTTCAACGGCTACTGCGGCGCCGAGTCCGGTTCCGTTCCTGTGGCCGCGGCGTCGCCCGCGATTCTGACGTCGGAATTGGAAGTGCAGAAGAAAGAAAGCTCGACGGACCGGCCGCCCATACTGCCGCCGCCGGCTCATGACGTCATCAAAACCGGAGGCCAGCAGTGAGGCGCGCGCTAAGGGTAGTTCTTGGATTGGCGATACTGAGCGGTGGGCTGGCGGGACACACACAGGCGCAACAGGCGAGCACCAGTGTTTCTCCGCATGCTGACAACGACCACACGCTGCAAGCGATGCGCGACGAAATGGCGCGCTCCAAGACGCGGCTGGAATTGAAAATTCCCAATATCGACCAGCCTGTGCGGCCGTATTACGTGGAATACCGCTTGCTGGACTTCGACGTCCGGGAAATCGTGGCGGAATACGGCACGCTGCTCTCCAGCACGCACACGCGCAACCGCTTCATGGACGTGGAAGCGCGCGTGGGCAGCTACAAGCTGGATAGTTCGAATTTCGTCAGCGACGACGCGTTCCGCGGCTTCATCGGGCCAACCGGTTCGGTGGGCATCGACCGCGATTACGATTCGCTGCGGCAGGACCTGTGGATCGCCTCGGATCAGGCTTTTAAAGAGGCCGTCGAGACGTATTCCCGCAAACAGGCGTACTTGAGCAGCCTGGCTCGCCAATCGGACATTGACGATTTCTCCAAAGCGGAGCCGGTGCAGTTGATCGAACCACTGGAAACGCCGGACTGGACCAATCGCAACTGGGAACAGGAAGCGCGCGACACTTCGGCGGCACTGCGCGCGTTTTCCGAGATTCACGAATCGCGCGTCACGTACTACATGGTTTACGCCACGCAATATTTGCTCACCAGCGATGGCACGGAGATCCGGCAGAATCGCCGTTTCGCCGCCATCGAAGCGGGCATGAGCGCCGTGGCCGACGATGGCGTGCCGTTGAATCATTTTTACGCAACATATGTGGCGCGTCCGGTCGATTTGCCGTCCGTCGAAGCGGTACGCAATGGATTGAACGTTGCGGGGAGAGAATTGATGTTACTGCGCGCTGCTCCCTCAGCACAGGACTACACCGGTCCCGTGCTGTTCGAAGCGCGGGCAGCGGCGCCGCTGCTGGCCCAGGTGCTAGGCCCGGCGTTGAACGGCGAACGGCCTCCAGTCTCGTTCACCCCCGTCATGGAACAGCTTCTGAATGGGTTGGGAGGAAAAAGCGACTGGGTGGGGCGGCTGGGCGCACGCGTTTTGCCGGCGAGCGTGACCCTGGTGGACGATCCTGGCACGAAGGAATTCAATGGCACGCCGCTGCTCGGCGGATACAGCGTCGATAACGAGGGCGTGCGCGCGCAAAAAGTCACGCTGGTGGAGAACGGGAACCTAAGGAACGAATTGATGTCGCGCCGGCCCGGCCCGGACTTTCAAGATTCGAACGGACATGGACGCTCGGCCTTTCTGAACGATGCCAAGCCGACCATGACCAATCTGCTCTTTACGTCGACGGAAACTCTCTCTCCGGCCGATATAAAGAAAAAATTCCTCGACAGTTGCCGGAGGGAAAAGCTGAATTACTGCTTGATTGTCCGCGAGATGGACAATCCGGTTTTGAGCCTGCTGCACCAGGAAGATATCTCCGAGCTGCTGGCCAGTTTTGCCGGAGGCGCGGGAACGGGCGATCGCTTGCCGCTGGTGGTTTACCGGGTCTATCCGGAAAGCGGCCGTGAAGAGATGGTGCGAGGTTCGCGCATCATTGGATTGAACACGCGGGCGCTGCGCAACCTTGCGGGAATCGGAAACGACAGCTTCGTTTTCAATTATATGCAGAGCCAGATCAATGGATTTGCCGGCACGGCGCTGGGAGCATTTGGCTCGGCGCAGGGTGGTTTGCCGGCTTCGGTGGTCGCGCCTTCGCTGTTGTTTGAGGAATTGGAAGTGCGTGGCGCGCGCGGAGAGGCCAAGCGGCTTCCGCTTCTGCCGCCGCCGCCCATGAGCGCATCTAAATAAGAGTTTCACTGGATCGTTCGCGATGAACGAGATCACACGACGGGCTCTTATTTTTGGCACAGCAACTGTCGCCGCGGGCGGCTTGCTCGCTGGCGTCGAAAGGCTTTCCCTCGCGGCTTTTGCCGATAACGAGGAGCCAGAAGACCATCCCGGTCCGGTCAAAATTGTGAAATTCGCGGATGACGGCGCAAACCTCGGCGCCGTCACGCTGGCAAAAATCCACAAGAGTAAAATCGAATGGAAGAAGCAGCTCTCGCCGTTGCAATACGACGTCACACGGCGCGCGGCGACGGAATCCCCTTTTTCCGGCGCGCTCTATGGTCAACACGCGGCGGGACTCTATCGCTGCGTGGATTGCGAAAACGCACTTTTCGATTCGAAAGCCAAATTCGAATCGGGCACCGGCTGGCCGAGCTTCTGGGAGCCCATTGCGAGGGAAAATGTGCGCGAGAAAAAAGATTTCAGCATCGGCGTGCTGCGCACTGAAGTGCTCTGCGCGCTATGCGATGCCCACCTCGGCCACGTCTTCAATGACGGGCCCGAACCCACCGGCCTGCGCTACTGCATGAACTCCGCGGCACTGCGTTTCATCCCCCGGCCGGCATTTGCCCGTGCAAATTCCTGAAGTTCCTGGTCAAGCTAAAGTAGTAGAAGCAAGAATTCCCATCCTGCTTGAAGCTCGCTACTGCTTCACATCCGCCAGCAGATCTTCGTTATCGTTTATCGTGAGCCGGTCGAATTTTCCGCCGACGGTGACATCGATCGGTTGGTTTGGCTGAGTCACACCCATCGTGCCGATACGAACTGTCTTATCGCCGATGTGCGCGTACAGGGCCACGACATCCTTCCACGGCTCGGGGATGCCGCCGCGCGTGATTTGCCCTTTCACGTGTGTTTTCCCATCGGCAGTGGGCTCGAGTGAAACATGGAACTCGTACTGCGGAATTCCCATGCCATATACATATTGATTGAAGAACCAGTCCATCTTGTGATTTCCGTCCAGATCCATTCCTCGCGTCATGTGCTTTTCGACGATGGCCTTGAAGTCCTCGGTTGAGGCAGCCTTGTTATCGAAAGTCTTGCAATAATCCTGCATCATGTCCTTGAAGAGGTGGTCTGGGTCCGCACTGTGAGAGTCATTCAGCTGCATGCGCAGCATGTGGAGGACATAGCCGCCTTTTGAATATATCAGATCCTGATAGGTGCGGCCGTCGGTCTCAGAGGAAGCAATTCGTTGCCCCATCCAAATGGGCCCCACGGATTCGACGGCATGGCTCCTTATGTCTTTTCGCTTCAGAAGTTCCTTCTCCCTCTTCCAGCGGTTGAGGTATTCCTTCATGTTTTCGCGGTATTGAACGTAAAGATTGCCGGAGAATTCCGCGAAACCTTCCGACAGCCACTGGTCGTGATAGCTTTTCCAGCCGACGCGGTGGCCCCACCACTGGTGCGAACTTTCGTGACCACGGAAGAAATCCGTCAGCTGAACACCGTCCGGGAGGCCGATCACATGGCGTTGGGTGCTATCAAGAAAAGAGGCGGACCACAGGTAAATCAAACCTGGCCAGCCTTGGCCGTACGAATAGGTAATGGGCAAGCTGGTGACCGAGAGATGCTTATACGGGTATGGCCCAAAGTAGGAGGAAAATACGCGGATAGTGTTGGCCATTTCCTGGCCCATCTCTTTGGCCATGGCCGAGGGCGTGAGACTGCCAACCGCGCCAACGTCAGGGCGGGACTCAATGGCCCGCTGCACCTCGTTCATCAAGTCGTCGCCCTCTCGATTCGCATAGATATCGACGATCACCTCGCCCGCCTTATCGCTGACCACCTTGTAGTCCCCGTAACCGAAGCCGGCGACCGCAAGCGGAATTTCACTCTTCCAGGTGCTCACGCGAGTGTTGCCGTCCATGGTTTCGCCGGTTTTCTCTCCCGTTGCGACTAGAACCGTGTTTTTGGGGCTCCGAAACGTCAAGTCAAAATCGGCGCGCGTCGAGAAACTGTTCGGGAGTTCGGGATACCAGCCGGAGCTTTCACAAAAATAATTTCCATTTCCGGCTTTGCGGATAGCTCGCTTGCCTGCGTAGTGAAACTCCAACGTTTGCGCCTCATCGGCCTTTAAGGGCTGTCCCAGTACCACGGCGATGTAGTTTCCATACGACTGGTTGCGGTCCTTGTTTTCGCGCGACTGATAAAATGTCAATGCACTTCCTTTGGAGTCCTTAATGGAATCAAGCCTGAGGTTGGAGTCAAACGCGAAGATCAGAACGCTTTGCCCCGAGAGGCGCGGGGCAATCTCGACGCGCGTGGTGGCGCTCAGATCAGCGCCGGAGGTGACGGCAGCTTCAATGTGGTAGGCACGAATGGAAAAATCCTCCTTGGCTTGCGGATCCTTCCAAGCCTCTGCGTTGGTTTTTCCGCCGGCAGGAAAACTCATCCAAGTGTCCCGGTTCTTGAACGCGCCGACGTCCACCCAACGGGCGACTCCGATTTCTTCTGGATCCTGGGCGTCATCCTGAAATTCCACCCAGTCTTTGCCGCCAGTTTTCAAGTCTGCCAGGAAAAAACCGGTCCGCGCGCGGTCCGCGGACAGAACTCCCTGCAGCAACCGCGGCAAGGCGGATTCTCCCAGATCTTCACGTTCTTTCTGGCGCTTGGCATAGAGATCGTCACTGGCCGGTCCGGAAGTTCCCCACTTCACTTGCTTTGCGACTTCATCTAGTAAACCGTCGGTGAAGCTGAAAGTAGCTTCCGTAAATAGCATGTCCAGCTTGTCCACTTTCGTGAACAGGCGGAGCTGTTGCGTTTCGATAGGATTTGGCGGGTCAACCTGGACCCGGCCATTCCCATGAAATATGGCTCCGAAGACCACACCGTTTGCTGGTTGCGTAAATTGAATCGTGCCATTGAGCAGTGTGATACGCACGCGGTCACGGACGATTTCCACGTTCTCCGCGTGCGCGGATTTGGCCGGATCCATCGCCGGTGCGGAAAGGGCGTTCCACACGCTGGCCGCCGCCGATGCAGGCGGCGCTTGTGCGTAGACTCCCGACGCGACAGCGAGAGCGAAGCAAAAGAGAATGAAGGGTCGGCGGATCATGGGAGCTCCTGGATTTTGCCGAGAAGGTACAGTGTCTTTGTTTGCGCCGCAAGTACCCTGCAAGGATAACCTAGCGCCGAGTGATTTCCGCCGGACGATGCAAAAAGGAGAAGACCAATGCAAAGGCGCAAACCGTTCCAGAAAATCAGGGAAACTGCGATAGTCTAGGCGGGCGATGATCGCGCCCTATCCAATCGAGGAAGCACGGGAGAAAAAGCGTGCGGCGCTCCTAAGCGTCGGCTCCGCGCTGCTGCTGGTTTCCCTGAAGACGTTTCTCGTCGTGAGGACCAGGAGCTTGGGCGTCCTTTCCGAAGCCCTGCATTCCAGCCTCGACCTGATCGCCGCGATCATCACTTTTCTCTCGGTGCGCATGTCCGACCAGCCCGCGGATGAGCGGCATCCCTACGGCCATGGCAAGTTTGAAAACTTTTCCGCATTCGTGGAGACCGCCCTGCTCGCGCTCACGGCGCTGTACATCATTTATGAGGCGATTTCCCGATTGTTTTTCAAAACCGTCCACATTCAGCCCAGCGTTACGGCGATCCTTGTGCTGCTGGTCGCCTTGTCCATCGATCTGACGCGGGCGCGGGCGTTACGGAACGTGGCGAAAAAGTATTCGAGCGACGCACTCGAAGCAGACGCTTTGCATTTCTCGACTGACGTGTGGAGCACCATCGTCGTTATCTTCGGCATCGGGCTAGTGTGGGCCGGCGAGACCTGGAACGTCCCGTGGCTTGTTTATGCCGACGCCCTGGCGGGCCTTGCCGTCGCAGCCATCGTTTTGTGGGTCGGCGCACAACTCGGCCGGCGAACCCTGGATGCCTTGCTGGACGCCGCACCGGAAGGTTTGCAGCAGGAAATTGCCAAAGCGGTGGCGCGCATGGACGGCGTTCTTGACGTGGATCGCGTGCGCGTGCGGCGCGCCGGAAATCGCCACTTCGTGGACGCCACGGTAAGCGTGGCGCGCACGGCCAGTCTCGAACAGGTGCACGCTCTCAGCGACGCCATCGAGAAACGCATCGGCGAGATTGTACCTTCGGACGTGATGGTGCACGCAGAACCGCGCGCCCCGCAGGGCGAGCACCTATTCGAAGCGATTCGCGCGGTGGCTCAGCGGAGGGGATTGGCCATCCACGATGTTCACGCGCTACAGCAGGATGGCCAGCTTTTCATCGAACTGCATCTCGAAGTGGATGAGAATCTGAGCTTGCGCGAGGCGCATCGCCAGGCTTCAGAGTTGGAAGAAGAAATCCGCAAGCTGCGTGACGGCTCGACCGAAGTGAACATCCACATCGAGCCGCTGGGCCGGCGCATTGCTACCCCCGACGCGGGCATCGGCGAGATCAAGCAGCTTTCGCAGGACATAGAGGAGTTCCTCAACCGGCTGCCCTCGGAATTCGTGGAACTGGTGAATTGTCACGATGTCCGGGTGCGCCAGGTGGAGCACCACATCCTGGTGTCTTGCCACTGCACCATGAAGAGCGCGCTGCCCATCACCCAGGTCCACGATGTGACCGCGGCGCTGGAGAACCGCGTGAAGGAAATGTTTCCGCAGATTTATCGCGTGACGATTCATCCCGAGCCTGTCGAAGAGCGCTGAAGCATCATCCCCCGACACCAACAGCGTAGGCATCATACTTTCGTCCCGCCAGCGCCACCGCGCCCAGGGCTATCAACGCGGGGAAACATTCGAGGACATACCGCGGCTCCGGCGTTTCCAGGGTGGTCAGAAACGCCGTTCTCAGTGCGAAAAACAAAAGAATCACCAGCACCGCCCATCGCGAGGCGGCGCTCCAGCGCCACAGCTTCGCCGCACCCCAAACGCCCAGGCCTACATAAAAAATATTCAGAAGAAAAATTCCGATGGTGACGGACTGATCCACCTTGTCATCTTCCCACGCTTGCGCTAATGGAAAGACAGTTCCGGACACCGGCAACAATTCGATCCTCGGCGCGAACCACAACGTGACCGCGCGCAAAAAAGGCAGCCGCACATAAGTTCGAAAGGGATACCGAGCCGTTCGCTCCTGGGCTAATTGCGCGAACGCTGCGTCTTCTTCCTTGGTCAGCGTCAGTTCGTCGTTGTACCTTTCCAGAATCATGGTCACGCGTTCCCTTTCATCCGCGGAGTCAAAGGCGCGCGCCGGCAATTTCTCCACTTCAATGGATTCTCCGTTCAACTTCCAGGCCGTGAGGTAGCAATCTTTCATTCGAAACAGCCAGGTTTTCTCCCAGGCCATGAATCCGCTCGGCACCAACTCTCCCGGCAGATTCGAATTCTTCGGCGCCAGGAATTGCACTTCATTCAGCGTCACCGCGTTGCGTACTCCCCACGGCACGAGCGGAAGCACGCAGGCCAGCCCGCTGTACGCCACAATTCGAATCCAAACCATCGTCCGCCCGCGGCGGATCAGCGGAAGAGCCGTACCGATCCACGCGGCCAGCAGCAAGAGCGGCGTCTCCGGCCGAAACAGCGTCCCGATTCCCACCGCGAATCCGAGCGGCGCGGCCCAATGCCGTAAATCATTCTTCGGTTCCCATGGCTGCCGTTTCACCGGAAGCAGCAACTCCTGAACGCTCCCGCAGAGTCCCACCAGGAGCACCAGAGCGATGGCCGTGATCGCGACAGCAAACGATTCCGTCAGCGGAACGGCGGTGTAATTCGCCGTGAACGGGCATAGCGCCGCCAACCAGATCGCTGTAATCATCACCGGCATTTGCCGCGCATGCTTGTCGCCCAAGTCCAGGAGCAGACCCGCCAGCCACACCACAAACACACAACTCGCCACATCTACCAGGGCCTGTCCTAGCATTACCCAAAAGTGTGCGGCTTCGCCTGTCTTGCCGGTGATCCAATACATTAGCGCCAGATACGCCGGATACCCGGGCATTCGCAAATCGACGGGCGTAATGGCGCCGCTCACCTCCATGGCATAGACGTGGTGCTTCAGCCAATTCGTGGCCATCTGCTCGTAAAGGATGGTGTCGCTGGAATTCGCGGGAAACTTCAGAATGAAGAACAGCCGCAGGCCCATGCCCACGGCGGATGCGGCAATCAGATGCCAGAAAATTCGCTTCATCGGTGCCACGCATCTTACAATAGAGCGGACGGATTCGAGCAGACGGTCTCAACCCAGCTTGTTGTACGATTCCCTGCCGTACTGCCAGGTTGAAAAGGATTCATGAAGGAACGCGGGCCCATATTCTATGACGCGGAGCGTGTGCGCTGGCGCCGCACGCGGCGCTTGATGGAAATTAGCGGTGTCCTGCTGACGCTCCTGCTTGCCTATTTCTTCGTCACCATCGCCATCAGCGTCGAACTGCCCGCGGGGCTTCTGCCTGATACCAAGCCTGGATATCACCCGCTGAAAACCAAAAAGAAAGTCACCCCCGTGCGCGAGGGCCGCCGCCGCCGCGTCGCGAATATCGGCAGCGTACCGGCCAGCTACGACCCACTCCGCGCCGCATTCTACGTAAGCTGGGATCCCAACAGCCTCGCGTCCCTGAAGAAGCACTACAAGGACATCGACCTTGTCATTCCTGAGCAGTTGCACGCCGTCTCGCCCGATGGCGCAATGACCATCGTGGATTACGACCCCAACGGTCAAAAAGTCGTGAAGGCTTCCCCGGTGGAAGCGGTTTCCATCTTGAGAAAAGACCAGCTTCATCAATGGATGAAATCTCTCAATCCGCCCCTCGAATTGCCGATGATGGGGCTCCTGAACAATTACGACGGCTCGGTCTGGCATGTAAAAGAGATGTCGGAAATGCTGGCGAGCCCGGCGGCGCGCCGTAAACTGGTGCGTGACGTCGTGGAATTTGCCGTCGAGAGCCATGAATCCGGAATCGTCGTGGATCTCGAAGAAGTCCCCGACAAGAACCAGGACAATTTCCAGGACTTTGCATCCGCCCTAGCTTCCGGCCTGCATGCCGTCGGCCTCAAGTTGATGATCGCTCTGCCCGCGCGCGACGACGCTTACGATTACGAATTTTTCGGCAAGCAGTGCGACGCCATCATGCTGATGAACTACGACGAACACTGGCTCACGTCGCCGCCCGGGCCAATCGTGTCGCAGGATTGGTTTGTCGAGAATCTACGGCAGGTTATGGAAGATGTACCCGCTCGAAAAATTATCGTCGCGGTAGGCAGCTACGCCTACGACTGGTCTGAAGCTCCGAAGAAAGCGAACGAACCAGCGCAGTCGCTTACCATCCAGGAAGCGCTGCTCCACGCCTACGAATCCGAGACCCAGGTCGAGTTTGACACCGCTTCCCTTAATCCGCACTACTCGTATTACGACGAACATGACCACGTGCACCAGGTGTGGATGCTCGATGCCGTGACTGCTTACAACGAATTGCGCGCCAGCGAACGCCTGGGGGTGCAGGGCACGGCGCTGTGGCGCCTGGGTTCCGCGGACACTTCCATGTGGCCGATTTGGGATGCCGTCCGTCCAGACGATGCCATTCGGCAAAAGCTGACGGATCTCCCGCCGGGGCCGGATTTAATCCTTGAGGGCGACGGCGACGTCTGGCACTTCATCGATACGCCCAAACACGGCAAGCGCAGCTTCACCTACGACGCCGCAACCGATCTTTTCACCGGCGAGACGTACGACGCGTATCCGCTTTCCTACCATATCGATCAGCTCGGCGCCGCAAAGAACAAACTGGCCTTGACGTTCGATGACGGTCCCGATCCCACCTGGACCCCGAAAATTCTGGACATTCTCAAAGAAAAAAATGTCCCCGCCACATTTTTCGTGATTGGCTCGGATGCCAGCAGGTGGCCGCAACTCCTGCAGCGGGAATACGCTGAAGGCCACGAAATCGGCAATCACACCTATACCCATCCGAATTGGGAAGCCGACCTTTCCACCACGCAGATTCGCTGGGAGCTCAACCTCACTGAGCGGCTTATCGAAAGCATTGTCGGCGCCAAGTCCATCCTCTTCCGCCCCCCTTACGGGATTGACCACCAGCCCGAATATGCCGAGGAAGTCGCGCATCTGCCGACGGCACAGGACATGGGCTACCTCATCATCGGCCAAAAGGTGGATCCCAACGATTGGAGCCAGGAAACGCCCGGCGTGCCTATCCCAGCCGCAAAGATTCTCGAAAACATTGTTCATGAAGCGCCCAAAGGCAACATCGTTCTCCTGCACGATGGCGGTGGGAACCGCAGCCAGACCGTCGCCGCGCTTCCGCAAATTATCGATACGATGCGCGCGAGCGGCTACGAGTTTGTTTCCGTGGCCGACCTGATCGGCAGAACGCGCGCCCAGGTGATGTTGCCGCTGTCCCGCGAAGAGCAGTTCGAAGCCCGGGCCGACGGTTTTATCTTCGGCATTTATCACTGGTTCTGGGTTGTGATTACCACCACCTTCATCCTGGGCATCATTCTGGTCAGCGGCCGCACGCTAATTATCGGCATCCTGGCGTTGATCGAGAAGCTGCGGCCGGATCATGCCGTGATGCCGGATCCGCCGCCGGGCGTGACCGTCTTGATCCCGGCGCACAACGAAGAAAGCGTTATCGTGCAAACCGTCACGTCGGTGCTGCTCTCCGATCTGCCGGATTTGCACATCATCGTCGTCGATGACGGCTCCACAGATAAAACCGGCGAGCTTCTGGACGCAAACTTTTCCCACGAGCCGCGCGTGCACATCGTTCGCCAGGTCAATCGCGGCAAGGCCGCCGCCCTGCGCCTGGCCATCGAGCAAGCGCAGACGGAAATTGTCGTCACCATTGACGCCGACACGGAAATTGAGACGGATGCCATTTCCAAGCTGGTGCGGCATTTCTCTGACCCGAAAATTGGCGCCGTAGCCGGCAACGTGAAAGTTGGCAACCGCTCGCGCTGGCTCACCCGCTGGCAAGCCCTCGAATACATCACCAGCCAGAACATGGAGAAGCGCGCGTTTGACCTCTTGAATTGCATCACCGTCGTGCCCGGCGCGCTCGGGGCCTGGCGCAAGGCGGCCATCGAAGCGGCCGGTGGCATTACTGCGGATACCGTGGCGGAAGACGCGGACCTGACCATCGCGATTCGCCGCCTCGGGTGGCGCGTCTGCTACGACGAAGAGGCCATCGCCTGGACCGAAGCGCCGGAAAAAGCCGGGCAGCTCATCCGCCAGCGCTTCCGCTGGACCTTTGGAACTTTGCAGGCTTTCTGGAAGCACAGTGGCACGTTGTTCCGGCCGAAGTACGGCACGTTGGGCTGGGTGGCACTGCCGAATATTTTTGTTTTCCAGCTCGCGCTGCCGCTGATTTCTCCGATTATCGATTTGCTGTTTCTCGGCTCCGTCATTCTATGGGCCGTGCAACGGTGGCATTTTTCCTGGCTGCCGACCATTCAGTCGTCCACAGATGATTTGCTGCGTTCGGTCTTTTTCTTCATCGGCTTTTTGCTCATCGACGTTTTGACCTGCGTCATCGCGTTTGCGCTCGAGCGCAAAGAGGATTGGACGCTGCTCGTTCCGGTCCTACTGCAGCGCTTCTATTACCGCCAGTTGATGTACGTGGTGTTGTTCCGCTCGGTCAAGGAAGCCGTGAGCGGGCGGCCGGTCGGCTGGCGCGGCGTCGAGAAGGACAGCCCGCCGCAAGCACCCAAAGCCCCGCGTGAGCCTGCCCCGGTCGAGGGCAACTGAGTTTGCTTACGCCCTGACAAGCGTAGCGTCTAAACCCTCGGGGGGCTCGACTTTGTCTTCCAGCGTTTCACGCCGTGCTTTCCTGAAAACATCCGGCGGTACCTGCGCCAGCCTGGTAGTTTGTTTTTATTTGCCTTTACACGCAGATTCCTCGGCAGTTGCCGCTAGTTCATCTGCTGCTGCGGCGGCGCGATTCGCAAACACGCGGTCCCGAATCGTTCATCGTTCGCTCCTCTGCTGTCCACGATTCCCGCATCAGTGATTAATCGTTAGAGACAATGGCAGCGTGCGGTTTACTCCGCTACAAGTGCCAGTAACGGTGATGGTCGCGTTAGTCGGCGGCTTTGTGCCGCCACCACCTCCGCCCCCACCGCAGCCACTCATGCAGCCAATGCTCAAAAGTAGAAGCGCGAGAGCGGGAACGGCCAGACGCTTTACTTGCCCGGTCCTGATTCCCACAAAGGCCAGCATGAGCATCATCGCTAACAAAGTGACGAGCGGATTCCCAAAACGGATGGGTGACCGTGGCACACCTAGTGGACTCATCATTGGAAGCGTCATCGCGTTGGCAGTGTTATTGACCGTTACCGTGAACGCATAAGAGGCTGATCCGACCGGCGGCGCCGAGCTTGGTGAAACGCTGCAAGTCGACGGTGACGGCGCGCCGGTGCAACTGAGAGCGACGGTGCCATTGAAGCCATTGGATGGCGAAACCTGCAGGTCGTAGGTGGCTGTCTGACCAGCGCTAATGGTTGCGGACGTCGAGCAGTTGGCACCCGCCGGGCAATTTGCACCGGTGGCCGCCGCGAGTGAAAAATCCGTCCCCGTACCGGTCAGCGAAACACTTTGCGGGCTTCCAGGTGCGTTGTCGGTGATGCTGACGCTGGCTGCGCGGTTTCCAGTAGCCGTGGGCGTAAACGTCACGTTGATCGCGCATTTCGCTCCAACGGCGAGGCTTGAAGTACTCGCGGGGCAGTTATTGGTTTCGCCGAAATCTCCGCCGTTGGCTCCCGTAATGGCGATGCTCGCGATGGTCAACGGAGCAGTACCGCTATTTGTTAGTGTCACGCTCTGCGCCGCGCTTGTTGTTGTGATCAGTTGACCTGCAAATGTCAGGTTAGCCGGCGCGAGCGTCACCATGGGTTCCACACCCGTCCCCGTAAGCGCCACGCTCTGCGGGCTTCCCGCTGCGTTGTCGGTGATGCTGACACTGCCAGTGCGGTTCCCAGTGGCTGTGGGCTTGAAAGTGATGTTGATCGCGCAGTTTGCTCCTCCCGCGAGTGTCGTTGGGCTTACCGGACATGTGTTGGTCTGTGCGAAGTCGCCACTGTTGGTGCCACCGGCAGCGATGCTCGTGATAGTAAGCGCGGCCGTGCCTGTGTTGGTCACCGTTATCGTCTGAGCTGTACTTGCAGTGCCAACGAGCTGGTTGCCGAAGTTGAGGCTCGTCGTGCCCCCCAGACTGACGACGGGAGCCGTGCCAGTGCCCGTTAGCGGCATACTCTGCGGGCTGTTGGCAGCGTTATCCGTAATCGTCACTGAAGCGCTTCTCGCACCCGTGGCTGTCGGATCAAACGTCACGTTAATCTTGCAGTTCGACCCGGCTGCGAGCGTCGTTGGGCTTACAGGACACGTGTTGGTCTGTGTGAAATCGCCGCTGTTTGCGCCTGTAATGGCGATGCTCGTAATCGTCAGCGCCGCGTTGCCGGTATTGGTTAGAGTCACACTCTGCGCTGCACTTGTGGTGCCTACGAGTTGGCCGCTAAACGTTAGGCTCGTAGGTGAAAGACCGACCGCCGGAGCAGCAGGCGTGCCTGTTCCCGTGAGCGAGATGTTCTGTGGACTGCCCGAGGCGTCATCCGTGACCCCTAGCGACGCGTTTCGCGCTCCGATGGCTGTCGGATCAAACGTTACGTTGATCTTGCAGTTCGCTCCTGCCGCCAACGTCGTCGGGCTTACAGGGCAAGTGTTCGTCTGCGCGAAATCGCCGCTATTCGCACCCGTGATGGCGATGCTTGTGATCGTCAGCGCCGCATTGCCCGTGTTAGTCAAGGTTACGCTCTGCGCTGTGCTCGTGGTGCCAACGGGCTGTGCGCTGTAGGTAAGGGTTGTCGTGCCTCCAAAGCTCACCACCGGTGCGATCCCAGTACCGGTGAGTGACACGTTCTGCGGACTACCAGCGGCGTTGTCCGTGATGGTGACGCTAGCCGCACGGTTTCCTGTGGCCGTGGGCATGAACTTGACACTAATCGAACAATTTGCTCCAGCGATCACGCTCGCGCCGCAAGTATTCGTCTGAGAGAAGTCTCCGCTGTTCGCGCCCGTAATAGCGATGCTCGAAATGTTCAACGTCGCCGTGCCTGTGTTGGTTAGGCTCACCATCTGCACAGCACTGGTGGTGCCCACGATTTGGCTACCAAAGCCGATGCTGCTTCCACCCAAAGTCACGATGGGGGCAACACCCGTGCCGCTCAGCGCAACAATCTGCGGGCTGCCCGGCAGTGTGTCGCTAACGGTGACCGAGCCGTTGAGCGGTCCGGTGGCTGTCGGCTTGAAGGTGACGCTGATGTTGCAGTTCGTCGCCGGCGCCAAAGTTGCAGGGCTGACCGGACATGTATTGGTCTGAGCGAAATTACCGCTGAGCGCGACGCCGATGGTGGTGGCCGTGGTGCCGTTGTTGCTCACCTTGATCAGCTGAGCGGCGCTGGTGCTGCCCACTAGCTGATTGCCAAAAGCCAGGCTCGAAGGCGCAACCGCGATCGGCGGCGGAGTCTGATTCAAGAACATGGTGAGAAATTGTTCGCCGCTTAGTGAGAGAACGTCAGGTGATCCGTCGCGGTTAAAGTCGTCCACGATCCAGACTTGTCTCACGCGGTCGGCCAAGTATTCCTGGGGCGCTTGGAACGTTCCGTCGCCGTTGCCGAGGAATAATCTGATCCCGGTAGGATCAGTGGTGCTAGGGCCACCATTCCCGATGAAGTCCAATTTGCCGTCCAAATTGAAGTCCCCGGCTAGAATATTCTGGAGAGGGTTCCCTCCGGTGCTGATAAGTGTCCCGGAGTTGAATGTGCCATTCCCGTTTCCGGGGAGAATTTCAGCGTTTCCATCTAGTTCATTTTCCACGATGATGTCCAGATTCCCGCTCCCGCGGAAATCTCCAAGAACCACGCCTCCCGGGAATCTGCCGACAGCGAGATTCGTCGGCGCTTGGAACGTGCCATCTCCATTCCCCAGAAACGTCTTAACCTGACCGTTACGGAAGTCCGTGGCGACCAGGTCGAGCTTGCCGTCTTTGTTGAGATCGCCGGCAACCATAGCTCCGAACGAAATGCCTCCGGTGGTGAACGGTGTCAATGGCGTGAAGGTGCCGTCGCCCTTTCCCAGTAAGATTTGGATTAAGGGATTCCCCGTGTCGTGGTTGTAGGCGATGGCGATGTCGAGCTTGCCGTCATTATTGAAATCTCCGGCGACCATGTTATTCACAGAAGCGCATGAACTAAGGCCGGAAAGGGTGGTAGTGACCGGGGTTTGGAAGGTGCCGTCTCCCTTGCCCAGATAAGTATACAGGGGCGCATTCACAAAGTTTGGGCACCACTGGCTAAAGACTACAAAGTCTGGATTGCCATCGTTGTTAAAGTCACCCGTTACTACAGCGCTAGGACTCAAAGCGGGAAACGCGATGTTAACTGCCGGTTGGAAGGTCCCGTCGCCGTTTCCCAAGAGAATGCTGGTGTCAGTCGAGCCCGAGTTGGTCACAACCAGGTCCAATTTGCCGTCTTTGTTAAAGTCCGCCGCCGCCACACTGTAAGGGCTAACGTCCGCACTGAAGTTACGCGCGGCCAGGAAGGTACCGTCGCCTCGGCCCAGTCCGATCGCCACATAGCTTGTGTTCGTGCCGTTAGTTATCCAATCGAGATTCCCGTCGCCATTTATATCCGCCACGGTTACGAAAGATGGAATGTCCGCCGTTTCAAAGAGGGTCTCAGACTGCAACGTCCCGTCGCCGTTCCCAAGCAGCATGGCGACGCTGGCCGCCCCGTTGACGCCGCTTAGCCCGACAATGACATCTAGTTTTCCGTCCTTGTTGAAGTCACCCACTGCAACGCTGGTAGCTCCTCCGAAGGGTATTGCCCCATAAGCGGTTGGCAATGTGCCTGCCTGCGGATTGTTTACCGGTGTAAATGTTCCGTCACCCTTTCCAAGAAATACGCTAATCCCGCCGATGTTGGGCGTGGTGGCCACCAGATCAGGAATGCCGTCGTTGTTCAAGTCGCCGACGGCGAGGCCAAAGCCGCCGTTCCCCGTGGGGAGAGCCAACACACGGGGTGCCTGGAAAGTGCCATTCCCGTTCCCGAGAATGACGTCCACCGCTGCCTGGTTCATGAACGAAACAGCCAGGTCGAGATTGCCGTCCTTGTTGAAGTCGGCCGCAACGATGATATTGACCGCCGCAGAAACCCCTAGGTTCACCGATGCCGGCGCCTGAAAAGTCCCATCCCCTTTGCCAAGGAATACAAACAGCATGTCTGAACCCGTGCTGCGGTCAACAACTGCGAGGTCGAGCTTGCCGTCGTTGTTAAAATCCCCCACCACGGCAGACACGGGACTTTGCAGTGGGGAGGTCAGTGTAGGCTTCGCCGTAAATGTGCCGTCGCCATTGCCTAACAGGATGGCGACTCCATTCGTGCCAGGACTGCATCCTGGCGCGACTACTGCCAAGTCCAGCTTGCCATCGCCATTAAAATCACCAGCAGCTACCCAAACTGGATTGCACGGAACAGCCGTCGCGATTGCCGCTTGGAATGTGCCGTCGCCATTGCCTAGCGATACAGCGATGTTGTTGCTCCCGCTGTTGGCAGCGGCGAGGTCCAGCTTCCCATCGCCGTTGAAGTCCGCCAGGTCGAACGATACCGGCCCAGTTCCACCGGTACCGTACGCGTTGGCCGTCAAGAACACATTCCCAGGGCCGTTCAGCGAAGTGGTATTCGCAAACACGCTCGGCTTGGATGAAACTTTCTGAACGTCCTGGCCTGCGGCGCGCAAATTCAGCACAAGAAGGCAGGCGAATAAGGCAAGACCTACCGCACCGAGACTGCTGAGCACCTCGTTCCGGCGAACGCGATGCTGCAAACGCTCGTTCCTATTGTGGCGAATCCCAAAGATTTGGAAATGAGAAGGCTGCTGGCTCGCACTCATCGCTGTTCCCCCAAGCGCCGCCCCTTTGAATGGGGAGGGCAAGCTGAATAGCGCGGCCCAACCGGGAACCGGAGGCCGCTTTTACTGCGATGAAGTGTGAAATGATCCTAAAATGTATCAACGAAGTAAGAACTGTCCGCCAGCACCGCGCTGCCTTCCACCCGCCGGAACTGCCAATCGCAGAGCTTTCCGAGGTACTTTCGGGGTTACAATCGCTGCAGTCCCGCCGCAATAGCAGGGGAGAAATCCAGCACCACGGAGCCGATGGTGTCCGCCCTGACCGATACGGATCTCGTCACCAACATCCAGAATGGGCAGACCGAGGCGGAAGCCGCTCTCTATGAAAAATACGCGGCGAAAGTCTATTACCTCGCTCTGCGCGAATCGCGTTTGCCGCACGACGCCGAGGATGTCCGCGCGGAAACTTTCTTGCGCGTCTTGCAAGCCATCCGCGGAAATAACTTGCGCACTCCTGCTGCTCTTGCTTCATTCATTCTTGGGACCACACGCAATATCCTCCACGAACTTTTTCAGCGGAGAAAACAGACCGGCAAAACCAAGGAGCCCGAGGCGGCCGATTTGTCGACTCCCTCTCACGAAGAGCAGTTCCTCGATTCGGAAGTGCAACACGCCATTGAGCGCACCATCGTTCGATTGAAGCCCAGGGAGCGCGACCTCCTCCGCATGCACTTTTACGAAGAGTTGCCCACCCAGGAGATCGCCCGCCGCGCCGGCATCGCCCCGGAACGGGTGCGATTGGTCAAGTCTCGCGCCCTGAAACATTTCCGCGAGTTTTACTGGCGCTTGGCTCGCGCAACCGCGCCCAAAAGAATTGATACACAAAGGAGGTGACGACTCACTTGGTTATGATGCACCCCCAGATCGAAGACGAAGAGATCATTGAGCGTTACGTTCGCAACCAGCTCCCCGACGAGGAGCGCAAGGCCTTCGAAGAGCACTTTTTTGGTTGCGACGACTGTTTCGAAAAGTTGCAGGTCGCCGAGCGGTTCGTTGCCGGTGTGCGCGATGCCGCCCGCCGCGGCACGCTCTCCGGAGAAGTCGAAGGCCGTTCCCCCGGTTGGATCTCGAGCAGCTGGCTGGTTCCCGCTTTCGGAGTCAGCGCCTGCGCCGCGCTCCTGCTAGCGGCATTCAGCGGCTGGATGTACTTCTCTCAAATGCCCAAAATGCGCCAGCGGCTCGACCAGTCTGCGGTGGAGCTACGCGCCCAGCAGCAAGCCCGAGCCGCCCTCGAGCAGCAAATAGCGGGCAGCATTCAACCCGAAGCGAATCTGCCTCTCGTCATGCTTCAATCCACCCGCGATGTGCAAGCCCCTCCGAACGAAGTGAGCGTTCCCCCGGGAGCAAAGCACGTGGTTCTCTGGGTTGAGGTGCCTGCAGGAAAATCCAATCGCTATCGTTTACAGGTGGACACCGCAGACAATCGCCCGGTCGAGACTCTCGACAATCTGCAACGCAACTCCTATGGCGCCCTGGCCGTCAGTCTCCCCGTGGAAACATTGCAACCGGGTGACTATCGGATTAGACTCTCCACCCAAGAACCGTCCCCAGCGTCCCTGCTGGGGGAGTACCGGTTGAGAATTCACAGGCCGTAGAGAACGCGGCCACGTGCCATGAAAGCTCGTCTTAGGAATTGGCTCGTTCGTCTTTTGTCTACGGGTGTTTTCCTGCTCACCGGCAACGCGCTCACCCTGGCACATCGGCCTGCCCAACAACCCAGCACCCCACCAACCCCTGCACAAACACAACCTGCTCCTTCTCCCGCTCTCGCCGCACAAGAGGACGAACTGATCAAACGCTGCAATGAGCAGATAAACGTAAAAGGGCAATTCAAGGAGGCGGAGGAAACAGCCAAGCAAGCCCTCGAGCTAAGCCAAAAGATGGGCGACAAAAAGCGGATTATGGTGGCCCAGATGTACCTCGGGTCCGCCTATGCCTACCAGGGGCGTCAGCCCGAGGCTCTAGAAGTATTTCAGCGCACCGCAGACGTGGCGCGGGAAATTGGCAATCGAAAGGGCCTTTCTCGCGCCCTGAACAACATTGCTGGCGTGCTTGCCAATATGGGCCGCCTCGAGGAATCGGTCAGCTACATGTACCAATGCATGGATGTAGCTCGAGAACTCGGCGACCAGCCCATGCAGTACACAGTGTTAACGAATATTGGCAGACTGTACATTGCAACAGGAGACCCCGATAAGGCAGAAGCTCCGCTCCAGGAGTCCTTGCGAGTTGGCCGCGACCTGAAACACAGCGACCTTGTTAGCGACCCCTCCAAATTTGCAACCGAGACGTCACTGATGCTCCTTGGCGGCTTGGAAGCCGCACGCGAGCACTATCAGGTTGCGTTGAAATACTTTGACCAAGTTCACGAAAGTCGACCGGATAGCGCGCAAACGCAAGTCGAGCTCCTCAACAGTATTGCATTTGCCCACCAGCGGCTCGGGGAATATCAGAAAGCCGCGGAAGTTCTTCAAGAAGCCATACCCATCGCCGAGAAAGCCCACACTGCGGATTTGGCAACGATCCTTTCCAACCTGGGGGAAGCTCAGGAATCGCTGGGGCAACTGGAGGAAGCACTGGGGACTGAGAATCGTGCCTTGAGTACTTTTCGCGGATTCGGCACGAGCACCGGCCAGGAATGGCAGATTGAGAGGCGTATCGGGCACATTGACCGCACCCTCGGCCGTAACGATGAGGCATTGTCGCAGTACGAGAAATCCATCGATGCAATCGAACATCTTCGCACCGTCGCATTGAATACCGAGGGCGGCCGTGCCGGCTTTGCAGGCCTCAGCCGGATGGTCTACGCGGAAACCGCCGACCTGCTTGTTGACTTGCATCGCGAATCCGATGCGCTGGAGGTAGCAGAACGCGGCCGCGCTCGAGCTTTCCTGGAAACGCTCACACTCTCTCGAACCGGCCTCGCGGAAGAATTGACGCCTGAACAGCGCAAGCGCGAGGACGAGATACTGGCACACGTTTCCACCGTACAGAAGAATCTTTGGAAGGAAAATATCTCCGCGGATGATGAGAGAAAACTTAAGGTCGAGCTAACTTCAGCCGAGGATGATCTCGAGACTTTTCATGTTGAAGTCCGGCATAGCAATCCGCGCTACGCAAGCATTCAGTATCCGGACCCGGTCGCCGTCAGCCGCATCCAGAAGGATTTGCTCGACGCGCAAAGCGTCTTGGTAGAATTTCTCCTCGGTGAAAAGCGTTCGCTGGCTTGGGTTTTGTCCAAAGATAAGCTAACTGTGGGCGTCCTGCCTCCGCGCAAGGAAATTGAAGATGAGGTTTCGGCGTATCGCAAATCATTGACCGGCAAGATCTCAGCCCTGACGGTGGCAGGGTCGCTTGCCGAAATCGAGCCTGCCGGCAGGAAATTGTATGCGTCTCTTCTTCAGCCGGTGGAAAATGCCCTAACCGGAGCTCGCAGTTTGGTGATCGTGCCAGACGGCACCCTGGGTTACTTGCCTTTTGAGGCCCTGGTTCTCCCTACACGCCGCACCTCCTCTGGTAAAGATCGCTCCACGTATTTGTTGGAGAGGTTCTCCATCGTTTACGGCCCATCGGCTTCGGCCCTTGTGGCTGTGAAAGGGATGAACCGCAAACAAGGAGCGCCGGCCAAGACGCTTCTGGCCTTTGGCGATCCGATTGTTGATGCTCCCGCTGCGTCGACAAAAAACGGAGCGGAGGCTACCCGCTCAGCTTCGCCGGAGCCCGTGTCAAAGCTCGAAACGACGGTCGCTGATGAATATGCGGAACGCGGCTTTTCTTTTTCCCGGCTTCCCTACACGCGCGAGGAAGTACTCGGCATTAGCAATCTTTACCCGGCAAACCAGCGCCAGGTCTATCTCGGCGAACAGGCGCGCGAAGAAACCGTCAAGGCCGAAAGGCTGGAGGACTACCGCTACATTCATTTCGCCAGTCACGGATTCATCGATGAGACCCAGCCCTCGCGCTCCGGCATACTCTTCTCGCGCGACTCCCATTCCACCGACGATGGTGTGTTGCAAATGGGCGAGATCATGCGCTTGAAGCTGAATGCGGATTTGGTGACGCTTTCCGCCTGCAGCACAGGCCTGGGCAAGCTGGTGAATGGCGAAGGAATCCTAGGACTAACGCGTGCCTTTTTCTACGCCGGTGCGCGCAACGTCACCGTGAGTCTCTGGAATGTCAACGATTCGGCGACTGCCACACTGATGAAGGTCTACTACCAGAATCTCAACCGCGGCCTGCCGAACAGCGCCGCATTGCGCCAGGCGAAGCTCGCCCTGCTGCGCGGCAAAGACGCTGCCTGGCGCCACCCCTACTTTTGGGCCACATTTGTACTCGTTGGCGAAGGCAAGTAACCAAAGATCGGCCCAGCCACGAGTGCCCGTTAGGGAACGCAAAGTCAGTAGTGTTTACCGGAGATTTGGAGGTGTCCAATCCGAGATTGTGATCGGATGACGGGGAACCCGGAAGTTATCAGCTCGCCTGTTGGGTTAGTACCGGCAAACGCGCTTGTGTTTACCGATTCACTTTCACTTGCCTGGTTGGTCGCGTAATCCGAAACTGGCCATCACCGGCTTTCCGCGTATTTTCATCCATACGCGGAGTGTTGTAGGATACTTGCCTGCAGGAGGGAGGACCCCATGGCCATAAGTTTCACCTTGAACGGCAAAGCCCAATCCGTTGACGTCAGCCCGGACATGCCTCTGCTCTGGGTGCTCCGCGACACGCTGAACATGACCGGCACGAAGTTTGGCTGCGGCATGGCGCTCTGCGGAGCGTGTACCGTGCACATCAACGGCGAAGCCACGCGTTCCTGCATCACCGCGATCTCCAGCGTCGCGGGCAAAAAAGTCACCACCATCGAAGGCCTCTCCGCCGATGGCAGCCATCCCGTGCAGCAGGCCTGGATGGAAGAAGACGTTCCGCAGTGCGGCTACTGCCAGTCCGGACAAATCATGTCCGCGGTCGCGCTGCTTTCGAAAAAACCCAGTCCCACCGACTCCGACATTGACGATGCCATGAGCGGCAACATCTGCCGCTGCGGTACGTACCAGCGCATCCGCAAAGCCATCCACCGCGCCGCGTCCATGCAGGGCGGCAAAGCGAAGTCCGCCGCTTAAGCGGTCTTCAACCGAAGTAATCACAACACGTCCCGAGGTGTCCCATGGCAATCGCTCCCGTCGTGAACCGCCGTGATTTCCTGAAGACCGGTGCCGCTGGAGGTGTGGCCCTCGTCATCGGTTTCTATTTGCCGGGAAAATTCGAAGCGCTGACAGCGGCTCCGCCCGCTGAGCCCGCGGCGTTGAACGCCTGGGTGCGCATTGCGCCGGATGACAGCGTGACGATCTTGATCGACAAGTCCGAGATGGGCCAGGGCATCACCACTGCGCTGGCCATGTTGCTCGCGGAGGAACTCGAATTCGACTGGAAAAAAGTGAAGACCGAATTTGCTCCCGCGGCGCCGCAATATTTCAATCCCTTGTTTGGCCTGCAAGGAACTGGCGGCAGCTGCAGCATCCGCGGGTCCTGGGGACCGCTGACGAAAGCCGGCGCTGCCGCGCGCGAAATGCTGATCGCCGTGGCGGCGAAAAAATGGTACGTCGAGGCATCAACATGCCACGCGGAAAACGGCGCGGTCGTGCACGCCGCGACGAAGAAAAGACTAGGTTACGGGGCATTGGTGGAAGAAGCCGCAAAACTTCCCGTGCCGGCCAATCCTGTGCCGAAGGACCCCAAAGATTACAAGTACATCGGAAAGCCCACGAAGCGGCTTGACAATCCAGAGAAGGTGAACGGCAAAGCGGGATTTGGCATCGATGTTCGGCTGCCGAAGATTCAGCACGCGGTGGTGGCGCGCTGCCCGGTCATCGGCGGGAAAGTAAAGAGCTTTAACGATTCGAAAGCGAAAACCGTTCGTGGCGTGAAGCAGGTGCTGCAAATTTCCTCGGGCGTCGCCGTGGTTGCGGACAACACATGGTCGGCGATGCAGGGCCGCGACGCGCTGCAGATCCAGTGGGACGAAGGTTCGAACGCGGCGCTTTCGAGCGATTCGATTCGAAAGCTTTATCTGGAACGCGCCGAACAGCCCGGCGCCATCGCGCGAAAAGACGGAGACGCCGATGCCGCGCTGGCCGGCGCCGCCAAAAAAATCGAAGCCGTCTACGAAGTTCCGTTTCTCGCGCACGCCACCATGGAGCCGATGAATTGTGCTGCCGACGTGCGCGCCGACGGCTGCGACATTTACGCGCCGACACAGTTCCAGACTTTCGTTCAAATGACCGGCGCGAAAATCTGCGGCCTCAAGCCGGAACAAGTTCACGTGCACACCACGTTTCTCGGCGGAGGATTCGGGCGCCGCGCGGAACAGGATTTCATCGCCGAAGCCGTGGAGATTTCGAAAGCGACCGGCGCGCCGGTGCAGGTGACCTGGACGCGCGAAGATGACATCCAGCACGATTTTTACCGGCCAGCGGTTTATTCAAAACTCGCTGCCGTACTGGATGCGGACGGCTGGCCGGTGGCTTACAAGAGCCGCATCGTGAGCCCTTCGATCATGTCGCGCTTTTTTCCTGGCTCCGTAAAAAACGGCCTCGATGACAGTTCCGTGGAAGGCCAGGCCAACAGCAAATACAGCATTCCCAATTTTCTTGTTGAATACGTGTTAACGGAAACCGGCGTGCCGGTGGGCTTCTGGCGCTCGGTGGGAAATTCGCAGAACGGGTTCATTACGGAATGTTTTGTCGAGGAGCTGGCCAAGGCGGGCGGAAAAGATTCGTTCGAATTCCGGCGCAAACTTCTCGCCGATGCTCCGCGCCATCGCGGCGTCCTCGAGCTTGCCGCTACAAAAGCCGGCTGGGGCCAGCCGCTGCCCGCGGGACGCACGCGCGGCATCGCGGTCGTGGAATCATTTGGCAGCTTCGTGGCGGAGGTTGCCGAAGTCAGCTTCAACAAGAGTTCCGGCGAAGTAAAAGTCCATCGCGTGGTTTGCGCCGTGGACTGCGGCCGCTACGTGAATCCCGAAACCATCGCCGCGCAGATGGAGGGCGGAATCGTCTACGGCCTCAGCGCGGCACTGAAAGGGCAAATCACCATCGACAAAGGCCGCGTGCAACAAAGCAATTTTCATGATTACGAACTGCTGCGGCTGAACGAAATGCCGAAGGTCGAAGTTCATATTGTGCCGAGCAATGATCCTCCAGGCGGCATCGGCGAGCCCGGAACGCCGCCGATCGCCCCTGCCGTGTGCAACGCCATCTTCGCGGCCACCGGCAAGCCCATCCGCCACCTGCCCATCCGCGCCGAGGATCTGGCATAGCGTTTCCTTCGCGGCTTATTGCAGAATAGCGCGTGCCCCTGTCGCCCACTCTTATCGCTGAGATCCCGCTGGCCATCTGGGCTTATCTTTTTTTTCTGCGCGGAAGTTTCTGGCAATTGCAGGAAGACAAGACCGCGCCACAATCCCTCGATCCCTGGCCGCGGGTTGTGGCCATTGTTCCCGCGCGCAACGAAGCGGAAACTATCGCGCGCTGCGTGACTTCGCTTGCGAAGCAGGATTACCCTGGTGAGTTTAAAATCAGCGTGGAAGATGATCACAGCGACGACCGGACTGGGATGCTCGCGCTTCAAGCTTGGTCAGAAAGCGGTGCGTCGCGACGAATCAGCGTTCACTTGGCTTCCCAACTTCCACTGGGTTGGACCGGGAAACTCTGGGCGATGAACGATGGCGTGCAAGAGGCAGCCAATCATTCTCCGGAATTCTTTTGGTTCACCGATGCCGATATTGAACATGCACCGGACACGCTACGCCGTTTGGTCATTCGCGCGGAACGAGATTCGCTCGACCTTGCTTCGCTGATGGTGCTGCTTCAGGCAAAGACTTTCCCTGAACGTTTGCTCATCCCGCCGTTCCTGTATTTTTTCCTGATGCTGTATCCGCCGCGCTGGATTGCGGACCCGAACGCGCGCACAGCAGGTGCGGCGGGCGGTTGCATTTTGATTCGGCGCAGTGCGCTCGAGCGAATCGGAGGACTCGCGGCCATCAGGGGTGAAGTGATTGATGATTGCGCGCTGGCCCGCGCAGTGAAAAAGCGAGGCGGGAAAATCTGGATGGGGCTCACGCGCGCAAGCGTGAGCTTGCGCATCTACGGCAGTTTTTCTGAAATTCGCGACCTCATTGCACGCACCGCCTTCACGCAGCTTCGCTATTCTTTTTTTCTGCTGATCGCCACACTGATCGCCCTGTTTGTGACCTACGTTTTGCCGCTGATTTCTTTTTTCCAGGGCGAAGATCCTGCGTGGTTTTTGGCGGCGACCGCGATTTGCCTGATGGCCGTTTCCTTTGGCGTGACCGTTCGCTTCTACAATTTGCGGTTTTTCTGGGCGCTGACGCTGCCGATTGCGGCAACGTTCTATGCCTACGCCACTTGCGTTTCCGCCCTGCGCTACTGGTTCGGCCGCGGCGGCCAGTGGAAAGGCCGTGCCCAAGCACGGCGCGGAAACTAATTCGCGCGGCGCTGCATCCAAATTTATAGTGTTGCGCATTTAAATTTGTTATCCTGCGCAAAGGTGAAGTGCAGGGCTGTATCCCGTTGGCTGCTGGGCAGCCACCTTTCACATAAGGTAGGGAACGGCACCGGAGGCCAGTATGAGCGTTGTCCCCCACTTCGGGAACGGCAAGATCACCGTGCCCGATCTCTTGCAGCGCAAGACTCAGGCTGCGGACCCCCACTCCAAAGTACAAAAAATTACTTGTTTGACGGCCTACGACTATCCGACCGCGCGCTTGCTCGATGAAGCGGGCGTGGACGTGATTCTCGTCGGCGATTCGCTCGGCATGGTGGTGCTGGGGCACGAAAACACGCTGTCGGTCACGATCGACGAAATGCTGCACCACACACGTGCGGTGCGCCGTGGAACGCGCCGCGCACTGGTGGTCGCGGACATGCCTTACGGCAGCTACCACACGGACACGGCGGAGTCGCTGCGCAACGCCATGCGCTTTGTAAAAGAAGCAGGCGCTGAAGCGGTCAAGGTGGAAGGCGGCGAGCGCCGGCTGGAGCTGATTTCACGGCTGACCGAAGCGGAAATCCCGGTGATGGGCCACGTCGGCTTGACGCCGCAATCGTTGAACGCGCTCGGCGGTTATCGCGTACAGGGAAAAACAGCGGATGCCGCCGAGCAACTGATTCGCGATGCGCGCGCGGTGGAAGCGGCAGGCGCGTTTGCGGTAGTGCTGGAGGCGGTGCCGCGCGAACTCGCCGCGCAGATTACGCGCGAATTGCGCATCCCGACGATCGGGATCGGCGCGGGACCGGACTGCGACGGCCAGGTTCTTGTGATTCACGATTTGCTGGGGCTCACCTTCGGGCAGACTCCGAGATTCGCGCGGCAATACGCCAATCTTGGCGAGATCATCTCCAAGGCCGTGCACGAGTATTGCGAAGATGTCCGGAGCGGGACGTTCCCATCGGATGGGGAGTCTTATCATGCGGCGCGGATGGCGATGGAGCAGAAAGAGATGCCGGTTAATAGTGACGGCGATTGGTAGAACCACGAAGTAAGCGTCAAAAGCGGATTCCTCCCGCAGCGGCGGGCTCGGAATGACAATCGAAATCCAGTCTTGCAAGTGGAGGGAAGATGACGCCCGAAGAGATGCGCTCGCTCTTTGACTACAATGCCTGGGCGAATCACCGGTCGATGGAAGCGGCATCAGCGCTCTCCGCGGAGCAGTTTGTCCAGCCGATGGGTTCGAGCTTTGGTTCGGTGCGCGACACGCTGGCGCATATTTTTGGAGCGGAATGGATTTGGCTAGAACGGTTTCAAGGCCGATCACCCGCGTCCCTCCCCGATACAATACAATTCAAGGACGTTGCGAGTTTGAAAGAACGCTGGGACGAACACGAAGCGCGACTGCTCGGGTTTGTGCGCGGCTTGACGCAAGCGGATCTCGACCGGGCGATAGAATACAAAACGCTGAAATTCGGCGTGTATAGGAATCCGCTCTGGCAATCGATGCAGCATGTGGTGAATCACGGCTCGTATCACCGCGGACAGGTGACCACGCTGCTGCGGCAACTTGGCGCACAGCCGATTTTGACGGACCTCATGCACTACTATCGCGAAAAGGCTACGGCGGCGGGCGCGTAGACCATGAACGCAATTCCAACTTCGAGCGAATAAGAGCCGGCGAGACGCCCTTCAGAAGGATCAGGGCAAGCCGGCGCTACCACACCGTGGAAACAATCCGAACGATTGCGTGGATGAAGGAATATGCGCGGCAAGCGCGGGCGGAGAGCCACATCGTCGGCCTCGTTCCAACTATGGGAGCGCTCCACGAAGGACACCTATCGTTGATTCAGCGAGCCAAGAAAGATTGTTCGCCAGTGATTGCCTCGCTTTTTGTGAATCCCAAACAGTTTGGCCCCAACGAGGATTTCGCAAAATATCCACGCGCTTTTGAAAGCGACAAGGAAAAGCTGGAGCAAGCGGGTGTGGATGCGCTGTTTGCACCGGAGCCATCAGAAATATATCCGCAGGATTTTTCCACTTACGTCAACGTCGAACGGATCAGCGAAAAACTTGAAGGGCGTTCGCGACCAGGGCATTTTCGAGGCGTCACGACGGTGGTGATGAAGCTGCTGCAGATCGTGCAGCCGAATTTTGCGTATTTCGGGCGGAAAGATGCGCAGCAGGCGCGCATCATCACGCAAATGGCGCGCGATTTGAATCTCGATTCGGAAATTGTCGTGTGTCCCATCGTGCGCGAGGCGGATGGGCTGGCGCTTTCTTCCCGCAATGTTTATCTAAATCCCGAAGAACGCAAAGCCGCCACGGTTTTGTATCGCGCGCTAGGCGCGGCCAGGAATGAGCTGGCCGCCGGGGTTCGCGATGCCATGCAATTGCAAGCGGTACTGCACGGCACGCTCAGCACGGAGCGACAGGCGCGGGTGGACTATGCGGAGATTGTGGATGCCGAGTCCTTCGAGCCGGTCGTTCGTGTGAACAAACCTTCCTACATTCTGCTTGCCGTGTTCATAGGCAAGACGCGGCTCATCGATAATTTGTATGTTGAAACGAAATCGCCGGATTCTGAAGAACTTGCGGTTCACTTGTAGCTCTTTCGCAGGGTACATATACCCCCCCATCAATTTGGATGAATATTAAAAGAAAGGACTTACGAGAAAAGCATTTCGTAATTGATTGATTCTAAAGGGCGCGACTTTGGTTATTTTGGGTTTAGGCAAGGCCAAAACGGTGCCTAACAAACGAAAAGCGGAGCCGGGCTGCCGCACTCCACACGCAGTAATCTACAAGACCAATTGTATCAGAAATTAGGAGAAAGTCAAGCGAAATGTGAAGCCGGCACTTTTTGCGGTGGTTATTTCTGGGAAAGGCGTTTTAAGACTTCGGCGGCGTGGCCTTTGGCTTTGACCAGGGGCCAGAGGGCTTCGATTTTGCCGGTTTTGCCAATGAGGAAAGAGCTACGGACGATGCCCATGAAGGTGCGGCCCATGAATTGTTTTTTCTGCCAGGCGCCGAATTTTTGAATGGTTTTGTGGGTGGGATCGCTGAGCAAAGGGAAATTGAGCTGGTATTTTTCCTTGAACGAAGCGAGAGCTTTGACGGGGTCGGCGCTCATGCCGAGGATGGCCACGCCGAGTTTGTCGAATTCTTGTTTTGCGTCACGAAACTCGGACGCTTCGATGGCTCAACCGGAGGTGTTGGCCTTGGGGAAGAAAAAGAGCAGGGCGCGCTGGCCAGCGAAGTCTTTGAGGGCGAGTTCTTTGCCCTCCTCGGATTGCAGGCGAAAGGCAGGGGCTTTAGCGCCTACTTTGAGCATGGGAACATTCCTTACGTTGACATTGGAGTGTAACAGGAATCGGAAAGGACGGGCTAGGAAGGACGTTTGTTCGCCTGTCTTGTGCGTTGCGAGTGTTTGTAATTCAGAGGCGTTTGCGGGGCTAGGCGCAGCAAGCTGCGCCACTACAAAGAATTCTTTACGGGAAGCTTCTCGCGTGCAATGTGTTGTGAAGGTTAAGAGGAGAGCAGCTTGCGGAGAATGTCGTTTACGGCCTGCGGGTTGGCCTGGCCGCGCGTGACCTTCATGACCTGGCCGACGAAAAACTTGAAGACACCCTCGTTGCCGGATTTGAATTTGGCGACGTTGTCGGGATTTTTCGCGATGACTTCGCGGGCGGCTTGTTCGATGGCGGCATCGCTGACCTGGGCGCCGAGGCCTTCGGCGGCGACGATCTCGGCTGCGCTGCGGCCGAATTCGAACATGGTGGCGAAGACTTTTTTGCCAATGGCGCCGGTAATTTTTGCGGATTCGACGAGCTTCACCAATTCGGCGAGGGCGGCGGGCGAGACGGGACTCGAGTCAATTTCCTTGCCGGAATCTTTTAGATAGCGAAGAAGTTCGGTTTGCATCCAGTTGGCGGCGGCTTTGCCGGGCGCGCCGGCTTTGACGACGGATTCGAAATAATCGGCGAGCGCTTGGGTGCTGGTGAGGACTTCGGCGTCGTAGGGCGTGATGCCGAAAGAAGCGACGAAGCGGGTGCGCTTGGCTTCGGGGAGTTCGGGGAGCGAGCGGCGAACTTCTTCGCGCCAGGCGGCGCTGACTTGGACGGGGAGCAGGTCCGGTTCGGGGAAATAGCGATAGTCGTGCGCTTTTTCTTTCGAGCGCATAGAAACGGTGTGGCCCTCTGCTTGGTTCCAGAGGCGCGTTTCCTGGAAAAGGCGGCCTCCGGATTCGAGGACGCCGATGTGGCGCTCGATTTCGTATTCGAGAGCCTTCTGCAGGAAGCGGAAGGAGTTGAGGTTTTTGACTTCGACTTTGGTGCCGAATTCCTTTGCGCCGCGCAGACGCACGCTGACGTTGGCGTCGCAGCGAAGCGAACCTTCTTCCATGTTGCAGTCGCTGACGCCGGTGTAAAGCATGATCTGGCGGAGTGTGGTGAGATAGGCGTAAGCCTCGTCGGAGGTGCGCATGTCCGGCTCGGAGACGATTTCCGCGAGCGGGGTGCCGCCACGATTGTAGTCCACGTAAGACTTGGTGGCGGATTGCGCGAAACCTTCATGAAGATTTTTTGCGGCGTCCTCTTCCAGGTGAAGGCGCGTGATGCCGATGCGTTTCTTGACGCCCTCGACTTCGACTTCCAACCAGCCGCCGGTGGCGAGCGGCAGTTCGTACTGGGAGATTTGGTAGCCCTTGGGGAGGTCGGGGTAAAAATAATTTTTGCGGGCGAATCGCGAATGGTCGTGGACGGTGCAATTCAATGCAAGCGCGGCGCGCATACCCATTTCGACGGCGCGTTTGTTGAGCACGGGGAGCGTGCCGGGGAGACCGAGACAGACGGAGCAGACGTTGGTGTTCGGAGGATCGCCGAAGCGCGTGGAGCAGCCACAGAAGATTTTTGTGCGGGTGAGGAGCTGGACGTGGACTTCCAGGCCGATTACGGGCTCGTATTTGGCGAGCACTTCCGGCGCGAGCGAAGGCACCTCTGGGGTAGATTTCGGCATAACGGAACGAAGATTATAGCAGAGCGAAGGGCGAACTAGAGTTCGCCCGACGACCCGGCTAGCTGTGATAGACCGAGATGAGGATCCGTTGAGATCCTTCGCTCAGGATGACAGTTGTTGGCGAGTGGGCTGTAACGCAGGAACAAAATGTTCGGCGAGGGCGAAGCTGCCGAAGAGCAAGACTGCGTAGACGGCGTCGCCGGCGAGAGTGTTCCAAAAATATGGAATGCCGGCGATGTAGCAGGCGAGGAGGCCGGAAGGCGTGCGCGGATAGCCGCCGAGGAATTGCCAAACGGCGAAATTGGTGATCAGGAAGAATTGGATAGCGCCGAGGAGCGTCGCGAGGCTGATGCGAGTGACGGTGCGGCGGCCGCGGAGCCAGAGGCCGATGGCGACGTTGATGAGGAAGCTGGCGTAGACGATGGGGATCAGCTTGTGGAAGCCGATGAAGATGTCGCCTGCGAACAGTGCGAGGAGGGGGAAGAGGAAGGCCAGGCGGCGGTCCTTGAGGAACGCACCGGAGAAGAGAGCCATGGCGCCGATGGGAGTAAAGTTCCAGGGATGCGGTGCGATGCGCAGGGCGGCGGCGAGAACGATCAGAGCAAGAGCGAGCAGCGTGCGACAGAAGAGGTTTTCTTTTTGAGAAATTTCGGAATTCATTTTTTTGCCTCCTCCAGTTGAGGCAGTAGATCGCAAAAGACAAAGCCATCACGGTTGACAACTTCCCCCGTTCGGACGGGGATTGGGGATTGAAAAATGGGGCCGTCGAAAACGAAGGTGTGGAATTCGCCGTTTTCGCCGCAGGGGTCGGCGTGAGGCGGAAGATCGCGAAAGAAAGATTCGTCGAGTTCGCGGCCGGCGAAACTGGGGTCGAGAACTTTCGAATCGACGCAAGCGGCGATGGCGCGGAAGCGCTGCTCGTGGAAGTGGCGAATCAATTCGCGTGTGTCGCGTTTCCAGATGGGGAAGAGCGCGGTCATGCCGATGCGGGCGAGATTTTTCTCGCGATAGGCGCGGAGGTCCTCCAGAAAGATGTCGCCGAAAGCGACTTTCCGAACGCCCTGGTTGTAGAAGAGGCGGAGCGCTTCTTCCATTCGCGCCTCATAGACCGGGTTGACACATTGCGGCGGGATGCAGACTTCGTGCAGAGGCAAACGAAGCGACTCTGCCTGCCGGCGGAGAAGTTCGCGGCGAACGCCGTGCATGGCGATGCGGTCGTAACCCTCCGTGACGGTCGTGAGTAGGGCGACGACTCTGAATTGCTTCTGCTGGAGCAGCGCGTGCAGGGCCATAGCGCTGTCTTTGCCGCCGCTCCAGCAGAAGAGGATAGGTTCTGACTTCGTCAAGGAAAAGCTCCTTATGCGATCGATCTTGCCCAGCAGGGGCGCAGCATGGTGCGCCCCCACAACGGAGGTTCTCAGTTACGGCCGGTGAAGCGGTAGTTCATGCCGAGGCGGAAATCGCGACCAAGGGCGGGAAAGCCGATGGCTTCTTGATATTGCTTGTCGAGGAGGTTGGTGACGCGGCCGTAGAAAGAGATGCCACGTCCGAAATTGTAGCTGGTGGCGAGGTCGAAGCGCGCGTAGCCGGGATTGCGAGTGAAGCCGAGGCCGTCGAAGTCGCTATCGGAGCGGACGCCGGTGAAATAACCGGCAAGGTTGAAATTAAAGCGGCGAAAGGTGGCGTTGAGCCAGATGTTGCCGGAGTTCACCGGGCGGCGCAGCAAATGATCGCCAGGCTCTTGAAATCCCGTGCCGGCGGTAGAGGATTTCAGCACACGCGTATCGTCAAACGAATAGTTCCCGTTGAGCGAAAGCCAGTGCGCAAGGCGGGCGGTGGCGCTGAAGTTGACGCCACGCGCGCGGGATAGGTCGGTATTGAGAAACGTGACGCTGCCGAACGGACAACCAGCCTGTGTGCCGAGTACGGAAGTGATCAGATCCCGGAACTCGTTGGCGAAGTAAGTGGCCGAGACGCGAAAGCGGTCGGAATCGAAGTACTGGTCGACGCCAATGTTGAAGGTGTGGCTGCGCTGAGGACGCAGATTGGGATTTCCCGGGCTGCACGGGTCGGTGTCAAAGGACTCGAGCGCTGTAGGCTCTTCGATTCCCTGGCCGTAGGCGAAGCGCGCGCGCGTGTCGCCCAAGAAACCCTTGGCGTAGCGCAGGGCGAGCACGGCGCCAGCGCGAGGCACTACGCGCGTGCCGAAGCTGGTGTTGGCTTCAGCGCGCCCTCCGGCGCTGAGCGTGAGGCGCGAAATGGGGGACCAGCGTGCGTCGAGAAAGCCGCCTTGATTGTTGCGGTAGGCATGGCCGCTGGCGTTTTCCACTTCGTACTGATAGCCGGCGGTGACTGCGCCACCGCGGAAAGAGTACGTGGACTGCGCAAGGCCGCCGGCACGATTGGCCTGGTTCGGGAAATTTCCAAACGGAGGGAAGCCGCTGATGCTGAAGTAACGGGACTCCATGCCAGAGAAATGATGGCTCCAATGCCCGCCCGTCTGAAAGTTCCAAGTGAGGTTCGCGGAAAGCTGCTGGAGATTATAGAAAGCCGAAGAATCGGCAGGAAAAAGGAGCGTCTGCCCGGGAGTTCCGGCGAAGCTAGAATTGCTGCGAACGCTCAAACGCAGTTGATTGGAGTCAGAGAAATTGTAACCAAGATTACCGGCGAAGCTGCGGTTCAAGAAGGCGTCGTTGATGCCCTGGCCGTCCGTGTGAAAGTAGGAGGCAGCCGCGGAATAGTCGAAACGACCGAGAAGGCCGCTGACTTGGGCGCCGCCGCGCGCGGAGGAGAAGCTGCCACCTTCGCCGAAGACATTGAATTCGGGGATGCGGGTGGAGCCTTGATGGCTGACGATTTGAATGACCCCGGACATGGCGTCAGAGCCGTAGAGAGCGCTTTCAGCTCCGTGGACGATTTCCACTTTGTCGACGTTATCGAGGGTGAGATTGGAGTAGTCGACATCACCGCCTGGAAGGTTGACAGGCGTGCCGTCGATCAGAACCTTCGTGAAGCTGGAATTGCCGCCGTCGAGGAAAATGGTTGTGAGTCCGCCGATGGTGCCGGTTCGGGCCAGACTGATGCCCGTTTGCGTTGAGAGAAGATCGGGAAGTGAAACGGCTTGCCGCTGGTCGATTTCCTGTCGGCCGATGAGATCAACGGGCGCGGGGGTGTGCTCGATTTCGAGGGGCTGGGCGTTGGCGGTGACGACGACGTTTTCGGAAACGCGCTGGATTTCGAGGCGAAGATCGAGCGAGCGAGTTTCGGCGGGGGCCAGATCGAGAACGAAGTCGCGGGGAACGAAGGATGGATGTTGGAAATGAATGTGGTAGCGGCCTGGCGGAAGGATGAGGAGATAGGAGCCGTCAGGGGCGGAAGCAGCTGGCCGGACGTTAGAGGTTGTACTGTTATCGAGTTGCGCGGTGATTTTGACATTGCCAACGCCGTAACCGGAAAGATCGCTCAGTTTTCCGGAAAGGCGGGCATCGGGTGTATTGCCTTGCGCCAGCAAGGAAAAACTAATTGAGAAAACTGCAAGGGAAAGAAAGGCAGTTCGAAGAAATATCGTTTTCATGTTGTCCTCCACTCCCTCTCGCGCGGGAGCTTGAAGGTTGTCCGGTGCGCGGTGAAAATCACACTGGCTGCAGACTTCGCCGGTCTCCTGGCTTGGCGGCAAAACCAGCTGGCGCCTTCCCGCAGCGCCGCCCGATGGGAGCAATGCGCTGCAGTGGACTGCCAACTGACGGTTCAAGCGCGCTTGCGAAACAAGCGGCTCCGCCTTACAGTCGCGCGGCGGCGACGGCTTAATTCCGGTGATCCTGAACAGGCTGGATTCACTGGAACCGTCTTCCCGAGCACGAAGTCTGCGGTGATTGTGGTCCGCGGCACAGGGCCGCGGGGTTGGGGTTAACGAGAAAACTTCTTACGGCTGCGTTGCAGACAAAACGGTGACGCGCGGCCGCCCCGAAGCGCCAAGTTCGACGCTGAGGGGCGTTTGGAAAACCTGTTCGAGCAATTCGCGCTGATAAATACTGGAGGGCGGGCCGACGCGCAAGCATCGGCCACGCTGCATCAACACAACCTGGTCCGCATATTCGGCCGCGAGGTTGAGTTCGTGGGTGACCACGACGACGGTGTAGCGATTTGCCGCGGCAAGGCGGCGGAGAGAATCGAGCAAGCCGACCTGCGCGGCGATGTCGAGATGCAAAGTGGGTTCATCGAGCAGGAGCAGAAGTGGTTGTTGCGCAAGAGCCCGCGCGAGAATGACGCGCTGTTTTTCTCCGCCGGAGATCTGATCCATCCAGCGGTCGCTCAATTCGGCGGCGCCCACTTGGGCGAGGGCGTTTTTCGCGATCAGGACGTCATCTTCGGATTCGAAGCGCAGCGAGCGGCCGTAGGCGTGGCGGCCTTGCAGGACGAATTCCCAGGCGCGCGCAGGGAAGAGCAAGGTGCTCTCCTGCTGGACCACGGCGATGCGTTGCGCGCGGGTGCGCGGAGTGAGCGAGTGGGTTACAAAGCCGTTTAGTAAAATCCGCCCGGACATGGGCGCGAGGGCGCCAGCGATCAGTTTCAAGAGAGTGGATTTGCCGCTGGCGTTGGGTCCGAGAATGGCGACGATTTCGCCGGGCTTGGCTTGAAAGCTGGTGGCTTCCAGAGTGAATAGCGGGGCTTGCGCGGGATTTGCGGAATAGGCGTAGCTAACCTGCTCAACACTGAGACGGGGTTCGGCACTGGAGCGAGACGCCTCGCTGGTGTTGCGTGCGAAGGCAGAACCGCTGCTCAAGCGAGCCTCCGGCGGAGGAGATAAATAAAGAGCGGCGCGCCGACGATGGCGGTCACGGCGCCAACGGCAATCTCCGTCGGCGCTACCACGGTACGCGCGAGGGTGTCCGCAAACACCACAGCGATAGCCCCGCCGAACGCAGCGGTGGGCAGCAAAGTGCGATGGTCGGAGCCGAAAATGAGGCGCATTACGTGAGGAACGATCAGGCCGACGTAAGCGATCGATCCGCTGACAGAAACAGCGAGTCCAGTCAGGAAGGACGCGGCTATGTAGACGACCAGGCGCACTCGCCGCACATCCACGCCAAGATGCATCGCTTCCTTTTCACCGGCGAGGAGAAGATTCAAATCGGTAGCCGTCGTATAAATCGCTCCCGCGGCAACGAAGAAGCCAATACCCAGAAACCAATAAACGCTCTTTTGAAACGACGTGGAGAGATTGCCCATCAGCCAGAAAACCATGCCGCGGTTGTTGCCGGAGGTCACCGTGCCCATGAGGAGTGTGATGATGGCCGAAAGGAAAGAGCCGGTGATGACGCCGCCGAGAAGAAGCGTAGTGCTGTCGATTTGACCTTCGCGACGGCCGAGGACATAAACAGCCGCGATGGTCGCGGTGGCTCCGAGAAATGCCCCCACAGGCGTGAGGAGAGCGGTAAGAGTGGACGGCAGGGAAAGATAAGGCGCGGCGATGAGGGCCAGAATAGCACCCACGGAGGCTCCACTGGATACGCCTAATACATAAGGATCGGCCAGCGGGTTGCGCAGCAAAGCCTGGAAGCTGGTGCCCGCGACAGAAAGAGAAGCGCCCACAAAAATGGCCAGCAGGATGCGCGGCCCGCGGATGTTCCAGATGATAAGGCCGTAGTCGCTGGAGATCTGACTGGTCTGGCCGAGGAGGAAACGAAGTACGTCGCGTCCGAGTGCGTATAGTGAAACGGGGACGGCGCCGAATTTAAGGGCGATGACCACCACGAT
>Ga0207061_1036_pt1 | contig 36703 bp, 29 predicted proteins | sample Alteio_BWMinCont_31_FD_153275 | JGI IMG/M metagenome (GOLD analysis project Ga0207061, IMG submission 153275) | Enriched cells from forest soil in Barre Woods Harvard Forest LTER site, Petersham, Massachusetts, United States -... | ecosystem: Environmental > Terrestrial > Soil > Temperate forest >... | reverse complement strand
GCGATACAAGATGCTGTTGCCGCAGCAAACATATTAACCAAGCCTTTATTAAACAAAACCATAGGATTAAAAGATTTAGCAGCCGTACAGCAACGTAGGCTATTTCCAGTTAAAGTAGTTCAAAAGCTGCAACAGATCGTGCAAAAACGCGTGATTAGCAATGTATTGACTAATAAACCGTTAAAGATGCCTTGGTGGCTCAAAAAAATACAGAGTTTGCCAATAACACGACGTATGATAGGCCATTTAATTGGGATCGGTGTGCGTCCAGAACAAGTTAATGATGTGTCCATCAACTAACAAACTCCCTTTACATCAGTACCCCTCTGTGGCAGACTGTTATTCTTAAAAAAATACCATAAAAACTATGGGGTTGACATGAGTAGTATTGATGTATGTGCTGTGGAAGAACCACGAAAAATTCAAGTATCTATTTTCTGGCGTGGGGTATTAATTTGGGGGTTAGCGACCCTGTTTTACGCTTACGATTACCTCCTAAATGTGGCTCCTGGCGGAATGAAACCGCAGTTATCACAAGCTTTTAATTTAAGCGCTGGTGATTTAGGAATACTATCCTCATGCTACCTCTGGACATACGGATTAATGCAAATTCCAGCCGGACTGTTAATGGATACAGTTGGGCCGCGTAGGTTATTAACTGGAGCCGGTTTAAGTTGTGCTATTGGTGCGTTGTTATTCGGGCTTGCAGATACTATTGTTGCCGCATGTGTCGGGCGTTTACTTATGGGATTTGGAGCATCTTTTGCGGTTGTGGGTTGTTCCAAGATAGCGTCTGTGTGGTTCCCACCACGACGTTTTGCACTATTCATGGGTGTGATGGTTGCAATAGGCACATTAGGTGCAGCATTTGGTTTAGCCGCAGTAAACCCTATAATTCAAACCTATGGTTGGAAGCAGACACTATTTGGTGGTGCGGTGGTTTCATTTGTTTTAAGTGCTGCAATGTGGATGATTCTGCGTGATAAACCACCAGTAACGATCGCCGCGGAATCTGTGGCAAAGAAACAGGTGCCAATTTTAACTGGGCTTAAAGAAGTAGTAATGTGCAAACAAGATTGGTATGCCGCAATCTATGCTGGCTTAATGTATGTACCAACTTTAGCGTTTGGTGCATTGTGGGGTACGCCATATCTTGTTGAAGCGCACGGCTTTAGCCAATCAGATGCAGGATTTTTATCGTCGCTACTATTTGTAGGTTGGGTATTCGGTGGTCCAATATACGGCTGGGTGTCTGATTATATAGGTAGACGTAATATTCCCATGTATTTTGCCAACATAGCTACTTTTATAGTATCGCTATGGTTAATTTATGGTTACGGTTATTCTTTCACATCTGTAGCTATAGCAATGTTCTTACTCGGCTTTTTCTCGAGCGGTTTCTTAATCGCATTCGTTGTTACACGGGAAAAGAATCGTCCCGAGATTTCTGGAACTGCGATTGGCTTTATTAATATGTTAAATACCTTCAGCGGCGCGTTCTTCCAATTAGCGATTGGCTGGATTTTAGATCTGGTAGCTACTGATGCGGTGTATACAGAAGCTGGCAAAGCGTTCTCAATGCTGGATTACCAAAAAGCATTAACTTGTATTCCTGTGTGTTTAATTATTGCGTTTTTCATGCTGATGCGCGTTAAAGAGACGTACTGCGTAGTTAAGCATTGTGATTGATTTATAGACGTGTGGCGGAACCTGTTGGGCCGCCAGTTGGAATTAAATCAATTGCAGAGACACGCGCCCTCTCGTGGCCCGATGCTGTTTAAAATTAGATTCAATATATCTTGAATTGTTGCGACGCTGTCGCAACAGTGTTTTGACAAACTATCACCCGCCTCATGCATTGAGTGAGAGTGGGGATTAATCCGACTGCTTTATGCTAATTCATGAGTTTGAATATGATTTATTTTATCGTAAATTGAGTAAGTACTTTCTACAGTTTTCATGGCAATGATTAATGAATTTGGATTATCGTTAAGCGCTATGAAACCATGTTCTCGATAGTAATTTGCGATCACATCATTTTTTGCATCAACGTCAATTGCCAGTGCACCTACAGCATCAGATATGAACATGCATCTGTAAAGAGCATCTCTTAAAAGTATTGAGCCAAACCCAGGTTTTGTCCTCCATATGTCCCTAGCTAACCGTCCAATTTTGATCGTAGGAATTGGATACCTTTGTGGTATACTTCTAAGAAAATTATTTGGAATTTGCTCAAATCTTATGGCATTTGCGCTTATTGTGTAATACCCAAAAATGTTTTTAACTGGTCCTAGTCCAGGGTAGGTAGCAACATAAGATACACTTAGTTTTTTTTCTTGTTGTTGTCTGGCAAATTTAATAATGAAATTATTTAACGCTTCTGAGCCACAGTCAAAACCGGTTCGATTATGTTTATATGGATCAAGTTTTTCAAAGACAGACTTGTCATCATGACAAGGCAATTTTGGCATTACGATGTTCCTTAAATCTTATAAGTCTTGCAGTTTATTATTTTTTAAAGATTATACTCAATAGTAATTTTCGTGAATTACAACACGAATTTGCTATCGTAACCTTGCATCAAGGCGGTTAATCTGGCATTAGGTTTCGGTGGATTTTCAAGTAAGTTAAGTACTAAGTCCCTATCACGATTTGATAGCACCAGGTATTGCGATTCTTGAATGTATTCATGGTTTTTTTTAAGTCTTGATAACTTTTTAAAGAATGCAGCAATTTTGGATTTAAAGAATCCCATATTTTTGTCGGTAGGTTTTGTCCTCTCGTTCTTAGAGCTAAATATTTCCATGAAAATCACCATTTGATTTTTTGCTAAGCAATGTACATAATAGCAGATAGACTGACTTTTTGGCAATATGCAAAAATCGCTATATTTTAAGTCTTTGCGTGATTAATATATTGTTGTTGCTTTGCCCACTTCTAGTTTAAGCTAACAACCTATTATCAACAGGAACTACTCATGATGGACCTCACCCCACAACCAGCCGTATTCTTCGATCGCGACGGTGTACTTATAGAAACCGAAGTACGTAATGGTAAACCTTACGCCATTAAAGATGTAAAAGATTTAGTTATACTCCCAGATGCGTTTGCAGTGATCGATCAATTTAAGCAAGCAGGCTACAAAATTATTGTTGTTACAAATCAACCTGATGTAGGTAATGGTTTAGTTGCGCAAAGCTCTGTTGAAGAAATTAACAATACGTTGTTAGGTGAATTGCAAATTGATCTGATCAAAGTTTGTTATCATAAACAAGGTTCTGGTTGTAATTGTCGCAAGCCTAATACAGGCATGTTTACTGAAGCAGCGGCACAATTGAACATTGATTTAGCAAACAGCATAATGATTGGTGATCGCAGTAGTGACATACAGGCAGGTCAAGCAGCAGGATGTTTTACAATCTTTATTGACTATGGGTATAATGAGTCGCTTATGGTCAGGCCAGATTTAATTGTAAGTTCCCTGACAGAGGTTCTAAAAGTTAATTTTAAAGGAGTAAAGTCTTATGGTAGCAGTGAGTGTTAGTGATCTTCGAGTTCAGATTTATGCTGACGGCGCTGATATAAAACAAATATTATCACTAGCTAGCAATCCCCTTATCAAAGGCTTCACAACTAACCCAAGTTTAATGCGCAAAGCCGGAATAACTGATTACGAAGCATTCGCACGTGATTTGTTAGCACAAGTACAAACTCATCCGATTTCATTTGAAGTGTTTGCAGACGATCTAGTTGAAATGGAAGATCAAGCGCGTCAAATCGCTTCTTGGGGTAAGAATGTATATGTAAAGATCCCGGTTACTAATACCAAGGCAGTATCCACGCAAGGGCTAATTGCACGCTTATCTAACGATGGTATAGCTTTAAATGTAACTGCTATATTAACGTTGGAGCAGGTTCAACAAGTGGCTGAAGCACTTGCAGTTAATACGCCAGCAGTAGTTTCTGTGTTCGCAGGGCGCATCGCAGATACTGGTGTTGATCCTATCCCTATGATGATTCAAAGCAAACACTTGTTGCAAAATAAGCCTAAAGCCGAGTTATTATGGGCTAGCACACGTGAACTATTGAATATCTATCATGCAGAACAAGCGCAAAGCGACATTATTACTGTGCCTCATGATTTACTAAAAAAATTAGATCAAATTGGCAAAAACCTCGAAAATTATTCACTAGAAACTGTACAAATGTTCTGTCGTGATGCTACAGCTTCTGGTTACACCATTGCAGTTCCAGAAAAAACTGCAGTTTAGTCAAAAATCAGGAGAAAAAACTTGGACAACAACTTTAAGAATATTCTAATCACTGGTGGTGCCGGTTATGTCGGCAATGTATTAGTACCAAGGCTGTTAGCGGATGGTTATAACGTTAAAGTATATGATATCTTATTCTTTGGCAAAGAAACGCTGCCATTAGCAAACCCTAATCTAGAAGTTATAGAAGCAGATATCCGCGATACAGCGAAATTTGCTGCAGCTTGTGAAGGTATGGATGTAGTTTTACATTTGGCGTGTATTTCTAATGATCCTAGCTTCGAACTAGACAGCAGTTTATCCAAAACTATCAACTATGATTGTTTTGAGCCTTTAGTTGTTGCTGCTAAAAATGCCAAAGTAAAACGCTTTGTGTATTGTTCTAGCAGTTCCGTTTATGGCGTATCAGATCGACCACAGGTTACCGAAGATACCCCATTATTACCATTAACTGATTACAACAAATACAAAGGTCTATGTGAGCCGCTATTGTGGAAGCATATGTCAGACGATTTTACTTGCGTAACGATCCGGCCTGCGACAATATTCGGTTACAGCCCAAGAATGCGTTTAGATTTGTCGATCAATATTCTTACTAACCATGCCGTTAATAAAGACGTTATTACTGTATTTGGTGGCGCGCAAGAACGCCCAAATCTACATATTGAAGATATGGCTGCCGCTTATGAACTTATGATTAAAGCACCACATGAAAAAATTCATGGCGAGACTTTTAACATCGGTTATCAAAACTACTCAATTCTAGAGTTAGCGCAGATGGTTAAGAAAGTAGTAGAGCAAGAGTATCCAGAAAAGGGTGATATCAAGATGGTGATCACCGAGTCTAATGATATGCGTTCTTATAGAGTTAATTCTGATAAGATCAAACGTATCCTGGGATTTGAAGCGCAACGTTCTATTGAAGATGGCGTACGTGATCTTTGTAATGCATTTAAAGCTGGTAAATTGCCTGATTCTTTTAGTAATTCTAATTATTTTAATGTTAAACAAATACAGGAACTTGAAGTTGCATGAGTAAACCTATAGCAGTAGTTACTGGTGGTGCGGGTTTTATAGGTAGCCATATGGTAGATTTGCTTCTATCGCAAGGCTACCAAGTCCGTGTGATTGATAATCTTCTGGGTGGGCGCGAAAGTAATTTAGCACAGCATATAGGCAACACAGATTTAATCTGTGAGTGGGCCGATATACGCGAGTTAGCGGCAGATTCTAGTTTGTTCGCTGGGGCGCAGTATGTATTCCACTTTGCTGGAATTGGCGACATTGTGCCATCTATAGAGCAGCCGGTAGAATATATGAGTACCAATGTTCAAGGTACGGTGCGAGTACTAGAAGCCGCACGTCATGCTAAGGTCAAAAAACTTGTTTATGCGGCGTCGTCTTCTTGTTACGGTATGGCCGCTGTACCTACTAAAGTAGATCACGTTATTAATCCTCAGTACCCGTATGCGTTATCAAAATATATGGGTGAAGAAGCCTGTTTCCATTGGCATCAGGTTTATAAGTTACCAGTTAATTCAGTGTGTATTTTTAATGCTTATGGTACACGCGTGCGCACTACTGGTGTATATGGCGCTGTATTTGGAGTATTTTTCAAGCAAAAGTTAGCGGGTAAGCCTTTTACAGTAGTGGGCGATGGCACACAAAAACGTGATTTCTTATATGTGACTGATGTTGTAAGAGGATTCTATGCGGCTGCGGTTACCGATAAAGTCGGGCAACGTTACAATTTAGGCGCTGGTAATCCACAGTCAATTAACTATTTAGTGCAGCTGTTAGGCGCTACCGAGATCGCATATATTCCTAAGCGGCCTGGCGAGCCAGATTGTACCTGGGCTGATATTTCCAAAATTACTAGCGACCTTGATTGGAAACCTACCGTTTCGTTCGAGAGAGGTGTTAAATTGATGCTGGATGAAATCGATAAATGGCAAGATGCCCCATTATGGGATCCGGCTTCGATACAAAAAGCTACTAAGACTTGGTTTGAGTGTTTAGGTGAAATGGAGAAAGTATAATGCATGATTTATTAGCGCAATATGGACATAAACTCAAAACAAGAGAAGAGTTAAGAGCGATAATTGGCGCTCGTCCGCGCGACAAAGTGGTAATTATGTGCCATGGAGTTTTTGATATTGTACATCCTGGGCATGTACGACATTTTATGTGGGCTAAGAGCAAGGCTGATATCTTAATTTGTAGCACTACTGCCGATATTCACAACAGTAAAGGCACCTATAGACCACATATTCCAGAGAAATTGCGTGCAGTTAATATCGCAGCGTTTGAAGCTGTTGATTATGTTTTGATAGATCAAAACCAAAAACCATTGGAAAATATCGCGTTTTTGCAACCAGATTATTTTGCTAAAGGCTATGAATATGTAGCAAACGGTATGCCACCAAAGACTGCAGAAGAAGCTGAAGTAATTGAAGCCTATGGTGGTGAGATTTTATTTACGCCCGGTGATTATGTATTCTCGTCCTCGACGTTTATTAATATGGCTCCGCCAGAGTTACGCCTCGAAAAGTTAGCCATTTTAATGTCTTCTGAAAAAATAACCTTTGCAGATTTACATGCGGCTATGAAAAAATTTGCTGGTCTTAAAGTACATGTGGTTGGCGATCTAATCGTCGATAGCTTTACTTACGCCTCCATGATTGGTGGTCAGACTAAATCGCCAACCATGAGTGTGTTGTACGAAAAGCGTGTGGATTACGTTGGTGGTGCTGGAATTGTAGCTAAGCATTTACGCGCTGCCGGCGCTGAAGTTGTATTTACTACCGTAATGGGAAGTGATGTGTTTAAAGATTTTGCTTTGGAAGATTTAAATGCTGCCGGGGTTGAATGTTTAACTGTTGTTGATCAAACTCGTCCGACTACCAACAAAAATGCCATTATTGTTAAAGATTATCGACTCTTGAAGCTAGATACTTTAGACAACAGCACTATTACCGATCATACTTTGACGCAATTTGTTAAAAATATCCAAGAAGTAGATTGTGATGCGATAATATTTAGCGACTTCAGACACGGGATCTTCAACAAGCGTACTATTCCGACTCTAATTGCAGCTATACCGCAGAATGTTTACAAAGTAGCCGACAGCCAAGTGGCGAGCCGTTGGGGTAACATAACTGAGTTTAAGAACTTCGATTTGGTAACCCCTAACGAGCGTGAAGCTAGATTCTCGATGGCCGATCAAGATTCAGGAATTCGTGCTTTGGCTGCGAATGTTTTTGATGCCACACAATGTAAAACACTAATGATGAAATTGGGCGAACGTGGCATTGTAACATGTAAAAGCGATGATTATTCAGCAAACGATTCGTTTGTAGTGTTAGATAGCTTCGTGCAACGTGTGGTCGATCCAGTTGGTGCTGGCGATGCATTATTAGCTTACAGCACCTTAACAATGTTGGTTACTAAGTCTGCGGCTTGTGCGACTATTATTGGCTCTATTGCCGCAGCCTGTGAATGTGAGGTTGATGGTAATATTCCTGTTACACCGGATTTAGTATTAGCCAAGCTTGATGAAATTCAAAAACACATAAATTTTGAACGTATAGATGCAAAAATAGAGACAGCCGAATGCGTGTAATAGTTATTGGGCTAGGCGTACAGGGCGTCAAACGACAACAAATAGCTGGCAGTGATTGTGTGGCAACAGTTGATCCGGTTAACCCAAAAGCTCAGTTTAAGACTATTCAGGATGTTCCTGTTCATTCCTATGATGCAGTCCTGGTTTGTACGCCTGATGATCCTAAATACAATGTTATTCGTTATGCATTAGCTAACAAGAAGCATGTATTAGTAGAAAAGCCATTATGGTGTGCGACTGCCGCGCAGTTAGAAGAACTTGCACACTTGGCGCAAGCTAATAATGTTGCATTTTACACTGCCTACAATCACCGTTTCGAGCCGCACTTTATGCGCATGAAGCAGCTGTTGGACTCTGGTGTTTTGGGGCACATCTATCAATGTCGTTTATTTTACGGCAACGGCACTGCAAGATTAGTGCGTGATTCTGCGTGGCGCGATAGCGGTTCCGGAGTACTAGCTGATTTGGGCTCACATCTGCTAGATACCTTGCACTATTGGTTTGGAACTAAGATTACGCAACACAATTTTAGTATTATTAGTAAATCTAATTTTGAAAATTGTGCTCCGGATCATGTAATCTTTGCAGATTTTGATTCGAAATTAAAAATCGAAGCTGAGATGACTTTGCTATCGTGGCGTAATCATTTTACTTGCGACATTTTTGCAGAAAATGGCAGTGCACATATTAGTTCGCTATGCAAGTGGGGCCCAAGTTCGTTTATATATAGGCAACGTGTTTTACCTAGCGGCAGACCAGTAGAAACTGAAACTACTTTGACTCAAAGTGATCCAACCTGGGCTTTGGAATATGAGTATTTTATGAGTCTGTGTGCTCAGTCCAAACCAGAAATTGATTTTTCGGTTAATCATTGGATTTATACTGAGCTAGAGCGCATGGCATCCGAGGAGTTATTGTTAGCATGAGTAGTAGCACCACAATAGGATATGCCGGCATGACACATTTGGGCATCAACTACGCAGTAGCTGGTGCTGGCAAAGGTTTCAATATAATCGGTTATGATCCTAATACCGCAGTAATTAAACAATTAAATGCGCACCAAGCGCCAGTAATTGAGCCGGGTTTAGAAGAGGCATTGCAACAACGTGAGTCTTTTTTAAGCTTTACCGATCAAATTCAGCGTTTATCATCTTGTGATGTTGTGTATATAGCACCAGACATTGTAACGAATGATAATGGCCAAAGTGATTTGACATATATTAAAGATTTAATCAACAAAGTTATACCTGTTTTGAATTCTGAAGCTGTATTAGTAGTATTGGCACAGGTGCCACCAGGCTTTACTAGAAGTATCGATTTACCTGCATATAAAAAATATTATCAAGTGGAAACCTTAGTGTTTGGTCAGGCTCTAATACGAGCCGAACAACCGGAACGCTACATGGTTGGATGTGCGGCACCATCGGAGCCATTGGCTCCTAAATTGGCACAATACCTGCAAGCATTTAATTGTCCAATTCTACCAATGCTATACGAAAGTGCTGAACTGGCTAAAATAGCTATTAATTGTTGCTTGGTGGCATCGGTTAGCATCGCAAATACATTGGGTGAAATATGCGAAAATATAGGTGCTAATTGGAGCGAGATAGTACCGGCCTTAAAGCTTGATAAACGCATTGGTCCGCATGCCTATTTGCAAGCTGGATTGGGTTTGTCTGGTGGTAACTTAGAGCGTGATCTAGCCACAGTGGTAAACCTAGCCAACGAATATGGTACAGATCAACGCGTGATTCAAGCATTGCGAGATAACAGTACGCATCGTCGCAATTGGCCTTTAAAAACGCTGTTTGCAACTGTGTTAGAAAAAAACTCACAAGCAAAAATCGCTGTACTAGGGTTAACTTATAAAGAAAATACACACTCACTCAAAAATTCGCCTGCGATTAAATTGCTTGAAGACATAGCGACATTTGACATTACAGCATATGATCCAGTTATAAAAACGCTTGATCCTAAATATTCTGCTAAGTTAGCAGTTACTGCAATCGATGCTGCACGTGACGCTGATGTACTAGTAATTATGACGCCATGGCATGAGTTTAAAGAGTTAAATTTTACCATTTTAGCCAATGTGATGAGAAGCAAGCAAATAATCGATCCATTCAAAGTATTGAATGCAGATAAAGCAAAACAACATGATTTTAAATATTTTACATTAGGCCAATAGGGAGTACAGCAATATGTTACAACATTTGAACCAAACAGCGATAAAGCCACAGCGTGTGATAATAGTTGGTGCTGGTGGCTTTGTAGGTAGTACTACGCTAAAAAATTTACAATCTAAAGGTATTGAAACAGTAGGCGTTACCCGACAATCAATAGATTTATTAAAGCCTAATGCGCAACACGCTTTAGCAGAGTATGTTCAGCAGGGTGATGCATTAGTAATGGTGTCGGCAATTGCGCCATGTAAAAATTCTGAGCAATTGATCGAAAATCTACAAATGATGCAGGCCGTATCTAATGTAATTAAAGATAAAGCAGCAATGTTGTCTCATGTCGTGTATATAAGCTCCGATGCCGTGTATGCCGACGATGTGGCGTTAGCAACCGAAGACTCTAAAGTACAACCAGGAAGTTTCCACGGCATGATGCACGCCGCGCGTGAGTTAATGATTAAAACCGCAGCAGGAAATATACCATTAGCAATCTTACGCCCGAGTATCCTATTTGGGCTTGCAGATCCGCACAACGGTTATGGTCCGAATCGTTTCTTTAGACTTGCAAATCAGGGGCAGAAGATTACATTATTTGGTGGTGGTGAAGAGCAACGCGATAATATTTTTATAGATGATGTTGCAGAAGTAATTGCTTTAGCGCTAATGCATCGTAGCAATGGTGTGTTAAATGTAGCGACTGGCCATTCACATTCTTTTAAAGACGTTGCAGACTTAGTGGTTAAAACTGCCGGTAAAGCAGTGACTGTAGAACCTACAACGCGTCAAAATCCAGTGACACATCGGCATTTTGATATAACAGCTTGCAGACAGGCTTTCCCTGCTTTTGTGTATACAGATATAGCTGTGGGCTTACAAAAAGTGCAACAACAATTTAGCGGGCAGCAATAATGGCAGAAGTAAATTTATTACGCAGTTTGCCTAAAACAAAACGCAATATAGAGAAGCGCGCTGAGGCTAAAAACCCTGATATAGTAAAGATATCTAGACAATACGGTGAAATGTACTTTGACGGTCCTCGCGAATATGGTTATGGTGGGTATCGTTATGATGGCCGCTGGGTTCCAGTAGCCAAAGACATTATCGAGCATTTTGGTTTGAAGTCTGGTGATCGCGTCTTAGACATTGGTTGTGCTAAGGGATTTTTGGTTAAAGATCTTATGATAGCATGCCCGGGGATTGAAGCATTTGGACTAGATATTTCAGAATATGCTTTAGATTATTGCGAGCCGGAAGTAATCGGGCGTTTACATTTAGGTAGCGCGGATCACCTACCGTTTCCAGATCAAAGCTTTGATTGTGTTATTTCTTTGAATACGATTCATAATTTTAAGCGCCATAATGCAGTTATGGCAATACAAGAAATCGAAAGGGTATCCAAAGGTAAATCTTTTGTGCAGGTAGATTCGTATTTAACCCCAGAACAAAAGGAACTTTTTGAAAGCTGGGTCTTAACAGCTGAATATCACGATTATCCTGACGAATGGTTAAAAGTGTTTAAAGAAGCTGGTTATAACGGCGACTATTATTGGACGATAGTGGAATAGTGAGGGATGCCATGAAACGCAATGTTTCAATAATTATTGCTGCTCTAAATGAGCAAGAGTTGATAGAGTCGACCGTGCTTGATATACAGAAAAGCTGCTGTGATTATCTAGATCATTATGAGTTAATACTTGTAAACGATGGCAGTGCCGATAACACGGGTATCATCATGGAAGAACTTTGTAAACGTTTACAATTTATAAAAGTTATTCATCATCCGCATAAAAGTGGTTTAGGTATTGCACTTCAATCAGGTTTGAAAATTGCACAATTTGAACACACTATGTTGCTGTGTGGTGATGGTGGTTTACCTGGCGAAAGTTTGCCGCCAATTTTTAATAAAATAGGTGAAGCAGATTTAGTAATCCCGCATATGGGAAATATGAAGAAGATCAAAACACCATTTAGATATTTGCTCTCTAGAACCTATACTATGATTTTAAATATTTTATTCTGGCAAAATTTAAAATATTATAATGGTTTGCCTGTTTATAAAACTGAACAGCTAAAGGCTATTAATGTAGTAAGCCGGGGATTTGCGTTTCAAGCCGAAATTGTAACCAAACTGTTAAAGTCTGGTTGTACCTATGTAGAAGTGGAAACCAATGGTGCTGAAAAAACTAATCGCTCTACTGCTGTTAATTTTGCCGGATTTTATGAGATAGCAAAAATCTTGTTGGTATTAGTATGGGAGGTTTTTGTATTTAAACCAGTTAAGCCAACTGTAGTGAAATCTGATGTCGCAACATAGGCTTTTAGGCTGTACATTTGTAATTGCCTTGATTTGGGTTTTTACTCAACATGTTACCTTCAGCTCTGATAGTGTCACATTTTTGCATTACGCAAAGTGGTTGAGTGGTACAGCTGAAATATCGCCATTTTGGTATTTACGTAACCCTGGCTTGCCCATAGTATTAATATTGACTGGCGTTACTAAATTTAATACTTTTATTGGGTTTATGCTAGTTCAAGCCTTGTTTTCGGTGGGAATTGTAGGGGGTATTTATCACATAGTTAAAGCGACACAACCGAGATTTGCTATATTAATTTCGTGGCTTTGTATTTTTACATGCGTTCCATTCATATTCTCAACTATGGTGACTGCGGAGCAAGCAAATTTATTTGGTTTTTGTTTGTTGATCTATGCCTTAGTATTGTTTACTACCTCACAACAAAAGAAATTTATCTTTATAGCCGCCGCAGCTAACATATTTCTGTTTTTATTAAGACCCAATAACTATTACATTTTTATTATTACCACTTGCTATTTAGCATTTTGTAGCCGGCAGCAACGCTTGCGGAATACCGTAAGATTTTTGGTGCCCTATGCTACGGTAATGTTGTTATACATAGTTTGCTTTGGATTATTGAAGTTATCGCACCCTGGTTTAGAAGGCATGAGCTCGGTGTTCCAAGGGGTTAGAGCAATCGCTTATCAGCCATACGCCGCTGGAGCCTTAGGAGAATTGACCGATGATCAAAACCCCAATGGCAGCAATTATAATTTACTCACTGCGGATCTAGTTGCTAAGTATGGCCGCAAAGAAGCTACTGTACTTTTGTTGCGAGCTTCTGCAAAAGCTTATTGGCATCACCCACATTTATTTACTGAATGGATTCAAAGTATATTTATTGCTTCTGCAAACAATTACACCGGACAAATGTTATTTTATCCGCTAATGCTAAAGGCCCCATATATTTTACAGGGCGAAAGTGGTCTTAAGTACTCAAAAATCAGTTCTGAGAATGGCCCAGCTACCGCAGCCATGCTGCAACATTTAAGCAACTACATTATAAAACGTGAGCATATTTGGAGCGAATGGACTCCTGTTGAATCCTTTGCTAATTTTGCTGGGCGACCCCAAGACCTTTTAACGAACGTCTTCCAAAATCCTAATCACGTTTATCATGCTTTCATCTGGCAGGCTTTAGATCGAGAAATTGGTCCTGTAGCGACCTCGCAATTATTTATGGCTGCCGCTATAGAAGGATTTAAAAAATACCCCGCATCTATTATGTGCTTTGTAGACGATTTGGCTGCGTATTTCTTTGGTTTGGACGTTACATATAAATCTGGTGCCAGAGTAATGTTTTTGCCTACTCCTGGATTGGGAGAGAAAGCGGATTCTCCTTTCTTATCTGCTAATATGGTGCAACAAATTAACAATCCTATATTTAAAATTCCTAGTGAGTTTTGGGATAATTTATACCTAGTTTACGGCTACGTATGGTTACTAGCTAAAGTATTTATTTTTGTGTTGGCTTTAATTGGCTTAGGATTGGCATTTAAAGAAAAGTTATTGCCGGTATTCCTCCTGATTTGGGCTTTAATCATGTATAATGCGCTGATCACCAGCGTTTTTGCGGATCCATTTTTTAGATATAGCGCACTAACCTGGTTATTAACTGCGGTAGTTGCTTTACAAACCTGTTGTAGTTTGCTAGAAAATAAACTGCCTTTTTTACGCAGTAAAAAAATTATTAGAGAGTACTAGAAATGGACCAGCAACAAACGTTGTGTTTTGTATTGGCAGTATGGAATGATGCCTACGTGGATTTATATCTAAATTATGCGCTACCAACACACTTAGCACCTGGTAATCTGGATGCTGTAATTAATCATAATAATGTATATTGTATTTTTACTCGTGCGATTGATAAACCACGTATTGAATCACACCCATTATTTAAAAAGTTAACAAACTTGGTAAATGTGCGATTTACTCTGGTTGAAGAAAATATCACTGATAATAGATTACGTGCCGGGTATTGTTTTGGTTTAGGTGTAACTTTTGCCAAATCAATTAGTGCCGCGATAGTATTAGTAATGCCAGATGTGCTTTTTTCGGCTGGATCGTTTCAGTATATATCACAGCAATTAAAACATGGCTACCGTGCAATTCTTGTCGCATGTCATACTACAGAAGCAACAACAGCAGTTAAATTATTAGAAACCTATATTGCATCCGATGGCATAATTAATATTACCGGACGTACTTGTGTAGACATTTTGATGTCTGCAATGCATAACAACACTAAAGAAAAATTTTATTTAGAGCAAGGCGGTAATTTGATGCCTGGTTGCTTATGTTGGTACGTAGGTGAACAAGGCATCTTAACTCATGGTTTGCATTTGACTCCAATAGCTGTGCTGCCACGGGATATGGAGCATCAATTTCTTGGAACCATAGATCGTGAATTTATTGAAGAAGCAAACATACAAGCTACGGAAATATTAGTAGTAGAAGATTCTGATTCTTGTGCGATGTTTGAAATCGCAGCGGCTACGCATATTATAGATTCGCCATATAAAAAGGGTAACCCAGACGATATAGTTGATTGGGCAATTATACATGCTAATAATCAACATCGTGCTACTTTTACAGATCCGTCACGTTTAAAGTCAAACAAATTTAACGATGAAGCTGCATGGCAGCAGGTGGAATTACAAGCACAGTCATTAATTGCATATGTTCAGCATAAATTGACACAAAATAAGTTTTCTATTCCACATTATATTAAATTTCGTTATGCTTACTTACGTAAATTTATACTTACGTTGCATAGCCTAGAGTGGCAGCAAAAAAAATATAAATGGCATAAAATTGGCAAATTAATTGTTGCTGCACATAAGAAATATTTGGTGCTGGCTGCTGTATTTGCAGGAATGCAATCGAAGTTACGTAATGACTTGCTTAAGAAAATTTATTATTGGCCGCGTAGGCTCGAAAATAGCAATATGCCATTGGCAGGGTTAATCCCGCGCTTGGAACAACTGACGTTGAAACATAAAAGCCCAATGTTAGTGCAAATGTTTTTGTTTCCTATAGTGTACCCGTTAACTTTGTTGGGTATATGTATATTTAATTTGCTGGTGGGAGGATTACAAATTGTTAGAAACTAAAGAAAAGCAATATACCGTAAGCTTGGAATATCGCGATGCGCATGGCCAAGAACAGCTCGGACTTATGAGTAATCAATGTTGGTACGATGATCCACGCCGCTTAGGCTTTGTATTTTCGCGCTATAAATTTGTAAGTAAATTATTTGATGGTTTTGAAAATGTCTTAGAAGTTGGCTGTGGCGATGGGTTTGCTAGTAGAATTGTACAACAATCGGTAAAAAATCTAACGTTAACAGATTTTGATCAGCATTTTATTGATGATGTCCGTAAACGTGAACTAGAACGTTGGAAGTTTAAAGATATTATTCAACACGACTTAATTCTAGGTGGTCCGGTACCAGGGTTATACGATGGTGCATATGCTCTAGATGTACTCGAACATATTAAACCAGAAGAAGAGCATATCTTTATAGGAAATATTTGCGAGTCTCTGACCGCATATGGAAGTTTGATTATTGGTATGCCAACAATAGAGAGCCAAGTTTATGCCTCTGAATTAAGCAAAGCTGGCCATGTAAACTGTCAATCTTTGCCCGAGTTAAGAACGAATATGCAGCGTTTTTTCCATAATGTATATATGTTCTCGATGAACGATGAAGTTGTACATACTGGTTATCATAAAATGGCGCATTATATTTTTGCTCTATGTTGTAACAAGAAAAAGAAAGGTTAATTATGTATTCAGAAAGAGAAAATTTATCTAGAAAATTATATCAAGAAATTCTTCGGCTTAGATTATGCGAAGAAACATTAGTTAAGCTATACCGCGAACAAGAAATGCGTACTCCAACGCATTTTGGAACTGGTCAGGAAGCTATTGCTGTAGGCGTTTGCCAGGCTCTAAATTTAGAAGATGTAGTATACAGCCATCACCGTTGTCATAACCATTATTTGGCCAAGGGTGGTGATTTTTATGCGTTAACAGCAGAGTTATATGGGCGTGAAGATGGTTGCTCTAAAGGCCGTGGCGGCTCAGTGCATTTAACAGCACGTGATAAAGGTTTTGTAATTTCATCTGCAATTTTGACGCAAACCATGGCAGTAGCTACTGGTAGCGCATTGGCATTTAAAATGGATAATAGCAAGAATGTAGCTGTAAGCTTTTTTGGTGATGCTGCCTGCGAAGAGGGCGCCTGTTACGAAAGCTTAAATTATGCGTCTGTGCATAAATTACCAGTGTTATTTGTATGTGAAAATAATCTATATTCAACCGAAAGTCCGTTAAATACACGTCAGGCTCCTGGTACTAGCTTATGTGAGCGTGCCGCTGCTTTTAAAGTTCCAGGAGAAGTCATAGATGGTAATAATGTGTTTGGTATTTACGATGCGATAGAAAGCTTATTACCAAAAATCCGCGCTGGCGGCGGTCCATTTTTCTTAGAATGCATGACATATCGTTGGCGTGAGCATGTAGGGCCAAATTTTGATTTTGATGTTGCCGATCGCAGTTATAGAACTGAAGCAGAGCAACGTGACTGGATGGAAAATAAGTGTCCACTCAAGTATGCAGAAAGAGTTTTGTTAGAAAAAGGCATTGCTACTGAATCAGAAATTTTAGGTTGGCAGCAGGGGTATCAGGCCGAGATAAATGACATGGTGGTTCGTGCTAAAGAAAGCGCGTGGCCAAATGTTAGTACTTTATTTGCCAACATATATTAAATTAGGATAATGCAATGAGAAAAATTAAATATTCAGAAGCTCTCTCGGAAGGGTTAATCCAAGCAATGGAACGTGATCCTAATATATTCGTCACAGGAATTTCAGTTGACTACTCTGTGGGTGCTTTTGGATCAACTACTGAAGCAGTACGTAGATTTCCGACACGAGTATTCGATGCTCCAGCTATGGAAAATGCTTTAACTGGTATTGCAATTGGTGCTGCTGCAATGGGTAAACGTCCTATAGTGTATCATCCGCGTTGTGATTTTTTGTTTTTGGCTTTTGATCAAATGATCAATTTGGCAGCAAAATGGAAATACATGTACGCCAATCAAGCAGGGAGTATGCCTTTGGTGGTGCGTGCTGTAGTAGGCAAGGGTTGGGGGCAAGGTGCTACGCATTCGCAAAGTTTCCATAGTATTTTAGCGCATTTCCCAGGTATGCATGTAGTTTTACCTGCAACACCGGCCGATGCTAAAGGGTTATTGATGTCTGCAACCCAGACTGATTGCCCCGTGGTTATAATAGAGCATCGCGCGCTTTATAATATTGAGGGGGATGTTCCAGAAGAGGCATATACCACTCCAATTGGCAAAGCTAATGTGATAAGAGAGGGTAAGGATATAACTATCGTTGCTACTTCTTTTATGGTACAAGAAGCTTTAGTTGCTGCTACAGAGTTAGCTAAACAGGGCGTAGATGCTGAAATAATAGATATACGTAGTATTCGACCTTTAGATGAAGAAACTGTATTAAACTCATTACAAAAGACAGGTCATATTTTAGCTGTGGATACTAGTTGGGAAATGTGTGGCTTTAGTAGCGAAATAGCTGCATTGGCGGCAGAAAAAGGTTATTATCACCTTAAGTCGCCAGCACGTCGGATGTCTGTTGCGAATTGCCCAGCTCCAGTATCACTGCCATTGGAAACTGCGTTTTATCCAAAGGCATCTAATATTGCTAAGACGGTATTGGCAATGCTTGGCAAGAACGGCGATATGAGCAATATTGATCAGGACGATAACTTTAAGGGACCGTATTAAGGAAGGCAGCTCGGTATGAAGTATTTAGTATTATTAGCAAAATTATTTTGTACTGGGCTGTTGTTATATTTTGTATTTCGTGGCATAGACTTTACCCAAACCAAAGATATTTTGTATTCGCATAAGGGTTTGTTAATTTTGGGACTTGGCGTATTTATAATGCTAGTGCAAAATATGATTGGGGGACTAAGGTTAAAAGCAATTATATCTATATTTGATTTCAAAGCATCCTCACTTTTTGGTATTAAATTATGGTTTATTGGTAACTTTTTTTCTCAGATATTAATTTCATTTGTTGGTGGCGATGCAATGCGCCTTGTCTCTTTGGTGAGAGCTGGCATGCCATATGGGCAATCAGCACGCGCCATATTTATGGACAGAGTGTTAGGCTTTGTATCACTGCAGATATTATATTTTATTTCTGTATTTTATTTATTATATTTACTCAATGCTGGTACTGTGCGTTGGGGCATAATAGGCTTAGGGATAATAAGTTTAGTTACAATTGTAATGTTTTTTGCACTCGGTTTCATGCCAGCACGGTATCATCAAATAAGATATGTTGGTAAGATTTTAGATCTTGCTGCCATAAGTAGATACTTATATGCAGCAAAGATGGAAACATTATATGTTCTACTTCTAAACTGTTTAGTACATTTATGCAATATTGTGGCTATTTATGTAATTGCTGTGGCATTGGGAGCTAACATTACATTTTTTAATGCCTTTATGATAGGAATTCCTGTTATGTATATTTCTATGCTGCCATTTTCAATTGGTGGTTGGGGGTTACGAGAGAATTCTATGATTATTGGTTTTGCGATCTTAGGATTGTCTTCAGAAATTGCATTGTCAGTGTCTATAATCATAGGGATAGCAATGTTAATTGCATCATCGCCTGGAGCTTTAGTATTTTGGAGTAAGAATGTACATTCTGTCTCTAATGATAATATGGATAACGATGTATTAGCTAATGTCTAAATTTATTCTTACTTGTGGAAATCCTGCTAGATTCTATCTGTTTTTTACATTAATTGCTTATGTGTTTATTTATTCACTTTTTTTATATCTTTCTGATTTTTTACCATATGTCTTTGACAATAACGAGACATATTCATCTTTAGTACATGCTAATAATATGTATTTTGGAGATTGGGGTGTGCACTTTGGGTTAGCTGATGACGCTTACAGCCCGGATCCGGCTGCGCATCCGACGATCCATACGCATCAAGGTAATTGGCCACGGATTTTTGCCTATATTCTATTCTCATTAGGAGCTAGAAGCGCTGAGAGTCAAATTGCAATCCACGTATTTACTATTGGTTTGTTTTCAATTTGGTTCATGTATAGGTTTTTTAGTAAAAATACTAATTATAAATTTGCCGCAATTGCCTGTTTAATATTTATGACAGATTATATATTATTTGCACAATGGCAGGTAGTAACATATAGGATTTGGCATGTATTTTTTGTGTTTGCTAGTCTTAATTGTGTGCAGGAGATAAATGGAACTAATCGTCTCTGGAAGCTACTTTTTTTCTTTAATTTTGCCACTTTATACTATGGCGAATTAGTATTTGCTTTTTATATCAGTATTTGGTCATTACTATATTACGCATATTTGGTTTCTTGGAATTTAAAACATATTTTTAAAGTGGGGCTATTAATTGCGGCATCCGGCTCAGTAAGTTTATTAATATTGTTTTCTCAGCTTTGCATGTATATGGGGATTGATAACGTTATCCTAGACTTCTCATATACATTTATGGCGCGTAATTTTTCCGGCGATGCGATAGAAACACAACAACACATGCAAGATTTCTATAATAATATGAGCATTGCGTTTTGGAATAATATTGTGGATGGCAGTAAACTTAAAACCATAGATCAGTTTATTACTAATATATTCTCCTATGGATTTCAAATGCACACGCCTGTGTTGTCATTGCAAGCACTTTTTGTTTTTGTAAGTATAATGTTATGTAGTATCCGGACCAGCTTAGAAAAAATATATACTAAATTATTTGATTATAGATTGCCTTCATCAGTAGCAATTTCTGTCACATTTATTTCCATGTATTTATTTATATCCACGCTGTTTTTTGACAACAAATTTTTAGGCCTTTATGAGCACCACGAATTTTATGCACATGGTCCTATATTGTTAATGTTCTTATTGCCGGCATTTAGTTGGTTTCTAACTAATGCTATATTTAAAATTAGCAATCCATTTGGCAATAAAGTTTCCTGCATAAATATTATATTCATAAATATTTGTATATTAATCTACGCGTGGTTGGTGGGTGCTCTACCTAGCTATTATTTGCAATCTTCTAGCATTATTTGGTTTAAATACCTCACAGGGAATATATCAATTACACTATGGCGTCTATTATCGATCTTTGTGGTATTTAGTTGTGTGCTGAATATTGCCTTGAATCGTGATTTTGTACGAAATATTTTCAAAAATAAAACTGTGTTCGCCTTTATAATTACTTCGGTTCTAGCATATGCGATAGTTTACGTTCTTTCTCCTGGTTATATTTTTAGTGGCTATCTTGTAAGATCAGCCCCATTTATAGTTTTTTTTATTGATTGTGTAATTGCAATATTTTTTTGGTATATGCTAGAAAGCACTATTTTACAACTGCGATTATCTAACATATATTCCACTATTGGAAAGAAAAATACTTTAAACATAAGTACAGCATTAATTAAAATTACTGCTATTTGTATGTTTAGCACGGTTTGTTATCAATGGTTATATATCCAGTATGCATATTTTAAACTATTTCCACCAACCAGCATTGGGTTTATCAAAAAATTAAGGCAGCAAGAATTTCGTGGTAAATCTGTGATTACCAATCAATATGCAGTGCCATTTTCATATGAAACCCGTAATTGGGCATACAATGGCATAAATTATGGCGCCGGAACATTAAGTTTCACAGATCAAGGATTCTTACTGCCGCATAATATTGAATATATGTGGTATAAGAATAAAAACGATTTTGCTGGATATAAACAACCAGATTACTATGTATGCTTTGCTCCGAACACCTATGATAGTGCTGTAAACGAATTAAAAATGTTGACCAATAATGCTAGGCGCTGCTCAACTAATAGGGTAGTAAGTCAGGCTATGCTCATTAAAACTAAGCTTTCTACTAGCTCAGACTTACGTTTACACCATACTCTGTTATCATCAGATCCATCAAAACAAGATGGCTGGGCCATTGTGAAGATGGATTGGGAATTTCCGCCATACTTTGAAACGCATGCAAATGGGAAACAGCATTTTTTAGTAATTTATGATAAAGCAAACAAATTGTTAAAAATAAATTATGAATTTAAACAACAAAATGGTATTCCTGAAGAAATATCAAGATTTAAAATTGTGCAATATTTTAAAAATAAAAAAGTTGTATTAAGTGAATTTTCTGGTAAAAATGGTAAGGCATCCATTAAACTCATAGATAATACATATGGTAAACTAGAAATTATAGGCATACCATACACTGCAAATAAACAAGGCCATATGATTTCGGAAATGGTAGACATTGCAAGGGACTAATATTAATGCTAAGATTCTTACTCTGGGAATTTTTTAATATGGTGTAGAAAATGAGCATCGCAGCAGCAGATGGATTTGATCTTGAGGCTTACCCAATTGAAGTAAGGGAACGCAGTGGTTTATTTTATCTAATTTGTAAAACATTTAATATTGTCGAATCTGATGCTTCTATAGATCAAGCTTATAACAAATTAGTAGTTAAACGTAAGCAAATATTACAAGAACTATCGTCATTTGGTATCGATTTCAGCAACAGTAATTCAATAAATCTCAATAGCGGTCGAACATCTACTTTACAAAAATGGATGCAAATTAGTATTATTTTTATGTGCCTAGGTTTACCGATTGGTTTGCTTGCTGGAACTGCACTTCTTGCTAGTAAAGCCTCAGGTATCATTACTGCAGCAAAAAGCAACATACAGAATAAAGTACTGGCAGTATTTAATAATCCTGCGCAACTAACCCTAATGTTAAATAAAATTACTGAAAAATTAGAGAATGTTACTCCAGAACGTAGAGAAGAGTTACAACTAGAGATGCGAAAAATAGTTACATTTATGAAGCCTTTGGTTTCTGAGCTTCAGCAATTATCCTAGTACTACAAATATAAAGAACGTAAGTCAAATAGAACCCAGTCGTTGCCGCGTGCTGCTATTGGTATATGTGGGTTCTCAGATATTAATTTTTTTGCGCTTGGCATTGGTAGTTGAATTGATCGGGTAGGATGATTAAAATCGTTTGTGGTTTGGGACTGCTTTACTTCAAAAATTATGCTTTGAGATTTAATACTAAGCACATTGGATCCTAGTGGGGTTTTTGAAGGAAGTTTTGCTAAACCAACATAGCTATTTTTTTGACAATTGGTATAAATTTCTGCATCAGAAATAATATCTTGATTATTAATCGATAATTCAGAGAAATGAGCATTGTGAACTCCTTTTAAACGCCCACTAAAGACCACATAATCTCCAGAAGAAGTTGAATCCGGCTTTATCCAATCTATTTGTAAGTCAGAATTTTTCACCTTATTTTTTAGGTGTACTACTGAATTAAAGATTTCACTTAAGTAATCCAATCTACAGTTTGGAGTGGGGTGATCAAAAGGTGACATATTATCAGTAGAAAAATATAACCAGTAGTCAGGTTTTTTATGTTGTTCATTTTGAGCTAATATCCGTGTCCTAAGCGGGACAGTGTAGTCTTCTAGTTGTTCAAATGGTTCTCTTCCGAGACGTAGTTGTTGAAGCAATTTTTCTTGTTGAAAGCGTGATAATGATACCACATCATTATTGGTGAAAACGGATATTGCTGTTGGCATCCAAGAAACGGCGTAAGTAGCATGAGGTCTCTTTTTAATCTCGCTTATCCAGGTCATTTCATAAGGTTGTTTTTCGAGAATATTTCTTTTTTGAATAATTAAATGATCTGCTATAATAAATAGCAACAGTGCTGCAAAAACAACATGCTTAAAACGTAAATATTCAAATTTAGAGACTTTTAAATGATATAGCAAAAGGCATATTACGCTGCCTTTAATTATAAAAAAAGAGGCTGCAATTAGCGGTACTAAATGTTTTATATAAATTTGCATATTATGTTGCGGGAAAATTGCTATTCCAATTATACTTCCGCCTGCAATGATAACGATTAAATGAGAAACGGTGATAATTTTTTGCCATGAAGCATCTTTAATTGGAAAATTAAAAATATTTTTAAAATAGTTGCTAGCTGAAAATATGGTTATTACAGTGGCAATAATTGTAATCACTGAAGTTAATAACAGTGTGCTAAGACCTGTGATAGGTAAGATAGTATATCTAATTAACAATTTTAAATGATTTATTACTTCAGTTAATGGCAGCGGGCCTGTGGTTACAGGTCTATAAACCCCAACCGATAAAAAATAATTGGCAATAGTTTCATTGCTTGGAATTGTTAAGATATATTTTAAGAAGGTAATCTTTGTTACAATAGAAAATAGAAGATCAGATACCCAAAATTTAGCTCCTAATATATAAATAATTTGAATTTGTCTAATTATAAATGGAAAAATCGCGGCTGATGCGAAGAATATAATGAACTTGATATTTTGTCTTTTAAAAAATGGGCGAGGCAGTTTAATGAATACCATTAGCATGGTTATGGCTAAAGCAATAAAGAAAAAATCATACCCCAATCCAAATGCAACTACACTAAATACGAAAACCCCAATTTTATGTAACCAGTTTGCATTGTCTTGCTCCAACACCAATTTGCTTGTATGATAGATTAAGCCAAACAAAGCCAACCAATGCCAAGCTCGTAATGGATTTAATGCAAAATTAAAAACAAATTCATATTCTATGCAAAAAAAGCTTAAAACTATAATTCCTAGTAACTTAGAACGTGCCAAGTAGCTTACGGCAATAAATAAATAAACTAATCCTAGCCCATGAATGAACAATGTAAATAATTGCTTCATATACAGTTCTTTTAACCCTATAACGTCTAGAATTACATAAATCATTCCTGGTAAATTGGCATTGTGTGTGTATAAATATGGAGTGCGATTCGCATCAAAATCGGTTGCGTTATCTTCTATAAGGCCATATTTGAAACCATATAAGTTATAATCTTGTACGTACTTAAAAACTCCGAATGATTCTCCGCAATTTTCTGCGCATGGAACAAAGTCATGAAGTTTTGCATCTTTCCAAACCACTGCAACGTTTGTACTAATTAATAATATAATCAGAATAGGGATACATAAAGATAGGTACCTATTTAGAAATTTTGTTGTATTTTGTCGGTGCATCTATTGTTTCCCTAAATGGCTCCAAATTGGACGTAAATCTATGATCATATAATCTTTTCCTTGAGATGCGATAGCCAATGATGGATTGGCTATGACCGCCTCACTAAAGTTGTTAAATGCTTCTTCGTTTTTATCATTTTTTAATTCAGATTTAAACTTGTAAATTGCTGAGAGCCATGGCCAATCGCGATGTAAATCACCTCGATCATCAAAAGGAAAATAAACCCAAAAATCGGGCCGTATTGAGCTAATGTCTGAAATGACTCTGGTATCTTGTTGATCTGGCGTTATTAAATCTTCAAATGTAAATGGATACTCATTACGTTTAATTCGATCTAAAATACGTAGCTCCGCTCCTTGTTTTATTCCCAATGCCCAATTTTCTGTGAAGGCCGCAATAGACATAGGTGTCCATGAGATAACATAACTTGCACTGGTATTTTTTTGGATTGTTGGAATCCATCCTACAGACATAGGGTGAATAGCACGTACGTTCTCAATTTGTGTAATCACATGATCGACTATAATAAAAATTACTAAAGCAGCAGCTATAACTTTAATTTTTTTAGTTGTAGAAGGATCCAAGAAGTAAGTTAATGACTGGATAATAAATATACTTTTAGGTATTAAAAACAAGCATATCAACATAGGAAATTCATGTTTCATATATATGGAGATTGATAAACCACCAAATAAGAACATCGCAAATGTAATACCCAATAATAAGGCTATGTAAAATTGACTTGCTAACTTTGTATAGTTTTCGTTAAGGTCAGATTTAATACTCGATTGGCGGTTAAAAAGAATTGGAGGGTTTATTCTTAAACAAAGGATAGATACAGAAAATATAATCCCAGCAAAAATGCTTATTGTCGAGCCTAACCCGGCAGTTGGTAAAGTAACGTCTTTAAGCATGTGCATAATACCAAGCCAAACTTGGCTAAGTGGTGCAGGGGACGAACCAGGTCGAGAAACATTATGGATTGCGTAAAAGTTGTCAATCTCAGAAAGTGGTGGGATGGAAAAAAAGTTTGACATAAATGTTAATTTTATAGTGGCGCTATAAAAAAGATCTAAGCACCAAAATTCAAAACCAAGCACATATATAACTTGTAGCTGTCGTAAAGAAAATATAATAAGAACGGAGGCGATCAGCCATGTAAGTGTTTGAATTCCATAAATGAGTTTTTTAGAACAAAATAAGATAATGAATAAGCTAACTAGACCACTGAATGCAAGAAACTCATAGCCTATGCAGAAACTAATAAAACTGAATAAAAAAATGCCAAGTTTATCATGATAAGTTGGGTTGCATTCTCTAACGTATCGAATTACATGAAATGCCAGACCAAATAAACCTAACCAGTGCCATCCTCTTAAAGCATTGAGCCCGAAGGCAAGAACTAGCGTTATTTCACTAGCAAAGAGTAAAAGTGCAGTTATTCCTATAAGATATTGGTTAGTTATGTAGTGGGTGATGCGATATATGTAAAATAGACCTAAACCAAAAGCTAAAAGTGTTACCAATTGTTTCGCAAAAAGCGAAGAAACTCCTAAAGCTTGAAATGCAATAAAAATAAGTGAACCAATATTTACATTATGTGTGTATAAAAATGGTTTTCTATCTATATCAGGCCCAGTAGAATTATCTTCAAGTAATCCATATTTCGATCCATAAAGATTAAAGTTTGCAGCGGAATGCTCTGCATAAAAGGTTTCACCACAGTCTTGCATGCAAGGCACAAATGAGTTTTTACTAGCATTTAACAATATGCCTGCGAGAATAATACTGATTATGATTAATGGTATAAACAACGAAATGCGAGACTCTAATGTACTTATGTAACCATTTAATTGCATAATCGATAATCCATTTCAAGAATGACTAAATTTCCTTACAAAGTTCACCTTTTGTAAGAGCGGCCATTATAAAAGAATAGTGAAACACTGTCTAGCAAATGATCTCGCCGAGAAGTCAGATATATAATTTAGTTCGTCATGATTTATGATGACAACAAATTGTTTTAATTAAGCTCTTATGTTACCATTTCGGTCTGAAGTAATCCACAGATCAAATCAAGAAGAGCCTTACGTATTTATATTGTTTAGGGAGTAACAATTGGATAAAGATACCGCTTTGCTGTTCTATATATTTGCATTTTTATACTTAGTACTCCATTTTATGCTATATTTATTCTTTTTTAGAAAAAGCACAAAATTTTATGGTGAACGTAAAATTTTCCTTTATCATTTATATTCTGCATGCATATTTTCTCCTTTAGTTTTGATCTTAGCAAGCATGTGGTTAGGTGGCGATTTTTTGACTATATCATTTGGTTTAATCGCAGCGCATGGAATTTATAGTATCTCGTTTTTGGAACTATGGTCGCTAGCTCAAGGCAGTTATTCTATTACGATTATGGCCGGGCTTCATTCACAACATATTTCAACTAGGGACCGGTTAATCAATAATTTTTCATTAATAGGAGATGAAAAAAGAAGTAGCAGGATTGAATCATTATGTATGATGAGATTAGTAAATAATGAAGCGCAAATCTGTAGACTCACAAATTTAGGAAGGGCGTTAGCAATATTGGTATATTGTTTTAATAGGGTTCCAAATCTAAAGCATAACGGATAATATTATGGAAATACTAATTACACTTATAGTTCTATTTGTCTGCATAATTACTCATAGTATTGCTTCGCGCTTGCCTGTGTTAAAAAATAATAATAGTGTAGTACTTTTTATAATGATCGGTAGTATTTTTGGTTTAATATATGCAGCCCTATTATATATAATGCAAGGACTCACTCTATGTTTGCTTTCAAACCTTCTGGTGTATGCATTTGGGTGTGAGTTGTATATTTTTATCTTTACTATGACTATAGGTAGTATTTCTGCAAATTTATTGCTGCGATTACGAAATCATAACCTTACTATAGAGGAAATTAATAGGCTCTATAATAGCAAGAAAATGGTGTCGGATCGTATTCAACGTTTGATTTCAGTAGAACTTATCGCAGAGTCAGATGCTGGGTTGTTTTTGAGTAGCAAAGGGGAACGTTTAGCCAGAGCTTTTGCATGGTTTCGTTCATTTTTTAGGCATCCCATGTGAACATTAATACTATTAATCAATTTCCATATTTGGGAATAAGAAGTAATTTTTTTAGCCTGTACATGCTATCTAGTATGGTAGTATCTGCCAAAAAACTTTACCATAGTATGATTCTAATCATGCTTCCTCTTTTAATATTTCGTCATCAAATTATTGGTAATTTAACCTGGATTGGTAACCCAGATAGATTAAATAGTCATCTTAAAGTACTTAAATTCTATAGCGAAGGTCTGGCGTCAGGTCGCCTTAATGCATGGAATGAATATGAAATGATGGGGTATGATTCATTTACTTTACCATACACATTTCCTAATATTTTAACTTTTATTAATCACTGGTTAGGAGTTGATAATCTGTATATCACAGCAGGTTACATATCGATTTTTCTACTAATTTTAGCTGGTATTTCTGCATATTATTTTATAAATAATCTAGTTCAAAAGAAAGAATTTTCACTAGTAGGTGCGATATGTTACCAATTCTCATCATTAACAATTCTTAAAGTCAGCCAAAACGATATGAGTTTTGCCGTATTTATAATTATTCCTTTACTTGGTATTATCATACAGAGAGTAAAAAATATAAATGTAAGCTTAAATTTCATATGTCTTGCCAGCCTAATTTTTCTGCTATTGAATTTCATGTTCCTACAAAAAGTTTCTTATGCACTATTTTTTATTGGAACCTATGCATTATATAGAAGTATATTAAACCGTGATTGGACGCCAATATTTGTATTAAGTTTGGCTTTTGTTACTGCTCTAATGGCAGCTTTCCCCCGAATTTACGGTATTGTGCTTGCATTGCCACAATATGCACGCGCAGTAATTGATACCCATGATTTAAAGATATTTGCAGACTCTTATGATTGGCATCATATTCTTCCGTCAGAAATTTTAAGATGGTTTGATGATACGATCTTTGGGCATTATGCGTCACAAACGGCATTGATAAACTCAATTAACATGACAGAAGGTTTTTTGCTTTATACTTCTGCATTTGTTCCATTCTTAATCTTGTATGGCCTTTTTAGATATAATGGTAAGTGGCTTATGTTGCCACGAAGCAAAATAAATGACGTAGGCTATTTATTTTGGTTTTTAATATTTACCTTCGGGGTTATTTTTTTTAAACCTTTACAGCACTTGATTTTTATTTGTTATCAACGTATGGACTTTACTCATGCAAGAATATTAATTGTTGGATTATTGCCGCTTGCTACATTAGTTTCGCTTATTTTGCTTGATACCTATCCACGGGTTACAATGACTCGTACTTTTATACAAATGACCATTACCACTATTTTATCTGCAATTTTAGCTGCTATAATTGTGGGTGGTATTGAATTACTTGCTAATCAAGGTGTTGGCTTTACGCAATGGCCGCCTTATTTTCTTCAAAAAATTAATGCTTCATTACTTAATTTTAGATATCTAAAGTTAAGTAATGAAGCATTAATAAGAATTTTGTTATCAGGAATAGCATTTTTATTAATATTATATCAAGTGCAAATAAGACATGGTCGTTGGCAATTAAGGCATAAAACTAATGAGCCTTCTTTAGCGGCTATAAAAAGAATTATTGGGAGAACTGAATGGGTAAAGTTATTTTTACATCAGGCTCTGTGCTTCTGTATCGTTTTTCAAATATTGATAAATGCAAATTTTCAAGTCAACAATCATCATACTACTGACAAGTCAGCAGCTTTTGCAAGTGGAAATTTTCACTACTCATCGCGTGATGATTTTATGCCGCCTACTAATATTGATAAAAACTATCTTCAAGATATTCTTGAAAATAGAGATTTTCGTACCATATTAATATGTGATCCTATTATTGCTGGTGGATTTTGTGCAGGCCATGTCCCGGGATTTTGGAATTTACGAACTATTGACGGGTATTATGGTATAGGTGTTCCTTTGCGATTAGCTGCACTGCCTTGGTATGAAAATGTTAGTCTGCGAACCATTAGTTTTCAGAATTCCAGTGATCTACCGTGGAAAGTTCTCAGTTTATTGAACGTAAAGTATGCCTTGCTTGTAAATCCTACTATTTATAGAAATACATTAAGGTCAGCCAAACAAGGCGGTGCACTAAAATCTGAAGACTTATCAATTATAAAAAACCCTGAAGCTGTCGTACCTAGAATTTTTTTTACCTCTTCTGTAATTCCAGTTAAGGATATTAAAACTGCGGTAGATCATTTATTCCAAAAAAATAATTTAATTGACGTAACCAAAGAATCTGTGGTTGAAGGAATTAAAAAGACGCAACAATACATAAGTACAGGTAATATTATATTAGATGGTAAAGGAGATGATCTTGAAATTGTTGTTGAAAAATATAGCGAAGATAGATTTATTATATTAAACGATCTTTATTTCCCGGGGTGGACAGCAAAAATTGATGGTAAATATGTGCCAATTTTCCCAGCCAATGTCTCATCACGTGGGCTTGTTGTTCCGGCAGGAGCTGATAAAATCTTTTTACATTACACACCATTTGTACGCAGTAAGACAGCCATGTATTTTTATTGGTCTAGTATCTTATTATTTATAGGTATTATTTTATACTTCAATTATTCGAAAAGAAAAATTTTTAGGCAGAAGGCAATATATGGCAATACATAAACCTTTACATGGATATCTACGTATTTACATTTTCTGGTCAATAGTAGGTGCAATTTTATTTTCCTTTGAGTCATGGGCGTTTGGCCCTTTATCTTGGATTTATGGTTATGGTAGCGGTCTAGAAACTATACCGACTTACCTTGCTCTTGCGATGGACGATAGAAATTTTTCAACCTGGTCACCTTTTATTGCTGGTGGACTTGATCGCCTGGCATTCTGGGGCAATGCAAACCCTGTGGGGATTGAGCAAGGACTGTTCTCAATATTACCAGTTTGGTTGGCTAATGGGATCGATCGTTTCTTACAGTATTTTATTGCTATTTTATTTACTTCCTTAGTTTTAGAACAGCAGTTTTCGTTGGGCCGCAGATTTAACTTGTTGGCTGGATGGTTAATGGCTTGTTTTTCGTATTTAACCGTAGGAGCTTTATTCACTATTTCTGGCGTACCTATACTCGCTTGGTTGCTATATATACTTGTTAAACCTGGTAGTAAATGGTACTTGGCAATCTTATCAGCAGTGGCATTTTCTTTTTGTACAACTTTTAGTTTTGGAGTTCCATACTTTTTGGTTTTTGCATTTGGATGGCTTTTAATTGTCATGGGTTCTAGATCTTGGCATGTATTTTGGCAATTCTTATTGTTTTCCGTTTCTCTAATTCTTACAACCATTCCTCAATTATTAGCAATAGTTGCAAATGTAGGGTTTTCGCATAGAACTAATTGGCCAGGAGAGCAGGTTAATTTTTCATCTGTAGATGGTTTTTTATATAGACAATTGCAGTTTGATCTTTTTGCACAAGATCATATTTTATCAATTATAACTCTTAATCTTCCCAATATTGGAATGTTAATAGGCGTATGTTTTGCTTTTTTTGCAATGCGAGATCTCAAATTACGAAGCAAAGCTAAAGTATTTTTAAGAATTTTTGTATTATATGCCATACTATCTCAAAAGTGGCTATGGATCTTGGTTCAAACTACCGTAGGCAAGGTTCTTCCTTGGGCAATGGGAATATATATGGGTAGATTTTATCAAATCCCCGCAGCTTTCTTAATTGCCATTGGTTTAACTTTTACTTGTTATTTTATTTGGCATTTGTTACTTGTGAATCGCAATTTTCGTCTCATTGGAGTCAGCACTGTTAGTATGTTTGTTGCTTTTATGATCTTATGGCCTAAGTGGCATTTATTGTATTCTTTGGGTATCCACGATTGGGGTGAAAAAAATTATCAAATTGCCGCACTTGAAGATATTAAGCGTATTGAAAAAGAGCCTTTCCGTGTTGCTAGTGTTTTACCACTACAACCTGCATATGCATATGCGCAAGGCCTAGAAACTGCTGATGGTTGGGCAAATTTATTTCCAGCTTTATATAGAGACTTGTGGTTGCAGGTCAATAAGCCATTGTTGATGAATCTACCATATGTTAAAAATGTAATTGATCCAGACAATGGAAAACCACAAGATAATTATATTTTTCTGGGGCTTGCATTGACCCAACCTGGTATTGGATTACTGCCTAATGAAGATTTATCTCAAAGTATGACGGAAGGATTCGATTTAGAACATCGCTTTAATATTAATTTAATAAGTATGTTAAATGTTAAGTATTTATTATCTGAATACCCTTTAAAATCTCCAGAGATTACTTTGATTCATAGCCCGGAGCAATGGCCAATTTGCCCACAATCTAGATGTTATGCCACTGGTCTTATTACAGAAAGGCGGCTTCAATGTGCCTCTATGCAAACTAATTTACGAAAGTCTTTTGCTCAGTCCATCACAGATTACGCTACAGCAAGCCGCAGGAAATCAAATGGTAAAGATATTTTTGTTTATGCTCTAAAAAAAACAATACCACGTTTCAGACTTGTTAAAAATGTGGTAGTAGAGCAAAACAATCAATCGGTTCTGGAGCGTCTTGCTAGCTTTGATAGTGCTACTCATATGCATACGGCAGTAATAGAGGCTGATGTAGCCCAAGAATTAAGTTACATGACGAATTTTACGCAGGGTGATGTTCATATAAAATCATATAACTCAAGTAGTTTAGAGCTAGAAGTAAGCCCAAATGACACTCAACTGTTAGTTATTGCAAATACTTGGAATCCAAATTGGAAAGCTGAAGTAGATGGTTTGCCGCGTAAGTTAATACGAGTTAACCATGCGCAATTTGGGTTGATATTATTCAAAGGAGACAAAAAAATAACAATGTATTATGCTCCTCCATATTTAGCAAAATTAGCATAATTCAAATGCAAGGTAGATAAAAAAAATGTTTTCAAAAATATGGTCGAAATTATATGAGAAGTCATTGCTAACAGAAATTAATTTTTCTCGATTTATGATAAGTTTAATGTGTATTTTGGGGATAGTTTATTTCTTCACCATTTTACAGAATTATAATAATTCTTTTGTACATGCTGATTATTATCGTTATATTCTACCGGAGAGTTTACGCGATGGTTTAGAAGTTTGTTGGCAGGATGTGATCAACACTTTGCAATTACGTTCACCAGGAGAGTTCCGTCCCAGGTTTCTAGCTTATGGGATTCAAACTTTGGATCAAAAACTGCGATTATACTTATATCATTATTTCCCAGTTCACCCAACAGTGGCTCCCATTGCCTGGTTTTTACAATTAGTGATCGGACCATACTATCTATTTAAAGGGGTATTGAATTTAACACAACGACGCCAGGCAGCTATAATAGCCGTTATTGTATATTGTACTTCGATTGGATTTTTATCCGGATTTACAATGGGCCTTTTGCAAGGCAAACCGTTAGCTAACGTTATATTTATTTTGTCTTTCTATTTAATGACTGTAATAAATAATAAAATGGAAAGTGGAAAACTTCTTTATAAATCTTCCGGGATAGACAAGTATATATTGCTTTCAGTAATATTTTTCGGGTTATTTGTTGATGAGATACCTATGTTTGTTTTTGTATTGTTGCCACTTATGTTTGCCAGTCGTTTTTTTATAAAATTGAATAGCGCAAATAATATAAAATCATTTCTAATAAATGGAATGTTTTTTTGTATTCCAGCTTTTTTATTTTTAACCGTCGTGCTTTTAATAGTCCCGCCATTAACCATAAAATATTTTGGCTTTGAATTTGATTATTTGGGAAATACTTTGGCTTTAGGAGCTAATACTCGTGGTGCTGTATCAATTTTTCAAGGCCCTTATGCGTCATTCAGCTTCATGCTTGTATTAAAGAACTTTATGACGATGTTCGGGCTATCACTTGTACCAAGGCAAATAAGCCAATTAACCTTAAGTGGATACGGTGATTATTATGGTGGCCAAGTTAATAACTTGGCAAAAATTTTAATATTTGTGTTTTTTTTCGGTTCAATTGGGATTTTAACACGCTATGAAAAAAATCTTAAACAGATCTTTATAGGGTTTTTAATCGCATTTGGATTGTTTATGTTATTTTTAAGTTTGTTATTAGTACGTCATATACCGATTGCGACTGGATATTATTATGGCACGCCATTTGCGGTTTTATTTGCGATACTTATAGCTTTATATCATTCTGCTACTTTTAAATTTTCCAAAATGGTTAGGCTTACAAGCATGACCGTTATCCTTCTTATTATAATGGTACAAATAGATAATTTTATACCGATAAATCGTGGTTGGATAAAAACTCATAACGAGGATATTGCACGACCAAGTTTTGCAAATAAATTTTCATTAGCACCACCTGGACCAGTTAGTAAAACAGAACTAAAGAACATTTGGAAATCATGGAAAAAAGGTGAATTAGAAAAATATTTGGCAGAAAATGCTCTATCATCAGGTGCAATTTATTTGGTATTTGAGCTAAAGATGTTGGATCAAGTTAAACAATATGGTTTCGCGAAACCAATGGATTGGAGTTCAGTAACTTAAACAGGTGAAAATGTGTTAACTAATCGTATCGATAAAGAAGGTAAAATATATTATGGGATTATGACCATCTTAATCTCCATGGCAATTATTTTTATTATTCATAGTTGGATAGTAACAGATGGTTTACCATATCATTCTGATGCCAATGAAAGTTTCTCAGCATATGTACAAGGTCAAAATATGCTAAATTTTGATCCTCTCAAAAATGCGTTTTTACCTGATGATGCTCCAGCAAAGCACGAGGGTGCACATCCTTTTACCTACACGCATGGCCCAAATCTTCCTAGATATTTTAGTTACATAATGACTGTACTTGGTATAAAAAGTTTAGGTGCTCAAATTTTACTATCCTCTATTGGTTCATTGCTGTTGTCAGTATGGTTTATTTTAAAAAGTTTTCCTGAAGTGATTTACTCTACAAAAAAAGGCAGAGCCTACCATTTTTCATTTTTAATTATTGCTTTATTTTGTCTTGATTTTTTAGGGACTTTACAATTTATAGTCAATTTATGGAGAACATGGCATTTTCCACTTTTTTGGGGCTGTGTATGGGCGGTGCGAGCTAAGCCTAGAAAGCCGATTGTATTCTTATTATATTACTTGTTATTTCAATTAGAGTTTTTATTCGCTTTATTCACATTATGTAGCTGTTTTGGATATTATATATGGGACAATCGTATTAACTGGAAAAAGGGTTTTGGTAGCACAGGCTTTATGATTGTGGTAGCTAGCATCTCTTCCTTAGTGACTTTTATTGCTCAATTAATTATTTTTTATGGTTTTAAAGGGTTTTTATTTGATTTAAAAACAACTTATATAGCTCGCAATACAAATACGATTGAATGGAATTCGATTAGTGATTTTTATGAAGCTCATAGTGTTATGATGTGGCCGTCAACGCCAAGTTGGGATTTTCATTTTTCGTTATTCTTAAAAGTAACCTTTGAAAATTTACTTTCAAAGCTTTCTCCAACTATTGCTTTTTTATTTTTAAGTAGTTTGCTGGTTTCATTTTTCTTGCTCATTATTTCTAAACGATACTCATGGACAAAAAAACAGCTATTATTTAAATTAAATACTTCGTTATCACCGTTATTATGGTCTACTGTAATTACTTATCTATTATTAGGTTTAACTATTCCTGGCTATACCCTTAATGGTTATGTGCATCGTTGGGCCCCATTATTAATATTCCCAGTTATTTTAGCGCTTGCTTTGTTAGTAGTGAATTTATTAGAAGTAATTATGATTGTACTTAAAAGCAAAGAGATTAAAGAGAAATTAAAATATTACTTTATTCCTACTTTTAGTATATTTATTCTAACTTTATGGATAGTAATGTCAGTAAATCATTACCAAAGGTATCCCCACTTTGTGCATACTCCTGCAAAAATATTGTCTACTAAATACAAAGGACATAGCTTTGTTTCAGGAACCACATTCCCTCATATGATTTCGCACTATACTGGTAAGTGGGCTTATTATTCCCCTACGGTATTTCCAGGTGATTTAAGGCTCGATCAAACACATAATTGGAATGCTGATAGAAATAAAAATACTGATTATGAAATCCCTGAATATTATTTATGTGAAGTTTTGCCTTATAATGGATACCTAAACTGTGATGAAATTGCAAAGCAAATGGTGGACTTGGGTCATATTTTAGTTGAAAGTGAAATTGGTTATCGTATTATCAAGCTTAATTGGAGATTACCTGTAAATAAGGTAAGCAGTTGACAGGATATTTTGCCCACACAACACTATTTTCTGAAGTATATTGTAGTAATCTTCTAGTAAATGTTATAATTACAATCTTTATGTATAAAGTTGCTAAACACGATTATGCTAAACACCATAAAATACTTTGTAGCGAAAATTGTTGAAAGTCATCCTTATACATGGTCTATTGCCTGGACATTAATGCATAAAATGACTTTTCTTTTACCGCACGATAAAAGTTATTTTGCTCTAAAGCACTTTTGCAGTCAGTCACAGAACGAGTTATTTCTTGATATTGGAGCTAATACAGGAATTTCAGCTTTATCATTTAGAAGATTGAATAAAACAATTCGGATTTATTCCATCGAACCTAATAATATTCATAACAAAAATTTAAGCAGTCTTAAAAAAAGACTAGCCCCTTTCGATTTCTTATTGATGGGGGTTGGTGATATTGAAATGGATGCAGACTTTTATACGCCAATATACAATGGAATAATTTTGCATACATTTACTTCTAGCAGTGAAGAGCAAGTAAGGCAGGCAATTAAAAAAAGTTTTGGCACAAGGGTAGCAAAAAAATTGGTTATAAATAAATCATCTGCTCATGTTATTTGTTTGGATAAATTAAAGCTACAGCCAAGTATTATAAAAATTGATGCAGAAGGATTTGATTACAATGTTTTGTTGGGAGCCCGCCAAACTTTGGAATTA
>Ga0207061_1035_pt1 | contig 37438 bp, 34 predicted proteins | sample Alteio_BWMinCont_31_FD_153275 | JGI IMG/M metagenome (GOLD analysis project Ga0207061, IMG submission 153275) | Enriched cells from forest soil in Barre Woods Harvard Forest LTER site, Petersham, Massachusetts, United States -... | ecosystem: Environmental > Terrestrial > Soil > Temperate forest >... | reverse complement strand
GCATTACTTTGGGCGACCCGCGACACCCTCCAATGAAATCACCATGCAGAGCGCGATCGACACAACAGCACCATCGCTGCCGTTCGTAGCTTCTACGTGAAGGCTAGGGCGGCCGTCGGTGGTCCTTAACCTGTTCATCGCCAGTCGCCCGCCGCTGGCGGAACTTCGTATGACATGGATTACTTTAAAGCACAATTTTAAGTTCGCTGGCCCGATCCACCTGTGCAACCCCTTAAACGTCCTCGGCTGCGTTAGTGGGCGGCCAGTCGGTCATAACCGCGGGGGCCGCACCTCCAATTAGTGGCCTAGACTTTCGGCAACGGCAGCAGCTCCGGTGGCTTTGCGATGTTGACGTGACCCGCCGCACATCGTCGAGTGGCCTTATTCTTTCCGCGGACCCGTTTCAGGCGTCCTTTTCCGAGCTCGCGTCGCCAGACAGCCGACGAACACAAACGCGATCACGACAACAGCAAAGAGTCCCAGTTCCAGACTATCCGTCATTCTGATTCTTCGTTGCAGCTCAATCGTCTCGGCCTGCTCGAATTTGGCCGGCCGCGGGATGTCCTTCACTTGCCGCGATAAGAAATGCCTCGTCGGCTGATCAGGGGGCGATGCTCAATCATCGAACGAGCCTTGCCAGCCAGCCCACCATCGTCATGAACTGCTCGTGGTGAAAGAGGAAATAGAACCCAATCGCCAACGGGATTATCCCGAGAAACAACTCCCGCATATTAGTATCTCCCCACCGCAACCGCCGGCAAGATGGTCGTCGAGCAACGCTTGGACCTCGGCAACGCGCTCGCAGATTTCCCATATCGGATTATTGGCCATCCGTTCCTTTCTGGGCTGTTTCGCGTATGAGACGCGCCAACACTTGCTCGACTTCTTCCGAGGTCCCACGCGCAATTAATTCGTCTGTTTGTATATATTAAAGTTCTGCGGTATCGCGATCCAGCAAGCGAATTACCTTAATCCGGTAAAGTGACACCGCTTGACCTTCACTGCATTTGCATTTGTGCGCGTCGCGAAGCGCCCCAGTCACGCTCATAGCTGAGTCTGGTCAATATTGGCCACTTTCAATGTCACTTCGGCCGGGAGGCCATGCCCTCCTTCGACAGTACCATGCGGAGACCATGGCAGCCGCGCATTGATCGTTGAACTAAAATCACGATAGCAAGGCGCGGCGACACTAGCGTGGCGTGTGTGGCTTCGCCTTTTCTACCCACACTTGCCCCGCCGTTGTTCCGCTTGGCGGGGCGAATTTTTTCTCAATATGCACTGGGCTAGTGCCATGCCGCGTGGCCATTGCGGTGTCTGATCGGTGTGCTGACCGTCATGCACTGAGGACAGGCCACGGACCGGGCGCCCTATTGGAAATGTATCCCCAGTTGCCTGTCGGTCCCCCAGATTACTTTACAGGCTCGGGTGGTTTGCCCCGATAGGCCAAATTGAAAGGTCGAGGGAATTTCAAAGGTGGCGCTCACTTCAAGAGAGGCGCCGGATTCCGTTAAATTGCGAACCGTGCACGGAAGTACCGCTTCCTTTCCGAGAATAATTGTCCCGGATTTAAGGGCCCGCCGTCGCGGAGTTTTTCGCCGTTCAGCCATTGCTCGAAAATAGTTGGTGACAATTACTGGACCGTAAACTCACTATTTTTGAGGCCGACGCAACACCTCCGGCAGCTTGGCCATGTTGGCTACGACAAAGATTAGGCAACGCGTGCTATTTACCGCGAAAGGGCGGCCGAATGGCTGAAACTAGCGGATGCTGCTCGGTGTCCGTTGGACCCGACGAAGTGATCTGGCTCACGCTCAATCGTTGCGGCTGGCCGAATTTGGCGGCCGCTAGGGGCGGTCCTAGAGCGGCTTCGAGGGCGTTGCCCTTCAAACCTAATCCATCAATTAATAGAACGCCGCCCACAACAATCCTTCTGATTCATCGGCACCGAAGCGGCCGGCGCAGCAGCATGCGCAGGTAGTAGCCGCGCTTCGGCATTTCCCGCAATAGGTGTTGCCCGATGAAGCCAGTGGCGCCCTGTGAGCGCGAGCAACATGTAGGGACTTCGTGTGCGAGCGATGCGTGGTCTACTGACAAATCTAGGAATTGGACTCCGAATGGGCCCGTCGTGGCGACTGGCAAACGATTCCACAAAGCCGAAGGTTCGCGCGCCACTCCAAAATTGGATTAGCGGTGCGGCGACGAGACTGAACAAGCGGCTTACTGCGATCCGCTTATAGCGAGGATGGCCGGCGCGATGACCCATCGCCGGGTACGCACTCCATTTGTCTCGATTGTGGCGGACACAGATTTGCCGCGAGTTTGACCGCGCAAATTGCCAAAGCGGGCACGATTGAGCCTTGTCTAAGCCTCGTCACTCTCGCAACTTAGCGCCTGTCGGGATTCTTTTGATACAGGGGGACGCAATGTACAAAACAATCACAGGAGATCTGCCGCTTATGTTCGTTGTGGCATTCGTTGTTGTGCTGGTCTTCCTCAGCGTCATCGCTCGGGCGATACGATGTTTTACAACCTTGCAAACTGAGGCTGAAGAATCAAAGCTCCACCGTCTACGCCAACCACGGCTTACCGTAATTGATCCTGCACCCATCGATGAGCGGCGCCGCCTCGTTCTCATCCGTCGCGACGAGGTGGAGCACCTTTTGATTGTTGGCGACGAAAACGATATGGTGGTTCAGACTGGCGCTGTCAGCTCGTCCCCCCACAACCTTACCACCACCGACGCCGCTGGGTAGCGCCGGAAGGCCGTGTCAGAATCGCAAACCGGACGCCGATATCGCTGGCCCGGACCAAGCGCCCAGGCCAAAGATATGTGCCTTGCAGCTCGCCGGCGTCACCCGGAGTAATGAGCGCCGCTCTCGTTTGTATAGACGACAATGAATAAGGGTCTCGATCGGATGCTGCGATCGCCAAAGGTGGCGAGAGCGCGTGTTAGTTAGACCGGTCGGCGACACGCAGGTCGGGGGCTATATTCCGCGCAGGGAATCACGTGTTTCAAGCCGTAGCGATCGGGCTGCGAAGCTCGGGTCGGCACGGATCTTCTCCCACCATACGACTTCATCGCCGTGGCGGTGTACGGCGCGATGGTGCCCCTCGACATAGTGGGTTGCAGCTAAGGGCCCGTCCGCGGCTGCGTCGTCTGCCGCCCGATCTGGGTCAGCGGCAGGTCGCTGCCGTCGCTACCAACGTGCTCGACTGCAGCTTCGAAACGCCCGCTCCCAACCGCAAATGGATCCCCGACTTCGCATATGTGTGGACAGCGGAAGGCTGGCTCTACGTGGCTGCCATCATCGATCTGTTCTCTCGGCGCGTGGTCGGATGGTCGATGTGCAGCGATGACGGCGCAGCTCGTGACCGACGCCCTGTTGATGGCGATCTGGCGACGAGGCCAGCCCGATGCGCTGCTGCATCGCTCCGATCGCGGCAGCCCAATACACCAGTGAACAGTTCCAGAAGCGACCGTGCCGGGGCCAAGTTACCTGATGACGGCCGACCCGCTAGACCCCCCTGGAGTGAGGATCGATCAAAGATTGCTGTGCGATGTCTCAAAAGTAAAACTTCGATAGCTATTTCGGCTTATGATGAGGCATGAGTCGGACAGATTACCTTGCCGTTTTGGGGGGGCGGCTCCGCCGCTCTCATGTTTGGCCTTCTCTGAATATTGGCATCCTGAAAGGTCTGCGCGGCGAGAACCGGCCGGCTCCACTAACCCACTATACGGGGGCTGCACGGAGACCGGGAAACCGGCAACCTTTAGAGCTATAGTGTCGGCGAAAGTTCCAAGCAGCGCGACATTAAGCCGGTGACACGACAAATGTGTCTCCGCGCCGTCCCAGGGTTCAGGGCCTCTTTCTCGAGGACCGCGACTCTAGACAATAACCGTCAAGGTTCGATTTGACCTAATCACAGCAACGGGAGCCGTTATGCGAGAGACAGAATTTGATAAAATCAATGCAGTGCTCGACCGTGCCAAATTTGCCATCGCGCAAATACAAAGAGAGGTGAATGAATTGACCCATATGCGAGCCGCAGCACAAACACCTGAGAAGATTGCTGCTATCGATTTAGAGGCGGACGAGTTGTTGCTGCAGTTGCGAAAGATCAGCGACGCCATTCACACCAGCAATCCGGCCCCTCATCTCCGGCTAGTCTCCGACACAGACTAATGATCGCGCGTGGATGGACCGCAACCGCCACCGCGAAGGCGTTTATTGAAATCCGGGAAGATCCTTCTCGGAAAGTATCCCGTCCACTACGCGATTCGCAATGTTTCCGAGACCGACGCTTGCCTACGGATTCAAGCCACAGCCGGCATTCCTGGGGTCGGCCGGCGGCGGCGGACGGGGAGGTATGGTGTCGTACCCGCCCGGTACAGTCACCTCCTCGGACGCCTAGTTGCGACATGCACACCGATTGGTTCCCATATGTCGCGGCCGACGTGAATGCTGCGGCCATCATTGTAACTTTCCTATCCGGCATTTAGTTTGCTGTTTTGCACCTGGATTCGGCGTCAATGGGGCAAATAAAAGTTGAGCCACGAGTTCGCCATCAAAAGAGCCCCACGCCCGGCTACCCATTTGGGGCATGAGTCGCTGCCTGGTTGCTTGGGCTTGTATGGCTGGGCGGCCGGATGTCGGGGGCGCGACGGCCGCGCCCAATCGGCCTAATGCCAGTGATAATCTTGGCGCCTTCGCCAAAGTTCCGCGGATTAAAGTCCGATCTTGTATCGCGCATACGGCAACAGAATCCGCAACCTTTGCGAAGTCGAGAAAATTGTCGATACTAGACGAGATTGCCGCTACATTTGCTTGTGGTAAACGGATCGAGCTATGCGGGTTTGGAACGTTTTCTGTCAAGGTCTGGGAAGCCCGCACTTGCCGTAATCCCCGCGCTGGCGCGCCGATTCCAATTCCAAAGAAGGCTTTTCCCGATTCAAGGCGGGAAGGAAATGAGGGAGAGACTCAATCCGCATTAAGGTTCACCCTTAAGGTTCATTTCCGTTTGACTTCGCAACGCGAGTCTGCGAACGTTTATTTGTTCTCGAGCTGAGCGCCGCCATTAACATCGCCAAGTCTCAGCTCACGGGCGGGATAACGCGCTCCTCAAAGTCGGCCCCGGCCGTCTGCATATTCAATTGGCTGAACAGAAGGAGTGTTCACGCATGGCCGATTATCAGACAGACGATCGCGCTGTTGCGCAAACCGCGGCAGAAGGTGACGTCAGTACGCCGGAGCTCCCCGGGAAGGATAGTGGCCTGTTCGTCGAGGATTCCGAACTGCTACGCCGGCTCGGCATTCCTGAGAAGATCGGGTAGCGGGCGCTCGCAAAGCTCGACCGCGACGAGCGCAGCGATTTTCCGCAGAAGAGCGCATTTTGGGGGCAGCGTCGTTATTGGCCGGCAGTTATCGATTTTCTCGACGCGACATACTGGCCAAAGTACTTGCGAGCTACCGCCATCCCGGATGACATCCGACAAACAGTAATAAGACGAGCGCGCGAATTTAGCGACTGACCGGGCCGCTTCCCGGACGGTGTCATTCTTATTCCAATCCCAGTCCGCTCAGATACGCGCGCATGTCCTCCAGGTTACCCGGAATTGACTTGTCCTCTATGATTTCCCATCGAAGCTTGCGACAGACATGTCTCAGTGGAGTTGCACTATGATGCCGAAAAATAACGTGGTTTTCGGGTTGGAAGGCCACGGTAAAATCGTTGCCGTCGCGTGCGATCGACACTTGTCGCCCTCGTCCGTATCCACGAGACTTAAAGATTTTGTCTGGAACTTCAGACATCAAGCACCCCTGGGCGTTGGCGGTCGCTGACACGACCATCCGCACAACACAATAGCGTAGCGGGTCGACATTCACTCCAAGGCGCGCTGAGTTTTCCACAACCGCGTTTATTGTTGGTTGGTCGGGGACGCGGTGCGCAGTTAGTCAATAGCAACGCGAGATGAGGGCGGCTGAATGACTGACGAGGACAGAATTAGACAGGAGGCACAGTTAGTCCCATTGAATTTGCAACCTGCGACATCGTGGACAGCAAAACAGATCAACGAGCGTCCTGAGCGTTGGAATGACCTTGTGCGCTCGGCCCGGATTGGAGGTATGCCATCGTCGCACCTAACGCGGGTCAAACCTAGTTCCCGATCCTATCCTGCACGCGGTGGAGCTATAAAGGGGCCGGGAAAAAAGCGCTGCTTCGCCTGCTCGTACCGACCCGCTGTCAGCGTATGGCCTAAGCGCAGCGCGATTGCGGGAGGGCGAATCGACAGAGGAGTGGGCAGTAAAATTTCGATAGCTATTTCGGCATGAGTCGGGCGGATTACCTTCCCGTTTTGGGGCTGATGGGCGGCTCTCTGCCAGCATGTTTGGCCTGTCCAGATATTGGCTTCCTGAAAGTCTCACGGCCGGCTTCCGCTAAAGCTAGAACCGGCCGGCTGTCGCTAACCCGAAGCCGGGTAAGTGCAGGGGGTGCACGGGATTAGCGGACTTCCCTAAGGCAATTTATTTCCGCGAAGGGTTTAGGCAACGACATTGAGCCGGCGACGCGACGGGTGTATGTCGGATTAGGGCATCCAAAAAGGCTTGGATACTTCAAAATCTGCGGTGCAGCGCGACATCCCTATATCGTGCAGGCACCTTTCATCGAGGCTCTCCAACTCGTGACGTGAGCGGGCACAATGCCACCATTCCGTAATCTGCCGCTTCATCTCGTTCCAGCGCCAATTACGGTGGGACTGAACTATGAGGCGCAAACCGATCGTGTCCATCGCATCCTCCAACTCGGCGTATATCATCCCTCGCTTGTTTTTGTAACGCCTTCAACCAGATTAGGACGTGATCGGCAGCACAAATTGGCGCTTTTCCTCCAATTGTCATCGTTCGGCATGCTGAGACCGCGCTTAGCACACCTATGATCGCGCATTCGCAGTCCGAGTGGAATCGCGCAAAACTGAGACGCCTTGCCAAGCTTATGGCTTCGCCCCACAGTCACCGCCGTCGCTTGCGTCCCCTGAGCGGAGCGTTCAGCGTGTGATGCAGGCCGGCCCCGGCTCAGTCCAAAAATGTCCTTAGTCCTAAGCGCCCTTCAAAACTCACTTCTGCAACAAAATCGGCCATAAGCAGGCCCGTGCGCTGCTAAAAATCGAAAATTGCGAATTGTCATTGTTCCCGACTGGGATTGGTGGAGGAACTGGCCCGACCGCAAGAGTGATTTTCCGATGGTTGCTCGTGCGGGCATCGGTGTTCGATGCCTGCGGGGCCTGACGCGATCGCTCGAACAGCATTGCACCAGCGTTACCCCCCAACGATGTCAGATCATCCTCCTCGCAAGTTGCTGCAATAGCTAATTCGATCGAAGCGAGGTGGGCCCTACGATAGCAGCACACAGCGAGCAAGGCCCTCGCTATCGGCGAGACGGTCGCGATGAGTTCGATCAGTCCGTGGGCGCCGGCGCGATATATGTCGCCCAGCATTTGATCAGTGACAGGACAGGATTCGTCGTCGATAAGGTATTGAGGAAGCATCGCGAAGTCTCCAAATAGTTGCGGTGACGGTGAGCATCCAATGCACTGCGTTAATGTGACGTTAACCCATCGAAGTCCACTTCCGCCCATGAACTGCCGCCTTGAAAACACACCTGGCACGTTCGTGAGATATCCCACAGTCTCAGCTACGTCAGGACCTGGGATCTGCTGTACGGTAACGTCAATTGTTCTGTGTCAGCAGGAAAGGGGTACTGGGGCCCTGTGACTTGTTTTCGTGAGCGAAGACGCCGAACAGGATGCGATCCATGCTGGTTTTGTCCTGGAATGTGCCCATTGGCCTGGTCCGGCGTCTGACTGCTCGGAGGCGACGTTCAACGGCATTGGTGGTACGCACGGCCCGACGCTGAACTTCGGATTTATAGCAAAAGCAGCTCAGCAATTCGTCGAGATCGTTGCGCAAGCAAGCGACGGCAGTCGGATATTGGTCTTGGAAACGCTCTGCAAAACGACGCGCGGCAGAGCGGGCTGCGGAGCCGTTGGCGGCATTCAAGATCTTGTGCAGAGCCCGTTTGACCTTGGGCGTTAGCCTTCGCCGAGGACCGCCTTCCTGAATCACAAGATTTCGCCGAGTGTGAGCTGATCCTTTGGTGTTGTGAGGGCGAGAAGTGTCCACAAAGCCGGTTATGGGCACAAGTGCGGCCGGGCGGCGGCACCGCTCATGGCCGGAAGCGCTGAAGCGGGAGATCGTTGCGGCATCGCTTGCGCCGGGCTCGTCGGTCTCGGTGGTTGCCCGGCAATACGACGTGAACGCGAACCAGGTGTTCAGTTGGCGCAAGCGCTATCGCGAAGACCCGCCTGCACCGTCTGATTCATCGGCTTCCCAGCTGATGCCCGTGGTGATTACAGCGGAACAGGATGATATCGCCGCGCAGCCGTCGACCGTTGCGGAGAAGATAGCGATTGATGTCGCCGGCAAGTACCGTGTCTGCGTCGGCAGCGGTTTCGATCGGCAAGCCTTGCGGCGTGTGCTCGACGTATTGGAACGGCGATGATTCCGGTGCCCTCCGGCGTACGGGTGTGGCTGGCGGTCGGGCGCACCGATATGAGGCGCGGCATGAATGGCCTGGCCTTACAAGTCCAGGAATCGCTGCAGCGTGATCCTCATGCCGGCGATCTGTACGTTTTTAGAGGCGCCAGGGGTAACCTGATCAAGATTCTTTGGCATGACGGTCTGGGCATGTCGCTCTACGCCAAACGGCTGGAGAAGGGCCGTTTCATTTGGCCGTCGCCGAGCGGCGGTGTGCTGGCGATCTCGGCCTCGCAGCTTGCCTACATGCTCGACGGGATCGATTGGCGCAACCCGGTTCATAGCTTCCGACCGGAGCGCGCGGGATAATTGCCGGTGTCTTCATTTTTTAGGAGTCAGCGGGCGGGATTTGTGATTCCATCCTGGCATGGATTCTCGCCTTGGCGCACTTCCAGACGACATCGAAGCATTGAAGGCGGCACTCGTCGCCGAAGCGGCCCGGGCAGCGCACGCCGAAGCGGAACTCGCAGTGGCGAGAGCCAAGGCCGCGGATGATCAGGCCCTGATCGCTCATCAGCAATTGCGGATCGAGAAGCTGACGCGCCAGCTCTATGGACCGCGCTCGGAACGCACGTCACGGCTGCTCGATCAGATCGAGTTGCAGTTTGAGGAGCTGGAGAGTTCGGCCACCGAGGACGAGATTGCCGCCGAGATGGCCGTGGCCAAGACCACGACGGTGGCGGCGTTCACCCGCAAGCGTCCCGCGCGTAAGCCGTTCCCGGATCATCTGCCGCGGGAACGGGTGATCGTACCGGGACCGACAGCTTGCCTATGCTGCGGCGGCAGCCGGCTACGCAAGCTGGGCGAGACCGTCACCGAGACGCTGGAATCGGTTCCTCGCCAGTGGAAGGTGATCCAGCACGTGCGCGAGAAGTTCACTTGCCGGGATTGCGAGAAGATCAGCCAGGCGCCGGCTCCGTTCCATGTGATCGCCAGAGGCTGGGCCGGTCCCAGCCTGCTGGCGATGATCCTGTTTGAGAAGTTCGGGCAGCATCAGCCGCTCAACCGCCAGGCCGAACGCTACGCCAGGGAAGGCGTGCCACTGAGCCTGTCAACCTTGGCCGACCAGGTCGGGGCCGGCTGCGCGGTGCTCGAACCGATCCTCAGGCGTATCGAAGCGCATGTCTTCGCGTCTGAACGATTGCACGGCGATGATACCACCGTGCCGGTCCTGGCCAAAGGCAAGACCGACACCGGGCGGTGCTGGGTTTACGTGCGCGACGATCTGCCATTCGGCGGCCCCGCGCCGCCTGCGGCGATGTTCTATTACTCGCGCGACCGGGCGGGCGAGCATCCCCAGGCGCATCTGGCCAACTACGCCGGGATTTTCCAGGCCGACGCTTACAGCGGCTACAACAAGCTCTACGAGCCCGGCCGTAAGCCAGGGCCGATCCTGGAAGCGGCCTGCTGGGTCCATGCCCGGCGCCCATTCTTCGTCATGGCGGATGTGGCCGAGAATGCCCGTCGCAAGGCGCAAGGCAAAACCCCAGCAGCAATCTCGCCGCTGGCCCTTGAGGCGGTCCGGCGCATCGACGCCCTGTTCGAGATCGAGCGCTCGATCAATGGCCAAAGTGCCGGGCAGCGCCGGGCTATCCGGCAGGAACTCAGCGCTCCATTGGTCGCCGATCTGGAAAGCTGGATGCGAGAGCAACGTGCCAAGCTGTCGCGCGGCAACGATGTCGCCAAAGCCATGGAGTACATGCTCAAACGCTGGTCCGCGTTTACCCGTTTCCTCGATGACGGCCGCATCTGCTTATCGAACAATGCCGCGGAAAGAGCGCTACGCGGCATCGCGCTCGGCCGTAAGTCGTGGTTATTCGCCGGCTCCGATCGCGGCGGACAGCGCGCCGCCGCCATGTACAGCATCATCGTCACGGCAAAAATGAACGACGTCGATCCGCAAGCTTGGCTGACCGACGTGCTGACCCGTATTGCCGAGCACCCGGTCCACCGGCTCGACGAGCTGCTGCCTTGGAACTGGCGGCCTTTGCAAGCGCGTGCCCGCCAAGCAGCCTGACCTTGCCTGCCATCTCAGCCGTCTTCACCATCACCTATGTCGCCGAAATGCTCGGCGAGGATGAGGAATGGCTGCACAAACTCTCAATCGACATGTTCCCTGAAGACGGCTGTCTGCGAGTCTACGGCGTCGGTGAAGATGGCGTTACTGCCTTCACCGATTATGGCATCGAGTGCCTGAAGCAACTCATTGCCGACGAAAGAACCGCTGGAAGAGCGCCGCCCGTCCAGTCCACAAAATAGGATCGCTGCGGTGTCCACCGCATGCTGACCCTTGGGCTGATCAGCTTTGCGGATCTTGTCGAGGACGTTTCTGATCTTGTGCGCCCAGCAGCGCTGCACGGGGATGCCGTGTAAGATGCTCGGCAAGGCCGCCAATAAGCCTGCTCCGCCATCGACGCAGATCATGTCGAGGCCTTCGTCGGTGAGCCCGCGGCGATAAAGATCGGCGAGGAACTTCTCGCATTCGGCGGCGCTTTCGCTCGCCGCCAAGCGGAAGTCGATCACTTCCTTCTTGCCGTCCGGGCGCAACCCCAAAGCCACAAGAACCGGCCTGCGCAACGCGCCGGCGCCGGTCTTGCGGGCGAGCACCACGCAATCAAGCATCAGCGCTTTGTAGCGGTTCTGCAGCGGCCGGCGATGGAAGGCGGCCACGGCGCCATCGAGCGTCTTGGCGACCTGGCTTACCGTGCTGGCGCTCACTGACCGGCCGAGCAGGGCAAGCAGCGTTTCGCCCACCTTGCGGGTCGACAGGCCGAGCACGAAACCGGCAAGAATTACCCGATCGATCTGTCGTGTGCGTCGTGCGTAGGCCCGCACAACCTCGACAGGCACGTTGAGCTCGATGTCGCCCAACTCGGTCAGAAGATGCCGGCGATAGTATCCATTGCGGCGATCGGCAACGTCATCGGCCTCGAGCTGATCGAGGTAGACGTCGATCGCCTTGGCCATCTGCTGTTCGATGATCTCGCCGATAGCTTGGCGACCGAGCGGCCGGAACCCCTCGCTCCAGTCCAGGCCGTCCGCCTGCATCGCCTTCACGATCTCAAATGCCACCGGTAAACTCGTAATCGTCGCAGCTCGCTGTGACATGGGGGTGACCCTTTTGTGTGCTTGGCAGCCACAGTGGAGTACCCCTTCCTCGACCTGACACAGAATCCCTTACGTCACCCTGCTGTACGACAGCCGCGACAATCCTCCGCGAATTTGCTATGATCACCCACGCCAGGTTTTAAGCGGGGGCATGTCCGTGATTACCGTTCCTGAACTGGCGGCTGAGGCGCTGGGGTCCTACCTCACCGAGCACATGAACCGTAGATTTGGGTCGACGGAGGCGAGTTTGACCGAACTCATCCCGTCCGCGGCCAGGCTTGCACTCGACTGCATCGGGAATAGCGACGCACTTTATCATAACGTCGAGCATACGATGCTGGTGACACTTGTAGGCTACGACATTATGAGGGGACGAGCGCTGCTTAAGCCGACCCTTCCCGGCGACTTCGCACACTTGATTGTCTCCTGCCTATTTCACGACATCGGCTACGTGCGTGGCGTACTACAAGGCGACGGCCCGGATGGTTATGTGATCAATGGCAAGGGAGACAAAATCAAGCTGCCGCGCGGATCATCCGATGCAGCACTACTGGCTTATCATGTCGATAGATCGAAGATATTTGTGATGGACCGCATTGGAATGAGTAAGCTACTGGATGCAGCCAGAATCGTCCGCGCAATAGAGTACACGCGCTTCCCAGCGTCCCATCAGCCGGATGACAAGGATAGCGAGGAAGGCTCACTCGTGCGGGCGGCTGATCTCATCGGACAGCTCGGCGATCCGCATTATCTGCGCAAGGCCAACGCGCTCTACCATGAGTTTGAAGAGGCGGGGATGAATAAGCAGCTTGGCTACGCGTCGCCAGCTGATCTCACCGATCTGTATCCGCAGTTCTATTGGAACAGTATTTCGTCGCATATCCAGACGGCCGTCCGCTATCTCAATGTGACTTCAAGCGGGCGGCAATGGATCGCAAACTTATATAGCAATGTCTTCCGCGCCGAGCGCGAACTTAACCTCTGCGGACCACAGCGCTAAATGGCGTAGCGCATCACCGCAGCATTGTTCGGCAAAACCATAGAATGAGGATCGTTTTCTTCTTTCTGATTCCCCCGCTGGACGACAAAGGAAAATTGAGGCACGAAGTTAACTTCAATAATTGTGCTATCTTTTTCGGCAACCATGACCTTGATATGACGCGGCAGCTTTGGAGACATGGACGGCTGTTCTGTAGAGGGGAGCTGGCGGCGGCTAGGCGGCAAGCGGGGCGAACCGTCCCGTTCCTGCCGCTTCCCGCTTGCGGCCGGCGCGTGAGTTGCTCCGCGATGGGAGGATCGTAGGAAGCCGGTCTGGGCGTTCGCATTGCATTGCGTGGATCGGACAAGGCAGCGGCAGAAGGGCTACAATTTACCCGCTCCTGCCGGCGAATGGAGCGCCCCGCCGCTCTACCGGTGCGAGGAGGAGGTTCATAAGTCCAAGGACATCCTGGGCTCGATTGCAAAAATATCATCCCTCGAATGAGGTGGATGCCTTTATTATAAGCAACTTGGTTAAGCGAAGAGCAGGGCTTACCGAACCTAAAGGGCCGTTCAGGCATACCGAGCATGGTTGCTTTGGCTAATTGTGCAGCGCAGGAACAAATTACTGCGCTGCAAACTTATCGTGCGGCTGGGAAGACATGAGGAGCTTAGCCCGTGTTTTCGATCCCGGAAAAGCTGCTGCGGATTGTGGGACTAGTCTGCGGTTTGGGGGTAAGCGCGGTTTGGACCAGCTTTCTAACCCTCGAGATTTTCAGGGTAATCCGCCTTCTGATCTGACCGCCACCGGTATGTGGGCTTCGACCGAAAGGCGGCCGCAGCAAAAAGACCCCAGTGCCGACGCTCAATAATGCTGCCACGGCTTGAGCTGGGGGTCGGTCGCACAGCTTGCGATCGACACCATTTGAGAGCAGAAGTCTTGTGAAGCAGTTGCGAGTTCTGAGCGGCCAGCGGTCGATTTCTTACCTCAGCCGGTCTGGCAGGTTGCAGGAAGACTCGACGCAGTCTTGCCCAACGCCCCGGACTGGGGCAAAGGAGCGGTTGGTCGGCTCAAGTCCGACGCAAACCACAACCGGTCTTACGGCGTCGATGTTATTGGTCACCGGCGGGGCCGGGTTCATCGGATCGAATGTGGTGGCGAGCCTTAACGAGGCCGGCCGCAGCGACATTGCCGTCAACGACATCCTCGGCAGCGACGGCAAGTGGCGCAATCTCGCAAACCGCCAAATCGCCGACTTCGTGCCGCCGGCCGATCTTTTGCGCTGGCTCGACGGCCGCAAGCTCGAGGCGATCGTGCACATGGGGGCCATTTCCTCGACCACCGCGACCGACGGCGACGCCGTCATCGAGACGAACTTCAGACTGTCGCTGCGCCTGTTGGAGTGGTGCGCGGCGACGCGCACGCCCTTCATCTATGCCTCGTCGGCCGCGACCTTCGGCGACGGTCACAAAGGCTTTTCCGACGACTGGTCGATAGCCGCTCTCAAAGAGCTCAAACCGATGAATCTTTACGGCTGGAGCAAGCATATGTTCGACCTCGCCGTGGTCGAGCGCGCCGCGCGCAAGGAGAAGATGCCGCCGCAATGGGCCGGACTGAAATTCTTCAACGTCTTCGGCGCCAACGAATACCACAAGGGCGAGATGATGAGCCTCGTCACCAAGCGGTTCGACGACGCCAAGGCCGGCAAGACCGTCCGGTTGTTCAAGTCGCACCGCGCCGGTATCGCCGACGGCGAGCAAAAGCGCGATTTCATCTTTGTGGACGACGCCGTCGCCGTGGTGCGCTGGTTGCTCGCCACGGCCAAAGTGTCGGGTATCTTCAACGTCGGCACCGGCACGGCGCGCAGCTTCCGCGACCTGATCGGCGCCATGTTCGCGGCGCTTAGCCGTGAGCCGGCCATCGAATATATCGACATGCCGGCCGCGATCCGCGACAGCTACCAGTATTTCACCCAAGCCGAGACCGCTAATCTGCGGCGGGCCGGCTATAATGCCGCATTCACGCCGCTCGAGGACGCGGTGCGGCACTATGTGACGACTTATCTCGATCGCGCCGATCGCTACCGTTGAACAGGCACAAAAGGCTTTCGCGGGCAATCCATGTTTGATTTCGAAGAAGCCTTAAAGCTTGTTGCGAAGCAGACCGTGCTCTGCGTCGGCGACCTCATGCTCGACGATTTCGTCTATGGCGAAGTCACGCGCATTTCGCCCGAAGCGCCGACGCCGGTGCTCGCGGTCAGGCACAGCGTGATACAGATCGGCGGGGCCGGCAACGTGGCACGCAATATCGCTGCCCTTGGCGCGCAGTGCGTTTTGGTCAGCCTGATCGGCAACGATGAGGCCGGTCTGACGCTGACCAACGCGCTCGGCAAGTTCACCGGCCTGATCGTGCCCGATCTGGTGATCGACAAGGCGCGGCAGACCACGCGCAAGGTGCGCTTCGTCTCCGAGCACCACTCGACCCACCTGATGCGGGCAGATTGGGAAACCACCGCGCCGACCGGCGTGCATAGCGAAGACTCGATCATCGCCTCTGCTGAAACGACCATGCCTCAGGTCGGCGCCGTGGTGTTGTCCGACTATGCCAAAGGGACGCTGACGCCGCGCGTCATCCGCGCCATCATCGACGCGGCGCGCCGTTGCGGCAAACCGGTCGTGGTCGATCCGAAAGGTCACGATTACAGCGTCTATCGCGGCGCGACATTGATCACCCCGAACCGCCAGGAGCTCGGCGCTGCCGTGCATCGGCCGGTCGCGACGGAAGCGGAAATCGCCAAGGCCGCGGCCGAACTGGCGCGCCTGGTCGAAAGCGAAGCCGTGCTGGTGACCCGCAGCGAAGAGGGCATGACGCTCCACCTTGAGGGTCATGCGCCGATCCATATCCCCGCCTATCCGGTCAAGATTCGCGACGTGTCCGGCGCCGGCGACACCGTCGCTGCCGTGATGGCGGTACTGCTGGCGATGCAGGCGCCGTTCGAATCCGCCACGCGTGCCGCCAATGCCGCGGCCGCCGTGGTGGTCGGCAAACGCGGCACCGCGACGGTCTCGCTGGCCGAACTCCGCCACCGCATCCTGCCCTCGGCCTCGCTCGCGCCCGAGGACAAGATCGTGTTCGACTGGGCGGTGCTCGACGAGCGGCTCGCCGAGTGGCGCAGGCACGGCCTGCGCATCGGCTTCACCAACGGCTGCTTCGACCTCCTGCACCGCGGCCATATCAAATTGCTGGCCGAGGCTCGCACCGCCTGCGATCGCCTCGTGGTCGGGCTCAACAGCGACGCTTCGACCAGGCGGCTCAAGGGCAACGGCCGGCCGATCAATCCCGCCGAGGGCCGCGCCGAAGTGATTGCCGCGCTCGAAGCGGTCGATCTCGTCGTCGTCTTCAAGGAGGACACGCCGCTCGAACTGATCCAGCGCGTGCAGCCGGCGGTGCTGGTCAAGGGCGCCGATTACACGCGCGAAGAGGTCGTCGGCGGCGACGTGGTCGAGGCTGCGGGGGGCACCGTGTTGCTCGTCGAACTGGTGCCCGGCCACTCGACCACCGGGTTGGTGTGCCGCTTGGCCGAATCCTTATCATGATCGGAGCGGCGTTTTGATACTCGCACGACAGCACGCATACTTTCCAGACACGGAAGAGAATGGGCTGTCGGTAGCATCTCCTGTTGGCACGGTTTCGCCCTTTGCGCGTTGGTGAGAGCGAGGCGCGACCGGAATGTATGAGGCCGACGTGCTTCGCTTGCCGCTGAGCAGCCGGCTAAAGCTTAGAGCCCGCCGCTAACTTAATTCCCCAGTAGTTTCTGCAAGTGCGTTACCTCCCAGGCCCGAGTCCGACCACCATCCTTCCTACCGGCGAAGGGTGTATTAGGGCGATTGGAAGCGGTTGATAGCCGCCCGTGGGGGCCTGGTCACTGCCACGCCACCACCTCGCCGGGCCGAAGGTTCAGCCCAATCTCATCAAGGTTTATCGGCGCAACCGATATTTTGGCACTCGGCTCGTCTGCGTAGAGTTTGCGAATGATACTTTCAGCCGCGCCTTTCGTGGGGCAAGCTGTGACATACGCCTCACGCCGGGGAAACGGGTCGTCAGGAACACACACGAGCACCACAAAGGCCATGCTAGCCGTTTTTGGAGGGCGGATTCAACTGGTCAGCGCAACACCTTCTAATCTTGCTGGATGAGGAGGTGGCACATGTTGACGTCCCAGATATTGTTCACGGCGAAGCAGAAGGCCGAATTGTGGGAGCGCTGGAAGAACGGGCAAAGTGTGTTGGCTATCTCCCGGGCGCTGGAAAGAAGGAACAAGTCCGGCGTCCAGTGGATTGTTGCTGTCCATGGAGGGATCGCGCCGGTGCCACGCTGCAGAGCTGTGGCGGCGTTGAGGCTTGAGGAGCGCGAAGAGATTTCCCGCGGTGTTGCAGCCGCCGGTCGGTACGTCGAATCGCGCGAGGTCTCAGACGATCGCCATCGACGAAAAGCCGAGAGATTCGACGCAACGGCGGTTCGCGGGCTTACCGTGCAAACCGGGCCGACAGGCGCGCGTGGGATCGGGCGCTGCAGCCCAAGCCTTGTCGCCTGGCGCTTCATGGGGAGCTACGATGGCGCGTGGCGCAGAAGCTCGCGCTGCAATGGTCGCCGGCGCAGATCTCCGGCTGGCTGAAGCAGCAATTCCCGACCGACCGAGACATGCGGATATCTCACGAAGCGATCTATCGCTGTCTCTTTGTTCAGACACGCGGCGTGCTGAATAAGGAGCTGACGGCGCAGTTGCGTACCAGGCGGCAGATGCGCCACGTCAAAGGCGGCAAGGCCAAGAATGGACAGGGACACATACTCGATATGGTCTCTATCCGTGAGCGACCCGCCGAGGCTGAAGACCGCGCCGTGCCAGGCCACTGGGAAGGAGACCTTCTTACCGGAGCAAACGATACGTACATCGCGACACTCGTCGAGCGCCACAGCCGTTTTACGATGCTCGTCAAGCTTCCAAGGAAGGACACGACGACTGTGGTGGGCACGCTCGCTAAGCACATCCGCAGACTACCCGAGGTGCTGCGACGCTCCCTGACATCAGCGAAATCGCCGCGTGGGAACGACAACGAAACTGCGCAGGCGCCGGCATCAAATGGATGTTCACAACCCACAAAGCCCGCGCCAAAATGGGTCGCGCCTATCCAGTCACATCCAAAGAATCATAATCACTGTGCCGAGGTACTAGCGAATTAGTACCCGTTCCGGCATGTGCGGCATCGGTGGCGTAGTCTTTCCAACGTCAAGCAGTCGCAACGGCGCGGGGTCAAATATCGCGCTCATCCATGTCGAACGGTACTGCATCATCGGGGGCAATCGAGGGGCCCCCCCGTTGAGCGGTGTCACCGCTTCGGAAGAAATAAAGGTAAGTGGCAACCGCGGCCAGGGCGGACGAAATAAGCAATGATAGACCCGCCACTGTGAGCAGTGCAGCCCACATGATTCGCCCCCCAATGACGTTGTATCCAATTCGGCGCCCAAAGGTGCGGTTTGGTCAAGAGGTCCAGACAGTATCGTCGAGAAATGTCCACACAGACAAGGCGGCCTGCTCCGTCGTTTTGTGTCGTACAACACATTCCGCCGAACAAAATTGATGCATGATTGTGCCGGCGGAGCGTAAGAATTGAGGGGAGTCATGGGCACAACAGCAGCGCAACGGTCGCAAGATCCTTCATTACGGGCTGTTTCTCGCTGGCGCCGCATTGCGGGAGCATGGCCACTTTACGTAGTTATTCTCGGCACGGTGCTGTCACTTGGCTGGACCGTCATGCTGGTCTGGGTCGTGTTGGATTTGGTCGGTCTAACGTGAAAAGTTCGATGTAAAGCATGTCTTTTGGCACCATCAAGGAGGACCGATATGCCGAGGGAGGAGTACACTTATAAAGAGATTGTCGAGAAGTTGCTGCAGCTCGCTAAGCGCCCGGCGTACCCGCAGTGTATTGGTGCCGCCGATACATGCGTCTGCGATCACCGCGTCCGCGCAAGCGTGCGCCGCTGGTAAGCCCGCAGCGCCTGGCGCTTCACTCCGGCGTCTTGCGGTCAGTGTTATCCAGCCTGGCGCGCGGCACCGCGATCTCGATCGGGCCAAACCTGCCGGTCAGCGACCGCGTCCGGCTCCCGTGGCGGTGCCGGGCAACGTCGGCGCTTCCTTCATCCCCGACCATCTGACGCAGTGTCGAGCTCGCCGCGGATCAGCTCTTCGATGAACTCACGCACCCGAGCCCGCACTGTGGTCTCGATTGGATTGCGCGGTAGGGATGGCCATTACTGGCCACTCCCCGCACGGATCCCTAGCGGGCGCGATTCGCGCACTGGGCTATTACCTTGAGTAAGCAACGCGGAAGCGCTGCTACGGCCACAGATGGGGGGTACCGGTCAGCGTAGCTGAACATCCGTTGCCACGTCATCCGATGCCGTTGGCTCCGCCGGTTGCTAGCGGAATGCGTTCAGTGCTGCGCTATTGGTCGGCAAGCGAGCGCGTCCAGCGCATCGTGCTGGCTGCGCCCCGGTCGAAACCCTTAGCTGAAGCCGAGGAATTGGCTTCATAGATCGGCGTGAGGATCGCCACCACTGCCGCCTGGACGATCTTATCCTCGATCGCGGCAATGCCGAGCGGCCGTTGCTTGCCGTCCGCCTTCGGTATGTACCTCCGGCGGGATGGCAACGCTCCATACGCTCCCGAGTGAATGCTTCGCGGGCGGCCTCACGGGTGCCCGCGCATGACTCGGGGCCAATGTGGTTCGCCAGACCCTCACTGCGACGGACTTTTACCCCCTACCTCCTGCCAGTCTCCTGGCGCACCAAACCAGTTGTCGAAAAGATCAACAGCCTTCTCGGCTGTGCGCTGCGAAGAATCAGGCTACGTGGTATAGTTGATCTTTGACGCGTGCAGGTTGCCCGCAAAGTATGTAGTGCCTGGTTAGCCGAGCGACCAGGCCGGAAGCCGTATGAACAGGGGAGAAAATCCTGCTCATACACCGCCTCCAACACCATGACGGTTGCCCTCTGCACCACCTTACCCTCGGTTCCTCCGTGGCTTGGGAGTTGCCGCTTCTCACCAGATCAGCGCGGGCACCCTCCCACAGGGCACTTCCAGTACTGGCTCTCCGGCTTTCGCATACGCTAAGATCCAAGATTGCAAGCCGGGCCAAGCAGAAAAATGACCAGCCTTCGCACTCGGAAGCAATTCGTCGCCATCGAGGTTGCACGGGCGGTCATAGCCAATAGACGAAGTGCCAACGACGGATAGTGGCTGATAGTCGGGGCGGATCTAAAGGGGTAAAGAGTCATTCAGGCTCAGAAACATCCACGCGAGCGCATGGACGATGAGCCGCGCAGGTCGCGATTATTACTTATTGATTGCCCGAGCCGTTGACGCGCTCCACATCAACGTGCGCACGACCCGACTGATGCTCTACGAGTAGGTGCGACGAACACAACGCAGCAGCTTCGACCCGAAGATTCCCGAAGCGGAGTTCAGGCGGGAGCGAACGGCGCTGGAGAAGGCCATTCGCGCGATAGAAACCATGGCCGCAGCAATCGATAAAAAGCAGGCCAAGAGTGACCGCAAGATCGTGTCCGACTACGCGAGCTTCATGGTGGAGGCCCCTACGAGATTGGACTGCTTCTACGACGCAAGCGAGTTGCTGCACCCGAAGGAAGCGATCATCGCGGCGATCGAAAGGGAGATCGTTCGGTCCCCGCTCAAGAAAAAAATAGATTTGCTACAAACCGCCGGGGCATTCATGTGGAATTTCTTGGAGGGGATTGGCCCTATCGCGCGACCGCTTGAAGGTTATTCACGACTCCCCCAGAGCAGCGCACCGGCAGACAGCGATGATCTGAAGCGAATGGTCGCCAGTGTGGAATACATTCGCGACGTAGAGATGACTGGGCGTCTCATGGACACCGCGAATAAAGAAGATAAGAAAGTTGAGGAGCGAATTGCGGCAGCGATTCGTATTCGGAGACAAGTGCACGGCGACTAACCAATTGGGCCTAAGTGTACGGCGGCGATTTCTCGCCTTAGACGAGTTATTTCGGTTTGATGCGTTTTCTTATCCAACTTGCTAGGGCTCGCAACGTGCGACCCTCGCTAAACGAAAGCTTGTGATTGATGTCGCGACTGATCGAACCGAGGATGGTATTTTCCAACTACCAAAGTCCTATGCTCTTTGCTCCCCGCCGCCCTCGGAGCTTATCGCCGCATTCATACTGGGGGTTTGGTCGCGCTCGTCATCCTGATTTTATACCACGGCATTTCGCTAAGAATACTCCCCATGCCTAGTACTGGCCCCTTCCCGCCGCCCTGGTCGATGGAGGAACGTCAGGACTCCGTCATCATAAAGTCACCAATGAGCAGCGGATTACTGTATTTGAGGACGACCCACAGTGGCAGAGGTCGATGAAGCAGCCGTCGTGCGACGAGGCCTTCCTTCTCGCTGTGAACTTCGCCAAACTGCCAAGCGTTCCCGCAGCGGATATTGAAAGACATTCCGCGGTCGACAAATACGGCCAGCCGCGACGATTGAGTGCCAGGAACCAGCAGATCATTACCGAAAATTAACGTTCCTGCGCTCTATTTCGAATCATTATGCTCGAAGCAGAGAGTTTGCGGAACCGCGCCAACCTGCTGCATTTGTTAGCCAAAAGGCCCGCGATGAGAATTACACCGGACTAGTTGAAAACACTGCGGATAGAGCTACTCAGATTTTCGACGAGTCGACAAATATAGAACAGCGGTCAGTGCAAAGCGCGCCACCGGGTGCAAGCATATTTGATTGAAACATTTGGAGGCCTGAGCCGGTGCCGATAATCCGATTGCTACAGTATGAGGCATTCAGACCCGCAGACGTCAGCGTGATAATTGGAGCTTTTGAGAGCGCTGTAAGTGTTCTCCGTTTGACTGACCGTGACGACCCTGAGACCGTTGAGCGCGCCGCAAAGAAAATCATTGAATGTGCCCGGACAGGCGAACGCGATCCCATACGCTTGCGTAGCTACGCCATCAGATCGCTGTGAGATGATGCCCCCTCAGGTGGCCTCTGATGCATCGCCGCGTAGGACCTTGGCATCCTAGCAATCAGCGCGGCCGGCACAAGCTGATGTTTTGGCGGCGGGGTGGACAAGGACACGGTCAGTCGGGTGTGGCGCAAGGTGAACCGACTGGGACGCCTGGAATGCTCGCTCGCTGGTCGAGGAGCCGATCGTGCGGCTTATTCTCGACGGCACGGTGGCGCGCCGTCCTCGACGATCTCATCAAGCGCGGTCTGCGACGGCGCGAGTTCCTCGTCGTCGACGGCGCACCGGGGCTTGACAAGGCGATTGCCACCGTCTGGGATCGCGTGCCGGTGCAGCGGTGTACAATTCACATCCTCCGCTCGTGCCCGAAAATCTTGCGGCAAGTAGGGCGGGAGAAAATGGTCATTCGAAGTTTTTTAACAGATGCGTAACGAATGGTGGCCACATGCATGAATACTCCAGCGATATTCCATCCGGCAAACATTGATTCGTGGGCTCGCGGCCGGCGGCGATCCGGCCGTGAACATCAACAAGCGCACAATGGAGAGCAAGAGAAAGGCCGCAGCGGCGAAGGGCATCATGGCCGAATCCGGTGAGTTTGCACCGCCTGACGAGAACGGCGAAGGGCTCTTCGTATACGCAGCGCAGTAGCAATTCGCTTCTCGACTTCCTTTTTCTCCCTCTCTGCAGTAGCTATGAAGTGCGAAGTGTTACCTCGTGAAATGTCCAAATCCTTAAACGGCAACGGGTCAGAACCAACCCCTTCCAGGAAATTCCACATAAACATTGCACCGCTACGCAACCAATCTACGAGCGGCTCAGGTGGCGACCGAACGATTTGTCTCTCGATTGCCGTGATGATTGCTTCCTTTGGGTAGGGCAATAGGCTCGCGTCGTAAAAGCAATCTGACCTTGTCGAGTTCTCTTCACAAAAGGCCGCGTAGTCGAAGATGATCTTGGAGTCGCTCTCGACTTGTTCGACTGTGCGACTTGCTTGCTCCAGTACATCACGCTCACGCTCGATCGCGGCCGGAGAAAGCGCGGGGTCGAAGCTGTTTAACTGCGCTGCTCGCGCATGCTCATAGAGAGCCTGTCTGGTCTCAGGGGTGTTGCTGCCGAGACCAGCGACGGCGCGGACGATCAGCGAGTAGTAGTCGTGTTGAAGTGGCGCCCAAGCTGGGGGCGGGATTTCGACTCCCTTGCCCAGAAGATACGCTAGCGCGTAAATCTCATGATCGGCCCACCAAGGGCACGCGTAGGCTTGCCCTTTCGTTGCGTGCCCAAAGCCAAGCTTCCAACTGAGTCTTTGGCGCATGGTACAGCGGTGCGTCCTAAGAGGCGTCGTGCTTGGCGCCCAGATCTCAAAGCGCCCGCGAGGCCGACTTGTGACTCTGCCCGAGGTTTATTGCTTCATCGAAAATCTGAGTAGCTCTTTCCCCATTGTATTCAGCTAAAGAGTTATCAGCGCGAACCTTTTGGGCCAAAAAAAGCAGTAGCGTAGCGCGGTGTCGTGAATTCTCTCACAAACAGGCCGGCCAAACATTGATCCCGGCAAGCCGGCAGGAAGTGGCGTGACATACGCCGATGATGCGGCATAGTTGTCGACGGCGCTGTATGCGGCAACGGCCCAATCACGATCGCGGCTATATGGCTGAGCTGCGCACCAAATATAACCCTAATGTCAAGCGGTCGCATGGCCGTCAATATGCAGTATTACCGCCTCCCGTCGATTCGAAGTGCAGCCTCGCCATCAAAACACCGTGTGCTTGAAGCGTAAACAGATTCTTAAAGCATCGCAGGCGGGAAGCGGCGCGTGGGCATCGGATGCACTCATAGGGAAATGCCACGATACAAAATCAGGATAACGATGGCAAACATGGCCCCAAGTATGCACGCGGCGATAAGCTCCGACCATTTAATCGGCGAAGATGGCTGCAAGCGGCGATCGGGCATTTGTCGGCCCCGAAATTTGACCGAATCAACCAGCGTTATTGTAGCGCAAATCTGGCTTCGCTGCGACCAACGAGGAAACAGAGCTCGCGGGAAACCGAGCGTTGACAATTAGAGAGCCCCAAGCCGGACGCCACCGCCGGCTCAACCCCCAGAAAGGTCGCTGCCACGGGTTGCCGCCGAGATAGCGCTGCACTTCCTGCCTACAACTTCAGCCGCGTCATGAACGTCATGGTATTCAGCCGCTCATGGCGGCGATAAGGCATAGCCGAACCCAAATAAAAACTCCAGTCTCGCCCCTGGCCAAGATCGCGACGCCTCAAGACTTCCGGTAATGCGTTTTACACAACCATGATCCACAGGAAACATTCAGAGGCTTAATCAATCACCTCATTTGCGAGTGCGAGCAGCCTATCTGGAATCGCAAGTCCCAGCGCTCGCGCCGTCTTAAGATTGAGGACAAACTCGAACTTCGCAGACTGCGCGTCCGGTAGATTGCTCAACTTCTCGCCCTTGAGAATGCGGCCGGCGTAAATACCTGCCTGCCGCGCGACCTCAGCACGATTGGTGCCATAGCTCATTAACCCGCCGTCGCTAACGAAATCGCGCCATTCATAGATCATCGGCGATGACGATCTCGCAGCCAGTGTGACGACCTGCGCACGATGGCTGAAAATGGTGGGTCCGCTTTCGAGAATGAAGCCGGCGCCTTGCTCGACCAGCGATGCGAAAGCTCCTTGGAGATCCCTTTCGCTCGCCACCGGCGCAACCTTCGCCTCCAGGCCGAGGCCTTGCGTGGCGCGTTGCAGACCGTTCAGTTCATCATCGTAATCGAGGATGTTTGGATCGACCAACCATCCGACAATCGCGACCTTTGGGACCAACTGGTGCGCCAACTCCACCCGTTTCGCGACCAGCGCATTATTGGTGAACGTGGAGAGGCTCACGAAGGTCACATTGCCGCTTGGCTGGTCCACGCTCGTTACGAGGCCACGTTTGTCCGGTTCGCCGATGACCATGGCGACGATCGGGATCGTCGTGGTCGCGGCCATTGCCGCATGTGTCACGCTTTGGCTGCCGCTCGTGACAATCACGGCAACCTGTCGATGAATCAATTCTATGGCGAGGTCCGTCACGATATCATAGTTGCCACGTGACCAACGGTACTCGATCGCGAGATTTCGGCTCTCGGTGAACCCCATCTCGGAAAGCCCGTGACGGAACCCCGTCAGGCTGTGTGCAAAGGCTTCTGGCGTCACATCAGAAAGGAAGCCGATGACCGGCAAGACATATTGCTGCCCAGACGCGGCGAGCGGCCATGCAAGCGTTGAGCCGCCGAGTGTGGCAATGAATTTTCGCCTTGCGATGTTGATCGCCATAGATTTCACCATTGGTCGCCACACGTTCGAGGTCCGCAACCTGCTTTCACCGTCGGCTGCGAGACTCATCGTTGGTGCCAGCGTAACGGTAACGGAGCCGGCCTGGCCGATCCAGGGCGCCAGTGTCGATTGGCCTCGGGCCGATCCTGTGGCAAATAGCGGGCGGACTTCACAACCTATATTCTGCGCTGGTCGAATGGTGACATCTTGGATCAAGTCCTCGACATCGGCAACGCCGTGGACAATCTCATCCAAGCAAATATAGCAGCATTCTACGGGGCTTTGCGAGCTTGGCAGAACTGAACTGCCATCTGGGCCGCAACGAACGGGTGGGCGCCGACGTGCAGGAGGTCGCGCGCGGAATAATTCCTTCCTGCCGAACCGGGCTTCGGCGGTTCCAGCTTTCCCAAGGACATATGCGCTTTAATCAAGACCGCGCACGACCAGATGTGCATATTCGTATCCTTGAAGCCGTCGCGTCGGTAAACGACATCAGAAAACGCGCCATGGCCCGTAAGGTAGCGGCTCTTTCGGCGGCGTCTTACGTAGTCGAACTGTTGCGATACTGGCCTCTCGTTTAAGCCAAACACCGACGACATGCGCGAGGCACCTTTGCTCGCTCTAATTACGGCATTACAGGATATGGGCGCGCGAGTGCACGCCTTCGATCCAGTCGGCATGAACCAAGCGAAGGCCGCACTCGGAAATGTGGTCTACGTGAGAACGCTTGTGAATGTGCCGAGGGTGCTGACGCGCTGGTGATCGCCACAGAATGGGAGCAGTTCCGTGCCCTTGACCCTAAGCGCCTGCACGACCTGATGGCTTGTCCGGCAATTGTCGACTTGAGGAATATTTATCAGCCGAACCATGTGAAGCGGTACGGATTTACGTATACCAGTATCGGCAGGTCACTTGCGGAGCCATCCTATCCAGAAGGCCACTGGAGCGTCGCGTCGGAGTCGCCAAGGCACAAGCAGTTTGTTTGAACATAGTCGGAAGATCACATCGAAAACCACCGCGCGAAGATCCGCCATGGCGCGGATTGAGACGATCCTGATCGCCTCCTCGTCATAATATCGAGGGGCCAGCTCAGTCGCAAGTTGCACTTGCACTCGGCTCAGCGCCCATCTGCTATTTGCGCAATAACCGCTATGGCCGGTAATAATCATCTTCGATTCGTAGGATGTCGTCCTCGCCCAAGTAGCCACCTGTTTGTACCTCGATCAATTCAAGGTCAATCTTACCCGGATTTTCCAGGCGATGTCGTATACCGATTGGAATGTAGATTCAATCTTTTTCGTGCACTATCTTAATCTCGTCGCCGATCGTCACCAGCGCCGTGCCGCACACAACAACCTAGTGTTCTGCGCGATGATGGTGCACCTGCAAGGACAATCGCCCGCCCTTCTTCACCACGATGCGTTTGACCTGGAACCTCTCGCCATGGTCGACCGATTGATAAGTACCCCAGGGGCGATGGGCCTTCAAATGCTCCTCGGTGACGGCGGGCGCGATTTCCTTGAGCTTACTCACCAATCGGCGCAGGCCGTCATCATTCTCGCGCCGCGCCACTAATACGGCATCGCCGGTAGCGACAACGACCAAGTCTTCGACGCCAGAGAGCGCAACGACTTGCTCTTCTGAGACGACATACGAGCCACGTGTGTCGACAAAGACAGCGGCACCGTGCGCTGCATTTCCGAACGTATCGTGCTTCGATAATTCCCAGACCCCGTGCCACGATCCAACGTCTGACCAGTCGTAGGTGACCGGCATGACGGCAGAGCGCATTGTCCGCTCCATTACCGCATAATCGATGGATTTTGCCGCCGTGCAGGCAAATGAACGGGGATCGAGAGTAACAAAGCCGAGATCAGTGCCGGCGTCCGCGACCGACGCCGCTACGGCTGCAGCGCTTTCGGGCTCAAAATTGCGGTATTCGTCCAGCAGCAAACTAGCGCGAAACAGAAAATTGCCCGAATTCCACAAATAGCCGTTCGCGACGTAGCGCTCGGCGGCTTTTACATCAGGCTTTTCGACAAATTCCTTGATCGCAAAGATTCCCGGAGCAATCAAATCGCCCATATGTATGTATCCGTAATCGATCGCTGGACGAGTCGGCCGGACGCCAAATGTGACAATCCGACCTTGCTCAGCAGCTTCGCCTGCGATCGTGCAGGCTTTCGCGAACGCGACTGAATCGGAAACAACGTGGTCGGCCGCCAGCGCGACCACCACTGAATCATTGTCGCGATTGAACGCGAATGTCGCACCCGCAACGATCGCCGGCGCCGAATCTCGGCGCATCGGTTCGAGCAAAATGTCGGCCTCCACTGCAATCGCCGCGAGCTGCTCTGCGACCACAAATCGGTATTGATGATTGGTGATGATGATCGGGCGACAAAACAATGTGGGATCAGCGACGCGACGCAGCGTCTCCTGGAAAGTTGAGAGCGGCCCAAATAACGCCAAGAATTGCTTTGGCCGCCCCTCACGCGACGCAGGCCAAAGGCGCGTTCCCGCGCCTCCGCACAAAATCAAAGGAGTGATCGGTCGGGCCATCCGCTGTTCTCACATCGTGGTTCTATGCCGCCCGACGATTGCCAGCGTGTGGCGACGAACGAATGGGATTGGCCGAGTCCCGAACTGGGAGTTACTGCCGCTGGCCAGCAATCAACTTACCCAGAACACCTAAGTGTGTCTAGATTTTCGTGGTGGCCTCAGAAGCGGGTTACGTTCCCGACGGATCGTCGGACATACTCGTGACGGACGAGGATTGCCAGTCTTGAAGTCGCGGTGTTTGCGTTGATAAATTTAAATGATCTGAGGTATAAGCCAGACCAGAAATGCGATCCAGGAAACAGTAACCCCGCCAGAGACTGCGATCATGATAGCTGACCAATAAATTGGAACTCGCGTTTCGTAAGGAAGATGAGCCATTTTGGTAGCTGCAGCGGGCACGCGGAGTCTCCAGCAATTCCAACGTGGCGATACGAATGCCGCACGCATTATCGACAGTCAACGTAGCCGTCGATACACGATTAAAATAAAAGGTGAACGATGGCATGGCCGACGTTCAGTGAACTCGCTGGATGCGCCTGCGGTGCCACAGCTCGACGATTCGACTGAAATGTAGATTATAAACATGCTGAGAGCGGTCTTACAGGAATGGCAGAGGTCGTCGCTCGTTAAGTATTTGCAATGGTCACATAGTGGCCGCTTTGCTATCATCTTGAAATGCTCGAACGATTTTCTGCGGCGATCCTTTATCTTTTGGCGGCGATTGCGGCCCTAAGTTTCTTGGCGGGCGTTCTTTACGTGGCATCGACATACCGATGATCGGGCGATAGGTGAATGGAACAGTGCAAAACAGCCTTCCGCTTCATGCCGACAATAGAGGGCGCCGCCATTAACCTCGGATCGGCTCTATCATTGACTAGTCGATCTCAACGCCGGATGACCTTTGGCCTGGTAATGGGGCCGAGAAACTGCGGTCGTCTCGCCTTGAAACGAGAGAATTGATTTACGGCACTATGTCACATCTAACAGACGACTTTGATCCAGAAGCAATTGAAATTTTCAACATTGCGCTCGAAGATGCCTGGCGCGAGGTTCAAAACAGCGGCGGCCCATTGGCTCGACCTGCCTACGCTAGAATCGCTCGTGCAGTCATCGCAAAACGAATAATGGACCTGGCAAAAAAGGGCGAACGCGACCGGCGCAAGTTATCGGAACATGGGATGCGAGCCATAGTTTTGAATCTGCAGGACGAAACAAAGCTGGAAATTTCACCCACGCCCGGTAAAATGTAGGCATCTTAGACCCTACCGGTTCCCCCGCCATAGGCGCCAATGGGTTGGCGCGAAGTCGATACGTTTTTTCGTTACCGCATCGACCCAATCTGTTCCACTTTTGCGGACCGGAAAAGCCAGCACATGAAATCCGCGCTTGTCCATGACGCAAACCTCGAGTTCGCCGTCGGCCGGCGTAATTGATACCGACAGCCATTTAGATGGCGGAGAGTTAGACGATGATGACCGCATTTCGCTCATAAGTTACAGTTCGCACGCACTGCGCGCAATGCTTTGACTTACATCAATTCGACAAGACCACAGACTTGACCGGTCCGGGATTTGATTTGGATCAATGCACCTACGGTATCTCTTGACGCGGCCTCACTGCCCGCCTCGATAGGGACTTAGGGCCCATCGCTGATGTTTCAGGAGATTTAATTTCGTGGTGACCGGTGCTTTCGTTTGCTACTCGGCTTTGTCGGGCTCAATACTGATCCCGAGGTTCGCTTCGGTCGAACAACACTGATTGGGTCCAGCGGCCGGGGGCAACGAGGGTGGCCGTGGATCCAGTTCTCCTGCGATTTTCCAAAAGGACGGCTTGCACCCGCGCCAAGCGTGGAGCATAACTTCGCGTGCTACCTGATCTCCTTTTGTTTGCCAAAAGGGCGGCGCCGCCAAAAGCGGCGCCGCTCCCAGTTTGCCGAACGCCTAAAAGCCGGCGGTTGATTAATCGATGAAGCGCAATTTTTCTCGGATACAGTCCCAGGGCCTTCACTACGCTTAGATTGGGGCCGCAGTGCCCAGATGTTGTGTGGCGCTGAGGATTATGCGCCGTGAATGCTTCTCCAACGTAGAGGGCACCTCCTCACAAAACCTGCCCACCGGCAGTTGCTGCGTGTTTTAGGCAATGATTTCCATTGGCGCCCGATTGAGCCCCTCAGTGGCCACGCCAAGCTGAACAAATGCGGCTCCTTGAAAGGTATCTCCGGCGCGTCAGTACGAATGGCCAACCGCCGCCGATGCGGTACCTTATTCCCAATCACCTATTGGGCGCCCGCTCGGAGCAGCAAAAGCACGGACCTTTTTTGGTCGGAGACTTCTTTCCTATTGACGTGCGATCAACCGATATGAGGGTACTAGCCCGATGCATGCGTGCGAGGGCGAGCCAAGTCAGTTTTTTTCCGCGGGCGTCGACGCCTTCTTATCCAGCTCATTAAGTTGCTTTTCGAGTGCGGGAAGGCTCGCCACGAGCTGGCAATTGGCTTGGTCGCTGGCCGCCTGTTTTTGAACCTGGTCCCAGCGCTCGGCGGCGTCCTGCTCGGTCCACGGCTTGTGCTTCTCGGGATTAAAGACCTGCTGCTTGGCGAGGTTTTCCAGCGATCGGTGATACTCCTCAAGATCGAGAACGCGATCGCGCGCCTGGAAATAAAAATGTTTGCCATCGAGCTCGTTGCAGAATTTCAACCCGCCGGCGAAGGTTTGCTTTGTCATGCGCGCATCGAAAATCTTGCCCTTGAGGTCATCAGCAGCCTGATTCTGCGCACGCGCCGGGCCCCAAGGGACAAGGCAAGCAAAGATCAGGCAGGCATCCGGCATAGAACTATCGCGCTGCAGGCAAAGCGGCTCACATCAATCTCTCCAAAACTCTGGTTGCCCCCTACATCTTAGCAGCCTTGGGGTGGGGCCGCAGCCTCGTCATTTCTTTTCGGCGACAATCTGACGCAAACGCATGGTTACGCCGAGGAAATGGGTTAGAACCTGCTGGTGCCCCTGTGCGGCCCCTATAGTTGCACCGGCCTATCGAAAGTGAATGCCCAACCTAGTATCGTCGCGCCACATCGCTTTGCAGCTCTTGGGTGAGTGATCCGGCATGACAAACTCAAACTCCGCCGGGATTCCATACGTCGTCTGCACCATAAGACATGCGCCAATTTCCGAAAAATTACGGACCGTGCATGGCACCTGGCGACCTCCGAGAAGAATTTTCCCGAATTTTAGTACTCGTCGACGCGGAATCTTGCGGCGTTTATCCATATCGTGGCACAGGCCTAATGCCTGCTATTATGGCCTGGGGAGCTTACCGAACCGTCAAAGAACCGGTGTATGGCATGCGGGCGGCCCAACGATGGCCCAAGCCTGCGCCGGTTTGGCTTCGCGCGAACCGCTCCCAATGAACATCCCGCACTCCGGTAACAGATTTTGGTTGAATGCATTTTGGCCGACAATTAGTCTAGCGGTCATGCTCGTCGAACCAATATTCCTTCGGGAAAACGCGCTACGCTGCTCGGCACTTGCACGTAGCTGCCCCGATTTGGCGACCTCGCACGCTCTTGAAGCCCTTGCCGCCGAATGGATGGAAAGGGCCGCGGAATTGGAGAAAATTAGCTCACTGACTCTATCATCTTCTCCGCCGGGGCATGTCTTCGTAACGCACCGCGTGCAAGGCGCGATGCGAGTTACGCGTCCAGCCCCAATCGTGCTGACTCCACCAACCGTGCACCTCATAGACCGCGCTATCGCTGCCGGCGGTCTTTGTACCGGCTCACATCGTGACGCTCGACGCGCTGCCGATCAACGCCACCGACAAGGTCGACCGGCCGCGTCTGAAAAAGACGGTTTTACGCGCCGCGCGGTCCTGAGCGGCAGCGCTAAGGGACGTCATGCGGGACCCTATCCTCACCTTGTTTTGACTCCCGCCTCGCTCTGCCGCCGCCGACCCGCCGATCACGCTTAGGATTCGCACGGTCCGTCGGGTGAGCGGCCGGAGGCTCTGCAACACAGTCCGTCGACCTATCCGAGCCTGTCGTCATCAGACGCGTTTCGAGCCACAGTGCGCGGGACGCAATAGTCGGATCAAGCTTGGCTTTCTGCCACCATGGGCCTCGTCACTACAGCGATGCACGTCGCGATGGTGTCCTCGACATAGCGGGACAACAAATACATCGCTGACCTTCCATAGCGCCGCGCATTCATTATAGCCAAGGGTACTTACCGAAGGCCCAATGCCTGGCATCTAGTGCACCGACTCTAACGCTTGTTTCCCACGTTTGACAGCTGCGAGGACGCGGCGTGGATCGGCAGTCCAGACGAAGGGTTTTGGATCGGCGTTTGTCTCGGCGACGAAGCGATTGATGGCGGCCTTGAGTTCGTCGACGGATCGGAAGACGCCGCGTGTCAGGCGTCGGCGCGTGAGCTTGGCAAAGAAGGTCTCGACGGCGTTGAGCCAGGACGCCGAGGTTGGGGTGAAGTGGAAGGTCCAGCGCCGGTGCCGGGCAAGCCACGCGCGCACTTTGGGGTGTTTATGAGTGGCGTAGTTGTCGACGATGGCATGGATCGCTTTTCGCTTCGGTACCCGTGCCTCGATGGTGTTGAGGAAGCGGATGAACTCCTGGTGGCGGTGGCGCTTCATGTTGTGCCCGATGACGGTGCCGTCGAGGATGTTGAGGGCGGCGAACAGCGTGGTTGTGCCGTGCCGCTTGTAGTCATGCGTCATCGTCCCGGCACGGCCGGGCTTCATCGGCAGTCCTGGCTGGGTGCGGTCGAGCGCCTGGATTTGGCTCTTTTCGTCGACCGAGATCACGACCGCATGGGCCGGTGGGTCGACGTAGAGACCGACAATGTCCTTGAGCTTCTCGGCAACCTTCGGATCGTTCGACAGTTTGAACGTGCGGACGCGGTGCGGCGCAAGCTGGTGAGCCTCCAGGATGCGTTGCACCGACCGCAAGCTCACGCCTGCCGCCTTTGCCAGCATGCGCCCGGTCCAATGGGTTGCTTCGCCCGGCGGCGGCCCGAGCGCCAACTCCACCACCCGCTGCACAACGGCTGCCGGCAGCGGCGGCTTGCCGGGTTTGCGCGTCTTGTCGCGCGTCAGCCCGTCCACACCCTCGGCCATGAACCGCGCCTGCCAGCGCCACACCACCGGCTTGGCCTTGCCGGATCGCCGCATGATCTCGGTCGTGCCGCAACCATCTGCTGTCGCAATGATTATTTTGGCTCGCCAAACATGCTTCTGCGGCGCGTTGCGATCGCCAATAATCGCCTCAAGCCGATGGCGATCTGCCGGCGTGACGTTGACGACAATTCCTGCTCTCATAACCAGAGCTTGAACTGCTTCGAGCGATTTGGGAATCGCCCGAATGAATCAGACCACTAGCCTATCCACTCATTGGGCTCAAGCAAGCCATTTCACCGTCGTCCTATAAAATTAGATTGCAGGAGTCCAATTTGAGGCATGCTATCCTACCTCAATGCAGCGGGCATGATCTCCTTGGGACGATAAAATTGGCAATGATTAACGCAATGCGCAACGCGAGAACCGTATTGATAGTTACAGGTGCGCTTTTCTTCTCGGGTGCAGTTAGTGCCCAGGTCAATTACGATTTGCTTCCTGGCTACGGTACCAAACATGGCTATCCGCCGACAGTGACTTACCGCGCATGGGTCCTCAGCTATAGAGATAATAAGTATTATGGTTGCGTCGCTACCTATGACTTCGTCACCCCTACGACACCGACACTTATTTGTAGATCAATAGGCTCCTTCGAGCCGCCGCTAATGAGTGGCGACCATGTAAAAACGTTGCAGGCTCCCGGCGGTCCTTCCGGTGGCTTTGGTAGCGAAGAGATTTTGTCCGTTTTTTCTGGCAGATCGATCAGTCCACCGGACAAATCCAATTTTGCATACCAGTAGCTGGTATCAATTGTGTTGCGTTCCAAATTCCGTAGATCGTAAGGCCGAGTAATAGATCGGCGGGTGACGTGCGCGGCAACCCGGCGGGGCTGTACGGCGGCTGTGGCTGCAGAATGGAAGGTCACGCTTACAGAGCGGTGCATTGCCCCCAAGCAAGTAGGCGGTGCTTCACCTACCTCCCAACGGCGTACGTAAGGTAAGGTACGTCCCCTGATCGACCACACCCTAGGCTCATAATGGTGGCACCCCGTGCTGTTCACCCGCTTGTTCCGCCTCACATCGCAATGAAGTAAAATACAGGCGGTCTTCCCAGCTCCGCAGAGACGCGCTGCACCTCGCCGAAATGCGGCACCGCATGCTGTTGGGTGGCCGCCAGGAATGCACACGGCTGAGCTCATAGATCCGTGATCCGGAACAGCGCCTAGTTCACGTCAAGTATTACCAGCCCCAAGGAATGCAAAGCCGTTCCGGCGCCGGCCATCAGAACATCGTAGCGCAAGAAGTCGATCGCCTCGGCATTCTGCTCGTACAATAGCGATGATTAGTGCAGCAGCGTGGAGTTCGTCGCCAACTGGTGGAATTGGTCCATGGTCGTGGCAAGGTGGCAGCGTCCTGGTGGAAGGCATCGAAGGCGAATTCCTGGTGAAACTCAGGTGCAATCGAAGCAAGCGCCAGCACGGCGCCTTGAATGACGCCGTGAGCGAGTTCGGTGGTCTGGGCGCTTGTATGCTGCGTTTCGCTTCCAAGATTCGGGTGGAAGGTAAAACTATCATTGTTCGCGCCAAACAAGCCCGTTCCAAGCGTCGGCGGCGTACCGGGCGCCGACGTCACGGCCCGGTCGTTCCCGGACCCGTTCGTGCCAGCCGGCGTCCCGATGTGGTCGTGGCCGGCGGAAGTCGGCGGAGTCGGTGGAGCCGGTGGAGGAACTTTCGAGCCCCCCGCTGGTGGATCGTAAATGTAGGTATCACCGCCCGACGAGTCTACGACCAGCTTCCCGTTGAAATTATCGAACGTCAGCTTAATGACATCGCCGTGCGCATCGCGCATCGTCAAAATCTCATTGCCGTTTATGTATTGCACCGAATAGCCCGTTTCCGTGAAACCGTTCAATTCGACCACATCCGAATGTGCAGAGTCTGGAGCACTTCCGGAAAATCCGGAAATCTGACCACCAAAGCTATCCACATCTCCGTCCCCGTCGCCAATGACAAGTTTTCCGTAGCCGTGGCTATTGTCGAAATTGACGTTCACGTTCGACGGTTCATCGAAATGAAGCGTGCCGCCCTGGATTGTGGCACTGCCACCGTTGATTGTGCCTTGCACTTCGAGCGTCCCGCCCGAAGCCGCCAGCAGTGTGCCGCCCGAATTGTCGACATTGCTCACGATTGTCAACGTTCCACCGTTGCTCGCCTCGAGCATGCCGGTGTTTGTGATGTTGCCACCGATGTCAATCGTGGTGGTGCCGCCGTCGACGTCGAGCGTACTGCCGGCATGGATTGTCAACGTGCCGCTGCCGGTGATCGTCGTGCCGTCATCAAGTGTGAGGATCGCGCCGGAGCTCACATCACCGACATCGAGGGCGCCGTTGTCGGTCATCTTGAGCCCGTCCAGCGTCGCGCCGTGGCTGGTACCGCTGCCCTGCTCGATGTCGAGCGTGCTGCCGGCATCGATCGTCAGCGTGCCGGTACCGCCGCCGATGATGTCGGCACCGCCCTCAAGCTTCACCGTGGGATCAATCACGATACTGCCGCCATCGGTGAACACCGTGCCCGTCACCACGTCGTTGTTCAGGGTCAAGGTCTGGCCGCTGTCGACCGTGACGCCGCCGTTGTTCAAGCTGGCATTCTCGATCTCGCTCGAGCCGCTGATGATGATGGCAGCACCCGACCCCAGGTCGACCGCGCCGCCGTCGATCAAGACCCCGCTCAGCGTCAGCGTGCTTCCGGCATCGACCGAGATGATCGCCCCGCCCGCCGTGTCGGTGAACGTCGTCCCGGTCGCCACGTCGTTGTCTAGAGTCAGCGTCTGGCCGCTGTCGACCGTGACGCCCCCGTTGTGCAGGCTGGCGTTCTCGATCTCGCTCGAGCCGCTGATGATGATGGCGGCACCCGACCCCAGGTCGACTGCGCCGCCGTCGATTAAGACCCCGCTCAGCGTCAGCGTGCTTCCGGCGTCGACCGAAATAATCGCCCCGCTCGCCGTGTCGGTGAACGTCGTCCCGGTCACTACGTCGTTGTCCAGAGTCAACGTCTGGCCGCTGTCGACCGTGACGTCGCCGTTGTGCACTGCGGCGTTCTCGATCGTGCTCGAGCCGAGGATCGTGATCGTGGCGCCAGACGCCGCCGTGCCGTCGTTGACGGTGCCGCCGTTGATAGTGGTGTCGTTGAGCGTCAGCTGGGCGGTGGCGTCGGCCTGGATGGTGCCGCCGGCATTGGCGATCTGATCGCCGTTGAGCGCCAGCGCGCCACCGGCAAGGACTTCCAGCGTGCCCGAATTGGTGAAGGCGGTCTCGTTGTCGATCTCATTGTTGGCGCCGCTGACATCGAGAATGGCGGTATTGGTGAGCGTGCCGGTCTGGATCTTGTCGTTGCCGGTGAGGTCGAGCGTGCCGTGGTTGGTGACGGCGCCATTGCTGACGGTGGTGTCGTTGAGCGTCAGCTGGGCGGTGGCGTCGGCCTGGATGGTGCCGCCGGCATTGGCGATCTGATCGCCGTTGAGCGCCAGCGCGCCACCGGCAAGGACTTCCAGCGTGCCCGAATTGGTGAAGGCGGTCTCGTTGTCGATCTCATTGTTGGCGCCGCTGACATCGAGAATGGCGGTATTGGTGAGCGTGCCGGTCTGGATCTTGTCGTTGCCGGTGAGGTCGAGCGTGCCGTGGTTGGTGACGGCGCCATTGCTGACGGTGGTGTCGTTGAGCGTCAGCTGGGCGGTGGCGTCGGCCTGGATGGTGCCGCCGGCATTGGCGATCTGATCGCCGTTGAGCGCCAGCGCGCCACCGGCAAGGACTTCCAGCGTGCCGGAGTTGATCACGTTCAGATTTTCCAGCGTCGCATCGTCCAGTGTCAGCGTCACTCCGCTGTCCACCGTCAGCCCGCCGACATCGCCGTCAACCACCGCATTGCCGTCGATCGTGCTGTTGACCGTCACAAAGATCGTGCCGTCGTCGGTAATCATGCCGCCGCTAATCGTCGCACCCACGAGATAAAGAATTGCCCCGTCGACGATAGTCAGGTGGCCGAAATTTTCTATCGCGCCCTCCAGCGTCAAGGACGATCCGTCGTTGACCTGAACTTCGCTCCCAAAGGTAATGGTCACGTCGTCGAAGATACTGGCACCGCCGACGACTTGAATGAGTCCACCGGAGCTCGTCTCGAGAGAGCCGCCCGAAATTGTCACCCCGTTGATTTCAACGATTGACCCAGTTCCGCTTGCCGCGATCGTTCCACCGGAGTTGGCGACACTATCGTCGAGCAGAAGCGTGGCGCCGTTCGTCGCTTCCAGCAAACCGGCATTGGTAACTTCGTTGCCGGTATCGACGACGATTTCTCCCGTCGCGTCTATAATACCGAAATTCTTCAGAGTGAGATTGCCGTCACCGCCGCCGATCGTGCCACTTCCGGTGATGGTGTTGTCCAGATTGGTCAGCGTCGCACCGGTACCCCCAACGCCAATAATCATGTTCTCAGCGGCTGAACCAACTAGTTTGATTTCGCCGCCGCCATCCAACAAAACTGCGCCGTCAATCGCCAGAGTCGGATCCGAGCTTGAAGAATTGAGTTCAATAAGCCCGGCGTTTTCGATCAAATTCGAGATCGTGAGCGAGCCCCCGGCAGAAATAATGAGGACAGCGGCGGCGGCTAACTCAAGTCCGCCAGCCGA
>Ga0207061_1033_pt1 | contig 38172 bp, 40 predicted proteins | sample Alteio_BWMinCont_31_FD_153275 | JGI IMG/M metagenome (GOLD analysis project Ga0207061, IMG submission 153275) | Enriched cells from forest soil in Barre Woods Harvard Forest LTER site, Petersham, Massachusetts, United States -... | ecosystem: Environmental > Terrestrial > Soil > Temperate forest >... | reverse complement strand
CTGTGTCGGGGGTTCGATTCCCTCTCTGGCCACCAGCCCCATATACCCCTACTTTTCCGATCTTTTAATCAATGTAAATATGATCTTTTTCACCACTACTGGGGGAACTTTATCTCTTAATTTTACTCCAATAAAGGCAATCGAAAGACTTGAAGCCTAAAAGGGGTATATTATGAGTGCATTAATTGCAGCTGCCCGCCTAGGAAATCTAACTAAGGTTAAAGAGCTTCTTTCTAGCCAAAAAAATCGTGCAGAAATAGATTTTATTAACAGTAATGGCAATACAGCATTAATGTTGGCTTCCGGATACGGCCATACAGAAATTGTTAAGACACTCATGGAGAATGGTGCAAATGTAGATCACCCAGACCAACATGGCTATACACCATTAATATGGGCTGCTGAAAAAGGCCATACAGAAATTGTTAAGACCCTCATGGAACACGGTGCAAATGTAAATCACCCAACCCAAAGTGGCAATACAGCATTAACATGGGCTGCCATAAAAGGCCATACAAAAATTGTTAAGACCCTCGTGGAACACGGTGCAGATGTAAATCACCCAAACCAATATGGCAAGACGGCATTAATATTTGCTGCTGAAGGCGAGCATACAGAAATTGTTAAGGTCCTCATAGGGAATGTTGCAAATGTAAATCACTCAGCCCACCATGACGAGACAGCGTTAACACGGGCTGCTGAAAAAGGCCATACAGAAATTGTTAAGACACTCATAGAACATGGTGCAAATGTAAATCACCCAAACCAATATGGCAAGACGGCATTAATATTTGCTGCTGAAGGCGGGCATACAGAAATTGTTAAGGCCCTCATAGGGAATGTTGCAAATGTAAATCATCCAACCCAAAATGGCAATACAGCATTAACATGGGCTGCTGAAAAAGGCCATACAGAAATTGTTAAGACACTCATAGAACATGGTGCAAATGTAGATCACCCAGCCCAAAATGGCTATACAGCATTAATATGGGCTGCCAAAGGCGGCCATACAGAAATTGTTAAGATACTCATAGAAAATGGTGCAAATGTAAATCACTCAAACCAACGTGGCGATACAGCATTAACATGGGCTAACAAGAATAATCATATAGAAGTAGTTGAGTTGCTTTTACAAAGACGTAAACATGATTTAACCAACCAAGGTCACATAGAAATCTTAACTAAATCATTAGAAGATGCTAGTAAAACAGAAGATATTACATTATTCGCAGAAATCATGAACACACAATTTCCTCATGGCAGACAAGATTGTCCTGCTAATATCCGAGAAGGTTTTAATAAATTCTTTGACAAAGCAGAAGCCTTATTTAAGGATTACTGTAAACTTTATCTTGGAATGTACAAAACAATTTATGATAAAACATCCAGATTAAATAATGATAAACCTATTTCTCACAAAAAGCTCCTATCTTTTTTGGCCTTGTTTTCACGCCGCAAGTCAATAAATGAAAAAGAAATTTTAAAAAACTTGCCTAAAAGTTTATATCTAGAAATATTATCTTACATTAATTCTTTGAATAACCCTATTGCAATAGAGGCTAATAAGGTTGCCAAAAATATTTTTATTCTTAGAGATAAAAAGGTACAAGAGCCTGATGTCGTAGAACCAGCAGCTGCTAACAAACCTCCTAGACCTAACCGGGGGTAATCACAAAAATCATTATCGTATTTTGCGACAATTTGAACCATCTCGTTCTTCTTGTTGCTCTAACACCTCTACGCTATGCCTGTGGCGCCTGGAAGCTAAGCTAGCAAAAACCGGTAATAGTGGTGCATATAGCGCATTTTCTTCCAACTTTACGTCTCTAATATCTCTATCTAATCGCGAACGCCACCATAGCATATCAGGTAAATTTATTTCCTTTGTATTAGTTATGCTTAAAATCCGCGTCATAATTAGATGTCGCAACAATGGATGGTTACCCTCCACCCGCACATGCAGAAACACAAATTCTACCCGCAATTCACTTATTACATTCAGCCTGCGTAAGATATTTTTTAAATTCAAAATACAATCATAATGCATCGCATCAAATCGCACATCAAAAAGCGTAACTCTCAAATGCGATCTTCGATATGGCTCAATATTCTCTAGAAATCTTATTAATGGTCTATAGCTTACTGTACGTGGCGAGATATCATTAGGCATCTCGATTTCTAATTCTAAGGTTACATTGTTATACATGTAATCCAAAGGATAAGGGATGTGCTGGTAACCGTTGATGAACAAATCCAACATAGGGATCAAGGCTTCAAAATGTTCATTTTTGATAACATCCATCTGGGACACGTGTTCAATGCAAACATTAGAAAACATACCAGGAATTTGTGCACAAATTTCAAAGTGAATTAAGCATTCATTCGCAGATATGATTAGATCGATTAATCCAGTATCACCGTAACGCTGTTTAAATTTATTAAAATTAGCTATGTCGATATCACGTTCTGTAAAATAGTCTTCTAATAGACTAAAAATTCTATGGCATTGGTTACGAACATGGGTTACCGCGAGGATGAACGTGGTATGCCTACGTTTAAAATCGCTTTCGACGCTTGGATCCAAATCATCGAATAAGTATCTAGCAAAATCATATTGTTGTTTATAACCGCCAGCCAACAACAATTCGCAAATAGAAAAAATAATTTCCTGGGCCGGAGCTCCTAGTAAGCACCCCGCACCAATCGCAAAACCAATCTTAAGACGGTCCTGTTCCGTATTCGCTGCTATCCCTGGCATACTCAAACCTCGCTATAGTTCAAAATTTGAACAATTAACTACAGGCCTTGCAATACGTGGCTAATAACAGCTTACCACCAATTTATCCACAATTATACCCAGCGATTCGGTGGAGAACTTAGTCTATACTTAATCACATGTATAACATCAGGAGCATAACTCATGGCACGTAAGAAACTAATTAAAGCTTTTGTAGCCGGAATGGCATTCCCTGCCTTATTTTTGCCGCTAGCTTATACCATACTATTTTTTGTAGAACCTTATTCGCTGCATCAACATCCCCTGCAATTCATCCCTATGTATTTGCCTCTTGTCTGGGGTATAGCAAATACAGTATATATTAAGCTACATGACGATAATCAGAATAAGGGCAACGTAAACTCTGGATTATGGGTTACTGGCGCAATCTTAGGATTTCTAGTTGCGGTATTGGGTGTGTTTGTAATCCATATCCCAACTATGATCTTTGGCGAAATGCACGGTTTTGAATTCGCGCCTTTGGTAGTATTACCTTTGGTTTATGGGCTGTTATTTCGCTACATAGTTAAGTGGTTAAATAAATTGTTGGCAATTTAGGGATACTACAAAAAATGAAACGTATCATCATATTATTGGAAAACCATAGCGACACCATAGCAAGTACAGCAGAAGTTTCACTTATAAAACACCTACATGAATTTGGCTATGATGCATTGTGTCTTGAGTGGCCTAATTATGGTAACGCCGAACAGATGATCGAAACGTCAGAACAATTGCTGCAAGGAAAAATTAATGCAACTCTAATTCCTATGTTAAATCACCTCAATCAAAGCGGTATTAAAATAAACGACAATCCTGTGGATGCAAATAATTTGCTAGCATTGGATTATTTAGAATTATGTAATCTACTCCAAGCAACAACATTATACCAAGACGTCTCTGCGATGGCTTTATTTTTACTGGCAATGAAAACTCAACAAGATAAGATAGAACTAATTAGAGCTTATAAAGATAGTATGGTTATTCAAGGGATTAATCTTGATGTACTTGGGCAACCTTTTGATATTCGAGAAAATAATATGTTTAAACATATTGAGATATTATTTGAGGACGGAAAAAATTCTATTTCAATAATTGGAAAAAACCATGCCGAAGGTCTGGTAAGTAGAATGAAAGCCAAGGGTTTGTTTCAACATGCAGTTTTCTTAGATATATCTTCACCTTCAATTATTAATGCACCTTCAATTATGTATATGCCTGGGGCTATTAATGCCCCTTTTTATGATACTTTTGCTATTCAAAACCAAGATATAATCCGCCCAATTCTTATTACCCCAACCCGAAATTTAGAAGCACATTTACCATACATTAATTCTTTACTAGGAATAGAACAAACCCCCAGCCATAAACAAAAACCAACCATATAACTTATTGGGTGCTAACCATTAGCTCTTGCCTAAAATTTTGAATTGCTGTAAATTACCCTCTTACTTAAAAAACTTACTACCTGCACTAAGAGAACAACCTACAGTTAGGTGCGCCAATAACCATGTGCTAATTTTATACACATAGTTATCCACAGGTTGACCCATATATTATGTTGATTGTTAGCGAACTATTTAGCTTATAGCATTGGTGCGTTCAATAGAATCAAAAGTAATCAAAAATTCGTAAAGCAAACTTATACACAGATATACTTCTTAACTAAATTGCTCCTAAATTCAATAACTAGCTTTTTTTTAAACTGTAAAAATTAGACAACACGCTAATAATTCATTATTTATCAATAGGATATCTCAGACAGGCTCGGGCACAACCTGTTATAGCCGCTTAAATAAAATTATTGACATTAAGGTTATAAAATATTTGTGCACAGAGTTATCCACAAGTTGGAAATACGACACTTGTTAAAATCCCCAAAATGTCCGACCAACTATAATTTAGGTGTTACCAAAATATTATTAATCATCGCACTTTTATCCACAGACAAAGTGAACACACTAACAAATTTATAGATTAAGATAAACAATTAGACCTAATAATGTTATTCAGGTATCATATGTTGAATTTAAAACATTATGCGGGTAACTTTCGTAAAATCATGGAACAGAAATTACAGTTAATTTTCGAAGTTGAGCCAGCGGACTTGGCTAATATCACTGAAACTCCCGAATTCATAAATTTTGATTCTGGATTTGAGCAAGAAAAAGAATTAAAAGTTAGGCTTGATAAATGGCTCTGGGCCGCACGTTTTTTCAAAACTAGAGCACTAGCTCGATCTGCGGTAGAGCATGGTAAGGTACTGTATGATAATCAAAAAACAATACCAAGCAAAGAAATAGATATTGGAAGCACGCTATTAATAAATCAAGGCAAAACCAGGAAAAATGTAATTATAAAACGGCTGTCAACCAGACGTCGTAGTACCGACGAAGCAAATGCATTATTCGAGATTATTGATATCGGATCCGATTCACCCCACACTGATGCTAACTTATTCGATAACAAGCAACCAAGAAAAATGGTGCGTTTTTTGCGACGCTCAGTTCCAATTGAAGAGTCACCCAAATGACGGTGCACATACACTTATTTTATGAGCCAAATACCAGCAAGTAATCTAAACCACTTTACTTGGCCTTTGATTTGTGGTAACATGGCTGCTATGCAAATTGGCGAACCAAGAATTAACATCTATGAACTTACTTAAAAAAATAAGAGCGTTTTTCGCTAAGCAAGCGCAAGAAGATATGCCGGAAAGGTTAGCTCGTTTAGAGCGCGGCTATCTTATACTTCTTAAACGCGTCCTTGAAATAGACGGTGTACAACTTACACCAACTAAATTCGCTAAATTCAGCGAGACAGTACTCCAAACATCTAAAGACGAATTAAATAAGGGCTTCAATGAACCAAAGCCCACAATTCATTAATAACAACATTATTTTACGCGTTGCTGTTCCAAGCCCGTTACGGCGCTTATTTGACTATCTTTTACCCACAGCGCACGGTAATTACAATCCTGAACCTGGGACACGCGTTTTAGTACCTTTTGGTAAACGTGAATTACTCGGAATAATAGTTGCAGTTACCGATCATTCAACCATAGATGTAGCCAAGCTTAAACCAGCGCTGCAAATACTCGATGTAACACCATTATTTAACACTTCTATGTTGCAATTATTTGCATGGGCCAGCAGATATTATCAATACCCATTAGGAATGTTATTTGATGCGGTCTTACCATCCTGGCTACGGAAACAAAAAACACTTGAATTACCATTTGTAGCCACACACCAAACCAAACAATTATTACCATTAAAACTAAATAGCTTTCAAGAGAGCGCCGTTGCCGAAGTTATCAAAGCAATTGGTAAATTCCAAGCCTTTCTACTTGATGGTGTGACTGGGAGCGGCAAAACAGAAGTATACATGCAACTTATAACCCGCATGGTGGAAGCAAACAAACAGACTTTAATTTTAGTTCCTGAAATAAATCTTACCCCTCAAACCTTGCAACATTTTCAAGAGCGTTTTCAAGTACCTATCGCTGTATTGCATTCACAGGTCACTGAAAAAAACCGCGCTAGTGCATGGCTCCATGCTCAACAAGGGCACGCACTGATAGTATTGGGGACTCGCTTAGCCGCATTCACGCCACTTAAAAACCCTGGCTTATTTATTATCGATGAAGAACACGATCTAGCATTTAAACAGCAAGATCATTTTAGATATTCGGCACGCGATCTTTTATTAAAACGTGCTCAGCTTGAACAATGCCCGATATTATTAGGCACTGCAACACCATCTTTAGAAACCTGGCATAATGTCATAACAAAGAAATTTCACTATCTAGAGTTACCAGTACGTGCCGGATCAGCACAAAAACCAGTTGTAGAAATCATAGATATTAGACACAAAAAATTAGACGAAGGGCTATCTAATGAACTCTTAGCGCAGATTAAACAACAATTAGAAAATAAACAACAAATATTATTATTTTTAAATAGACGCGGCTATGCCCCAGTATTAATGTGCTGCAAATGTGGTTGGCATCACACCTGCAAGCGTTGCGATAGCAATATGATCTTGCATCACGATACACAGATATTACGCTGTCATCATTGTGAGGCCCAAAATGTAATACCCCAATCCTGTGCACAGTGTAATGATGCCAATATCACTGCTATTGGCCTTGGCACACAACGCTTAGAATTATGTCTTGCTAGATATTTTCCAACAGCAAATATAGTCAGGGTAGATAAAGATTCTGTACATAACAAGAAACAGCTAAAAAATGTGTTAGATTCTGTGCATGATGGCAGTACCAATATACTAATCGGCACCCAAATGCTCTCTAAAGGCCATCACTTTCCCAATTTGGGATTAGTAGCAATAGTTGATATTGATGCGGCTTTATTCAGTGCCGACTTTCGCGCCACAGAGCGTATCGGCCAGTTAATCACACAGGTAGCAGGCAGAACGGGACGCGGCACCAAAATCGGCAAAGTGGTGTTACAAACAACACATCCTGACAATAAGATGCTACAGACCCTAGTTTATGAAGGTTACCATGAATTTTTAGAGTTATTAATTCAAGAACGCAGGCTAACCGGTCTCCCACCATATAGCTATCAAGTACTTTTCAGAGCCGAAACCAAAGTCCCGGCTATAGCAGGTACTTTCCTACAATCGATCAAAAAATTAATAACAGCTAGCACCACAACAGTTTCATGTTTGGGGCCAATTCCAGCCCCAATGGAAAAGCGCCAGGGATTTTACCGTGCGCAGCTACTATTACAAGCCGACAGCCGCCAAGCCCTACAATCGCAGCTACAAAGCGTCATCCCACATATAGAAGCAAACAAACTCGGCCGTAATGTTAGGTGGTCAATAGATGTGGATCCCTTAGAGATGTTCTGATGGTTATGTTAAACTAATGAATCTATAGGCAAATTTGATAACCACGGACACTCCAGATGAGAAAGAATACTAACATTAGCGCGGTGCTGTTTGGAATTTTGATTGGCATTTTCTTTACTAGCTTAGCAGTATTTATGTTTTCAACATCCGAGATTAAACTTAAGATCCCAGGTACAAAGACCAAGTTAGCCGCCACAATCTCTACGCCAACGGAGCCAGTAGTCTTACAAGAACCGCGTTTTGATTTTTACACCGAGCTAACCAAGAACAGCACTGAAGCAATCCCCAACATTAACATCCCAGCGCAAAACGAAACCGACTTGAAAACGCCAACAAAGGCCATAAATAGTTATTTGTTACAGATTGGATCGTTTAAAAAGAATATTGCGGCCGACGGACTGAAGGCAAAACTAACATTAAACGGTTTTGATGCCAAGATAGAACGACTCAAATTATTAGATGGCGAAATACGCTATAGACTTATGCTAGGGCCATACAAGACGGAAAAACAAGCCAAGGTATTACAGCAGCAATTAAAAGTCTTAGATGTCGAGAGTCTTCTAGTCCCAAAATACGAAGCATAAAGCACGAGGATATAGAAATTGGAACAATATAGAGGCACAACAATTGTTTGTGTTAGGCGTGGTAAGAAAGTTGTGATTGGTGGTGATGGCCAGGTATCTCAGGGCAATACGATTTTAAAATCTAATGCCCGAAAGGTTCGACGTTTATATAACGATAAGGTTATCGCAGGATTTGCAGGCGGCACCGCAGATGCGTTCACATTGTTCGAGCGTTTCGAGGCAAAATTAGAAACCTACCAAGGAAACCTAACCAGAGCTGCGGTAGAGCTAGCCAAAGATTGGCGCTCCGACAAAATGCTACGCCGTTTAGAAGCCATCTTATGCGTCGCAGATAAAAGAGATTCACTCTTAATCACCGGTAACGGCGATGTTATAGAACCTGAAGAAGGGTTAATTGCAATAGGCTCAGGTGGCCCGTTTGCTCAGGCAGCAGCAAAAGCATTGCTACACAACACTGAATTGGATGCTGAGGCAATAGTCGAGAAATCCTTGCAAATTGCTGCAGAAATCTGTGTGTTTACTAATACAAAACGCACCATCGAAATTTTGGAAAGTTCCATATGAATACCAACAAATCGGTAGATTTACTACCACAAGAAATTGTAAAAGAATTAGATAAACACATCATCGGACAACAAGACGCAAAACGCGCAGTAGCTATTGCTTTACGCAATCGCTATAGGAGAATGCACGTAGATCCAGCACTCCAAAATGAAATTACCCCAAAAAATATTCTTATGATCGGACCGACAGGGGTAGGCAAGACGGAAATAGCACGACGCTTAGCCAAACTTGCTAATGCACCATTTATAAAAATCGAAGCCACTAAGTTTACTGAGGTTGGATATGTAGGTCGCGATGTCGATTCAATTATTCGTGATCTGGTAGACATTTCTATGAAACTAACACGTGAAGAAGCAGTTGCAAAGGTAGAAATTCGTGCTGATGAAATCGCGGAAGAACGCATTCTAGACGCACTACTTCCAAGTGCTAAGCACGTAGATGAGACTAACAGTGAAGATGCCAATGCAACCCGTGAATTATTCAGGAAGAAATTACACAACGGCGAGCTAGATGACAAAGAGATCGAAATAGAGGTATCGCAAAATGCTATAGGTATTGAAATCATGGCTCCCCCAGGGATGGAAGAGATGTCGAGCCAGCTGCAAAGTATTTTCCAAAATATTTCGAATGATCGGACTAAATTACGCAAGGTTCTTGTTAAAGACGCAAAAAAAATATTACGTGAGGAAGAAGGTGGTAAATTAGTAAACATGGACGACCTAAAATCACTTGCAGTTGAACGCGTAGAACAATCCGGAATAGTATTTTTAGATGAGATAGACAAAATTACGCAGCGATCTGAGCGAGGCGGAGCTGACGTTTCTCGCGAAGGGGTGCAGCGTGATCTATTACCATTAATTGAAGGGTGTACAGTAACAACTAAATATGGCATGGTCAAAACTGATCACATCTTATTTATTGCTTCTGGTTCATTCCATTTGTCAAAACCATCAGATTTAATCCCAGAATTGCAAGGTCGATTGCCGATTAGAGTTGAGCTCAAAGCACTGCTACCTGAAGATTTTATACGTATTCTAACCGAACCAGATGCTAGTTTAACCAACCAGTATGCGGCATTACTAGCCACAGAAGGAGTTAAATTAAACTTTGCCCATGACGGAATTGAGACGATGGCTAATCTAGCCTGGCAAATTAATGAAAGCACTGAAAATATCGGCGCGCGTAGATTGCATACAGTGATCGAGAAGTTATTAGAAGATATTTCTTTCCGGGCTAGCGAACTTAAAGATAGCACTATGCACATTGATGCAGCTTATGTAGACAAACAGATTGGGGCGTTATGTAAAGATCAAGACTTAAGTAGATTTATACTATAGGAAGAATAAATGGACAGCTCTACAACAGACTTTGGTTACAAACAAGTGCCTTTGCAGGAAAAAGCAAAATTAGTCGATCGGGTGTTTAGCTCAGTTGCAGGAAAATATGACTTAATGAACGACCTTATGTCATTAGGGATTCATCGCTTATGGAAAAAAATTGCTGTTCAACACTGCGCCATTAAACCAGGCCAAGTTGTTTTAGATCTTGCAGGAGGCACAGGCGATCTAACAGCCGCTTTTGCTAAACAACTCGACGGAAATGGATCTGTAATTTTAGCCGATATAAACGCAGGGATGCTACAGGCAGGTAAATCTAAGCTTATCGATCAGGGACAAATTGCAAATATTGAATTCATGCAAGTCAATGCAGAGTGCTTACCTTTCGCAGATCATAGCTTTGATTGTGTTGCAATTGGCTTTGGTTTACGCAATGTCACTGAAAAAGATGTAGCGTTGCGTGAGATGTTTAGAGTTTTAAAGCCCGGCGGCAGGCTGGTAATTCTAGAGTTTTCAAAACCTATAAATAATCAACTTCAGACTATATATGATTTGTATTCATTTAAAATGCTACCATTTCTTGGCAAGTTAGTGGCCAATGATGCAGACAGTTATAGATATTTAGCTGAGTCGATCCGCATGCATCCCAATCAAGAACTACTTAAGACAATGTTACAAACTGCTGGTTTTGAACATTGTGAATATCAAAATTTAACTGGCGGTATTTGTGCTATCCACAAGGGATTTAAATTTTGATTTTACAATTAATTATAAATAAATACCTAGCTTTGGATCCAGATCTAAGCTATCGTTTGGAATCATTGGCAGATAAGGTTCTTGCGATAAATTGTACGGATTATCCAAACTGGCATAAATATTGCACGTTTACAACACAAAATCTACTGTTCACATCTAGTCAACCTGAGCATATAGATGTCAGAATATATAGCACCTTTTCTGGATTTATTAAATTTGCCATATCCCGCGATAAGACAGAAATAATGCTCGATGGCAATGTGCATGTTGCTGAATCGGCTCTAAAATTCTTCAGTGAACTTAATATTGATTGGGAAGAGGAATTATCTAAATATTCTGGTGATATAGCCGCACATCAAGCCGGTGTTTTAATCGCACGATTAAAGCATTATAAACAGCACAGTGGCAGTAGTCTAGAAGAAATGATTACTGAATACTTGCAAGAAGAATCAGGGTTACTACCAACCGTTTTTGAAGTGAATGAATTTATTGATGCAGTCTACCAATTGCGGTTAGATGCAGATCGCTTAGATGCTAAGGTTACCTTATATGAAAATAATTAGACATCTAAACCGGCTAGTTTATATCAATTACATATTAATAAAGCACGTAATAAACACCAAACAACCACGCGGTCTTCGTATGCGTCTAGCTTGCGAAGAACTCGGTCCAATTTTTATTAAATTTGGACAATTGCTTTCGACACGCATCGATATGTTACCAGATGAAATTGCAACTGAATTAGTAAAACTGCAAGATCAGGTCCCACCATTTTGCGGCACGCTGGCACAAGCAAATGTAGAAAAATCTTTAGGCAAACCTATTAGTGAATTATTTACGCATTTTGAAACGACACCTCTAGCATCAGCTTCGATTGCCCAAGTACATGCAGCCACTATGAAGGATGGAACCGACGTAGTCGTAAAAATCCTTCGACCTAATATTAAAAAACACGTTACACGCGATTTAGATATACTATTGATTATCGCGCGTCTTATATCTATTTTTATACCAGAAATGCGCCGCTTCAAACCATACGAAGTGGTATTAGAAATTAAAAAAAGTATTTTTGACGAACTAGACTTAATGCGCGAGGCAGCCAATGCTTCGCAACTACGCCGTAATTTCACCGACTCTTATTTGCTTTATGTTCCAGAAATTCATTGGTCGCATACCAGAACCGATGTTCTTACAATGGAACGAATCTATGGCACCCCGGTTTCAAATCGAGCTACCCTTGTTGCGAATAATACTGATTTACAATGCTTGGCTGAACGCGGGGTGCAAATATTTTTCACACAAGTTTTTAGAGACTGTTTTTTTCATGCCGATATGCACCCAGGCAACGTCTGGGTTTCACTAGAAAATCCCAATAATCCGCAATACCTAGCGTTAGACTTTGGAATTATGGGAACGCTAGGTCCAGAAGATCAACATTATTTGGCGGAAAATTTTTTAGCATTCTTTAAAAGAGATTATCGTCGTGTCGCTGAATTACACGTAGAATCTGGCTGGGTTCCAAAGCACACGCGCATCGATGAGTTTGAATCGGCAATTCGCTGTGTGTGCGAACCTATCTTTGAGCGACCATTAAAAGAAATCTCGTTCGGAAAAACGTTGCTACGCTTATTCCAGACCGCGCGAAGATTTGACATGCAAATCCAACCGCAGTTGATTTTGCTGCAAAAAACATTAATAAGCGTTGAAGGATTAGGGCGACAATTATATCCAGACTTAGATCTATGGAGCACAGCAAAACCATTTTTGGAAGAATGGATGCGTAAAAGGGTTGGTAAAAAATTCTTAATGCGTAAAATCAAGTCATTAGGTCCATATTGGTTAGAAAAAATGCCAGACTTACCAGGACTAATTTATAAAACGCTACTGGGGGCACCACAAGTTACACATAGTACTGTAGCGATAAAACCTTCAGTTTGGTATTATTTTGTTTTAGGAGCGGTATCAGCGTCTTTAGTAACTTTAATAATGATGAGGATTTTAAATGTCTGATTGTATATTTTGTAAGATAGTAGCCGGCGAAATGGATACAAAGTTTATTTATGAAGATGAACTAGTAGTTGTATTCCCAGACATACGCCCCAAAGCCACAACCCACATATTAATTACCGCTAAAAAACATATACCCAGTCTATATTCATTAGACGAGCATGACACCAGGCTTATGGGGCACATGGTACAATTACTACCTGTGATTGCCAAACAACTTGGTCTTCATAGCTTTAGGACTATAATTAACACTGGCAGAGACAGCGGCCAAGAAGTAGATCATTTGCACTTTCATTTATTAGCAGGAAATTTACCTAAGTTTGGTTAGCAACGGAGAAGATGATGTTAAATAGCTTTAGCCCAGGTTCACTATTATTGACTTTTCTAATAGTGTTAGTGCTGTTTGGAACCAAGAAATTACGCACCATAGGTGAGGATTTAGGGCAAGCGGTACGTAGTTTTAGAAAAGGCTTAAATGGCGAAGAAAGCGATACTAAAGAATAACTGTGAAGCAGCATTTTGACGAGCTTTTATATCGGTTAAAACGCAGCTTATTTGTGTTAGGTGCTGTGTTTACCGTGTGTTTCTACTACTCAAATACGTTATACACTTTAGTTTCAAAACCTATACTAACTTACCTACCAGCTGGCACGCAGATAATTACTACCCAAGTCACCGCACCATTTATGGTACCGCTACAGTTAAGCTTTATCTGCGCCTTACTATTATGTGCGCCGTATTTGCTGTACCAAACCTGGATGTTTGTGAAGCCTGGTTTATATAAACAAGAGCGCGATAATATTATTCCAGTTATCCTTTTAAGCTGCATATTGTTTTATCTGGGTATATTGTTTGGAACTTTAATCATAAGCCCTATCGCACTTAATTTTTTCACCAATAGTGCTCCAAATGGCGTAACTGTTATGCTAGACATTGCTAGTTATTTAGATTTTATAGTTACCATTGCATTTGCCTCTGGCATAGCGTTTCAAATCCCTGTTATTACCAGCTTATTGATTCGTTTGGGAATCTTTTCAAAACGTCAGCTATCATCTAAAAGAAAACATATTATCGTATTAGCTTTCGTACTAGGCATGCTATTGGCACCGCCAGATGTGATCTCACAAATTCTGTTGGCGCTCCCAATGTGGGGGTTATTTGAATTCGGTCTGTTGCTAGCACCATCTAGGTTAGATAAAATAGTAAATTCTTAGATTTAAGGGAGAGGATTACAATGCCACAATTTGATTTTCAATATGATGATGCTACCCAGTCACAGATAACCACTATTAAAAAGCCTAAGAGTCTTGACAAGACTTTATTGTTTTTTTCATTAATGTTATATGCTTCAAAAACACACCATAAGGGAATTACACCAAGAATAACAAGTAACCACGCCATAATGTTAAAATATGCGTTTTTTTTATTCTTAAAACGTAAACTTTATAATATGGAGCCTCAAACATCTTTAACTTTAGATTCTGCACTTAAAGCTAATAACACACCTAATCTAACACTGCATTATCGTAACAAACGTGAGAATAAATTAAAAAACGACAGTTAACTACTAGCTATTGACATTACAGTCCTTCACAGCTACTATGCCAATCTTTAAACACCAGGGGTGTTACTGCTAAAACTAGCAGTGACTGAGACATACCCTAATAACCTGATCTGGATCATACCAGCGGAGGGAGCGTGAATATGCCCGTATTTTACTCTAAAATTGATGTCAGTTCCTATCTGACTAGCCTCGATTGGCTGATCTTTGGCGGCGCATGTTGCCTGTGTCTATTGTTAATCTTATATGGACACCGCACTAAAAAATTTCTGCCCACCATTATTAACAAACAAACGTCTCTTTTAGAATATCTGCTGATGGGCCGACAATTAACTTTACCTTTGTTTGTATCTACGCTTGTTGCTACATGGTATGGAAACATTTTTGGGGTAACCCAAATAGCCTTTGAGCAAGGGATCTACAATCTAGTAACACAGGGCGTATTCTGGTACGTAGCCTACATCATTTTTGCATTATACTTAGTGAAAAAAATTCGATCTTATAATGCAACATCATTACCGGAGCTCGTAAAAAATATCTACGGTAACAAATCTGGCAAGTTAACAGCAATTTTAGTGTTTTTTAAAACTCTGCCAATCACCTACGCGATGAGCATCGGATTATTGCTACAATGCTTTTTACCACTTACCTTATTTCAGGCTACTACTGTGGGTGTGTCTTTCATTGTGCTCTATGCTGTCTCAGGGGGATTGCGCACAATTGTATATTCAGACGTAGCTTTGTTTATAATAATGTGCTTTGGTGTATGTCTGGTTTTATTATTCTCTATACATACGTTTGGCGGCTTAGGATTCTTACAAGAAAATTTGCCTAGTAGTTATTTTAAACCCTGTGGTACTAAGACTCTACCAACTACTATGGTGTGGTTTTTAATAGCCTGTACCACAACTTTTATTAGTCCATCATTCTATCAACGCTGTATGGCTGCAGTTAGTAATCGTGTTGCAACCCAAGGGATTTTAATTTCTACCCTGATCTGGTTTGTATTCGACATCTGCACAACCTTTGGAGCTATGTACGCTAAAGCCGTAATTCCAGAAGCTGAATCTTTATATGCATATCTTACTTATGGCATACAACTATTGCCAGTAGGATTTAGAGGTCTATTACTAGCAAGTATTGCCGCCGCTATTATCGCGGCCTTAGATTCTTTCCTGTTTATAGCCAGCAATATATTAATGTATGATTTTCCTATTATAAATTTTAAAAATATTAAGCTACAGCACACGGTGTCGATATTAATTACTGCTTTAATCACAATTTTAATTTCTATGTTCTTTGAAGGTAGAATAGAAACAGCATGGTTGATCTGCAAAAGCTATTTTTCTGCATGTTTGTTATTACCAATTTTGTTTGGCTATTTTGCGCCAATATTTGCAAATGATAAATTATTTGTTAGCAACTGCATCATATCATGCCTAAGCATCACGATTTGGCGCGTATATGTAATGCAATATCATCCTAGCATCGATGGATTTTATATTGGCTGCTTCACAACTTGCATTGTTTTCACCTGCTATTACCTAGCTAATTCGTTGGTAGCCAAAATAAGGACGTCTGTAATGCCTGGTTCTAAAGCAGCATGACCTGCATGGCGAATTATTTCTAAGCGTGATTCCGGCCAGGCTTTATGCAACTCATACGAATTATCGAGCGGGCAGACCATATCGTAACGACCATGCACTATAATTCCAGGTATGTGAGCTATTTTAGGCATATTATTTATGATCTGATTTTCTTCAATAAACATTTTATTTACAAAATAATGGGTTTCGATCTCAGCAACACTAAGAGCAAGATGTGGGTTAGTGAATTTTTTTTCATTATCAGGGTTCACTTCAAGTGTTGTACACTCTGCTTCCCACAAGCCCCAGGATTTAGCAAGAGTCATATGCATGATCTCGTTATCGCCGCGTAATAAATCATAATACGCTTTGACGGTATCGTCACGCCGTTCTACTGGTACATGCGATATAAATGTATCCCAATGATCAGGGAAAAATTTCGATACTCCGCCTTCTTTAAATAACCAATTTAGATCTTGTTGCCGCCCCAAGAAAACTCCTCTTAGAACCATGCTGGTAACATTCTGTGGGTACTGTTGTGAATATAACAATGCTAAAGTGGCACCCCAAGAACCACCAAATAACATCCACTTTTTAACGTTTAGATATTCTCTAATTTTTTCAATATCACCAATTAAATCTTGTGTCGTATTATTCGTAATACAAAGATAAGGTGTAGATTTGCCGCAGCCGCGTTGATCAAATAGTACTATCCTATAACGTTTTGGATCAAAAAAGCGCCGATGATCTGGATTGCAGCCTATGCCCGGTCCACCATGTAAGAATAATACCGGGATCCCTGTGGGCTCTCCGCTCTCTTCAACATACAAAGTATGCAGATCATCAACCTGCAGATTATGTTCGGCGTAAGGTTTAATCGACGGGTATAGTGTCAGCATGCTAAAATCCTTTTGCGTTAGACAGTTATTACCATATCAGCATAACATGAGCTATTTAAGTAGTACATGTGAATAGCAGATTTCCTACAACCTGTGTGAGATATTGCCTACATCAATACTACAGCGAAACATGGCATTATCAGTAGAGTCAATCTCCAACCGACTAAATTCGGTGTTAGCCTAGGGCCGAAGCCCTAGGCATTTTTTTTAGCTCTTAGAACGTTCATCCCTTTTACGGTCTGTTTCTTTCAGGTACTTTTTACGTAAGCGAATCGATTTTGGTGTTATTTCCACTAGCTCATCATCATTGATAAATTCTAATGCATACTCCAACGTCAATGGGATTGGTGGTGTTAGAATGATGTTTTCATCCGTACCAGCCGCACGTATATTTGTTAATTGCTTTTCTTTAGTAACATTAACTACTAGATCGTTATCGCGCGTATGAATCCCCACAATCATACCTTCATAAACTTCAGTCTGCGGGCTAATAAATAATTTACCGCGTGGTTGTAAATTCCATAGTGAGTAACCAGAAGCTTTACCACCACAATTTGAAATCAACACACCACTTGCTCTACCTATTTCCACGCCGCTAACTATAGGGCCATAATGATCAAACACATGAGTCAGTATGCCTGTACCAGAAGTGGTAGTCATAAAATCACCGTGAAAACCAATCAAACCACGTGCTGGGATCATATACTGTAAGCGCACGCGTCCCTTACCGTCAGACAACATATCCTGGATTTGACCACGGCGTTCACCAAGTCGCTGCATGATAGCGCCTTGATGCGCATCTTCTACATCAACGACTAGATTTTCGTACGGCTCTTGTAACTCGCCATCGACTTCCCTAATAATAACTTGCGGTTGTGACACAGCTAATTCGAAACCTTCACGTCTAATGGTTTCAATAAAGATACTTAATTGTAATTCACCACGACCAGATACTTTAAATTTATCTGGATCATCAGTAGGCTCTATGCGCAATGCAATATTGTAAGACGCTTCTTTAAGTAAACGTTCACGCAGCTGTCTGCTAGTTACAAATTTGCCTTCTCTACCAACAAATGGTGATGTATTAGTTTGAAATACCATGTTAATTGTTGGTTCATCAACAACCAATGGCTCCATCATCTCCGGGGTATCTTTAGCACAAACTGTATCAGAAATTGTTAAATCTTCTATACCGGTAATCGCAACAATATCGCCAGTTTCGGCTTCAGTAATTGGCACTCGCTCTAGCCCAACATGACCAAATAGCTGAGCGATTTTTCCATATCTAACGTTACCATAACGGTCAACAACTGAAACCTGATCGTTAACTTTTACTTTGCCGCGAGACACACGCCCAACCCCAATCACCCCCACATAACTTGAATAATCTAAGAAAGTTATTTGCATTTGCAGTGGGCCATCAATAATTACTGCAGGTGGAGCAACTTTTTCTACGATTAAGTCAAACAATGGATTCATATTATCAGAAGTTTGATCTAGTTCTGAAATTGCATAGCCTTGTAAAGCTGAGGTATAAATAATCGGAAAATCTAACTGCGCATCTGTAGCGCCCAAATTATCAAACAGATCAAATACTTGATCAACAACCCAATCTGGTCTGGCGCCTGGACGATCAATTTTGTTAACCACTAGAATTGGATGCAACCCTTGCTTAAATGCCTTTTCAGTAACAAAGCGAGTTTGCGGCATTGGGCCATCTACTGCGTCTACTAAAAGCAGTACAGAATCTACCATCGAGAGGATACGCTCCACTTCACCCCCGAAGTCAGCATGTCCCGGTGTGTCGACGATATTAATCTTGTAACCATTCCATTGAATGGAAGTGTTCTTTGCTAATATAGTTATACCGCGCTCACGTTCTAAATCATTTGAGTCCATAACTCTTTCGACGATTTCTGCTCGCGCGTCAAAGGTACCTGATTGTTGTAGCAACTTATCTACCAAGGTAGTTTTGCCATGGTCCACATGCGCGATAATCGCTATGTTTCTTAATTTTTCTAACATTATTTAAACCCCGAAAGAGTGTATTTACTCATATTTTTCCAATTCCTCCACCTAACTACTATAATGAAGAGGTAAGGCATTATAGCCGTTAAGCGCTCTGGAGGAAAGATGGACAAGATAGTCGCCGCTTCCACCTCGACAAATCAGTGGCAAAACCTGGTTGCAGAAGCAGGTCAGTCATGCAACATAGTCTTAAGCGAAGAGCTAGAAAGCTATTTGGTATTCCTTTTAATGCGTTTCATCGACTCACCACAAATGGCTCATAAAGCTATGGGGACAGAGTTTCTCACCAGTATCAATCGTTCAGGCGCATTACGACCATTAGCTCTGCGTGATGTAGGGGATCAATGCTTGCTTTATTCCGGTTTGTTCCCCGGGCGCGCTGTACGTAGACGCGTCAGGGTTAGTTACTATGTCAATATTGGCAAATCAGCCTATTCCTCATTAGCAACATCAGGAAAATTCTCCGATAGCGGTCTATTTGCCACCTTGGCCGACAAATTTGTAATCTTAATGGATATTTTGCAATCGATGCGTGAAATCAATAACTCACTACCTGCATTAGATCCAATCACTGCTGAAGAGATTTGGCACGATACGGGGAGTGATCATGCATTACAAACTCTACAGAGGTTCACTACCAAGATTGGATCACCAATCTGTAGTTTAGAATTATCTACTTTGAAACATTAGTACTATTGTTTATCGCCAGAGCTACCCACAAAAGCACCCGTAACTGCACCTACGCCAGCACCAATGGCCGCTCCAGTACCAGCATGACCTGACGCACCACCTATCAATGCACCTGCTCCAGCACCGAGACCGGTTCCTATCAGTGTATCCTGCTGCGTCTCGTTTAATTGCTGGCAACCGGTAAGCACCAAAGCTGCTGTTAATGAAAAGACCAAGGTAATCCTATGATTCATATTAGTTCTCCAACTGTCAAAAAATTGATTGATCTACTAATGTTTCTCTGCACAGGGCCGAAAAACTTTATAGTAAATAGTAAAACGATTACGACATATGATTAATATAAATACAGCAGGTCAAGTTTTGGCGAGAGTGGGTATAACATGGTGCCTTACGGCAATGCCAGCTTATGCTCTAACTTTTGTAATCCAACCGGGTTCTGATATTGTTGGGGCAGTACAAACTGCGACCGTACAGCCAGGCGAAAATTTCAGCGGGATCGGACAAAAGTTCGACGTAGGCTATCATGAGCTTTGCGAGGCTAACCCAGACATACACCCAGAACATCCTGAGGCCGGCACTGCTATTATTATCCCAACTCAATATATTCTACCGAGCGGTGCACGTCGAGGGATTGTTATTAATCTCGCCGAACTCAGGTTATATTATTTTCACAAGGATCAACCGCTAGTGACTACGCATCCCATCAGCATAGGACGTAGGGAATGGGAGACTCCATTAGGCAGCGGTAAAATTATTGATAAAGTTAAAAATCCTACTTGGCATCCCCCCGAATCGATTCGGGCTTGGTATGAAGCACACGACAAAGACCTTCCTGCATACATACCACCTGGGCCCGATAACCCCTTAGGCAAATATGCATTAAAACTGTCTATACCAGGATATCTAATCCATGGCACTAATAATGTTGCCGTGGGAATTGGGGTAAGAAGTAGTAGTGGCTGCATTCGCATGCTACCTGTCGATATAGAATCGTTGTTTTATAAAGTATCTGTAGGAGATCCAGTACGTATTGTGCATAAACCATACAAGATAGGTCGTTATAAAAATCAAGTATATGCTGAAACACACGAGCCGTTAACTGGTCAATACTATGAACAGCAAGATCACCAAGAAATTTTAGAGCAGGCTATTGAAGAAGCGCATTTAGCTGGGGCACGTTTCGATAGTGAGTTGGCCATGGAAGCTCTCGAAAGATCCCATGGCTACCCAACATTGATCGAATAGGACTATTTCTTGCTATCGCAAGGCATGCCACATTTGTCAACTTCACATTTCTCTGGACAACATTTTTCTGGACATGATGTGCCACAGCATGCTGTTAACATAAATAATGGGGCAATTAGAGCTGTAACTAAAAGTACGCGTAATGCTTGTTTCATGAAGGTCTCCCTGATTAAATTACAAAGTTGTCTCTTTACACATAATAGTAGAAATTTTGTATGTTTCATATTTTTTTGTATTTATTTTATGTAATCACAAAACAGGAGGTATGATTGGTCATAACTTTGTTGTAGATTTTTTATCAACTCGAGTATTTTCTTAGGATCGTTCAGCCCATCTTTAATAGCACTTTCAAGTTCAGCCGCTAAACTGGAGGTCTGCATAGCTCCAAGATTAGCACTGCTTGATTTTAGTGAATGCGCCAATCTTCCGACAGTTACAAAATCAGATTGTTCTAATGCCACCAACATTTGTTGCATGTTCTTCGGGACATCGTCAATATAAAGTCTGATTATATCATTTGTAGTGTCTCCGATGGCTTCGCGTAATACTGCTAAAATTTCTAGATCTAATATTGGCCGTGACTCACCATTCATAGGATGGTTTCCGGGAAATTAAATTTTGCACGGCCTGTTGCGGTGTGACTTCATTGGTAAAAATCTTATTTATCAGCTCGGCGATAGGCATTTCTACGCCCCGCTCCGCCGCAATACGACTAATTTCGGCTGCATTATGCACCGCTTCAACAGTTTGTCCGATCTCTGCTTGCGCATCCGTTATGCTCTTACCTTTAGCGATAGCCAAGCCAAAGCGCCGATTACGAGACTGACTGTCGGTACAAGAAAGTATCACATCGCCCACACCAGCTAGACCATGCAATGTCTCTGGCATAGCTCCAAGTGAGGTCCCAAACCGCATCATTTCTGCAAGTCCGCGTGTTATTAAAGCCGCGCGCGCATTAGCACCATAACCTAAGCCATCAGATAATCCGGCTGCAACAGCAAGAATGTTTTTGATCACCCCACCAACTTGCACGCCAACTACATCTTTACTAAGGTAAACCCTGAACGTTTCACTATGAAAATATGCCAAGAGATCCTGTCCAAATTTTTCGTCTTTGGTTGCTATAGTAACCGCTGTTGGCAATTGCTTTGCAACTTCAGCAGCAAAGCTAGGGCCAGCCAAAATTGCATATATTTGTTGTGAGCCTAGCTCCTCTTCGACCACTTCATGCAAAAATCTACCGCGGTGCGGTTCTAGCCCTTTTGTGGCCCAAATTATGCGATGATGCGTTTGCAGATGCGGTTTCAGTACATGTAGTACATCCACAAAGGCTTTACTAGGAACAACTATCAGAATATCTTTTACACACTCTAATAGCGTTTTTACATCTTTACATGAGCCGATATTCTGAGGCAGTACTATTCCTGGCAAATATTTATTATTGGTATGCTTAGCAGATATTTCTTGCAAAATATCTGCTTCTCTGCCCCACAATAAAACTTTGTCGGTAGTATTTCGAGCTAAAGCTGCAGCTAATGCAGTTCCCCAGGAACCAGATCCACAAACTCCGATCATGCAGTTGCTGCCACTTCGCCGACCGAAGCTTTTTCTGCTAAGTGTTGTTGATACATAGCATCAAAGTTCATAGGTGGTACCACTAGTTGTGGGAAACCGCCTTGGGTGACCAAATTAGAAATAACTTGGCGTGCATATGGAAACAGAATTGTAGGTGCAGCTGTAGAAAGTATGTAATCGATTTGCTGTGGATCCGATACCCCTTCCAACATAAAGATACCTGCCTGTTTAACTTCTACTAAAAACGCCGTCATTTTATCGGCATCTGTACCTTCAGTTTTTTCTACCGCGACTGTAACAGTTATGCTCATGGCTACTTCGTAAAGAGTTTCTTCTAACGAAGTACGACCCATTTGTATTTCAAACTCTAATTTCGGTTTCCAATCTAAAGTAAATACTTTAGGGGAATTTGGCGCTTCAAAAGAAATATCTTTTACGTAAATATTATGAACCGTAAAGTTCACCTTAGTTTCTTGAGTCAAGACCGATCCCCTTTTAACAATATATCCAATTTACCAGTTTCATTTAAGCTTTTAAGATCCGAAAATCCGCCAATATGTTTACCATCAATAAAAATTTGTGGCACAGTTCTGCTGCCATTGCTCTTAGATAACATTTCCGCTAGTTGCGTTGGATCTTTATCGACATAAATGACTTTAGCTTCTACGCCTTTAGCATCTAATAACTCTTTGGCACTCACGCAGTATGGGCATGTTAAAGTACTATAAATAATTATACTAGCCATAATCATGTTTTTATCCTATGTTTGGTAGCTCCAGCAGTGGTTATAGGTAACCCAGCGTTTTGCCAAGCATGTAAACCACCAGTTAAATTTACCGCTTCGGCGAAACCTAGCGATTTCAGGCGTTTTAAAAATAACGCCGATCTCTTACCGTGTGCACACACCACAATGATAGGTTTTTGAGAATATTTATTTAAATATTTTAACTTCGCATCAGAATCAGCGGTGTCAACATGAATCGCGTCTAAAATATGCCCAGTTGCATACTCTTGTGGTGTACGTACATCTAATACCACGGCGTTTTGGTGATTAATCATAACTACGGCTTCATCAGGAGATACGCCATTGCCTGGCATTATCTGTTGCATAAATTCAAACATCAGGTAAGCCCCTATAACAAGAACCATAAGCCCGCTAAGCTGCCAGTTTGCCATCAAAAAATCTAAAATTTCATTCATATGTGTAATATTTAATGTATGTAAGAGTTGGTCATTATACACTGGATCCAGGGCTGATTACACCCCCTGGGGGATATAATTATGGGCCTATACACCCCTGCAAGATGTTGAACTAACTAAATAAGTGAGCTAGCAGTCAACACGAGAGTTTCATATCATTAAACGGCGTGATAGAATCGCCGCTTGTGTGAATAATAAAGAAAAACTTGGAACAGCCATGCCTATTAAAACCTTAGATCAAGCAGCGCTAAATAAAAAACTTTGGGAAGCATTACAACATCCTAACCCAACCGAAGCAATCGCCAATCAATATATTGACATGGGCGCCACCGATTATAACGGATATGACATTAATAAAGGTCGTACCTCCTTATGGTATGCCTTACATCTAAGATATTTTCGAGTTGTAAAAAGCTTAGTAAATCATGGCGCCACAGATAGAGCTCCTAGAAGAGGCCTGTACGAAGGATTTTCGGTATTGATGAAGGCATTACAAGTCGAGGATTTAGATACTGCTAAGATCCTAATAGACCGCGGCGCTAAAGATAGCGTCTCCGTATCAGGCGATAACCATGTTGATCGTGGTGTTTCAGCATTATGGTTGGCATTAGCATTATTAACAGACTGCATGAATACTACGCCGCCTGATATTGCAAGATCACAAATACTAACTGAAATTATCCTTAAATTAATTGAGCGTACATTAATTAAAACTACATTTTTTGAAAGAACAACAAGCCTTAATACATTTCCATCTTATGGGAAATATCAGAATTGGTCACTGTTATATTTGGCTGCGGTGAGATTAAAAGATTATAATATTGTAGCGCACCTAATTAAAGCTGGTGCTATTGACTGTATTTTACCAAGGGACGATTATTCTAGCGTCTTAGAATTCTTTTTATCTGAAGATCGTTTTGATCTTGCATGCCAATTAGCTAAAAATACACCGTCTTTTGTTTATAACAACACTCCAGTTTTATTAAAAGCGTTAGAAAAAGGAGATTTGCATACTGCTCTAGTGTTAGCCAGGGCTGGCATGGAAAATTCATCTTGTAACTATGCAACATCACTTTGGGTGACATTATACCGTTTAAATTTGGAACAGCAAACTGAATCACCAGATGCTAATCAAATACAGATTCTACGCAAAATATTAGACGTTTTGATCACCTGCAGTCCTAATGCTATCAGTGCACAAGGCGATGATCAAGGTTTATCGGCACTCTTTTTGCTTTTGAAATTGAAACTGTTTGCGCACGCAAAAATACTGAGTGATAGAGATGCGAGCAATAGTGCAATTGTTCGTGGACAATTTCTTGTAGGCGATTCTACTTTGCGTTTGGCCTTAGAGCTTGATCAGGACTATATCATAGATAAATTACTTGAACGCGGAGCAACTGATACACGAGTTATGCAAACCGGCGATTCTGCGTTGATGTGTGCATTATTAAAAAATAATTTTCCTGTCGCTGCGGAGCTTATTAAACGCGGGGCACAAGATACTATTCTATTGTCTGGACCAAACAAAGGTATATCTTGCATTGGGTTGTGTATTAGGGATGGTTATTTTGCAGAGCTCAAGCAATTGTTAGATAATAACCATGAAAATAATTCTATCCTAACGACATTAAACAAATTTCGGACGGAAGTAATTAAATGTTTAATAACTTTACAAATTAATGGCGTTGACGCTCCAGTTTTTTCTGAACTAAAAAAATATAAATGCCCTATTTCTGGTAGACTAATTTTGGAGCCTATACAGGTAGATGATTACATCTATGATCGTGAAAGTTGGCAGCTAGCAAACAATAGTAAAGAATTGCCAAGTATGGATATAGTAGTTGCAAACGATATTACAAAATTAATTACAAAAGCTGGTAATGCATTAAACTCATTGATTACCGAACCAGATGTGCATGATGTATGTAACATTTCACAAAATTTAAGACATAGACATAAAATGTCTTAGTCCTGTGGCATTCAACTTTGAACTGACTTAAGGTATTAAGCTAAGCTCTAATTCAGATGCATGTTGACCTGTCAACTTATATGCCACATACTTCATACATCACGACCACTGACAGCATGGATGGCGCAATGCAGACCAAAAAACCTTTATTGCTTATAGTCCTAGATGGATGGGGCTACACCGACGCTTCTAGCACTAATGCTATAACTGAGGCAAACATACCAGTATGGAATAAATTGTGGGAGACATGCCCACACACGTTATTATCTGCCTCTGGACTAGATGTTGGCTTACCACCAGGACAAATGGGTAATTCAGAAGTAGGGCATATGACGCTTGGTGCCGGCCGCATAATTTATCAAGACCTTACCAGAATAAATAAAGCAATAGGCGATCAAAGTTTTTTAAAAAATGCTACGTTAGTTAAAGCTTTAGAAACAGCAAAACAAAACCGTAAAGCTGTACACATATTAGGATTGCTATCTCCAGGTGGTGTACATAGCCATGAAGATCATATTTACGCAATGGTCGAAATGGCGAAGCTTAATCAAATCCAAAATATTTACATTCATGCTTTTTTAGATGGTCGGGATGTACCACCTAAAAGTGCTGCAGCCAGCATAAAAATGCTTGAGCCATACATAGCAAGTATTACAGGGCGTTTTTATGCTATGGATCGTGATAAGCGCATCGAACGCACCCAAGCTACAATTGATTTACTAGTGCATGGCAAAGCTGCTTTTACTGCACATCATGCAACCGAGGGTTTAGAATTAGCTTACGCGCGTGGTGAAACCGACGAATTCGTGCAGCCAACGCAAATAAAACCAGTCACCATAAAACCTGATGATTGCGTGATATTTATGAATTTTCGTTCCGATCGCGCCCGACAATTAAGCTATGGGCTGATACAAGCCATCCCAGAATTATCTGGCAAATTGATAACACTAACCGAATACGACGCAGCACTGCCAGCATGTGTAGTATTTCCGCCACAGCAAACAACCGACACTTTTAGCGAAATAATATCACAGCACAATTTAACACAATTGCATATCGCAGAAACAGAAAAATATGCGCATGTTACATTTTTCTTTAATGCTGGTCGTGAAGCTGCTGTAACGGGTGAGTCTAGAATATTAATTCCTTCTCCAAAAGTTAAAACTTATGATCAAGAACCTACAATGAGCGCACAATTAATCACAGATGAATTGGTTTCTGCTATAGAGCACAAACAGTTCGATGTAATTGTATGTAACTTCGCTAATGCCGATATGGTTGGGCATACCGGAATTATGCCAGCAACAATAACTGCAATAGAAACTATAGATACATGTTTGGGGAGAATAATCGCTGCAATAGACAAATTTGGCGGCCAAGCGATAATTACTGCAGACCACGGTAATGCCGAAACAATGTGGGATGCAAACAACAAACAACCACATACTGCGCATACTACCAATCTGGTACCATTTATATATATAGGACATAAAACACTGCACTTTAAAACAGATCGCGTCTATGGCCTACAAGACGTAGCTCCTACTCTATTAGAATTGCTGCAAATCGACAAACCCGCTGCTATGACAGGGCTCTCTATGATTAGCGCAGACTAGAAACCAGGTTTATACTATTAAAGATATTACTCTTAAAAGATGGCAAAATTATGACACCAAGAATGACATTAATGGGAATTAAACTACTTATATCTTGTGCTTGTATAGCTTTTAGTGCTGGGGCAGCTGTAGCGCCACAACAACCGCAAGCGCAACAATTACCATTAACAGACCTAGATAGATTTACTACTGTTATAGAGCATATCAAAAATTATTATGTAAAAGATGTTGATGATTCCACTTTATTTGAAAATGCAATTCGTGGCATGTTGGCAGGTTTGGATCCACATTCGGCATATTTAGATAAAGAAGAATTTGCAGAACTCAAGGCCAGCACATCAGGCAAATTTGGTGGCTTAGGCATAGAAGTCACTACGGAAGATGGCTATATTAAGGTGATATCCCCTATCGATGGCACCCCAGCAGCTAAAGCAGGCATGCAGCCCGGCGATCTAATTATAAAAATTGACGACACCCCAGTGAAAGATTTAAGTTTGGGTGATGCAGTAGATCGCATGCGCGGCAAACCTGGAACTGATATTTTTCTAACTGTATTACGCAAAAATGAAAATAAACCTCTTAAATTAAAACTGACACGCGAAACCATAAATGTACAAAGTGTACATAGCAAAATGCTAGAAGATGGCTATGCATATGTTCGCATTTCACAATTTCAAACCGATACCGGATCTGATGTTGCAAAAGAAATAAAAAAACTCACAAGTGATCCTAAAGTAAAACTTAAAGGTTTAGTCTTAGATTTACGCAACAATCCTGGTGGCGTGTTAGACGCATCGGTAGAAACAGCCTCAGTATTTCTAGACAAAGATAAATTACCATACGATAAAGTTGTAGTATTTACCAAAGGGCGTATTGCTGGCTCACAAGTTAAAGAAAAGGCAACTGGGAAGGATATGATCAAGGGTGCGCCAATGGTAGTAATCGTTAACAGTGGCTCTGCGTCGGCAGCTGAGATTGTCGCTGGTGCATTCCAAGACTATAAACGTGCCATTATTTTAGGAACAGAAACATTTGGTAAAGCATCAGTACAAACAGTGCTGCCTTTGAAAGATCAACGCGGTCTAAAACTTACTACTGCTTTATATTACACGCCTTCTGGACGTTCCATCCAAGCGCGTGGAATAGTACCAGATATTATTGTAGATAATGTTAGTATCCCTCAACCAAAAGCAAATACTTCCGAAGATCTGTTAATTCACGAAGCTGATCTGCAAGGGCATATCGAAACCAAAGCAAGCACCGATACTGCTACCCCAGCACAAACTGCAAGTGCAGATGACAAAGCACTGATGTTTACAGATTATCAGCTGTACCAGGCCCTTAACACTTTAAAGGCCCAGCAAGTTTGGGGAGTTAAGTAGACTCCCTGTTTGCGACTATTTGAGCTCAAATATGATTTTTACATATATTAGAACCTAAAAGTGTTGATTTTCACATTTATTGGAACCTAAAAGTGTTGATAGTGGAACAACTTACAAGGTAATACGCAGCATATACACCTTGTTATGGGAATTTTAAGCTCGAAATCGACATTTGTCGTTTTTGAGCTTATATACATATGCATATTTTAAGCTTATAATCGACATATGTTAGTCATGAGCTTAGCAGGTAGCCATAAATGAAAAAATTCATAGGTCGTACGGCCGAATTACAAAGTTTAACCGATTTATTTGAGCAAAAAAGCGTATCTCTGGCGGTTATTAAGGGCAGAAGACGGGTCGGAAAGAGCCGCTTGGTGGTAGAGTTTGCTAAAGAAAAAAGGTTTTTGAGTTTTACGGGATTAGCGCCAGTAGAGGGTGTAACCGTACAAACCCAGCTAAATCATTTTGGCCAACAATTAGCATTACAATTAAATATACCAGTACTAACCTTTATTGACTGGACTAATGCTTTAGCTAGCCTCGCCCACTATATCGATGATCGCGGTACTGTAATCCTGTTTGATGAAATTTCTTGGATGGGCGCTAAAGATCCTGCATTTGTGTCTAAGCTTAAGGCCTGGTGGGATACGATCATGCAGCAAAAGACCCATGTACTTTTGGTCTTCTGCAGCTCGGTATCTACGTGGATTGAAAAAAACATCCTTAACAGTACGGCTTTTTTTGGTCGTATTTCTTTAACCATTACTTTAGAACCCCTTTCTATACCAAATAGTGTAAGATTTCTAAAAGCCATGGGTTATAAAGGATCAACATTTGAAATATATAAAATACTATCCGTAATTGGCGGGATTCCTTGGTATTTAGAACACATTAAACCTAACATGACAGCTGATGCAAATATTAAAAACTTATGTTTCAAAAAAGATGGTTTATTGGTTTTAGAATTTGAACGTATATTTCATGATTTATTTAAAAAACGTAGCCATGATTACAAAATCATATTAGGTACTCTAAATACTGGGATGAAAACATTAGCAGAAATTCAGGTCAATCTTGGCAGCGATAATAGTAGTGTAGTACGTAAGAAGTTAACAGATCTAATAACGTGCAATTTTGTTAGTAAAAATTACCAATGGTCACCGAAGACTGAAACCATATCAAAACGCAGTTTATATCGAATTTGTGATCCATACATGCGTTTTTATTTAAAAAGTATCGAGCCTAATAGATTAAGAATTGACCAAGGAACATATGAGAACCTTGAGTTAGCACAAATTCCTGGTATTGACAGCCATATTGGATTGCAGGTGGAGCAACTCTTATTGCAGAATAGAACATTATTGCTAAAAGCTATTGGGGTTCCTGCTGGTGAGTGTTTGTTTGATGGGCCTTATATACAAACCAAAACTAATCGTACTAAAGGTTGTCAGGTAGATTATATGCTACAAACGCGCACTAAAAATATTTTTGTATGCGAATTCAAGTTTAAACGTAGCGAATTGGGTCCAGAGATCATAACGGAAATGCAAGATAAGATGGCGCGGTTATCTGTTCCACGCGGCTACGCTGCCATACCTGTATTATTTCATATTGGTGGGGTTTCTGAATCCGTATATGATAAGCAATTCTTTTATAGAATTATAGACATTGCAGATTTAGTAGAAATGTAACTAAGCAAAGAGCCTTATAAATGACACTAAAGCACGATTACGCGGCGAAAAAAAGCCGCGTGCAATTTTCTTGCTAGCTACCCTACGACTAATTTGCGCTAAAGTTGGATAAGCGTGAATAGTAGATGCCACATCAGATAAGCGCGCCCCCATGTTAATTGCTAAGCCCCACTCAGCAATCAGGTTACTCGCATGAGGCCCCAAAATAGAAGCCCCAATAATTTTATTTCTGCTAGTAACAACCTTGATCATTCCAAACGAAGAATTTTTAATGATAGCACTATCTAGATCTTTAAAATCAAATTTAAATACCTCTATTTTTTTATAGCCATGCGCTTTGGATTGTTGTTCGGTAAGTCCAACATGAGCATATTCTGGATCAGTAAAAATAACATACGGAAATCCTAAATATTTAACTTTGGCTGGATATCGAAATAACATGTTGCTTAATAAAATACTGGCTTGATATTCTGCAATGTGGGTAAGTTTATATGGACTACGAATAACGTCACCTAGAGCATAGATGTTTTTGCGCGAGGTGCGGAGTTTGCGATCAACCAAAATACCATCGTGCGCATACTTAATACCGGCATTTTCTAAACCTAAGCCTTCTACATTAGGAAGTCGTCCTAAGGCCGCCAGAATTTCATCGGCTGCAACGGTAAATACCTCGCCGCTGTCGTGCACACACTCTAATACTTTATTTTTACGTTGAAAGTATGCATATTGCACTTTGGTGTTCAAATATATCTCAATGCCACCCTGAATTAGTACATCTTTAATTTTATTAACTAATTCTGGATCTTCTTGCGGCAAGATACTATCACCACGCACAATTATTGCGACCTTACAACCTAGGCGTGCAAAAGTTTGTGCGAACTCAATTGCAGAAGGCCTGCCACCTAGAATTACTAAGCGATCCCATAATTTATTCTGTTGAAAAACTTCATCATTGGTTATATATCCAATATCATCTAAACCTTTGATCGTTGGAAACAATGATCTAGATCCGCTGGCGATAACAAATTTCTTAGCGGTTAATTCTTGATTGTTTACCTCTATAGTATGTACATCAATAAATTTTGCATGCCCATAAATAATGCGGCCACCTAATTGTTGAAATAAATGTTGTACTTCATGCGTCTCTTGAGCAACAAAGTTATTAACTATTTTACCGACATAATCATTTATTTTTCCCAAATCGACTGGCAATATATAACTATCTAACCCATATTCTTTGGCTTGACGCACCGCATGGGCAGTATGCGCAACATGCAAAATTGTTTTACTGGGAACACAGCCATTGTGTAATGATAACCCACCCAACTTATTATTTTTTTCGATTAAAGCAACTTTCAATCCCAAACGTAATGCCCCTATAGCAACAATAAAACCGCTAGTGCCTCCGCCTATGACTATCAGATCATGTCCTTCCATGTTCACGCCTTAAATTTTGATGTATCCTGATGGCATTAAGTATACAGGACTTATGGAAAAAAAAATGCTCGATACCGCCCATTACCCTTTGACTAGAATGCGCCGGATGCGCAGCGATGAATTTTCACGCAAGCTGATCCGTGAAATTAATTTACAAGTTGAGGACCTTATATACCCCATGTTCGTTATGGAAGGGGATTCTAAAGTCGAGGCAATCCCATCAATGCCAGATATTCAGCGCCTAAGTATTGATAAAGCCGTAACCGAAGCACAAGAAATCTATGCGTTGGGCATTCCCGCTATTGCCCTATTTCCGGTAACCCCCCAGCACAAAAAAACCCTATTGGCCGAAGAAGCATATAACCCCGAGGGTCTAACCCAGCAAACGATACGTGCTATCAAGGCAAAGGTGCCACAATTAGGGATAATTGCGGACACTGCGCTAGATCCCTTCACGATCCATGGACATGACGGCATAATAGACGACGATGGCTACGTAATTAACGATGCGACCTCAGAAATACTCGTACAGCAAGCCTTATCGCATGCCCACGCCGGGGCAGATATTATTGCGCCATCGGATATGATGGATGGGCGTATTGGCGTCATCCGCAAGGCATTAGAGCAAGAAGGCTTTGTAAATACCAAGATATTGGCCTATTCAGCCAAGTACGCATCGAGCTTTTACGGTCCGTTTCGAGATGCAGTCGGCTCGGCAAATAACCTTCAGAAGTCTGACAAGTCACAATATCAAATGGACCCAGCCAATAGTGATGAGGCCTTACGTGAGGTAGCCTTAGATCTGCAAGAAGGCGCAGATATAGTAATGGTTAAGCCCGGCATGCCATATTTGGACATAATCTATAGAGTGAAGCAGCAGTTTAAAGTCCCAACTTTCGCTTATCAGGTGAGCGGGGAATATACAATGATTAAAGCGGCAGCTCAAAATAATTGGCTTGTCGAGCAAAATGTCGCCCTGGAATCGTTAATTTGTTTAAAAAGAGCCGGGGCTGATGCCGTCCTAAGCTACTTTGCCAAAAAAATTGCACGATTACTAGTTGACAAGAACAGATCATGGCTATAGCATTAAATTATACAAAGGTCATTAATCCTTCATAAATTTAAACTCAAAAACCTAAAACACCCAGTGATAGTAGGTCAACTTTCAACAAAATTGAAATATATTTTATATAAACAGGGGCATAATATATTATGAGCGAACTCATCGCAGCTGTTACAGACGATTCTTTTGAGTCCGTAGTCCTTCAGGCTAGCCTTCCTACACTGGTTGATTTTTGGGCTACCTGGTGTGGACCATGCCGAAGAATAGCACCATTGCTCGATAGTATGGTGAAAGAATACGAAGGCAAGGTAAATTTCGTAAAGATCGATGTTTCCGATAATCAAAATATACCTGCACAATATAATGTTCGTGGCATTCCAACCTTAATGTTATTTCAAGGTGGCAAACCAGTAGCAACACACGTGGGCGGCGATTTGACTAAATCTTCACTGGCTTCTTTCATAGATAGCAATCTGTAGGTTTACCAATCTCCAATTTCTTCAACTTAACTTCAAATCGAAAATAATATATGAGCATGAACCTAACCGAGCTAAAGCAAAAAAACAGTCAAGAATTACTAGAAATAGCTAATAGCCTTGATATAAAAGACATTGGCCGCGCCCGTAAGCAAGACATTGTTTTTGCCATTCTTAAAGCACTTGCAAAGAAAGGTGAAGAAATTTCTGGCAGCGGTGTGCTGCAAATTCTTGATGATGGCTTTGGTTTTTTACGCTACTCAGATACTGAGAGTTCTTTTTCTGCCGGTGCCGCAGATATTTATGTATCTCCAAGTCAAATACGCCACTTCCCATTGCGTACTGGTGATGAAATTCACGGCAAGATTCGCCCACCTAAAGATGGTGAAAGATATTGCGCGCTATTAAAGGTCAGTGAAATAAACGGTGAAGCGCCTGAAGTAGCAAAAAATAAAATTGCCTTTGAAAACTTAACACCTTTACATCCGACTAAACGTTTAAAGCTTGAAGTTGGCAATGGCAGCACCGAAGATTTAACTGCGCGTGTTATTGAATTAGTCGCACCGATGGGTAAAGGCCAACGCGCATTAATCGTGTCACCACCTAAAGCCGGTAAAACTGTAATGCTGCAAAATATTGCACATTCTTTAATTGCAAACCAACCAGATTGCCATTTGATTGTATTATTAATCGATGAGCGTCCGGAAGAAGTAACTGAAATGTCACGCTCGGTACGTGGCGAAGTAATTGCCAGTACATTCGACGAACCAGCATCACGCCACGTCCAGGTAGCAGAGATGGTCATTGAACGAGCCAAGCGTTTAGTAGAACACAAACGCGATGTAATCATTCTGTTAGATTCTATTACTAGACTCGCACGCGCTTATAACACCGTAGTTCCTGCTTCTGGCAAGGTCTTAACTGGTGGTGTGGACGCAAATGCGTTACAACGTCCAAAGCGCTTCTTTGGTGCAGCCCGTAACATTGAAGAAGGCGGCAGCTTGACTATTATTGCAACAGCTCTAGTAGACACTGGCTCAAAAATGGATGAAGTAATTTATGAAGAATTTAAAGGTACAGGTAACTCTGAATTACATTTAGATCGTCGTATTGCACAAAAACGTATTTATCCTTCAATCAATATTCCACATTCTGGCACGCGTCGCGAGGAATTATTAGTATCTCCAGATGAGCTAGAAAAAATGTGGATCCTGCGCAAATTATTAGGGAACATGGATGAAATTGCGGCCATAGAATTCTTAGTAGATCATTTGAAAGATACTAAGTCGAATGAAGAATTCTTTATGTCCATGAAGCGCAGCGCAAAATAGCAGAATAATCATGTTAGGTGTAGGGGACGACCTGTGTCGTCCCCTTTATGCTATTTCTTTCTAGAAATATACACCAGTGCTAAACCAGCCACCAAACATGCCACCCCTGCTATAGGCGGTAAACTTAGACGTTTGTCTGTATCGGCAGTGATTTTTACATCACCAATCTGTGCGACCTGATCTCTAGTGGTATAATTAAAGCCGCCATAGGCCAGACCAACTATCCCTACCAAAATCAATACAATTCCTAAAATGCTGGTAATCGATTTCATAATGTTTTACCTAAAAAAGTGCATTACTAATGATACTAAGAATAATACTAAGAAAATAAAGAAGATAATACGCGCGATCTCTGCCGCACTCGCAGCTACCCCTGTAAATCCTAGTACCCCAGCGATTATCGCTACGATAAAGAAGATCAATACCCATTGCAGCATAATCAAGCCCCCTACTAATTATATATCCATGTTAATGATAGTATCAGAGCTACTAAATGCAACACTCTACTTAGCGGTATGCTCTATCGGCAACACATCAGCAAACTCCATTAAGCCTTTCTTATAGCATTCCATTGCTTTTTGCTGTTCACCAAGGAATCCTAATAGTCTGCCAAGTTCAGCATATGCATCAGGATTGGCCTCCAAGGATAAGCTTGCATCTAGATAATTCCTCGCTTTACCCCATAACTTGTTAGCTATGCATAATCTGGCCAAAGTTAATAATAAAATTGGCTCTTCTTGATGCGCCTTCAGCCATGACTCGGCTGTAGAAATTTGTTTGCCAATCTCAGGGATTAGAGTCAAACCGTAAAGCTTAACTAATTTAACATCCCACTGACGCTTAATCTGATTGCGTAATAATTGTTCAACTTCAGACTCTGCTTCTGAATTTAACAATAATTGCGCGTAGCTTTCTACAATTTCAACATGATTGCGAACGTGCCGTGGCAAATTATCCCAACATTCTACCAAACCTTGCTTGCCAGACTTCTTTGCCTCTAAACGTAACATATAAGTATAAGTCTTAATTTCTAATGCCGTGATATCTTCAGTCGGTAGCACAGTATGTTTGCTGAGCTGTGGCAGTAAATCTACCATCTCTCCCCATGCCCCAGTTGCGGCAAAAACGCTCGCACATAAGCGCAATACTAATCGATTCGTAGGCGCCAATTTCCTGAGTTCTTGCAAAGTCACTAAACAATATTCATATTGACCTTGCTCAGATTGTAACTCTGCTTGAGTTAAAAATGTTACGATTTTCGCATCCGGTGTAGACAACAAAGCCTGATGTAAATAACTATCACGCCTATCTAATGCCCCTAATTCTTGTGCCGCACGAGCTGCATCTAAATAATAATGTAGCGGTGTATCGCTATGTTTAGCAGCTTTGATCATTTTAGACTCGGCATGTGACCAGTCTCCTTCAGCCAGCGCAGTACGCGCTTCGTTAGCATTACGAATTACAGATCGTAAACTAGAACCAATCAGCCATTCACGCATACGACGATAAGCTCTACTAATCGAGGAGAGGAAAGTATAAATAAGAGTTAATAGAAAAAGCGTTGCTATGCCCCCTAACACCGGCAGCCAGATTGGCATCTCGACAATCCAGTCTTTATAAGTTAGCTCAACGTTACCTGGGTTCTTGTGTAAGAAAAATCCAGCCCAAACTGTTAAACATAAAATCAAGATATAAATTATTAAACGCATATTTTTACCCAACTAAAAGTGCCTTCAAGGCGTTAACTGAATCCTGGATGTTTGGAACATCGACATTAATTTGCGCCTTTGACATTTCATTCAAAATAGTCACAAATCGTTTCACAACATCACTATTGATATCAAAAATTTCTGGCAATAACTGCTGCATTTTAACAATGCTTGTTTTATATACATCAGCATCCTTATAAAATAGAGCCCAACGAATTTGCTCCATCAACAGTCGAAACTGAGCGCGTTTGATTTCTATAGTTGCATCAGATAAAGGTGCGTCGCCAGCTGGTTTTTTTCTTATCTTTACAATGGTCTTTGCCTCAGACAAGATATTTTGGATAGCAGTATTTGCTGTGGAATCTTTTATAGTGGTGACATTTTGGGACACTTCTACAGGCTCATGCTTTAGCGGTAGGATTACAGCTAATTTGTCCAGTAGCGCCAAATTATCTTGCAAAGCACGGGTATCTGACGTTTGTATTGCAGACAACTTGGTGATATCTGCCGCCAGTAGTGTTTTTGCTAGTTCGATTTTTTCGCCTTGCAGATTGCTCAAATGTTCTTGAGCGGTATTTAGCAATTCTATTGCTGCTGCAATATCGTGATTATTTTGCAAAATAGTTGCAGCGATCCGCACCATAAAATATGCATCTCGAATTTGCAGATCCGTAAAAGTTTTTTCATCGATAGGTTTTATGACCGATCCAGCCTCTGAGTCAGGATGTGCCCCCTGAGACAATAAAGAAATTTTATTTTCGAGGTATGCTACTTGTTTGGTAAGAAACGAGTGCTGACCATTGTATTGTGACCACAAATTCTTCCCTACAATAACTAATACCAAGATCGTAATAATCCATAAGATTACACGCATATATTTAGCTTTGGGCAAAGCCTTTGGCTTATCATTTGCGTCTTGTACCATTTTATGTTCACCTATTTATTTGCATTATTGCGCCACGACAACAAGGCCGCCACTATATCTGCGTCCGACATGCCCTTAGCTACATATACGCTTACAAAACCTCTTGCATGAGCGTATGTAGAAATTCTATAACTTACAACCAGCAGAGGTATACCAAACGGGTTAACTCCAGCGGATTTGGCAAGAGCTTGCAAATTAATTAAGCTAGTTACACAGGTAACAACCATAATATCTACGGCAGTAGCAGCGCTCCATAGCGACTGCAGCTGTGTTGCAGACATTCTGGGCATCGTACGTTTATACAATGCCACAACTTCAACCCGTGCTCCACGCTGTTGCAATGCTTCGGAAAGCAAATTATTACCATCAGAGCCAGTCAGTATCATTATACACTGGTTTTTTAAAATTTTGGCTCTTAATTGCAGCTCTAATAATAAAGAATGGCTATCAAATGGCGTTTGTAATGGACAAAGCACATTTAAAGCACCACATTGCTGCAAATATTCCGCTGTTGCTGGTCCTATAGTGGCCCAATTAACAATGCTTGGATCATCTATATAAGGTAAAATTATCTCTGCGGCATTACGACTAATACAGATCACTAAATCGTAGTTAGGTAAGTCTTGCACTTTTTGTGATAATTGTGCCGGATCCAATAAAGGTTCAACAGCCAATAATGGCACGTTGGTGACATCCGCCCCGTGCCGCAGTAATGTTTCTATTAAGGTATTAGCAGCAACTGCTGGCCGCGTAACAATAATTTTAGAGCCATGTAAATCACCATACATCTTTTTGCCACATGTTTTTTAGATCGCTGATAATAGTGCCAGCACCTTGTTCTAACAGCTGTGTAGCAACAGTCTTGCCAATCAAGGCTGCATCCT
>Ga0207061_1032_pt1 | contig 38803 bp, 33 predicted proteins | sample Alteio_BWMinCont_31_FD_153275 | JGI IMG/M metagenome (GOLD analysis project Ga0207061, IMG submission 153275) | Enriched cells from forest soil in Barre Woods Harvard Forest LTER site, Petersham, Massachusetts, United States -... | ecosystem: Environmental > Terrestrial > Soil > Temperate forest >... | reverse complement strand
GCCGATGACTTCGCCGAAAGCCGCTTGCAAAGCGGCTTTCGGCACCAGGCGCAGCTGGCCGAGCGTGGCGATGCCACGCTCGGCCAGCGTGCCGGCGTGGACGTGGCCGATGCCGTGGAGTTTTTCCACGGGCAGCGGGCGCGATCATGCGAAAGCCGCGCGGGCGCTGGAGGCGCGAGGCGATGGAAGCAACAACTTTGGTGCGTGCCGCGCCAACGGAAACGCTCAAGCCCGTGCGGCCGAAGATCTCCGCTTGCAAGCGCCGCAGCGTGGCTTCATAATCGGGATAGAGGCGTTCGGTGCCGGCAAAGTCGAGATAAAAGTCGTCCAGCGCGGCGGTTTCGACCGCGGGTGTGTAGGTTTCGAGGATGCGGCGCACGCGCTCGGCAAAATCGGCGTAATGCTCGTACTGCCCGGCCACCACAATCGCCTTCGGGCAGATGCGCAGCGCTTCGCGAAAACTCATCGCCGTGCGCACGCCGCGGAACTTGGCTTCGTAGCTCGCCGAAGCCACACAGCCGCGCCCCACCAGCACGGGCTTGCCGCGGAGCTTGGGATTGAGCACTTGCTCGACGGACGCAAAAAACGCGTCCACATCCACGTGCACGATGTTGGGAATAGCGGTGGGAATTTTGCGGCTGGCATTTTTGCACAGTCCCAGCCAGGCCCAGGCAGACCACGGATTTTTCTCCGTTGCCGGTTCCGATTGTGGCGCGTCCGGCTTCGGTGACGGGTCTAAAGACCCGCCACTACAACTGCTGCCCGATTCGGAGGAATCCGCAATAGCCGCGCGATCGTTTTCTTCAGCGGTTGCCCGAATTACATTGATGGCTTCAATGGGTGGGGCGGTGAATACGTTTTCGACACAGGTGTCCATAGCAGCTCCTGAAAGGGAAGCGGGACGCATATACTGTTTCCCGAGCTGCGCGTTTGCGTCCCGAATGCTTTTCCGGGAGAAGGGCCGATGGTTCTGATCGGCCTTCGGGATCGAGGGATCGCTCTTTCGAGGCGACCCCTCACCCGCTTACGGCTCGGAACTTTCAACGGGCGGCGGCCGTCTCGTGAGAGCCTAGACGGCAATGGAGCCGGCACGCCACCCGTTTCCCGTTTCCTCTACCGCCCCGCACTATAGGCGAACAAAAAGCGAAAGTCAAGGTTATTTGCTGACGCGTAGAAGGTCAGTTTCCGGTTAACGCGTCAGGACTATGACGTTACAGCGGGTTGCTCCCAGGAATCGACCGGCCGCGGGCTAATTCACTTACCAGGCCGCTTGGAGGAATGCAACTCCTTCCAGACTACGTACTTCTCCAGTTCCGACCGAAGAATGGACGGCATGAACTGAAGGAGCTCTGTCCATGAGACGTTGCGGACGAAAGTGCTGCCGTTAGAGGAGGTGCTCAACACATCGCTTTCCCGACCGACACCTAGGATCGCCCAGTGGCGGGCGGTAGGAAGTGCCCGTCGACCGAGATCGTTGCAATAGGCGAGGCGAAGATCGAGCTGGGTCCGGTTGCCAGCAACACCCTGCCCAGCGCCGAGTTGCGAATTCCATTTCGCTTCCCCAAACACCACACAAGTCTCAGACTGCAGGCCGAAGTCAATTTCGGGACCGCCCGTTGACGCAGGCTTCTCAGGATGTGGAATCCGCCGCCAAAGCCAGATTGCGATCGACGTTGGTTTTGGAAGACCGAGCGCGTCGAACGTACGTCTGGCGAATTCGTCTCGCCACTCCGTCGGTCCGTAAATCAATGGGCCAAAAAAACTCCATGTGATTGCGTCCTCACTGTTGAGTGACTGAAGGTCGCAGTAGTGTCCAAGGTACCGCCTGACCGCGCGGTCATCCTCTTCTGTTTTGCCACGCCAACGGTCGCTGGCATACATCTTCTGAATCAGTTCTGGTGCTGGCCAAAGTGGCACGCCTGCTCGAACGAGATTCGCCAAAGGATCAAGCGTCGCAAGGACGCCTCCCGCACTCTCGGCGACTTCGATGGCTGTCGTTCCGGTCCAGTGTTCGATTTGCTTCATTCTGAAACTCGGCCTCCGGACTCCGGTTGTCCGGTTCGTCTCACGCTTCCGAAGAGTACCGAGGATACCTTACTGCGTTTCCGTTCGGATCGTGATCGAGAAACTGTCCCACTGCCCGCTGCCGCCTCCTCTGATGGCAGTTAGAACACCCGCCCCAGTTGGAAGAACCATTTGCGGTGGCCGGAATCGCCGACGCTGCCGCCGATGAACAGCGGTCCCAGGGCCGTTTCCGCCAGGAGCCCCGCGGCCACATCGTTCGGGAAATCGCTGCGAGTGGTCACGCCGTACATTTTGCCGAATTCGTAGGAGCCGATGGCGTAGACTTTTTTTCCGACAAACGGCGGGAGCGTGAGCAGGTCGTGCAAGTATCCCGCGCGAAACAAATAATACTGGTTGCCCTGAAACTCGTTTTGGCCGTAGGCGCTGAGTCGTCCTGGGCCGCCCAGGAAGAATTGCGGAATTCCTGTGCTCGTGGCGCCGAATGTGGTGCCGCCCTCGCTCTCCACGAAAAGCGACGCCGACTGCGTAATAGGCTGAAAATATCCCCATTTCAAATCCATCGAAGGAAAAGCGCCTTTGGCGCCGGGACTGGCGTCGAACCAGCGGAAATTCGTTTCCGCCCTGAAACCGCGGCGGGGAATCACGGGATCGTCAGTATGATCCAGCAGGTAATGCAGACGTGTCTGCCCGACGCGCCCGGCCACCGCTGGAATCTCCGGCGTTCCCAGCCGCAGCTTCGTGTTTAGTGAGCCAACTTCGTAGCCGACGCGCAGTTCGCTGAAGCGCCCGAAACTGTATCCCAGGTCGCCGCCGATATTGATGCGATAGATGCGGTAGTCTGCCAGCGGATCATTCTTCGCGTAGATCTGAAACGTGGTGTCGCTGGCATCGGCGTGCGGCGCGAAAAACCACCGGCTCTCTGCCGTGAACGGCCGGTACAATTCCGTCTGGAGGCCGTAGGTATTCCCGAGCAACAGGTCGGTGCGCCACTCGGAGCGAAACCCGGCTACGTCCATGAAAGTAAGACGCGTTCCCATGGTGAAGTCCACGTTGCCGCTTTGCGAGCCATCCAGTTCCAGGGCGGGCTGGAGCATCGGCGGCGCATAGTTTTTCTCCACCACTTGCACCAGCAGGCCGGGTTGCCCATTTTCTTCGGTGAGCCGGTAACCGGCGGCGTTGTAGCGGCCTTCGCCGGTAAGACGCGTCAGCGCCTCGTCGAGCCTCTCAATATCGAGCGGCTTCCCTCGAAATGATTTCAAGTCGCGTGCCACGTCGGTTGCGCCGCGTTCGCTGGTTCCCTGGACCTTAATGAACTGTGGCACGGGAACCTCGGTTCGTTTTCGCGCCGCGCGCACGTTCACGTATTCGCGCCAGTCGTCATCAGTGAGAGCAAACGCGGTGAGCAGGCGGGATCTCTCGTTGGCTGCCTCATAGCCCTTCTGCATGATCGCTTCGTTCTTCGCATAATCCACCGTGCTGTACGCGGCGAGATTCACGGAAACCACCGCGTCCGCCTGGGCCAGGCTGTGCAGTTCGTTTTCATCGATGACGACCCGCACCGAGTGATCCAGGACGCTGAAAATCGATTGAATATCCTTGGCTTGCGCCGGCGCTTCTTCCAGGTGGACGGCGATCACGAGTTCCGCGCCCATTTGCCGGACTACGTCCGTCGGCAGGTTGTTCAACAAGCCCCCATCCACGAAAACGTTCTGGCCGTCGTGCACCGGTGAAAATGCTCCGGGGATTGAAATCGTGGCGCGCAGCGCCTCCGCCAGGGAACCATTTTCGAAGACGTGAGGTTTGCCGCTCACCAAATCGGTTGCGACGCAGCGGAAGGGCACCGGCAGGTCATCGAAAGATTTCACTTCACTGTAGGAAAGAGTTTCGCGATCGATCAGCAAGCTGATCTGGTGACCCGCGTTGAGTCCCGCCGGCGCTGTTAGACCTCCGCGCAAGCCAAAAATCAGGGAATTCGGGTACGCGCGTTGATCTTCTTTTCTGCGGAAAGACAGGTCTTCATAAGGAGAGCGGTCGTCCATAATTTTTCGCCAGTTCAGACCCGTGATGAGGCTTTTCATTTCATCCGGGCTCATGCCTGTGGCGTAAAATCCACCTACCAGTCCGCCCATACTGGTCCCGGCGACGTAATCCACGGGAATGTGATGTTCCTCAAACCATTTCAAAACGCCGATATGCGCCAGGCCCATTGCGCCGCCGCCTTCGAGAGCGACTCCGATTTTGGGCCGTGGCACTGGCGTGGCTTTTGTCACTGTGCCGCTGGAAATGTCGCGTGCTGGCGCGGGCGTTGCGGCCGGCTTGCTCTCCTGCTGTGCGCTGACGTAGTTGGGCACCAGAAACAGCACTAGAATAAATAGAACGCGGCGCATGGAGAGCCTCCTCAGCGACATGCCGGGCATCGGTACTGTCAGAAGCTTTTCGAGTTTGGCGCAGTGCTGGGATTCGGGCAAGCAGGGAACTGATGTTTCACGCGCCTTTGTTCTCTTGCAGAATATTGCCGCCATCAACTACAAGCACTTGTCCGGTGATGTAGGAAGCCTCGGGAGAAGCGAGGAAGCACACGGCTGCTGCGACTTCGTCCGGAGTGCCGGCCCGGCGCAGGGGCGTATGCAATGCCGCGATTTTTTCCGGCTCGGTCGAGGAAGCGGTTGCTATCCATCCGGGGGCGACTCCATTGATGGTGATTCCGTCCCCGCCGGTCTCGATGGCCACCGCGCGCATCATCCCGTCCATGGCCGCTTTCGCCGCTCCGTACGCCGCCGAGCCCGGGTTGCTGACCAGTGGCCCGGTGACCGACGTGACGTTGACGATCCGGCCATACTTTTGCTCCGTCATCCCAGGCAACACCGCCCGCGTCATCCGGAAAGCCGTATGAAGAGTGATTGAAATTTGATTCTGCCATTCCGCGAACGAAGTCTGGATCAGCGGCTTGCTTTCCGTGGGACGCCCGGTCTGCGCCATCCCCGCATTATTCACCAGGATCTCGATTCGGCCCAGCCGCGTGAGCACCGAATCGACCAGCCGCTGCACATCCGTTTCAACCGTGAGATCGGCGATGAACGACAAGACTCCATTGCCGCTGGCATCCAGTTCCCGCGCCCGCGCATGAATGCGGTCGGTCGTGGACGTAATGACAACCCGCGCGCCAGCGGCGTGCATTCGCCGTGCCACGGCAAAGCCGATCCCTTCGGCGCTTCCCGCGCCCGTGATCAGTGCTGTTTGTCCGCTGAGGCTAGAGCTCATGCAGAATTCCCCGAACCGCATCATACATCGGCCGTGGCGGCGTGGATTTGGTATGGCTACCTGGTTTCCAGGCGTACGGTGGGCTTAAAGCCTGCTTGAAATGTGTAGAGTTGGGCGTGGCGCGCTATAATCGGCGGCTGTGGAGTACGACAGGGTATCCCAACGGTGAGCACAGCGGAAAAAGACAAAGATCTCGGCATGGGCCGCGAAATCACGCGGCGGGATTTTCTGAATGGCGTGGCCGTGGGTGTAGGCGGAACGCTGGTCGGCGGAGGCTTTGGAGCAGAAACTTTGCTTGCGGCCGCCGCGCTCGATGACTTCGCCCCTGAGAAAGCCCCGGATTATTACCCTCCGGCGCGCATGGGAATTCGCGGAAATCATGATGGAACTTTCACCTTCGCCCACCGTCTGCGCGACGGTGAGAGCGCGGATTCCTTCGGCGATGCTTTGAACACCGGCGAAACTTACGACCTCGTTGTCGTCGGCGCCGGCATCAGTGGCCTTGCCGCGGCTCATTTCTTCCGCAAATCCGCCGGCAAGAACGCGCGAATTCTGATCCTCGACAATCACGACGACTTTGGCGGCCACGCCAAGCGCAACGAATTTCGCGCCGGCGGCCGCATGGTGCTCGGTTTTGGCGGTACCCAGTCCATCGAGCGGCCTTCTCAATACAGCAGTGTCGCCTCCGGCCTGCTACGCGACCTCGGGATCGATACCCAGCGCTTTTACAAAGCGTATGACCAGAAACTGTATGCCAAACTCGGGACCGCCGCGTTCTTTGACAAAGAGACATTTGGCGAAGACCGTCTGGTCGCAGGCATGAACGTCACTCCCTGGCCCGAGTTTCTCGCGAAAGCTCCGCTCGCCGATACCGTTCGAAAAGACATTGCCCGCGTATACACAAATAAAAAAGACTATCTACCAGGCCTCTCCAAGTCACAGAAGCTCGCCACGCTTGCGAAAACCAGTTATGCGGATTTTCTTACGCAATACTGCAAGCTGACCCCGGACGCGCTGCCTTTTTTCCAGACCTTTCCCCACGATTTGTTCTGTGTCGGAATTGACGCCGTCTCTGCGCTGGCTTGTTTTTATTCGGCGGACGATTACGGGTCCTTTACCTATCCCGGTTTCGATGGCCTGGGCATCGGAAAGAGCGAAAAAGAAGAACCCTACATTTTTCACTTTCCGGATGGCAACGCCTCGATTGCCCGCCTGCTGGTTCGCTCGCTAATCCCGGATGCCATCCCGGGCTCTACGATGGACGATGTGATCACCGCCAGAGCAGACTATAGCAAGCTGGACGACAGCGCTTCCTCCGCACGAATCCGCCTCAACAGCACCGTCGCACACGTGCAGCACCTCGATGCTGGAAGCACTTCGAAAGAAGTACAAGTGGCCTATGTGCGTGGCGGAAAATTACACACGGTCACAGCAAAAAACTGCATTCTCGCCTGCTATAACGGGATGATTCCTTATATCTGTCCCGAGCTCCCGGAAAAGCAGAAGAAAGCGTTGTCTTATGGAGTCAAAGCGCCGCTCGTCTACACGCATGTGGCTTTGCGCAACTGGACTTCTTTCGCAGATCTCGGCATTCATCAGATTGTTGCCCCGGGCGCATATCACACCTATGCGGCCCTGGACTACCCCGTTTCCCTTGGTGACTACAAATTTCCCGGCAAACCCGAAGAACCCATGGTTCTCTTCCTGCTGCGCACGCCCTGCAAACCTGGCCTGCCGACCCGCGATCAGCATCGCGCCGGCCGCGCCGAACTCCTGCAGACGACGTTCTCTCAATTCGAACGAAACATCCGCGATCAACTCGCTCGCATGCTCGGCGGCGGAGGTTTCGATCCCGCTCGGGACATTGAAGGAATCACGGTCAATCGCTGGGCCCACGGCTATGCCTACGAAGCGCGCCCCTACAACGCGCTTTTCGATCCCGTTTGGAAAGCGGGCGAGGAACCCTGGGTTCTTGGCCGAAAGCAGTTCGGCCGGATCTCCATCGCCAATTCCGATGCCGCCGCGACCGCCGAAACCGATGCCGCCATTGACCAGGCCTCGCGCGCCGTCGGCGAAATCCTCCATGCCGCCAAGGAATGACCGCGTCCGAATGAAATAGCAATCCACTTCAACTCCGGTATAATTTTCTCGCAGGAGTCGTGGCCATCTCTCAAGGAGCTTCTCGCCGTTCAGGGCGAAAAGGGAATTCATGCACGCAGGTCGTCGCAGCCTCTTGATCCTCATTTTGCTTCTTGCTGTCGTTTCACTTCTGATTCCCGCCCCGGCTGCGGCGCATGCAATTTTGCTGGAATCGAATCCGCCGCCGAACGGCAAAGTCGCGGCGCCTGACATTCCCATCAAACTTCGCTTCAACGTGCGCATTGACGCTAGTCGTTCGCGCCTCACGCTGGTCCGGCCAGATGGCTCCGTGCAGCCTCTCGCCATTGGCAAGCCAGCCTCGGAAGATACACTCTCGGCGCTGGCTAGCAACCTGCCGCCTGGCGACTATCGTCTCCGCTGGCAAGTGCTGGCTTCCGACGGCCACATCACGCGCGGAGAAATCCCTTTCAGCGTCACGCTGGCCTGACCGAACTCCATGGCGCGCCTACTCCAAATCTTTGGATTCCTCTCGGTCCTCTTCCGCGGCGCGACGCTCACGTTTCAGTCGCTCACTGTCGGTGGCATCGTTTTCCTGCTTTTCATCTTGCGCCGCGCGGGCCAAGAATCCGAAGCGCTGCAGCGAGTCTCTTTACACTGGATTCGGCGTTCAGCCATTGCCCTCGCCGCGATGCAGATCTCCTACGTCCTCGCGAACTCTCTCATCCTCATGCAATCCGCCGAGATTTCTCTTCGCGAAGCCGCCGGCGCCAATTTTGTTATTGCCGGCGCAATCGGCATCTTGTCTGCTCTGGCCATCGTGATTCTTACCGGAGCGTCGCGCTCGCAAAACCCATCCGCGCTACTAATCACCGCGGCTGCCATCATCGCCTCTTCGGTCATGACCAGCCACGCTATGGCGCGGCTCGAGTATCGGGTTCCGTTGGTCGTTTTTACCGCCTTGCATCAAGCGGCTACCGCCACCTGGCTCGGAGGCCTGCCCTATCTGCTGATCGCCATCCGGCGCGCACAGAGCCCGGACTATGCTCGCCAGCTCAGCGCCAGATTCTCTCAACTCGCTCTCATCAGCGTTGTCGTGCTTGCGTCCGCTGGTCTGGTGTTGGGTTTTGCCTACGTGGGCTCACTGAAGGCTGTCTACGGAACTTCCTACGGCGCCATGGTCGCGACCAAAGCGCTTCTTTTTGGGTTGCTCTTGTTCTTGGGCGCGCTCAATTATCAACTCGTCCGCCGCGGGCCATCCAGCACTATCCTCGCCAGCCTGAAGCGCTTCGGCGAAGCGGAAATCGGTATCGGCATCACCGTCATTCTTACTGCCGCTTCTCTCACGTCGCTTCCTCCCGCAGTGGACCTCACCCGCGACCGTGTCACCGGCGCCGAGATTTTTACGCGCATGGCTCCTCGCCCGCCCCGGCTCGCCAGCCCCACGATCCAGGAACTCCCCGAAGACGTTTATGCCGCGCAGAAAAAAGCATTTGAATCCGGCTCGCTCTCGACCGAATCCTATGTTCCCGGCCAGGCCGGCACGCGCCCGAACACGCCGGCCGAAAAGGCTTGGTCGGAGTACAACCATCATTGGGCCGGCATCATTGTTCTGGCGATTGGTCTGTTGGCCCTGGTCGCGCAAGCGGGACACGTTTCCTGGGCGCGCAATTGGCCGCTCATCTTTCTGGGACTAGCCTTGTTCCTTTTCCTGAGGAGCGACCCGGAGGTCTGGCCTCTCGGCCCCAACGGTTTTTGGGTCACTTTTGCCGATCCCGAAGTGCTCTTGCACCGCATCTTTGTTCTGCTCGTCATCGGACTTGCGGCATTCGAATGGCGCGTGCAAACCGGCCGCGTCGCTTCCGCTGGTGTCCGCCTGGTTTTTCCCCTTCTCATCGCTGTTTCGGGCGCTCTGCTCCTCACCCATTCGCATAGCCTCGGAAATATAAAAGAAGAAGTCCTCGCCGAGTTGAGCCACATTCCGCTTGCGATTCTCGCCGTCATGGCCGGTTGGTCGCGCTGGCTCGAACTCCGCCTCCCGCCCGAAAATCAAACGCGCGGCATTATGGCCCGTCTCTGGCCTCTCTGCATCCTTCTGATCGGCGCCGCTCTTCTCAACTACCACGAAATGTAATTCAGGGATTTTTCTTGGGGAAGGGAGGTAGGTGGGACAATTTTGGTTCCGGGACGTGGACTCGAACCACGATACTCAGCTCCAAAGGCTGATGTCCTACCGATTAGACGATCCCGGAACCGGCCCAATTAGTGTAGCAGACGCCCGCAAATGCGCCCAAGCGCCTCCATCGGCGCTGCTTTCCACGCTTGCCTTTATCGCGTAAAACCCTCCGCCCCACGTTCCTCGGCCGAAGTGCGCGAAGCAAATCTTTCTGCTAAATTGGTACGGTTGTTTCCATCGCGGGAGAGGTGGCCGAGCGGTTTAAGGCGCACGCTTGGAAAGCGTGTGTAGGTTAACCCCTACCGTGGGTTCGAATCCCACCCTCTCCGCCACTTCCTGTATATTTTTGTCTTAAATTCTGCAACTCTGGACAGCCAAGGAATGGGCGGACTTGCCTCTTTGGCAGCATCTCTGTAGGGGTGACTCGGTGACGATCCTCCACGAAGATCGGCTTTTCCCCTCTGACTCGAACACGCGCTCGGTCGCCAGGCGGCTTTACGCCAGCGTCCGCGACTTGCCGATCATCAGCCCGCACGGCCACGCCGACCCTCGCTGGTTCGCCGAAGACGCTCCCTTTCCGGATCCAGCTCAGTTGTTCGTCGTCCCTGACCACTACATCTTTCGCATGCTTTACAGCCAGGGCATTCCGCTCGAACAGCTCGGCGTTGGTTCAAAATCTGTTGAAGATCCCAGGCGCATTTGGCGCATTTTTGCCCAGCATTACTATCTTTTCCGCGGCACGCCCAGTCGGCTTTGGCTGGATTTCGCATTTCAGGAACTTTTTGGCCTGGAGGCACGTCTCGCGCCTGAAAACGCCGACGCACATTACGACGTCATCATGGAAAAACTGAAGACGCCGGCATTTCGTCCTCGAGCGCTGTTCGAACGGTTTCGCATTGAAGTTTTGGCAACCACGGATTCTCCGCTCGATTCGCTTTCTCACCACAAAGCCATACGCGCATCAGGCTTCAAGGGACGCATTATTCCAACATTTCGCCCCGATCCGGTGGTCGATCCCGACTTCCCAAATTTTGTCGAGAATCTCGCGTCTCTCGGGCAGTTGACACGCGCAGACACTTCGAGTTGGCAGGGTTATCTTGCTGCTTTGCGGCAGCGGCGCCTGGAGTTCAAGTCACTCGGCTGCACGGCGACGGACCACGGCCACCCCACCGCGGCGACCGCCGACCTGAATCTGGATTCGGCAGCTCGGCTCTATCAAAAAATATCTTCGGGTGCAGGCGATGCAAACGAACGCGAATTATTTCGCGCTCAAATGCTCACCGAAATGGCCGCGATGAGCCTCGATGACGGTCTGGTCATGCAAATCCACCCTGGTAGTCTCCGCAATCACAACACGCCACTCTTCCAGCGCTTCGGACGCGACGCCGGCGCGGACATTCCCACACCTACCAACTATGTGCATGCCTTGCGGCCCTTGCTGAACCGCTTTGGCAACGAGCCGGGCTTCACCCTCATTGTGTTCACCCTCGATGAATCGACTTATAGCCGTGAACTCGCTCCGCTCGCAGGCCACTATCCTTGCCTTCGGCTAGGGCCGGCATGGTGGTTCCATGACAGTCCCGAAGGCATCATGCGCTTTCGCGAATACACCACGGAGACTGCCGGCTTCTACAACACCGTCGGCTTCAATGATGACACCCGCGCGTTTCTTTCGATTCCCGCGAGGCACGATGTAGCTCGGCGCGTCGATTGCTCCTTTCTCGCGCGACTGGTCGCGGAACATCGCCTCGATGAAAAAGAAGCAACCGAGGTCGCTGCAGAACTTGCCTACGGGCTGGCGCGAAAGGCTTACAAATTATAAGAAGAGTGCGAGCCACATCGGGGATACTGCTGGTGAGTAGCGCCCTGGGTGTAAGATCGGCACCGCGTTTGACGTCAAAAAAGGGGATTCTAACAAATAGGAGTCGCCATGAACGTCCCTTCCACACCCGCAACTAAATCGCTTCTTTACCACTGTTCGCGTCGTGGCGCGATAGTGTTCCTAGCCCTGGCCAGCACCCTCGCGCCGGCCTTTTCCCTCACCGCCACCGCCGCTCCGCAATCCTCAACTCTTGAGACCCTCGCCAAACTCCGCGAAGCCTGGGTCCGGGACCTCCGCACCAAACAGATCGAACCCATCCTCAAGTTCTATGCCCCAGACGCCGCCTTCCTCCAACCCAACGGCGAACGCATCACCGGCTCCGCCGCCCTCCGCACCCTCTTCCAAACCATAATGGCCACCTTCAACAGCGACCTCACGCTCCACAGCCAGAACCTCGAGACATCCGGCGATCTCGCCTATGACAGCGGCGACTTCCAAGAAACCCTGACCACCATTTCCACCGGCGCCAAAATCTCCTCCAAGGGCTGCTACGTCATCATTTACAAACGCCAGCCAAACGGCAGTTGGCAAATCGTTCAGCAAGTCTGGACCGGTACACCGCCACCTGGCACATAAAAGCGGCCGTTTTCTGGAGCAGTTGCTTGTCTCTATCCAGACTCAAAGACTGGCACATCTCTCGATGAAGAGCTTTCTCAGTTTCTCCTCTGGGCTTTCGAAACGATCAGACCGCACGTCTGATCCTGCCGATCGTTCCCCCGTTTCCCTCGGCCCGATAGGTGCTACTCAGACCAGAGTCCGCTGGACGATTTGCGCCATGCTTTTCTTTGCGACCTCGATTAACTATGTGGATCGTCAGGTTCTCGGTCTTCTGGCACCGACGCTCCAGAACTCCATCGGTTGGACGGAAGCCCAATACGGCTACATCGTCGGTGCGTTTCAACTCGCTTACGCCATTGGGCTGGTAGCCGCCGGCCGCATGGTTGATCGTGTCGGTTCCCGCATCGGCTTTGCACTCATCATGGGCTTCTGGAGTCTGGCCTCCATGGGACATGCCTTGGCGTCTTCCGCGCTCGGTTTTGGTATCGCTCGCTTTTTTCTTGGTCTTGGTGAAGCTGGCAGTTTTCCGGCGGCCATCAAAACGACGGCCGAATGGTTTCCACAGCGAGAGCGTTCACTGGCCACGGGCATCTTCAATTCAGGAGCGAATATTGGTGCGATATTGGCGCCAGCTCTCATTCCATGGGTTACATTGAAGTTCGGCTGGCGTGCTGCTTTTCTGGGCACTGGATTCATTGGCGCAGTCTGGATTGTCTGGTGGCTTGCCAAGTATCACGACCCCAATCATCACCCGCGCGTGAGTCCGGCCGAACTCCGCCACATTCAGGAAGATTCCGCCGAACCGCTGGAGCAAATTCCCTGGAAGAAACTTCTGGCGTACAAGCAAACGTGGGCCTACTCCGCCGCGAAATTTCTTACCGATCCCATCTGGTATTTTTATCTGTACTGGCTGCCGAAGTTTTTTGACGAGCGCTATCATCTCGGGCTCAGCCATATCGGACTGCCGCTCATCATCGTTTACAACTTCTCGGCGGTCGGAAGTATCGGCGGTGGATGGCTTTCCACCGCTTTTAACAAGTCGGGAATGCCGATGGCCAAAGCTCGTCTCTCTGCCATGCTCGTCTGCGCATGCCTCATCTTGCCGATCTTGCTTTCGAGCAGGCTCTCCTCGCTCTGGTCCGCGGTCGCCATTCTGAGCCTCGCCACGGCGGCGCATCAGGGATGGTCCGCGAATCTCTTCACCACTGCTTCGGATATGTTCCCACGCAGTTCGGTCGGCGCTGTCGTCGGGATTGGTGGCATGGCCGGCTCCGCGGGAGCCGTCTTGTTCTCGCTGAGTACAGGCTGGGTGCTCCAGGCCTACCACAGCTACACTCCCTTGTTCTCGATCGCCGCGGCTTCGTATCTTCTCGGCCTTCTCCTCCTCCGCATCATCGCTCCAGGCCTTCCACGGGTGGAAGTCCCAATCATCGCCCGCGAAAGACTTTAGGCTATGAGACTCCCGAGAGTAGACTTCGAGCTAGCGTTGCGCCGACCCCTTGAACTCGCAGAAAACCGCGGAAAAACGGAGGACAAGTGAAGAGAGCGGCGATGGAATCGATGGTGGTGGCAGCTTTACTGCTATGCGGTACGAGTGCGCACGGTGCGACTGTGCTAAGGGTGAAAAACCTGAGGTGCGAGTACAAGGTGGACCCGGTAGGGATCGATGTCCGAAGGCCGCGACTGAGCTGGCAATTGGAGAGCACGGAAAAGGGCGTGCTGCAGACCAGCTACGAGTTGCGCGTAGGACGGTCGGAGCGAGAGTTGGAGAAGGGGAAAGCGATTTGGGATAGCCGGAAAGTGGAATCGGATGCGTCGATTCATGTGGAGTACGGTGGGCCGGCGCTGGTGAGCGAAGGAATTTATTACTGGCAGGTGCAGGTTGGGGATAATCACGGACATTTGTCCGAGTGGAGCAAGGCGGCGCGCTGGGAGATGGGGCTGCTGGAAGCGGCGGACTGGAAGGTACAGTGGATTACACCGAATCTCGCGGAAGACGAGACGAAGTCCAACCCAGCACCGTTGCTGCGAAGAGATTTTCAAGTGAAGAAGAAGGTGGAGCGGGCGCGCTTGTACGCGACGGCGATGGGGCTTTATGAACTTGAGCTGAACGGGAAGCGAGTGGGAGATCAGTATTTTACTCCGGGATGGACAGCGTATGATTTTCGCTACCAATACCAGACATACGACGTGACGGAGATGTTGAAGAGCGGAGAAAACTGCCTGGGGGCAATGCTGGGGGATGGGTGGTATCGCGGAGCGATGACCTGGGATCTGAAAAGAAGTTACGGGAAGAAATTGGAGCTGCTGGCGCAACTGGTAATTACGTACTCGGATGGGGCGCAGGAGATCATCGGAAGCGACGGAAAATGGAAAGCGGCAACGGGGGCGGTACTGGAGTCCGACATTTATGGCGGGGAAATCTACGACGCCAGGCTCGAGAAGAAAGGGTGGAGCGAGGCGGGGTACGACGATAAGGAGTGGCAGGTCGTGACGGTCACCGAAGGGCCGAAGGCAAAACTCGTAGCGACTGCGGGGCCTGCGGTAAAAGAGATGGAAGAGGTCAAGCCGGTGAAAGTGTTTACCACGCCCGGGGGAGATACGGTCCTCGATATGGGGCAGAACATGGTCGGCTGGGTGAGGTTCCGCGTGACGGCGCCGGCGGGGACGACGATTGCTTTGCGCCACGCGGAGGTTTTGGACAGTAAGGGGAATTTTTATACGGCGAACCTGCGGGCGGCGAAGCAAATGGTTCGCTACATCGCGAAGGGACAAGGGACGGAAGTGTACGAGCCGCGTTTTACATTTCAGGGATTCCGGTACGTCGCCGTGAGTGGATGGCCAGGAGAGGTAAAGCCGGACGCGTTTACGGGAGTCGTGGTGCATTCTGCGATGGAGAGTACAGGGACATTCGAAAGCTCCAGTTCCCTGTTGAACCAGTTGCAGCACAACATTATCTGGGGCCAGAAAGGCAATTTTTTGGATGTGCCGACGGATTGCCCGCAGAGAGATGAGCGGCTGGGGTGGACGGGGGACGCACAGGCGTTTGCGCCGACAGCATCCTTTAATTTTGAGACGGCGGGCTTTTACACGAAATGGTTGAAGGATTTGGCGCTGGACCAGCAGGACGATGGAGCGGTGCCCCACGTGATCCCGAATGTCTTGTCGCACACGACGCGGAAGGGAGATTCGGCGTCGGCAGGATGGGCAGACGCAGCGGTGGTGGTGCCGTGGACGGTGTACCAGGCGTTTGGGGACAAGCGGATTTTGGAGGAACAGTATCCAAGCATGAAGGCTTGGGTGGAGTACATGCGACGGGAAGCTGGGGGAAAATACATCTGGAGCAGCGGTTTTACATTTGGAGATTGGCTGGCGTTTGCGACGACGGATTCGGATTACCCCGGGGCGACGACGGACAAGGATTTTATCGAGACGGCGTATTTCGCGCGGTCGACGGCGCTGCTGGCAAAGACCGCGGAGGTGTTGGGGAAAAAAGAGGAAGCGGCGGAATACGCTGGGCTGGAAGAGAAGATCAAGAGCGCGTTTCAGAAGGAGTTTGTGACGGGGAATGGAAGGCTGTCACCGAATACGCAGACGGCGTATGCGCTAGCGCTGGTGTTTGGGCTTTTGCCCGAGGCGGAGCGGCCGTTGGCAGCAGCCCGCCTGGCGGCGGATGTGCGGAAATTCAAGCATTTGACGACCGGATTTCTGGGGACGCCGGTGCTGTGCGAGGCGCTGAGCGCGTACGGGTATCTGGACGAAGCCTACATGCTGTTGAACCGGACTGAGTATCCGTCGTGGTTGTATCCCGTGACCAAGGGTGCGACGACGATTTGGGAGCGATGGGACGGAATTAAGGAGGATGGAAGTTTTCAGGATACAGGGATGAATTCATTCAACCACTACGCGTATGGAGCGATTGGGGAATGGATGTATAGCGTGGTGGCAGGAATAAAGATCGACGAAAACCAGCCGGGATACAAACATATTTTGATTCAGCCGCGGCCAGGCGGAGGGTTGAAGTACGCGAAGTCGGCGGTGGAAAGCATGTATGGGAGGGTCGCCTCGGCATGGGAGATCGCGGACGGCAAGATGAAGTTGCGCGTGGAGATTCCGGCAAATGCAACGGCGACGGTGAAGTTGCCGGACGGGAAAGTGGAGGAGGTGGGGTCAGGGGCGTGGCAGTTTGAGGGTGTGGCAGTTGCAAAAGAAGAAGGCAAAGGTTCGCCGCAGAGATGACCGAGATCCACCGCGCCGCGGCTAATTGACGACTGCGATTTCACCACCGCGTCGGACATGTTTCCGCGAAGTGCGGTGGGCAGCGTCGTCGGAATCGGCGGAATGGCCGGTTCGGCAAGGGCCGTCTTGTTTTCACTGAGTACAGGCTGGGTGTTACAGCTCACTCACAGCTGCACTCCTCTGTTCGTAGTTGCAGCTCCGTTTATCTCCTTGGCCTTCTCTTTCTCTGCGTTATCGCGCCAGGCCTGCAGCGAGTGGACCTCCCGATCACCCCGAAAGACTTTAGGTTTTGAGACTCATGCGAATAGACTTCGAGCTGCGGTGGCCCAATTCGCGCGTGACAGAACCAGGTTGCCGCGCGGCCCGAGTTACTCCCAACGAAACACCTTCGCAGAAAGCGCGGTGCAAACGACAAAAACGACTGCCAATGCTGCTACGTCGCCGACGTGCGCCGACCACGCGTCGCCGTTCCAGATTCCCTGGAGCAGAGGCACAGCGTAGCCTAGCGGCAGCACTCTCGCCGCCGCACGAAGCACTGGCGGCAACGATTCAATAGGCACGAAGAGTCCCGAGACAGCAATCATCGGGTACATAATGACGGCCCCAATCGGCTGCGCAAAGCGCGCCGTCGGAACGATGCTGGCAATGAGAAACCCGATCGACAGAATGCTCCAGGTGCTTATGAGCAGCGCAATCGTGAACGAGAACAAGGGAATATGAACGCCGATCGGGTAGTACCGTTTGCCCGCCAGGACCATCAAGGCCAGCGTGGCCACAGTGAGTAACAGCTTGACGATCACGTGGGCGGTAAGGATGGTCTGAGGGCGCAGTGGCGTGGCGCGCAGTCGCTTGAGGATGCCGCCCTCGCGGTAAATCGAAATAATCGTGACCAGCGAAAGTACTGCGCTGATCGCGATCAGAACAGAAACGAGAACCGGCAGGCCCACGCGGATGAAACTGCTGGCCGCAAGTGAAGTCGGCGCAAGTCTGCCGCCAACTACTCGGCCTAGTACAATGAAAATCAGAACCGGGAAACCGATCGTTCCGAACGCCCCAAGGGGCTCGCGTACGAATATCTTGATCTCGACCCAAGTCAGTTTCCAAAGCCCACGCAGCATCATGTTAACGCCTACTCTCGAATCGAATGACCTGTCAGTTTCAGAAAGACATCCTCAAGGTTCGGGAGAATCGTGCGGAATTCCGTGACCCGGATCCGATTCTCGGACAAACAATGAATCACCTCGGTCACCATGTCGTCGCCCCGGCCGCGAATGGTGAATCGAAAGTCAGTGCAGTTCACCGCTTCAACTCCGGGGATCGCCCGAAAGCGCTCTTCAGCACCCGCGTCGTTCGTGGTGAGAACGACGGTTCGCTCTGGGCAGTGCCGGTTGACGAGCTTATCTGGAGTGTCGATGTCAATGATCCGTCCATGCTCGATGATGGCTACCCGGTCGCACAACCGTTCGGCTTCCTCCATCAGGTGAGTGGTCAAAAAGACCGTCTTGCCGCGCTCGCGGATCCCGCGCACCAGATCCCAGATGGCCCGCCGCGACTGCGGGTCCAGCCCGGTGGTCAGCTCGTCGAGAAACACCACCTCCGGGTCGTTGATCAGCGCCAGGGCAATAAACAGCCGTTGCTTCTGGCCTCCGGAGAGGTTCATAAACCAGGCGTTCCGCTTATCGGTGAGTCCGAGTTGTTCGAGCAGGCGTTCGCCGTCGATCGCTTTCTTCTGGTAAAGCGAAGCCCAGAGGTCTACCGCCTCCCACACTTTGATGCGCTTCTGCAACTGCGCCTGCTGGAGCTGAACCCCGATACGGTCCTGCAGCTTGTAAACTTGACGAAAGGGATCAAGACCCAGAACCGAGATGCTGCCCCGGTCGGGCGTACGCAGGCCTTCGATGCATTCCATCGTGGTCGTTTTTCCCGCGCCATTGGGCCCGATCAAACCAAATATTTCGCCGTCATTGACCTCGAACGACACTTCGTCGACAGCTACCGTTTTGCCGTAGGTCTTGCGGACTCCAGCCACTTGAATGACGGTACGCATGATAATTTGCAGAATCGCAGATTCACTGAACCGGACCAAAAGTTTATATCATGGACTTACGTTAAGTCTTGGCAGATCGGATTACAGCACCAGCGCCTTGGCTTTTGGGGGCATTTCCACAGACATTAGGCTAATTTTGGCGTCTATCCACTGCCAAATGCTATGCCTCTTGGACTGTCAAAAGTGACAGTTCCGTCGGCGGTTCCTGCCGTCTGACAATCCCGCACTCGCGACTCTTGGCGGCTAACGCTCGCAAGAGTCGAGTCCGTGAAACAAGGAAAAAATAGAAAGGTGCGAGGGCTATCCGAAGTCTCGCACGTGGAGGAGTAAGGTGCTACTGCAGACAGCTTCCCCTACTAGGCGGTTCAAGTCGCGGATCGAGACATTTGGTGGCGTCTGGGTCTACTGGCGGTGTGGTGGAGCTGACGACGCTTCGCGAGTTCGGAATCTGAGCGTCGGCGGTCTGTTTATCGAGACTCGAATGCCAACGGTCGTGGGCACAAAGGCGAGGCTTGAATTTCTTGTCCAGGAAGGGCAAATCAGAGCCGACGCAGTCGTCCGACATGTACAGGCCGGTCATGGTCTGGGCCTGAAATTCACGGCGTTGAGTAATGGAGATCGCCCGCGCTTGGCCGCATTAATGAACAGGCTTGGCTACTTGTCTCGAGAAGAACCAAAGGCATTCTGGTTCCCGAGCCGAGCCGCGATTTAACTTGTCCGCCAACTGCGTTTATCAGGAGTTGCGCTGCCGGCGGAATCGATTCTATTCATTCCCGAGAGTCGACGTTTACGGGCAGCTCTCTCCCTACCACACCTCACACCGCTCCCCTGGCGCACGAACCATCGCCGAATCCTTCTTGCAACCAAACGCCTCCGCAAATGCCGCCAAGTTTGACAGTGGCCCGATCACGCGGTACTTCGCAATCGGGTGTTCATCTCCCTGCACCATCTTTCTCTGCGCCTCCGGGCGAATTTCGTCCCCACGCCACTGTCCCCACGCAATGAAAAACTGCTGGTCCGGCGTAAATCCATGCAAAGTCGGAGCCGCATGCTTCTCTTGCGCCTTCTTAAAGGCCAGATAAGCGATCTTCGCTCCCGCCAAGTCGCCGATGCTCTCTCCCAAAACCAGCTTGCCGTTGTGGTGGATATTCGGCTCGATAAAATAACCGTCAAATTGCCGCGCAACACACGCGGTCTTTTCTTCAAAGCGTTTTTCATCTTGGGGAGTCCACCAATTTTTCAGGCGCCCCTGCGCGTCGAACTTCGAGCCTTGATCGTCAAATCCGTGGCTAATCTCGTGCCCGATCACGACTCCAATCGATCCGTAGTTGACCGCGTCTGCCGCGCTCACATCGAATGCCGGCGGCTGCAAAATGCCCGCTGGAAAAACAATTTCGTTCAACAGCGAGCTGTAATATGCATTGGATGTGGGCGGCGTCATGCCCCACCGGCCGCGATCCGTTGGTTTCCCTATCAAATTCCAGTTGTCATCGATTACATTCCAGCGAGTCGCAGCGGCCTGGTTGTTCCAGAAGGAATCACGGGTCAACGGAATGCTGCTGTAGTCCTTCCACTTGTCCGGATACCCAATCTTAGGATTAAGCGTCGACAGCTTCTCCAATGCCTTCTTCTTCGTCTCTGGTCCCATCCAGCTTAACCCTTCGATCGTGTCATGCATCGCGGCAATGATATTCCTAACCATCTCCTGCGCCCGCGCCTTGGCCTCCGGTGGAAAATACTTCTCCACATACTTCTTTCCCAGCGCCTCTCCCAAAAGCTGGTCTGTGGACTCCGCACACCGCTTCCACCTCGGCTTAATTTCGGTTGCCCCACTCAAATACTTTCCCTGAAACGCGAAATTCTCATTCACAAACGCTTCCGATAACACGTCGGCCTTCCCGTTCAGAAGCTGCCACGTCAGATACGTCTTCCAGTCGGCCAATGACGTCTGACGGAGTTGACGGTCTACTTCCTTCATGAAATTCGGCTCGGTCACATTCAGGTCCGCCCGTGAAATCTTTGCTGTCGCGAAATACCCGTCCCAGTCCATCGCCGGAGCCAGCTTTGTAAGCGCGGCGTAGTTCATCTTGTGATCGGTGTTCGCAGGATCCCGCAGCGCCACATTGTCCAGCGAGTTTTCCGCCAGCTTCTCTTCCACGTGAAAAACCGTCTCGGCCGCAGCCTTCGCGCTCTTTTCGTCGTACCCCGCCAGTTTGAACATGTTCGCCACGTGCACTCGGTACTTCTCGCGTGCCTCCTGGAATCGCGGTTCTGGCTTTAAGTAGTAATCGCGATCCGGCAGACCCAAGCCGCTGGCAAACACAGTGGCAATTGTTTCGGCTGGATTGTGATTGTCCGGCTGCGAAACCAACCCGAAGGGAACAAAAATACCCTGCTCGTGGAAACTCAGGATCATCCGCCGAAGATCCCCCGCACTCTTCATCTCGCGAATCTCTTTCAGCATCGGTTCGGCCGGCGACAGCCCAAGCTTGTCGATTCGCCCCTCATCCATGCAAGAGCTGTAGTAGTCGCCGATCAACTGCTCCACGCTTCCTTTGGGCCAATCCGTGCGGCTGGAAACCTCTTCGAGAATGACCTTCAAATGGTCTTTCGCCTCCTCCCCTGCCTGCCACCTCCTGCTCCACCGGTCCATATACGCGGGAATCGGATTCTGCGCGTGCCAACTCCCGTTCGCATACTGCGCAAAATCCGTGCAAGGATCGCACTTCTTATCCAAATCATTCGTCTGAATCCCATGCTGTGCGCTAGTTTGAGCAGCCAAAGGCGCACCCCAAACCAGCACAATCGCCAACAATCGAATCATTCGCATTTTTCCTCCATCTGTGACGCGGCCATCTTAACTCACCTCTAGAAAATTCCGAATAACGAGCGTATATCATCGACCTCAGGAGACGTACCGTCGATGCCCACCTTCACGCCACTGCTTCAACACTGCGCCGAGAGACTCCATTCGCTACTAGGTCCTGGTTAGTCGTGCAGGCTCAACCGGTCGATGCAACACCATCTGGTATAAAGCTGTTTTCAAAGGTGGTGTTTATGAAACCAGGGAAGCGAGAGGCTGGTGAGCGCGATGAACAGGAACTGAACCGCAGTGATGGAGAAGCAAAAAATTCTACCGGATATGGTGTGAAGTAAAGCGTCGTCCACTTGATTGGGCATCCCGCTCCCTGCCAAGGGAGTTTGAACAAGTAATCGTGGTCGAAGCACAGATCGAAGAGATGTTGGGGTCGGACTGAAACTGACCGAAAGATCACGAGCGAGCCGTGGCCGTCGATGCAGAGGCCAACAAAGAGCAAGGAAGACCACTCTTCGGAGAGACGGCGAAGCACGCTCAAAAAGGATTTGACAGGGCCGACATTGTCAGAGATGTCCGGTTAGCGTTTATCGGGACTTACCTGGAGTGGGGAAATCTGTTGCGCCCAAATCTCGAACGATGTCTAATTCCGGGTGTCCCCAGTCAGCAGGAGTGGGGTCATTAAAACGCCGCTCGCGGTAAAGATCAGACCTGCAATCAATGGACTAACTCTGTCATCGTTTCAGCATGAATTAACTTGAATTGCGTCTCAGAGGTTTTCTCTGCCACAAGCAATCCGTCATCGCAAAGCACACGGAGGCGGTCGCCAATACTCATTACCTTGATGAATTCCCCCAATTCTACGCGCTTTCCGCCAAAATCTGCATGCAACGCATGGCTGACATTCATGACTCGCGCAACTTCAAATTGGTTTTCTCGCCCGGCCATCCGTAATTGATCCGCAATTCTGTGCGCAAACCGCCGGTATCTACCCGCAGTCCTTTTGCACCAGTCCGGCACCGCTGACAGCGACAAGCCGACGGCCCAAATTCTACTTTTTTTCGACATTCTTCGTCTCCACTACCGCAGTTAAGTTTCCCCACAAGAAAAATATCTACGGACTTATAGGAGTATCGGTGACCAGGCGGGACGCTGTCGTTGCTCGGGGACAATGAATAGTAACGAAGCTGGTTTTACGGAAAACGAGATTCACAGGCGTGTAGCGCATAGTCACGCGTCATGCAGCCCCAGGCCTAGCCCTGAGGTCGATTCCGGTTACGACTGTGTTAATCGGGACCTAGAACAGGATTTGTCACTTAATCGAGTATTTGCGAGCGTCCATACACGCAGAGAATGCTCGCTTGAATGCGTCGATACCTTATTGGTGCGTGGCCTTTGCTTGGGCGTGGCTGCTGCGCACTTCCAAAAAGGCATGTACCCGGAGGCCCTGCAAGACGCAGAAAAAGGCCTCGCCCTTTCGCACCGCGACCCCTTCTTTCTGTCGATCGCTGCCTATGTTTACGGCCGGCAAGGTAACGTCGAGCAAGCCGGCAAGCTTGTGGAAGAGATGCGGGCGGCCAGCAAAAAGAGCTATGTAGGACCGTTCTACTTTGCGACAGCCTTTGTGGGAATGGGCAAGGAGAAAGAGGCGATAGAGGCTTTGGAAGAAGGATACAGAGCTCACGATCCTGAGATAGTTGGTCTCAACTCCACCCCTTGGTTTGGCCCCTTGCGCTCCAACCCTCGCTTCCAAAGCCTTGTTAGCCGGATGCATTTGCCGCCCGTTGCCGGCTCTGAGCGATAATAATTTCGCCTAAATTCAAATCGGAGGGAGCATGAAGAACACCAAAGTGTGCCTTCGCGGTAACCCGATCCCCGTTGTCAGTGCTTGATAAGTGGGACAACTTGGAAACTGACTCATAACTCTGCGCCGCGGCCAATTGACGAGTTCGACTGCCGCGGATATTGTCTTTAGGCGGCTCCCGGCTTGAAGAACAGAGAACCGCTTTCCTCATGAGCCTTTTTCTCGAGATCGGCAGCGAACAATCCGAGCTCACTCCCGCTGACCTGAAGAATGGTCTGTTTCATGCCCTCCGCGCGCTTGGCCAGCGCGATCGCGTCCTGGCAATTCCTCCTGACATGACTCGTTTCCGCTCGGGGGCAGGCGGCCTCACCGCAAGCGCCTATGAATTTTATGGGAAAAACTTGGCTGCTGTTTTACCGGCGGTCGGCACGCATGCGGCCATGACCCCAGCCCAAGCAGACAAAATGTTTGGCCGCGTGCCGTTCGAATTATTTCACGCCCACAACTGGCGTAAGGATACCGCCACCCTGGGGGAAGTCCCCGCCGAGTTTATCCACCAACAGTCCGAAGGCAAGCTGAACTATACCTGGCCGGTTCAAATCAACCGCTTGTTAGTCGAAGGTGGTTTCGACCTGATTCTCTCCATCGGGCAGGTTGTTCCCCATGAAGTCATCGGAATGGCCAATTACAATAAAAATATTCTTGTCGGCACCGGCGGCCAGGACAGCATCAACCGCAGCCATTTCCTCGGCGCTGTCTACGGCATGGAGCGCATCATGGGTCGGGCAGACACCCCGGTTCGCCGCGTCCTCAACTACGCTTCAAGCCATTTCATCCAACACTTGCCTGTCGTATATGTTCTGACAGTCGTAGGGACTAACGCAGACGGAAAAGTGGCAATCCGGGGACTCTTCATCGGAGACGACGCCGAGTGTTTTCAGAAAGCTTCTCAGCTCAGTCTCAAAGTTAATTTTGTCATGCTCGATTCTCCCATTCGAAAGGCAGTTGTGTATCTGGACCCGGAAGAATTGCACAGCACCTGGCTCGGCAATAAAGCCATCTATCGGACGCGCATGGCCCTGGCCGACGGCGCCGAACTGATTGTCCTAGCTCCAGGAGTAAAAGAGTTCGGCGAGGACGCCACGATTGACCGGCTGATCCGCAAGTACGGATATTTCGGTACGCCTGCGGCTCTCGCAGCTGTCGAAAAAGATCCGGAACTCGCCGCCAATCTCGGCGCCGCCGCTCATCTCATCCACGGATCATCCGAAGGACGCTTCACCATCACATACTGCCCTGGGGGCCTCAGCCGGAAAGAAATTTCCAGCGCCGGTTTCGACTACGGCGATCTCGCAAGCATGGCCAAAAAATACGATCCGCAAAAGTTGCACTACGGCTACAACCAGGTGGATGGCGAGGAAGTTTTCTTTGTGCCCAATCCGGGCCTGGGGCTCTGGGCTTACCGGGGACGCTTCGCAGTTTAGGCCGCGGGAGTGATACTGTTTGCCGTTCGAATGTTCCATTCGAACGGAGCATTTATCGCTTTCTGATCGGTTGGGGATTCACGGTATTTTGAGCGCCGCACAAGAAAAAGGACAAGGAATGAAATGAACTCTCCTCTTGCAAGCCTCTCCGGCAGAACTGCCGTGGTCATCGGTGGAACAACCGGCATCGGCCGTGTCCTTGCTCTCGGCTTGGCTTCCGCCGGAGCAGACGTGGTAGCGTCTTCCCGGCGTTTCGAACAAGTGGAATCGACCGCCCGCGAAATCGAATCACTCTCCCGCCGAACCATTCGAATCGCTTGTGATGTTCGGGATCGCCCTTCCCTGGAAAATCTCCTCGCGAAAACTCTCGAAACTTTTAGCAAAGCGGACATCCTGGTGAATTGCGCGGGCATCATCAAACGCGGCCCCACGCTCGATTTTCCGGAAGACTCCTGGCGAGAAATCCTGGAAACTAATCTTACCGGCACGCTCCGCGGCTGCCAGATTTTTGGCAAGCATATGCTGGAGCGGGGTTACGGCCGGATTATCAATGTGGCTTCGCTAAACACTTTTGTTTCTCTGACCGAAGTCGCCGCGTATGCCGCCAGCAAAGCAGCCGTGGGGGCTCTTACGAAATCCCTGGCTGTCGAATGGTCGAAGCGCGGCGTGATGGTAAATGCCATCGCTCCCGGCGTTTTCCGCACGGCGCTGAATTCGGAATTGCTCGATAACAGCGATCGCGGCCGTGAGTTGCTGGCGCGCACGCCCATGGGGCGGTTTGGAAAAGAAGAAGAGTTGGTGGGCGCCGCCGTGTACCTTGCTTCGGAGGCAGCGTCATTCACCACCGGCCAAATTCTTGTGGTGGACGGCGGATTCCTGGCCAGCGGCGTAAATCACTAGCTGCCGTCCATTCGCCGTTGTTTCTTTCAGCTAGAAGCTGTCTTCTCTTCCCACTAAAAACTAAATACTAAAAACTCTAACTCACATGCTAAAGAAGCGGAGCCTCAGAAGTGGCAGGAGGCGGCGCCGCGTTTCTGCAAATATTTCTGGTGATACTCTTCGGCGCGATAAAACTTGCCGGCGGCGGTAATTTCCGTGGCGATGGGGCGCTTTAATTTGTGGCTGGCTTCCAGGGCCGCGCGCGATTTTTTCGCGATCGCTTCCTGCTCCGGCGAATGAAAGAAAACCGCGGTGCGGTACTGCGCGCCGAAGTCCGGTCCCTGGCGGTTCACTTGCGTGGGATCGTGTGCCTGCCAGAACATGTCGAGCAGTTTTTCGTAACTCACCTTCGCGGGATCAAACGTGACTTGTACCACTTCCGCGTGGCCGGTTTCATCGGTGCACACGTCCTGGTAGGTCGGATTCTCCGTATGCCCGCCGCTGTAGCCTACGGCGGTATCAATCACTCCCGGAACGCGCTGGAACGCCGCCTCCACACCCCAGAAGCAGCCGGCGCCAAATGTCGCAATCTCGCTCATGGATCTTCCCCTCGGTTTAAAACTCTTTTCGCGTCCAACGTCGAGTTGTTAGATGCGTGAGGTGCTGCTTCCGATTCACCGTCAGCGTTAGGACGCCTTTTTCTTCGGCGTTGCCGGTCCGGCCATTCCTTTTAATTTGTCCTGGGCCATGGCTTTGTACGGGCTGTTCACGGAAGCCGCCTGCGTGAAGGCGTCCTTGGCCTCGGCAGTTCTCTTGAGGTTCAGCAAGGCGAATCCCAGGCGATACTGATTGCGCGCGTAACTCCCGTCATCAACCTTTACCAGCGGCGCGGCCGCTTTTAGATTGTCGACGGCCTGGGCGTTGTCCTTCTTTTCGATGTTCACTTGTCCCAGCGAACTCAGCGCCAGGCCCTTTTGCAGCGCCTTCTGTTGGGCCCACTGATCGTCGGTCAGACCTTCCGGCTTGGGCGCGGTGTCGGCCAAGGAGATGGCTTTTTTCGCGTAGGTTTCCGCTTTGGCGAGCTGATCGGTTTTGTCGCAATAATAATCGGAGAGCAGCAGCAACATGCCAAGATTGTTGGGATCCTTGGCGAGCAGCCCGCTCGCCACTTCCAGCATTTTTGGGGCGTTCTGCGCTTGCTGGTACGAAGTGGCCGCTACGCCGAGGGCCTGGTTGGCGTACGGCGAATCCGGGAAAATCTGCGCGAACTTTGCCAGCATCGCCGCGCGCTTGGCGGGGTCTTTGGCCTGATAAACGCCGCCGAAGACCGCTTGCTGCATATAAGTCATGCCGTCCTTATTGACTTCGAGCGTCCGGGCCTTCAGGTCCGCCCAAACGGGCTCTGCCGTTCCAGCGGGAGCGGGCGCGGCCTGGAAACGTGTCCAGATGCCTCCGGCTTTTTCGCCGTACATCATCAGGCGGTCGGGGTCGCCTTTCTCGGAGGCCGCGCGAATCATGTTCATGGCGTTCTGAAAACCATCGGGGTCGAGCGCGAAAAGCTTGTCGCCGTACTCGAAGGCTTTGTCGTAATTCTTCTGCGCCAGGTAGTAATCGACATAGAGTCCATCCGCCACCATGGGAAAGTCACCCTCGGCACCGGGCCCGGCGGCGAATTTGTCAATCAGCGCAATCTTCTGCGCGGGGTCGGTCGTGGCGTTGATTTCATTCAAGGCGTGATCCGCGTCCGAGCCCGCCTGGATCGGGACGTATTTGCCGATTTGCTGCGCGCACAGGGGGAACGCGCCGTAGAGCAAGAATGTGAAAAGCCCTAGAACTCGTGACAACCGTCTCATGGAACCTCCAAGGGGAGGAAAGTGCCAGCATCTTAGTGCCGCTCCCGGCTTGGCGCAAACGATTTTGATTGGGAGAACGGAAACGGTGGGAGGGAGAAAAGGGTCTTTGGCTTGAAGAGTGTGGCCCCTCCCCCTGCGGTTTTCTGTAAGTGTTGCATCTAAAGGGTTTAGCTTTCCTGTAAGTCCTTTGGAATGAACACTTATGGGATGTCGTGTAAGTGTTGCGTCTAAAGGGTTTAGGGGATCGGGGAGATGTCTCGCCTGAGCACAGATCGACCAATACTTTTGTCTTGAAGGGGGGTACCCCCCATTCCTGCATGAAGTTGAGAACAAAAGGGTTGCAAAATGGGTTCCCGCAAGCGCATGAAAAGAAAAAGGTTGTTTTTTGGCAAAAGCGGGGTGTACTCGGTTGATTCGGTGGCGAGAGGGTAACGGCCGGGGGTGGGAGGATTCTAAAGGAGTTAGAAGGACTGCCTGGCGGGCGGCCATTTGCCTAAGCGCTGGGAAAAGCTTGCCAGCGCAACAAAACCATTATAGCAGATCCGTACCGTTTGTCAAGAAATTACTTGTAAGTACTTTGTCTGCTGCGGGATAGCAGGGCGTAAGGCTGGAATTCAGAAACTGGAAACTAGAAAGCAGACGATCCTTTGCGACGGAGGGCTATTTGGGACCGAGGGCATGAGAGGAATCTTCCACGTATGCAGAGCCAAAACCGCAAACGTGGGGCACCCGGCCCAGAGCGGTGCTGAGATCACAGGCAGAGAGATATTCACCGGAGAAGTAGCGGGCGAGGTCTGTGCCAAGACTTTGCGTGGCACGGGCGCGAGCTTCTTTTTCGGCGTGGTCGTAGCAGAAATAGGGATGGTTGCGGATGCGCGGAGTGCGGCAACGGCGGCCATCGGCGAAAGAGAACATACACAAGGACACGCGGTCCTTTGGACTGAGTGCGGACATGGAAGTCTCCTTAGATTGAGTTTTGAGAATGCTGACGGAAGAGCACAGGCAGGAATGCCTGTGCCACCAAAATAGAAACGCCCCGGCTGGAGCCGGGGCGCAGTTTCTTACTGGAGAATTGTACCACAACGGTAATGCGGGTCAAGTTAAAAGATTAGGGCGAGGGGGTTGCCAAGCGGCCGTTATGGCAAAAATGCAGAAAACGTCCCGTCTGTCCCCCCGAGTTCCCACTGCCAGTGGTCAACCGTGTTCCACCCGCCGTTTTACGACATCGGTTCCAGATATATTGGAATCTCTAACTTTGATCCGGGGGATAGATTCATTGGACTATGGTTAGTCGAAAAGACCGATTGCTCATAGTTCCATTCTCCGAAACCAGGGGCTTTGATGGAGAAATGCATCGGCATCGCGGGGATAACAAGCCTGAAGGAACCGTCTTTTTCAACGTTGGTCTCAATAGACCAGGTTGGGTGATCGAGTCTTGACAGAGTAATTCGAGCGTCAGGGACTGCCGATTTGGTGCGGGCATCCGTGACTCTCCCAGCCACCGTGCCACCCTTTACCAATAGCTTCACCGTGACGCCGGATGTAACCTGATCGGGCTTTACGTCCACCACCGGCAGAATCTCGTTGCCGCTAAATACGGCAAATCGGGCGTCCGGGTAACCGTCTTCGATTTTGGTCGCGATCACCATTGTTTTTCCGACGGGCACGTCATTTAGAAGAAATCTGCCATTTTCGTCCGACAGTGTGAAATGATCCTTGCCAGTTCGTACGGCTTCCATTGGTTCGTCAAAAACCTTGGCTTTGGCAATTGGCGACCCCGTCGCATCCACCACCGCCCCTTTGATTAAACCAAACTGCGTAGTGTGGGCGGACGGAGGATTTGCAACGACAGCTGAAAGAAGGGCAATCAATAGAAAAAGTTCGGTCTGCATAGTGTGCTCTTATGGCTTAATTACATTGCCTTGAATTGAAGTATAACTTCCACCGACCGAAATCGCGTTGTCGTGCACGACCAAATCCCCGACAGTGCCGATGACCGTATTCGTAGCCCCATTGCACCACACCCATTGTTGTTTGGTGTATGTATATCCGCACCCATTATCTACGCTATTGCAGCCAACTGTTAGGGAATCGTGGATGATGCCGCCGGGTGTTCCACCGCATGTTTCTGATGTCGTGATTGTCGTATTACAGGTGTTAGAAGATTTCGAAGCAAACTGTTCCTTGGTCTGCACGTCGGTCGTCACGTCATTTCCATTCGCATCTTGGATTTGGTATGCGAGAATACGTAGTTTCGTATTGGGGCAATTTGTGGGATTGGTCGTGGTGTCCCCTATGACGAGCAATTGTGCTGGGTCGCCTACGTTGGCCCCACCACCGGGGGAGAATTCTTTGGCCGGACAAATCGGGTAGTGGGCGGTGCTCTCGAGGTACCCGAATGTGTCCGTGGTGGTGGATCCTATACTCTGGCCCGTGTGCGCGCCATAAGAGTCAAAGGTGACGATAGAGGTGTTCACGCTGCCCCAATTGTCCCAAAAGTCGGTACTGACATCTTCATACTGTTGATCGCAAACGCTCCAGCCCCATACGCCGTCATCCACGGGAGGGCCCGGAAGCAGGACAAAGATGGGGTTAAAATAGAGTTCTGCTGCGTTGTAACCGCAGCAGGTGGCGCAGCCGTAGATGACGTGGCCGTAGGTTTTGTCGTAGATCACTTTGCCTTCGAAGAGGGTGCCGATACCCGTATTAGTTAGGTCGCGGAATTCGTAGGAGCCGGAGGCCAAATCCCTAGGAAGGGTCTTGCCGGTTTTATCGGGCGTGCTTTCGCGAATCAATTTGCCGAGGTCCATCCACATTTGTTGACCCGGTTGGAGGGTCTGCTCCAACTGATATTTCTGGGTTCCTTGGTTATAGAAGATGGTAAACGCTGCCTGAGTTGCCTTGGTACCGCCGTTACCTGCGGTGATGATGGAATTGTGGTAGGGGTCGTACTGCCACTGGCCGCCGGCCCAATGATGAGAGAGTTGGTCGGAGAACGGCGTTTGCGCGCCGTATTTCAATGTTTGGTCGTAGCTGGCGGCGACGGCCATGACTTCGTCCGGCAATCCGCTGGTGGCCAGGATCACGGAGGTCCATTGGGCATTTCGCGGGAGAGTCTTGCCGTCCTGAAGAGCAGCAACATCAATGCGACGCGTTTCGTAAGGGTTCAACTGCAGAGCGGGGCCGGGCGATTTGCCGGAAGTGGTATCGCTGCGCCAGTTAAAAGATAGCGAGGCGTTGATGGGCTTTGCCGTGGTGTTGCGGACAAAAAGCTGGGGCTGCAAGATTGTTCCCACTGGGAACGCCAGGGCTGGGTCGGGGCTGGAAAGCGCAAGCATGGGGGCACGCAGGGTCCACTGGCCGGTTTTTGCGTAATCCCGCTCCTTCATTTGAGTTCTGGGATCGTAATAAAACATTTTCATAACAGCGGAGAATCCCGCGGTCTGGTCGAAGAGGACATGGAGCGTGTTCAAGGAGCCTGCGTTGGTGGTGGCGGAGACTTTGATGCCACCATAGGAGCCCGCGAGCCCGGCCGCGGCGACAAGCTGACGGACGGACAGGCGATTCATGCCGCGCGGGGGGAGGGTCAGGTTCTGGATGGATGCTTTTCCGCCGGAGTCGAAGAAAGAGAGGGAGAGTTGCAAAGGGCTCTGGCCATGATTCGCGAGAACGAGGTAGTCGTTCGCTGTACCGTTCGGGAGCCACCAAATCCCTTCGCGGCTACCGGTGGTCTCGGTGTCGTCTTCGCCAGTGGCGTCAATATGAAATGCGATGGAATGACCGACACCCATGACCATGGAGACGGCGTAAAGAGCGGCTTGACCTGCAGTATGGTAGCGGAGGGAGACCGAGCCGTAGGTACCGATAAGCTGGGGAGCGGAATTTCCGATGGCTGTGGCAACGTCGACGGCCTTGACTTCCTGCGGCTGAATGAGAATAGGGAGAAGCGGAGTCTCGGTTCCGTCGGGGGTGCGGAAGACGGGAGTTACTGTCAGGTTTTGGCCGACTTGATTGTTTCGGAGCTGCAACTCGGTACGCCAGCCGGTCTCGGTGGTCCAATAGGAAAGGAACTGCTGCTGATCCGTCGCGGCGGGCGGCGGTGGAGGAGTCGGGGGTTTGCTGACGGGTGGAGAGGATTGTGCCGCAGCAAGCTGGGCTGGGAGCAAGACCAGAAGCAGAAGGGCGAAAAAGACGCAAAGCGGACGGAATGGCGCAGGGGACAGAAAGCGCATGGGAAACCTCCCACAGGGCTTGAGTGGCCGGACTGTAGTCCTGGGATACGGCCATGTCGAGTTAATATTTTTCAATGAACTATATTTGCGGAGAACTGATCATAGGCATTTAACACTAGGAGCAAGGATGTGGCACGGCGGGCGAGCGCGGCGTCAGGAGGGTTTGCGGCAGATCAGGAGCACGTCGGAAGTTCTGTCTGCTGTGGGATAGCGGGGCGTGAGAAAGTCCGACTTATCGGGAGTTAGCCTGTTTTCTTCTCGATGGCCTCGATGGCGGCAAACTTACGGTCTACGTGTGATTCTGAGCGAGGAAGACCGGAATGCAGCACACAGCGCTCCCCGGAAGAGACACCACAAGTAGGACAGGGGACGGAGGAGATTTGTTTGGGCGTGAGTTCGCTCTTCTTCATCAGGAGAGAATGCAACAGAACGCAGTCGCGAATCTATACAAATCTGGACACTGCCTGGCCTGGGACGCACAAACGGCAATACCCGACTTGTCCAATTTTCGATTTACCAAGACCAAGGGGCCACCGCCAGGAAGATTATGTGCAGTATTGAACTGCGCGACGCAATGACTCTGTGAGAGCATCGCTTCCATCGTGCTTCTTGTCTCCCTGAATCTTCTGGGCGCGCTCTTGCAGCTAACGCCGGGAGGATTCGCCAGTATCAGATGCATCCCACCCCTAAGAAGCGTGACTAACATCGAGTTCGTCACGCTTCCCCACCTACGAAATGCAACACTACGCTCAGGCCATCCGAGGAACTTGTCTGGTAATCCGACTGATCCGGACTTTGGACGGCCCCGCCGACTCAACGATATCTTTCATATAGAATCATGAGAAGTCTCAGATCGCTGAGTGCTGTGTTGATTTCTCCGCGCTCTAAAGTATCTTTTGGGGTAATCTCCCACAGACGTTGAACGCAAGCGCAAATCGCAAGATCAGCCTTGCGTCTCTGATCGGTCTTGTTACCGCACACGTGCAAGGCGTTTTTATAGGAGCGACGCCACCGAGTATGAGCCGGCATGAGGATTACCTCAGACACTTCGGCACGAATGCTACGGATATCGGGCCCGGATGAATTCGAAGTTTATCACAAGCCAGCTCCCGGCCCATCCCCGATTACTCACAAGGTAGACTGAACTCGCGAGAGGAGCTTCGAACATGCCGGATGAAGAATGGATCAAGAAACTTGAAGACGGTAGGAAGGTGAAATTCATCTACCAAGAACTGCCGGAAGACGGAGCATTCATAACCGCGCAGATCGCAGGGAACGAGATCGTCTATTCGGTCGTATTGACAAAAGCAGGAAATCCGCTCAGCCGTGAAGATGTTGAAAGCCATTTCAAAGGCGAGCTTTCAAAGAAGTAGCCGTGGAGCATTGCAGATGCCGATAGCGTTCGATACCCTACAGACAGTAATGCTCCTTCACCGTTAGTTTAGGTTTGGGGACGCATATGGCTACGATGGCCAAAAAACTCGGAAAAGTGAAGGCGCCCGTTTTCGATGCGCAGGCTTTTCTCGATTCGGCCGGCGTGGCGAGAAAAGTCACAGAGTTTAAGAGTGGGAAGGTCGTCTACGCTCAAGGTGATGCCGCCACGGGCGTACTGTACGTACAGAGCGGCGGTGTGAAAATTACCGTCGTTAATGAATCCGGCAAAGAGGCGGTCGTTGCGATTCTGGGACCGGGCGACTTCTTTGGCGAGGGCTGTCTGGCAGGTCAGCCGGTTCGCATGGGAACGGCTACCACGATGACGCCTGGCACTGTGCTCGTCATTGAGAAGAAGGAGATGTTCAAGGTGCTTCACGAGGAGCATGACCTCTCCGACCGGTTCATAAAGTTCATGCTGGCGCGGAATATTCGAATCGAAGAGGATTTGGTCGATCAGCTTTTCAACTCCAGCGAGAAGCGGCTCGCTCGCACCCTTCTATTGCTTGCCCGTTACGGCAAAGAAGACCAACCGCACGGAGTTCTCCCCAAGATGTCGCAAGAAACGCTGGCGGAGATGGTGGGTACGACGCGCTCACGGGTGAATTTTTTCATGAACAAGTTCAGGAAGCTCGGTTTCATCAAATACAACGGCGGGCTGCAGATCAATACTTCTCTCTTGAGTGTGGTGCTGCACGAGTAGCGAAGAACGAACTGACACGGTTAAGTCCTGACATACGCGCTTATCGGACAAGTGGATTCCGCAGACATGGGCAAATCAAGTGTGATTGAGACTTTCGATCGCGCAGCATTTGTCTGAACGACCTGAACAGCGGTCGCAGAACCTTCAGGTCCTTGGCCCGTACCGATGCAATTTGGAGGCACGCGGGCATCCCGCAAAGAGTACTCCGGCCTGGGGCTGCGCCAACCGCCATTGATTCCGGGGACTGACGCTGGTACGATGTCGGCACGTAATATCCCGGATACTTTGGACGTCCTTCGGAGTTTCCAATGCACAAAGTGACGTTTCTCGGCTTATTGCTTCTCACCGTTTCTGCGAGATGTTGTCACCGGTCTGGACATGTCCCACCGCCGCCCGCGAATCCGGTTCAGGACATTTTCTACAATGTGCTCGATTCCCGGCAAAAGGGTCTATTGCTGGCCTACCCTGGCGTTAACGCCGCGAACGCGCAAACCTTTTGGACAAACTCCCTCGACCTATCGCAACGCGTCGAGTTTGCAGGTGGCGTGTACGCCATCGAAAAGATTGAGAATGCCCACAACTGGAAAGCAATTATTTCCGTAACGAACATTCACGGGAGCGATCCCAACGCTCCCTCAGAGCAGCAGTTCAACAACGAAGTAGTTTGGGACAAGGACGCAGCCACGCATTTTGAAAAGCTGCCTTGCTGGAGCGAGCACATCGCATTGCTCCATCCTGGCCAGTATGGTTACCAGGAGAACAGGGACGGCAACCCATTTCTGGGAATAGTTGTTTTGTTCGACGAGAAACCTGCCAATCCGAATCAACCTGGCGGGCAGTTTCACATTGGATTCAGATCTTGGTTTGGGCATTACGAGCCGGAGAACGGAGACATCGGAAATACGGAGAATTATCAGCTCTACGAAAGATGGTACGGGCTCATTGACAGCTTTGTGCCGCATCCATGAGCGCGAAACTCTTTTCCCTCCCACCGTTCTCGAATTTCAAGAGGGTGGGTTGCTCTCCCCCAGTAGAATCGGGCATCTAACAAATAAGAAGAGGTGACCCTCCAATGAAGAACGCGCGCCGCCTTAAATACCTGGCTTGGGCCCTCGCTTTTTGCTTCCTTCTTCGGCCTATGCCTCTCTATGCTCAGGCCGACGTCCAAAAGACCGTCCAAGAATTCCTGCAAGCCTGGTATGTCGACAGGAAGAGCCCGGAAGAGCTGAGGAGCTATGTTGCCAAAGACAATGGCTTCACTTTGGCTCAGAAGGCGCATCCCGCCAATGCTCCGGCGTTAGCTGTTCAGGTCGATCCGGTAAGCCAGCTATTTAATGGCGCATTTACCAAGGCACCTGCGGGGCTCGAACTTACGCGACCGAAAACCCTCGGTGAAATGATTGAATACGCTCCGGCCAAGAAACAGGCCGCAATGGCCTCATCCGGCCAGCAAACCTGTCTGAGTTCGAATGAGTTCGCTGTCTGTAAGCCGGAGCAATTGCCCAAAGGCGCTGTGCTCCCGGCCAGCAAGCCTTCGGGCAATGATCCTGTCGCCAGTTACCTCTGGCATTTAAGCCAAGCTTACAAGAACAAGCTGTACATCGTTCTCTACTCCACCAAAGGAGCAGGGCTGCTTCGAGAGACCGCCATTCAGTATTGGATTCAAGAGGGCAATTCGTGGAAGCTGGCAGCCTTTGAGGGGACGAACTGGTAATTTCCTCTGTGGGCGGATGGTTCTGGAGACACGCCCGCGCTTGCGTATGTGGTCGGTCTCGGCAAGCATAAGTATCAGCTCTAACTTCACAAAGCACCGATGAATGATGGTTTGAGCCAGGTTGATACAAAAATGACTAAACCTTATTTTTCCGTCTTGTTGGCACTCCTGCTTTTATCCTCAGTTTTGGCGGTGGCAGAAACCGTCACATTTCCAAGTGGAGAGATTACTCTGCACGGAGTGCTCTATAAGCCCGAAGGAACTGGACCGTTTCCCGCGGTCATTTATAACCACGGAAGCGCGCCGGGCATGATGAGCGAACAGGCATTTGCCGCGCTCGGTCCGGTGTTCGCCAGCCATGGATGGGTATTCTTTGGACCTTACCGGCGGGGGCAGGGATTGAGTGCCTCCGCAGGTCCGTATATTGGCGACCAGATCGCGGCTGCGGAGAAAGCCGGAGGCGTGTCTGCGGCCGCCGCAACGATGGTGCGGTTATTGGAGACGGATCATTTGGACGATCAGTTCGCAGCCCTGGCGTGGTTGCGAAAACAGAGTTTCGTTCAACCGAGTCGCATCGCAGTGGCGGGAAACTCGTTTGGCGGCATCGAAACTGTGCTGGGAGTAGAACGAGGAGGATATTGTGCGGGAATCGATTCAGCGGGTGGAGCCCAGAGTTGGGCTGAGGCTCCTGAGTTACAGTCGCTCATGACTCGCGCAGTGCGAAATGCGAAAGCGCCAATCTTCTTTTTTCAGGCCGCTAATGATTTTGACCTGTCACCAAGCAAGACGCTCTCAGCAAAGATGAACGAAATGGGCAAGACGTACAAACTGAAGATTTATCCTGCCTACGGCGATTCCCCTCGGGACGGCCACAGCTTTGGCTACTTTGGATCCGACGTCTGGGCCGAAGACGTTTTCGGATTTCTGAACCAGCATTGCACCAAGTAGCCCTTGCCCCTGGGACTCCAGAAAAGTTGTATTTTGTGCGAGTCAATTCATCGCCAGCCGTGTTGATATTCGGCAAAGGACAATCCGGCAGTCGCAAGGAGATCCCTCGATGAGTCCTCTTCGTCTCTTATTCGCCTTTGGCGCATTCCTCAGCCTGAGCGCGCTTCTGCTGGGCCTAAGCGGCTGCAACTCAAGCTCGTCAACAGGGCCACCGAGCCAGCCGAGCTACACGCTCAGCGCCACGCCGCTGAACCCAGCGTCCGTCACCGCCGGAAACATGTCCACTTCCTCTATCACGGTGACGCCGGCAATTGGCTATACAGGCAGCGTCAACCTTTCGTGCAGCATGATTAGCGGCGGCACGCCGGCTCCCACGTGCTCATTCAGCGGGCCTGCGGTGACGATCACCGGCACTACGCCAGGCACTTCCACGCTGACGGTATCCACTTCGAGTGGCACGCCCGGCGGCAACTACGCCATCGCCGTCACCGGAAGCGACGCCAAGAGTTTGGCTCCGAGCAACGGCCCTCAGGCCCTGAGCCTGACAACCGCGGCGGTGTTCCAGCACGTCGTAGTCATCTTTCAAGAGAACCGTACCCCTGACAATTTGTTTCAGGATCCCGTTCTGATATCGAGGGGCGCGGACATCGCCAGCAGCGGCTTGAATTCAACGGGCCAGACCATTCCGCTCAGCCCCATTGACCTGGGCACCGCCGGCGCCAATCCCCAGAACTACGATCTCAGCCACGCCAATGGCGCTTTCGTTTCCATGTACGACGGAGGCAAGATGGACGGGGCGAACCTCATCCCCTGCTCCCCAGCCGCCAATTGCCCTCCGAACGCTCATCCCAACCCGCAATACATGTACGTTAAGCCAGCCGACGTTCAGCCCTACTTCGCGCTGGCCGAGCAGTACACATTTGGCGACCGCATGTTTCAGACCAACGAAGGTCCAAGCTTTCCGGCTCACCAGTTCATCATTTCCGGTACTTCGGCTCCAACCACTGGCAGCAATCTTTTCGCCGCTGAGAATCCCGCCCTGAGCCCGGCCGGATGCATCGCTGCACTGACGAATCGGGTCAAGATGATCGATCCCAGCGGGAGCGAAACCAAACCGGCGCCGCAGTATCCTTGCTTCGACCATCCCACGCTGACCGACCTCCTCAACACCAAGGGTGTGAGCTGGCACTATTACGCGCCTTCGGCCGGCTCGATCTGGACGGGGCCCGACGCCATTCAGCACATGTGCCAGCAGCAAAGCGTCAACGGAACGCTCACCTGCACGGGCCCGGATTGGACCAACAACGTGAAAATCCCGCAATCGCAAGTGCTGGTGGACATCGCCAACGGCCAGCTCGCGCAAGTAAGCTGGGTCATTCCCAATGGCCAAAGTTCCGACCACGCCCTGTCGAATGATGGCAGCGGACCTTCCTGGGTAGCCGCGATCGTCAACGCGATTGGCAATAGCCCGTATTGGGCGAACACCGCCATCATCATTACCTGGGACGATTGGGGAGGCTGGTACGATCACGTCGCGCCCAAGGTCATCAACGACGGCGTCAGTTGGGGATCGGGATATGTTTACGGCTTCCGCGTTCCCCTGATTGTCGTTTCACCGTACGCCAAGACCGCGTACATTTCTCACGCTACACACGATTTTGGCAGCATTCTCAAATTTATCGAGACCACTTACAACCTGCCTTCGCTCGGCTACGCGGACACTCCAGCCGACGACCTTTCCGATTGTTTCAACCTGACCCACGCGCCCGTCACCTTCCGCGCAATCCCCGCGGCGCTCAAGGCCGCCTACTTCATTAACGACAAGCGTCCCCCCACTGACCCGGATGATGAATAGCGTCCACTCGCAAGCTAAGAGGGTTTGCGGCAGATGAGGAGCATGGCGGAAGTTTTGGAGCCGAGAGCGCTGCGTACCAAGTCGAAAGCGGGATTTGCCCTGGTAACGCACGGCGTGATGCAAGGAGTACATCCAGAAGGAGTGGCCGGTTTGGAAGACGGTAGCCAGCACTTCCAAACCGTTGTCCGTGAGCAGGCGGGAAATGGACGCGGGCGTGAAAAGGTTCCAGTGACGGGGGATGTGGTAGCCGCCCCAATAGGTGCGCTGAAAGAGGCGGGCATCCAGGCTGTCGAGATTGGGCGTTTCCAGGGCTAAGACGCCGCCGGGAGAAAGCCAGCGACGGATGCGGGCGATGACCGTGCCCGGATTGTTTACGTGCTCAATGACGTGGAACATGGTGACGAGGTTAATACCACCATCGGGGCCGCCCTCGGGAAAACTGGAGACATCTTCGGCGCGTTCGCAAAAAACGCCGGTGTAGCCCTGGCCGCGCAGGCGCTCCACCACGCGCTTATCCAGTTCGAGGCCGTAAAGGCTTGAGCGCGGCACGCCCATTTGCTCCATGACGCGCAGGAAGCGGCCGTCGCCGCAGCCAACATCCACGTAGCTCTTCGGCGGTTTGGGACAATGACGAACGATTTTCGCGAGCTTGCGCCGGTCGAGCAACTCTTTCGCCTTGCGAGCGATGGGATTGATCGCGTCGTAGTTGTAGGCGTAATACGTGGGCGGATAGACGACGCCAAGTTCGGCGACGGCAGGCCGCGGGTTCAGCCAGACATGCCGACAGGCGCGGCACTGCA
>Ga0207061_1031_pt1 | contig 39295 bp, 34 predicted proteins | sample Alteio_BWMinCont_31_FD_153275 | JGI IMG/M metagenome (GOLD analysis project Ga0207061, IMG submission 153275) | Enriched cells from forest soil in Barre Woods Harvard Forest LTER site, Petersham, Massachusetts, United States -... | ecosystem: Environmental > Terrestrial > Soil > Temperate forest >... | reverse complement strand
CTTAGTACCAAGTTTGAGAGACCATAGAGTGAGCCATTTTCTGAAGGAGAAGCCCGGCGTGGAGGCACCGTCAACGCGACGTTCGCCACGAATCCGTTTGCAAGTTCCTGTTTTTGTTCGCGGAATTGATGCCTCCGGAGCCGAATTCATCGAACTCACTAAGACCCTCAATATCAGCGCCACGGGTGCCTGCATCACTTCTGCCCATGTTCTTCGCCTGGATCAGCACGTCCATTTGACAATCCCGGCACCCGCACCCGCCTCTTCGAGCCTTGTCCCGAGCGAAACTCCTCCCATCACCGCCAAGGTTCTTCGGCAGGACTCAGCCGGGGATATGCGCCTCTTCGGATTAGAATTCCTCCGCACCCTTGATTGAGCCTTAAGCTATGAGTCTTGCTGGGTAATTTCGTTACATCGCGGACTTGGGTCGCTCCTTTCCCGCACACTTTCCCATAGGTTATACTCCGCTTTTGTAATAGGATACCCGCGAAATTTGGGAGGTTCAAACTCTAGCTGTTTGCCAGGGTCCAGTACCATTGGACTCTTGGTTGCTTCTCCTAGATAGTGAAGACTTAGCTTGCTTCCCCCAAATCCCCGCGGGGATAGGCAGAGATGGTGTTGAAGGGATATGCCCAGCCCAGACGCCGTTGTGCCCCCGCGTTTGCCAATTGAGGATTCTTATCTCGAGCTGCTTGCTGATACGCTCGATGGCCTGGATCTGCCTGCGCGCGGGCAGTTTCTCCAGCGCTACCTTCGTGCGATCACTCATCTCGATTTGCGCGAGACACAGTGTGTGCAAGTCTGGGATGAGATGCTCGCACGCCGTCGCGAACTCACCGATCTGTCTGGCCGTCCTGTTTCTCTAAAAGCCGCCCTGATGGACGTACTCGTGAATTCCAGCCTTCTGCGCATTCCCATCATCATCGAGTATGACGATCTGAAAAAACTCGAATTGAACGCCGTCACTGATCCTTTGACGGGTCTCTACAATCGCAGGCTCTTTGGTGAGACTTTCGAGAAGGAATTGAATCGCGCGCGCCGCTACGGCCAGCCTCTCGGCTTGGTCATCGTGGATCTGCACCGTTTCAAGGAAGTGAACGACCAACACGGACATCCTCGCGGTGACGAAGTGCTCCGCGCCGCCGCCGCCACTCTCAAGAAAGCCCTGCGTACCTCGGACTCCGCTTTCCGCATTGGCGGTGATGAATTCGCCTTGCTGCTTCCGCAGACCGACGCCCCGCAAGCTCTTGCTCTCAGCCGGCGCGTCGAAACCGTGTTTGCCGAGATGATCCAGCCGCTGCAACTCGCCGTCAGTGTCGGCATGGATCACGGCGTTGCCATTTTCCCTCAGGACGCCGAACTCGCCGACCAGTTGATTCGCATTGCCGATGAACGTCTCTATCGCCTCAAACACGCTAACCACCGCAAGCCTGGCAATGGCACTAACCGGGCGGAGGCCACTTCTTCCTCCGAAGCTCCACCTGCCGCTCCGGTCCCCGAAGAGCCTCCCCCTTCTCCACCGCGGCCCATTTCCATTGAAACCAGGCGCGCTCCCGAAAAAACCGAAACCACCATCGAAGCTGCTGCTTCCGCCACCTCCGCCGCCATGTCCGGTGACCTGACGCCCGCTCCCGATCGCGTTTTCGCTGTCCAACGAAAAGCCGAACGCGTCTCCATGTCCGGCACAAACGCCTTCGCTCTTCTCGGCGAACAAGGTGCCAAGCGCGCTCGCGTCTTGGACCTCGGTTTCGGTGGCGTGGCTATCGAACTCGATTCGCCCGAAGATCTTCCTGATAATCTACTCGCGGTCTTGCACGTGCCAATTCTTCCGCCGGTTCGCGTGAATCTGAAACCCGTATGGAAGCAGAGGACCAATCAAGGCAGCTTCCGCGTAGGCTGCGCGTTCGTTTCCTGAAAATCTGCGCAGCTACCGCCGGCACTCACTCTCTTCGCGCTACTCGCCCAATTCCTGTTTTTGTTTTGTTTTCTGTCGCAGATAACGCGACGTGAAAAGCAGCGCCTGCTGCAGATGCGCCAGTCCCAGCCCCCAGCGCAGCGCCGCCTTCTCATTCGAATCGCCTGTGGCTTCCAACCTGATCTTTAGGCCGAGCCCTTCTTTTGGAATCCCTTCCGGCTTCTCCGAAGCCAGGCACAGGAACACCGCCATCACTTCTGGCGATCCGGCATCCTTCAATAGCTCGATCAGTTTCTGGATCAACTGAAAATAGATCCCCCGATTGCCCGCCGCCGCGTCGCGAAACGTCACCAGAAATTCTCCCGCGCTTCTGGCGGCCCCGTCTCCACCTGCGGCAACCGGTCCCGTTCCGGCCTCTTGGCAGTCAAACATGGAATCATCACTCTGTAGCGAGCTCCGGAAGTTTTGCAACGCGAGCTTCACGGCCGGCTCTTCGATAGCTGTCGCATTCGCCAGCGGATGTTCCGGGATCTTTTCGACCACCAGGATTCGCATGCCTGCGAACCTACGCGATGAATCTTACCGCTTCAAGAAGAATCTCATCTCCGCATCTTCCCCCGCCACCTGATATACAATTCCGCCGCATACGCCACACCGAAAGGAAGCGCCATGATCGAGCCTAAGAGAAGCCGCCCCCATTGGCCCGACGCCGTCCAGAATCCCTCCGACCAGACCACCGGCCTAAAGCCATGGTCCTGGGCCCTCGAGCGCCTCGAAAACTCTCACAATTATTGGATCGCCACTTCGCGGCCGGAAGGCTCGCCGCACCTCATGCTCGTCTGGGGCATCTGGTGGCAGGACGCTTTCTGGTTCAGTACCGGTCCTCGCACGCGTAAGGCAAAAAACATCGTCGCTCATCCTCGCTGCGTCATTGGCACAGAAAAAGCCGACGAGGCCGTCATCCTGGAAGGCGTTGTCGAAGAAATCAAAGATCGCACTGTCTGGAGGCAGTTGGTCGAAATCTACAACCGCAAATACGGCGGCGATGTCGGGCCACTTCTGGAGTCTTCCGGCGGCTCGGTGTTTCGCGTCCAGCCTCAAGTAGCTTTCGCCCAGGACGAGCACGCCGAGAACTTTACAGAATCCGTTACCCGCTGGAATTTTTAATTGTCAGCGACCGCGCCAGTAATTCTTACGGCCGTGGCGCTGCATTCCACATCTCCTGCTGAACTTTCCACTCCCCGTTCGACTGGCGGCGCAGCACCAGCGCCATCTTGCCGTAGCTGTCAATCACCGGCTTTCCCTCGGGCGGCTGCACCACCTGATGCTCCGTCGCCCACTCCGAAGCCCACTCCCCGCACACGTGGATATCGTGAAATTCCATCTCCTGCTTCATCACTTTGTATCCGGGCATCTTCGCCAGAATGTCTTCCACCCACGCCGAAATCTTCTTCCGCCCAATCAGGGCCGCGTCTCCCGGCATCAGATCGACGCCGTCCTCTTCCCACAGCGCCAGAATCCCCGCTGTGTCCATCCTCAAGTGCAACTCGACATACCGCTTGTTAAACGCCTCAATCTCTTTCTGCCCCTCACCGTCTGAACCCGCCGCCTTCACCCACAACGCCCCCGCAGCCAAGAGAATAATTCCCGCCACCAAAACCATTTTTGTTAGGCCAGACATCGTCGTCCTCCGGATTCCGAGCACCTGCCTCGCGCTGAATCTATCCAAAGTCACCCGGGAAGCAAAGCTCAAACCGCTAGTGCCCATCCGCTATTCTCTGTCCCTGTTTGGAGAAACTTGACTCTTCGCGTATGATTAAGAATTGCCTCGCGACCTAGCGACGCGGCTGTATTGACCGCTCTGCGGTCATACCTTCAACCCTGCTTTTGCCGGGCAGCCGTGCAGACCGGACGCGACAGAATGGAGCCTCATGAAACCCGGTATTCACCCCGACTATCACCCCGTCACGGTGCACTGCGCCTGTGGCCATACGTTCCAGACCCGCTCGACCATCAAGGGCGAGATGCTGCGCGTGGAAATCTGCTCGAATTGCCACCCCTTCTTCACCGGCAAGCAGAAGCTGATTGACACCGCCGGCCGCGTCGAACGCTTCACCAAGAAATACGCCGACGCCGCCGCCAAGGTCGAAGCCGCAAAAGTCGAATCCGCCAAGAAGTAATTTTGGAGTGCGGGAGCCCAGCTCCCGCTTTTCCGCCTTCCACGGCGCCATCAATCTCCACTGGCGTGCCTCTTCTCATCGAATTGGTTCGAAATCCTAGGTGGAACAGATCTTTAGTCTGTCCCTCCTTTTTTTCCTCCACACAGCTCCCTGCATGCTTCTGAGGACTCTCCATCGACTTTGCGAACTCTGCGCCTCCGCGTTATCGTTTTTTTTCCCGACTTTCAACTTCCCTCTCTCCCCCGCCCGTGTACAATGAATTCCCATCGTGGCTACCCAATCCCGCATGTTTGATGGCGCGCGTCCCGGCGAACTCGTCGAATCCGCCCCACCCCGCGTCACCCTCCGCAACGCCTTTTCCCACCCGTTCGATTCCGCCATCGCCGCTGCGCGCACCTGCTACGCACCCCGCCTCATCGGCCCCGAAGAAATCACCGACAAGCAGCGCCTCAACATCGGCGCCGCCACGTTCTACAGCGGCCATCACACCGTCTACCAGCACGCCCATTTCGAATTCGGCCTCGAAAACGTCAGCCGCCAATTCGTCTGGTCCTTCCTCCACGCCCATCCCTTCTACAATTCCGAGCAGCAAAGCCAGCGCTACGTCCGCCTCGACCGCGCCCAAGCGTACGTTCCGCCCGTTTCTCTTTTCTTCGACGCGAAATGCAAGGAAATCTACGAACAATCCGTCGCTCGCGCTTGGAATTACTACCGCGAGCTCTCCGCTCTTCTCGTCACCGACACCCGCACCATCCTCAATGACATTTGGCACATCGGCCCGATGTCCCACGCCAGGCGCATACAAAAAATCGAGCGCTCCGCCGAAAAGCGCGCCATTGAAATCGCCCGCTACGTCTTGCCCCTGGCCGCCTTCACCACCATGGTGCACACTCTCTCCGGCATCGTCCTGCACCGTCTCTGGCGCATGAGCGCCGCTTCCGACACGCCCAGCGAAGGCCGCGCCATCATTGGCGCTATGGTCGCTCACGTCAAAGAAATCGACGCGCAGTTCTTCGATCGCTTCGGCACCGAGCCTCTCGAAGAATTACCGGAATGGAAAAACACCGCGGTGAATTCGAACGCTGGAGAAGCTTTCGCCCGCGAATTCGACGCCAAACTCAACGGCAGAACATCCATCCTCGTCGACTATTCCCCCAACGCTGTTCGCGTCATTGCCGATTCCTATCGCACCGTCGCCGGCCTCACCGCATCGCAATGCTCCGACTCCGAAGCCATCGACCGCCTTCTCAATCCCGCACGCAATCTCTACCGCCTCGAAACTCTCAACGTCGGCGTCCACGCCCCAATGATGCGCGCGCTCCAGCACGCCAATTACACGTTCGCCAAGAAAATCAGCCACACCGCCGACAGCCAGGACCAGCGCCATCGCATGATCCCCGGCTCGCGCCCTCTGCTCACTCTCGCCGACACCCGCGAGCCCGACTACATCACGCCCATGCTCCTCGCGGCGAATCCCCGCGCGCGCGAAGTCTACGACCGCGCTATGCACGACGCCTGGTCCGCAAAAAACGAACTCCTCGATCGGGGCGTCCCTCCCGAAATCGCTCTCTACGTGCTGCCGAACGCCAAATCCATCCGCCTCTACGAATCCGGCTCGCTTCTCCATCTCATCCATAAATGGACCATGCGGACCTGCTTCAACGCCCAGGAAGAAATCTATCAATCCTCGATGGATGAAATCGCCCAGCTCCGCGCAGTCCATCCCGAGCTCACCCGCTACATCGGCCCTCCTTGCCACATCCGCGCCGGCATCACCACGCCTATCTGCACGGAAGGCTCGCACTTCTGCGGCATCAAAGTCTGGCTCGACTTCCCCAACATCACCCGCCGCATTTGAAACTCTCCGGTCTCCTTAACCGTCATATACTGTGGCCAGAGGCCCGTCATGGTTCGTAATCATGCCCACCCCTTCTCCGCAGTCCTTCTGGCGATCATTCTTTCGGCGACATCTTCCTTCGCCTTCGACACACCCTTATCCGACGAAGCCATCCGCGAAGCCTATTTCCTCGGACAGCGCAACGATGAATCGACTCTTAATTTTTTCAATTCCTACCTCCGGCTTCTTCCCAAACCGGACACCGGCGCCTTCATCGCTGAAGTCGAGGTTTACACTCCCTATGTCCAGGTCGTCGAAACCTCTCGCCGCCGCTCCGTGGGCTACAGCGCGCAGCAGGCCGCCAAGGACTATCGCCGCCTCAACAACAGAATCTTCATCCGCATCCGCATCGACTTCACGCCCACTTATGGGGCTCTCGAGCTCTACCGTTCCGAAAGAGCCGATCGCGATGATTCCGACGACTCCACTCCGCCGGCAGATTTCTCGAACGACTTCCGCGCTGGACTGTCTCAAAAAGAAAAATGGGTAGAACCGCTGCGCATCATCATCCAGCCAACCAATACGCCCAATACCGGCCACTACGCCTTCACTCCTCCAGATCTGGTGGGCTACTCCTATTTTTCCAGCAGCAGCGGGCCTGTCTATGCCTATTCCGGATCGCGCGGCACGCACTGCCTCACCGGCTGGCTCGTCTGGCTGGAGTACAGCGCCCGCGACGTAGCCTCTGACGACTCCCAAGTCGAAGTCTTCACCACCGACGGCCAGCACGTCGTCGTTCCCTTCGACCTCAGCCAACTCCGCTGATCCTTTCTAATTTCCAGTGGGACAGGCATTCCTGCCTGTCTCCTCTATGTTTAGGATCGCCACCGCAAGGTCACCGGTCCATCCATGGGATGCACTATCGGCCCGCCCGTTCGTCGCGACTCCATCAAGTTGGCCTTCAGCGCGAAATACCATTTCGCCGGCCGGTCCGCATCATCAATCAGCATCAACCTAGGATTGTGCTTCAGTCCTTCCGCCTGCCGGATCATCGTCTGCTGATCCTGCAGCAGAAACGTTTTGCCAAACATCCGGAAAATCCACACTGGAAGGAAGAAAAGATTCCACGCCGCCACGAAATCAATCCGGCACAAATCCCGCCGCACCGGCGTCACCGTCGCGCGGCTGGAAAACCACAGCTTCCCGCTGCGATCTTCTTCCGTGCGGAGATTCGGAAGCACGAAATCAATCGTCGTCGTCACCGGCTCGCCGGTAATTTTCTTCAGCAACTGGTACGGCGCGCTGTTCGTGCTCGGCGAATGCGGGCTCATCCGGAAGCCGTTTGGAATCGGCTCGAATTTCTTCTCTTTCGCGTGGATGCTCGCGCGCTTCCGCCAGAACCACGACTGGTGCACAAACGGCCCGTGCGCCGGGTCCATCAATCCGATGATCCCCTGGTCCACATGCGAAGGCAGCTCGCACGAAAGATGCGTGATTTTGCATTTCTCGCTGAAAACGTTAAGCGCCGGCGCCGCCGGAATCGTCTCCGCCAATTTCGTTCCCGGAGCGTTCATATAAACCCAGACGTAACCGTCGCGCTCTTCGCAAGGATAATGCCCCGCAAAAATCCGCTCCACTTTCAGTTTGTCCTGCGACGTCAGCGAAGGAATCTCGACGCACTGTCCGCTGCAAGCCTCGAAACGCCATCCGTGGTAACTGCACTCCACCACGTTCCCGTCGAGCCGCCCGTACGACAGCGGTATTCCCCGGTGCGGACACGAATCCCGCATCGCAAACACTTTGCCCTCGGAGGTTCTGCCCAGCACCAGCGGCACTTCCAGCAGCATCGCTGTCACCAGCTTCGACCCGCGAATCTCCGTGCTCCGCGCCGCCGGATACCAAAAATCCCACAGAAATCCCGCATCCGCCTGCGCCGTACTCTCCTGCGCCGCCTCGGTATCCATTCGCATCATCGTTCGTACCGCTTCGCTCATAGTCGATCGCCGAAGGGTTTTGTAGCGGCCGCCTTCCGAGGCGGGCGCTTTTCAACCCAGCCGCATCGTAGTATACCGCCTCGCACCAGAGCAACGGTGCCACCAGCAGTTTCGAGCAAGGACTTGGGAGTTACAATGCCAGCGCAGTTTCATGACCCGGAGAAATGGTCATTCGCCCCAGACACTAGCCATGCACATTGATGCTCATCAGCACTTTTGGACTTATGACCAACGCGAATATGGCTGGATCGACGAGTCAATGGCCGCGATTCGCCGGAGCTTTCTGCCCGATGAACTAAAGCCCCAGCTGGATAGCAACGGATTTCAGGGAACCATTCTGGTGCAGGTACGGGAGACGCTGGAAGAAACCCGTTGGCTGCTGAAGCTGGCGGAAGCCAATCCTTTCATTCTTGGAGTTGTAGGCTGGGTCGATCTATGTTCGCCCGAATTGCGTGCGGATCTGGAATCATTTAAGGGAAAGTCCAAGCTCGTCGGGGTTCGTCATATCGTGCAGGCCGAGCCTGATGACTTCCTGCTGCGGCCGGACTTCTTACGCGGCATTTCAGTATTGGAAGAATTCGATCTTGCCTACGATACCCTGATCTACCCCAGGCATCTCCGGGTGGCAGCGGAATTTGTAGGCCGGTTTCCGCGGCAGCGCTTTGTCCTGGACCATCTGGCCAAACCCTCGATCAAGAGTGGAGCCGTGGATTCCTGGGCGCGCGGAATACGGGAATTGGCGTTATTCCCGAATGTCTATGCCAAGGTGTCAGGCCTGGTTACAGAAGCGGACTGGCAAGCCTGGAAGCCCGCGGACATTCGGCCCTACCTCGACGTGGCCTTCGAATGTTTTGGACCCAGCCGATTGATGATCGGCTCGGACTGGCCGGTGTGCACGGTGGCAGCTTCCTACGAGCGAACCATGAACCTTGTGAAGGATTACCTGGGCAAGTACGCGCCAGCGGAGCGCGATGCGGTTCTTGGCGGTAACGCCGTTAGTTTTTGGCGATTGAGATTCTGATCGAACGATGGCGCGACGAAAGGCCAGCAGTGTTCTACAATGCCGCATGAAAATCCGACTCGCACGTAGACGCTGACGACAGAGAAAACACTGGTTTATTTCCATGCCTGCTAAAGTGCTCAAACTCGATGCCAAAGATAATGTGCTGATCGCGCTGGCCGACCTGCGAAAAAGCGAACAGATTCCATTTGATTCTCAGACCTACACGCTGGAATCCGACGTTCCCGCAAAACACAAATTTGCCACCGAAGATCTAACGATTGGCGCGAGCGTCAGGATGTACGGAGTGATAGTGGGGAAGGCGGTGGAGCCGATCCGTAGGGGTGGGCTGCTAACCACGAAAAATATTCGCCATCAGGCCGCGGCGTTTCACCAAAAAACGAGCGACTTCCGCTGGACGGCGCCGGACGTTTCGCGATGGCGGCAGCGTGAGTTTCTTGGTTATCGGCGAACGGATGGGCAAGTCGGCACCAGGAATTACTGGATCGTGGTGCCGCTGGTGTTCTGCGAAAACCGGAACATCGGCGTGTTGAAGCAGGCCTTTGAGGAAGAGCTGGGTTTTGCGGCGCCGCAAATCTACCGGAAGCAGGTAGCGGAACTGGCTCGGCTGTATCAAAACGGCCGAACGGAAGAGATCAAGAATTGCAGTTTGACGGGTGACACTGGAATCCCGGGGCGTTCCCGCGTTTTCGAGAATGTGGATGGCGTCCGGTTCCTGTTGCACGAAGGCGGGTGCGGAGGAACGCGGGAGGATTCGAAGAATCTCTGCGGGCTCATTGCGGGCTACCTCCATCACCCCAACGTGGCGGGAGCCACGGTGCTCAGCCTGGGCTGCCAAAATGCGCAGATCGAGATTTTGCGTGAGGAGCTGCGCAAGCGAAATCCGAATTTTGATAAGCCACTGGTGATCGTGGAGCAACAACAAAGCGGAACCGAAGCCGCCATGCTGACAGAAGCGATTCGGAACACGTTTCTCGGCCTGATGAAAGCCAACGAATGCCGGAGGACGAGTGGCCCGCTCTCCAGTTTGTGCCTCGGGTTGAAGTGCGGAGGCTCTGACGGTTTTTCCGGACTTTCCGCAAACCCGGCTATCGGCCACACTTCGGATCTTTTAGTCGCGCTCGGAGGGAAAACTATCCTTTCGGAATTTCCAGAATTGTGCGGCGTGGAACAAGAATTCATCAATCGCAGCAAGCGTGCGGAGGTCGCGGAGCGGTTTATACAATTGATGAAGAACTACGGCGAGCGAGCACGTGCGGCTGGATCCGGTTTCGAAATGAATCCCAGCCCCGGGAATATTCGCGACGGTTTGTTGACAGACGCCATGAAATCCGCCGGCGCCGCCAGGAAAGGCGGCAATTCCCCTGTGGCGGCGGTTCTGGACTATCCGGAGTATGCGACTGAGACGGGACTGCATTTGCAGTGTACGCCGGGAAATGACGTGGAGTGCGTGACCGCGCAAGTGGGCGCGGGAGCCAATGTGGTGCTGTTCACCACGGGACTGGGAACACCGACGGGGAATCCCATTGCACCGGTGGTGAAGCTATCTACCAATTCGACGCTGGCGCGGCGGATGCAGGACATCATCGACATTGATACTGGCGGGATTATTTCCGGGGAAAGCAGCATCGAGCAGATGGGAGAAGAGATTCTCGGGTACGTGATTCAGGTGGCGAACGGTGAAATTCGAACGAAAGCAGAATGCAAGGGGCAGGAAGATTTTATTCCCTGGAAACGAGGGATTTCGCTGTGAAGCGCGCGGGCAGCGACATCAAGAAATTTCCTCTGCATCGCGGTTTCTTCAGCTTACGGAGTTAACCTATGGATCTCCAATTAAAGGGCAAAGTTGTTCTTGTAACCGGGGGCGCGAAGGGGATCGGCGCGGCGATCGTGCGCGCCAGCGCGGCAGAAGGCGCGATTCCTGTATTTTTGGACCACGACGTCGAAGCGGGACAGCAATTGCACTCCGCCTTGCGAACCGCTGGCTTGGAGAGCGAGTTTATCTCCGGAGAGATTACGGCACAACAAACATGCAGCAAGACCGTGGAACACGTCCTGCAGAAATTCAACAGGCTCGACGTGCTGGTGAACAACGTGGGCGCCAACGACAACGTGAGCCTCGAGCACGGCACGCCTGAAAAATTTGTCGCGTCCCTGGAACTCAATCTGGTGCACTACTACGCGATGGCGCACCACGCTTTGCCTGCGCTCAAGCAGGCGCGAGGCTCGATCGTCAACATCAGCTCGAAGACTGCCGTGACGGGACAGGGAGGAACGTCCGGCTACGTGGCGGCCAAAGCCGCGATTCTGGGCCTTACGCGGGAATGGGCTGCCGAGCTGCTGCCCACGGGAATTCGCGTCAACGCCGTGGTGCCTGCCGAAGTGATGACGCCTCTGTATCGCCAATGGGTATCAGGCTTTCCGAATCCCGAGGAGAAGCTGGCGAGGATTATTTCCAAAATCCCACTCGGAAAACGCATGACCAAGCCCGAGGAAATCGCCGACATGGTTCTCTTTCTCATTTCGGAGCGAGCCAGTCACATCACCGGCCAGCACGTTTACGTGGACGCCGGCTACACGCATCTGGATCGCGCGCTGACGTAACGGAGACGCCGGATGACGATTTCAGCAGGCGCGCGACCGACCCAGAGCTCCTCCGTTCCAGTGACGGAGCGCCGCTTTCTTGTGCCCTTCGTTCTCATCACCAGCCTGTTTTTTCTTTGGGCTTTCGGCGTCAATCTCAATGACATCCTGATTCCTCATCTGAAAAAAGCCTTCGGTCTGAGCGATTTTCAATCGTCGTTTATCCAGGTGGCCTTTTTCGGCGGCTATTTCCTCGCCGCCTTTCCCGCCGGGCGTCTAATGGAAAAAATCGGTTACAAAAAAGGAATTCTTACGGGCCTGTTTCTGTGTGCCATAGGCGCCATACTTTTTCTGCCCGCATCCTCTTCGCGGATCTACGGCTTTTTTCTTTTCGCGCTGTTTGTGATGGCCTGCGGTCAGAGTTTCCTGGAAGTCGCCGCGAATCCTTATGTGACGATTCTCGGACCGGCCGCCAGCGCGGATCGGCGCTTGAATTTTGCCCAGTCCTTCAACGCAACCGGCGCTGTCCTCTCCGGTGTTCTCGGCCGAACTTCCATACTCACAGGCGTTGAGTATGCCCCGGCGCAGCTCGCGGCGATGAGTACCGCACAACTAGAGGCTTACCGCACCGCAGAAATCAGTACTGTGAAAGGCCCCTATTTGTTGATCGCTGGCATCTTCATTTTAGTTGCAGTGTTCTTCCAGTTGACGCACCTTCCGGAGGTGCATGATGCCTCGCCGGAAGCAGAGCATCCAGCTTCAAGCAATGGGATGGGAAGCGTGCTGTCTCATTCACATCTCGTGAAAGGTGTCCTCGCCCAATTTTTTTATGTGGGTGCGCAAGTAGGAGTGGCAAGTTTCGTCATTCGTTATGCGCAATTCTCCGTCCCTGGAACACCGGAAAAAACGGCTGCGATCTATTTATTGCTGCACCAGATCGGATTCATGGCCGGTCGGTTCATCGGCTCGGCCGTGATGAAGAGGATTGCAGCGCCCCGATTGTTGTCCCTCTTCGCCGCGGCATCTCTAGTCTGCGCCACTGTCGCTTTGCTGGCCACCGGTCTGATATCTGTGTGGGCCGTGGTCCTCATCGGATTCTTCCATTCCATCATGTTTCCCACCATTTTTGCTTTGAGCATCAAGCATCTTGGCCCGCTGACCAAGCGTGGTTCATCGCTTCTAGTGATGGCAATTATCGGCGGGGGCGTCTTTCCACCAATCATGGGCCGCATTTCGGATGCTTCGAGCATTCAAACAGCATTCGTCGTGCCGCTGCTCTGCTACCTGTTCATCCTTTATTTTGGATTGTCCGGCTACAAGCCTGCTGCATCACTGGCGATGGGAAGCGCTTCCGCAGAAACCGAGGGTACTTTGGCATGAGCAGACGCTACTGCCTGACGCTGGATTTGAAGGACGATCCAAAGCTCATCGCGGAGTACAAACGGTATCACGAGAAGATTTGGCCGGAGATCACCAAGAGCATCAAAGACGCCGGCATCCTTGACTTGGAAATTTTTCTCCACGGGACACGAATGTTTATGATTCTGGAAGCCGATGAAATTTTTTCATTTGAGAAAAAGGGGCAGACCGACCTGGACAATCCGAAAGTCCAGGAATGGGAAAACCTGATGTGGAAGTTTCAGAGAGCATTGCCCGAAGCGCGCCCGGGCGAGAAATGGCTGTTGATGGAAAAGATCTTCAAGCTGGAACACTGATTGGAAGATGCCGTATCGGAGGTCTTTGTCCAACTCTCTGCGACGAAATGGTTGTGACCGGGCCGGGAGTTCCCGCCAACTAATCAGATTCAATGCACTAAATGCGAATGGATTTGAAACTGTCCCCTGGCAGAGATTGCAAGAAATTGACATCGGCGTTATTCTTGGTCCTGAGCAAATCGATGTACGCCGCTTTCTATTAGCTGACTCGCCTTCCGCTCCCTCTTTGGGAGCCCGCACTCGACTGCAAACTGGAAACACTTTTTATACTTAATCTTTTTTATTTTTCTCTACTAACAACTCATAACTAACGACTAAGAACCACAGAGGTTTCAAAATGGCCGTTCTCACACTGACAGAAAAATTGGATCAGCTCGGCGCCCGTTACGACGAGCTCACGCAGCAGCTTTCGACTTCCGAAGTGGCTTCCGATTCCGCGCGCTACCAGAAAGTCGCCAAGCAGCACGCCGAACTCGAAGCGATTGTCGAAAAGCACCGCGAGTTCAAACAGATCGAAAAAGATCTCGCCGGCGCGCACCAGATGTTTCTCGAAGCGGAAGACGCCGAAATGAAGCAGATGGCGCAAGAAGAAGAAAAGGAACTCACCGCGCGCAAGGAGACGGTCGAGCGCGAACTAAAACTCCTGCTTCTGCCGAAAGATCCCCTCGACGACAAGAGCGTCATCGTCGAGATTCGCGCTGGCACCGGCGGTGACGAAGCCGCTCTTTTTGCCGCCGAACTCTTCCGCATGTATTCCCGTTACGCGGAAACACAAAACTGGAAAGTGGAAGTCCTCGAGAGTTCGCCATCTTCGCTCGGCGGCCTGAAGGAAGTCGTCGCCGCGATTCAAGGGCAAAAAGTCTACTCCAAGCTGAAATACGAAAGCGGCGTGCACCGCGTCCAGCGCGTTCCCGCCACCGAAACGCAGGGCCGCATACACACTTCCGCCGCGACCGTAGCGGTTCTCCCAGAAGCGGATGAAATTGACATCAAGATCGAGCCGAAAGACTTGCGCATCGATACCTTCTGCTCTTCCGGCCCGGGCGGCCAGTCTGTCAACACGACGTATTCCGCCGTGCGCATCACGCACATCCCGAGCGGCCTCGTCGTTTCGCAGCAGGACGAAAAATCGCAGATCAAAAACCGCGCCAAGGCCATGCGCGTTCTTCGCGCGCGCTTGTACGAACAGGAGCAGGAAAAGCGCCAAGCCGCTCTCTCCGCCGAGCGCCGCGGGCAAATCAAAACCGGCGACCGCTCCGAGAAAATCCGCACCTACAATTTCCCACAAAACCGCGTGACCGATCACCGCATCGGCCTGACGCTCCATCAATTGACAGAAGTCATGGACGGCAAACTCGCCCAGCTCGTTGACGGCCTCGTCTCCCACTACGAATCCGAGCGCCTCCAGCAGGAGCTTGCCACCGCGTGAGTAAGACAGACATTCCTGTCTGTCCTCTTTCTTTTTTCTTCGCACTGCGGTGCGAAGAGGACAGGCATGAATGCCTGCAAAAATCTTCGCTACGCGACTCTGCGTACTCCTCGTGTCTGCGTTATATTTCCTTAGGTCTGTTTGTGAGCCAGCTACCGTGACCGACGTCCGCACCGCACTGAAACAGGGCCTGGCCCAACTGCGCGAAGCGTATGTCCCCTCCTTCACGCTCGCGGCGGAGTTGCTGGTGCTCCACGTCATCGGCCGCGACCGCACCTGGATTTATGCTCACCCGGAAGAAGAAGTCTCCGCCGCAGACGCCGAGCGCTTCTTCGCGCTGATCGCGCGCCGCGCGAAAGGCGAGCCCACGCAGCACCTCACCGGCAAACAGGAATTCTGGGGCCTCGAATTCGAAGTCACTCCCGACGTCCTGATTCCACGCCCGGAAACTGAGCACGTCATCGAGGTCGCCCTCGACCGCCTCGCCGTCCGCGAACTCCGCGCCGGCCGCAAGCCAACGCTTACCGGCGATGGCTTGCAGATCGCCGACATCGGCACCGGCTCCGGCTGCATCGCCGTCGCCCTGGCCAAAGAACTTCCCGGCTCGACGATCTTCGCCACGGACATTTCGAGCCCCGCTCTAGCCGTCTCCCGCCGCAATGCCGCGCGTCACAAGGTTGCGAACCAAATCCAATTCTTGGAGGGCAATTTGTTGGACATGGTGGCAACTCAATTCGACTTAATCGCCAGCAATCCGCCGTACGTCGGACGCCGGGAAGCGGAAACGCTGATGCGCGAAGTCCGCGAGCACGAACCAGAAATCGCTCTGTACGGCGGCGAAGAAGGTTACGAATTCTACGCCGAACTGATCACGCAAGCGGCCATGCATCTGAAACCCGACGGCATCCTCATCCTCGAACTCGGCCACAACAGTCTGTCCGCCGTCCAACCGATCCTCGATGCCCCCACCTGGACCAATGTCGGCGTCACCAACGACCTCGCTGGCATCCCCCGCGTCATCGCCGCCGAACGGTTGTAGCGAACAAATCTCGGGCGTAGGCTAGGGAGCATGCCGGACCTGGCACGATTTCGCGCAAAACATGCGCCGCACGATGAGCGATCGGCGGAAGCGACAGCGTCCATCCTGCACGTGGACATGGATGCGTTTTTTGTTTCCGTGGAATTGCTAGAGCGGCCTGAGTTGCGCGGCAGACCTGTGGTCGTGGGCGGGCGGCCCGATCAGCGCGGCGTCGTTTCCGCGGCCAGCTACGAAGCGCGAAAATTTGGAATTCGTTCGGCAATGCCGCTTCGAACGGCGGGGCGGCTCTGCCCACACGCGATTTTTCTCGACGGTCATCACGAAAAATACGGGGAATGGAGTGATCGCGTTGCCACCATCCTTGCGAAATTTTCTCCCATCGTGGAAATGGTTTCGATTGACGAAGCGTATCTCGATCTCGCCGGCACGGAGCGTTTGCACGGACCTCCTCTTGCAGCCGCCGATAAACTGCTTCGCACAATCACGCAGACGACGAATCTTCCGTGTTCCGGCGGGCTGGCCACAACGCGCCTGGTTGCAAAAGTTGCTTCCGAACAAGGCAAGCCGCGCGGGCTGGTGTGGGTCGCGCCGGGCCAGGAACAGCGGTTTCTTGCGCCCCTTCCCGTTCGAAAGATTCCGGGGATCGGCGAAGTCACGGAGCGGGCGCTGCGCGCCTTGGGGATCGAAACCGTCGATCAGATTGCCGCCGTCCCGCAGGAGAAGCTCGAAAATATTTTTGGCCAGTGGGGCACGGCGCTCTACCGCAAAGCGCGCGGCGGCGATTCCTACGAATTTGTGATTGATGCGGAGCCGAAATCCATTTCGCACAATCATACGTTCGGTGAGGATACGGATGATTCGAACACCCTGGACGCGATGCTCAGCCATCTTTCGCAGAAAGCCTGCAAGCGCCTTCGCGAAGCGGGTCTAGCCACTCGCACGCTGACGCTGACGATCCGCTATGCGGGATTCGAAACGCACACGCGCTCGAAAACGCTCGGGGAACTCACGCGCCTGGACGCCGACATTTTTGCCGTGTTTCAGGAGCTCTTTCGAGCGCATCGCGATACCGGCCGAAAAATTCGCTTGCTCGGAGTCAGCCTCAGCGGGTTCACGCATGGCGGGGAGCAACTCGATTTACTCGACGCGGGGCGGCGCGCAAGAATGGAAAAACTCACCAGCGCGGCCGACGCGCTACGCGATCGCTTTGGTTTTGGCAAGATCCAGTTCGGCGGTTCGCTGCGGCGCGATGAACCCGGCCACGATCGCGACGATTCGTAACTTCCAGCGAACCTCGGCCAAATGTCCTATACTTTATCTTCCATGAGAGATCATCGATGAGTTCGCCTCCCGTTCCCGGTGTCTCCTCTCCACCCCCGCGGCTCCACGGGATGGATCGCCTGCGCCAATTCTGGCAGCGCGTCAGCGAAGGTCAGCAGCTTGACGAATTGTGGTCGCACTTCACCGCCGATGCCCGCTCGAGCTATGGCTTTTACATCAAAGAGGCGGACGCCGAAGAACTGCGAGCACGTCACGGGTTCCGCCGCTGGTTCCACATTTGCAAAACGCTGTTCTGGTCGTTGTTGATGAAGATGACGCCGGCGCGGCGAGTCCTTTTGCTTGTAGCGTCCGTGTTGCTGGTGATGTCTGGACCCAAGTTTCAGTTTGGAAACAAATTTACGTTCGATTTTAATTTCGAAGTTGTCGCCGCTTTTGTCTTTCTGCTCTTGCTCTCGCTCGAGCTGGCCGACAAGGTCACCATGAAGCGCGATCTGGAAATCGCGCGGGAAATCCAGACCTGGCTTGTGCCTTCGCAACCCCCAGAGGTTCCGGGCGCGAACATCGCCTTCGCGACGCGTCCGCAGAATTCCGTCGCGGGCGATTATTACGATGCGTTTTATCCCAACCCGGAGGAGCGCGAAAGGTTGATGGTGGTGATCGCCGATGTCGCCGGAAAAAGCGTTCCTGCCGCGCTGCTCATGGCGACTCTGCAAGCTAGCCTACGGACCATCGCTGGAGAAAACGCGGCGCTTGCAGATCTCGTGGCGCGGCTGAATCGTTATGCCTGCGCGCACAGCCTGAACGGGTTGCGCTTCACGACCGCGGTCCTCTCGGAATACAATCCAACGTCGCGCAGGTTGACCTACGTTAATGCCGGACACAATGCGCCAATTCTCCGCCGCGCAAACGGTGCGATTGAAACGCTGGAAGTCGGCGGATTGCCGCTCGGGATTCGCTTGGACCGCCAATACGAAACTGCTTTCATCGAACTTCGGCCAGGCGATGCACTGATTTTCTTCACCGATGGGGTGGTCGAGGCTTTCAATGAATCGGGGGAAGAATTCGGAAACGAGCGCTGGCTCAGCGCGATTCGCAACCTGCCTGATTGGGACGCGCAGCCTAGCCTTCAGTTCCTGATGAAGCGTGTGGATGAATTTGTCGGCGCCACGCGGCAGGCCGACGACATTACCTGCCTGGTGTTCCGCAGCAAGTAATCCAACCCTCCCTCACATCCGGCTAAGGCGGAGAAAAGTCTCATGCCTAAAGGGGTGAGCTTCATCGTGAATTGAAGCATAATCACGTCGTGACACCACGCGAAATGGCCAACTCGATTTGTGACGTGCTGCAGCGCAGCGGATACCAAGCGCTGCTGGTGGGCGGGTGTGTGCGCGATTTGCTGCTCGGCCGCGAGCCAGGCGATTACGACGTGACCACGGACGCGACGCCGGAAGAAGTGATGAAACTGTTTCCGGAAACTATCGCCGTGGGCGCGCAATTCGGAGTGATGCTGATTCCGCGAGACGGCTTGAAAGTGGAAGTGGCGACATTCCGCTCCGATGTTGGTTACAGCGACGGCCGCCACCCGGACCGCGTGGTGTATTCGAAGACGCCGCAAGAGGACGTGCAGCGCAGGGATTTCACCATCAATGGCCTGCTGATGCGCCACGACAGCGACGAAGTGCTCGACTTCGTCGACGGGCAGGCTGACTTGAAAGCGAAAGTGATTCGCGCGATCGGTGAGCCCAGCCGCCGGTTCGCGGAAGACAAACTGCGCATGATGCGCGCGGTGCGTTTTGCCGCGCGATTCGGATTCGAGATCGAAGCTGCCACGTTTCGCGCCATTCGCCGCCACGTGGCCGAGATTCACCAGGTTTCTCCGGAGCGGCTGCGCGAAGAACTTACAAAAATGCTCACCGAGGGCGCAGCCCGGCGAGCGTTCGAACTGCTGGATGAGACCTGGCTACTGCAACAAGTTCTGCCGGAAATCGGCGCTATGAAAGGCGTCGAACAGCCTGCGCAATACCACCCCGAGGGCGACGTGTGGATTCACACGCGCCTGATGCTCGAAGAGCTACCCAAAGGCGCTTCGCCAACGCTGGCCTGGGGCGTGCTGCTGCACGATGTCGGAAAGCCACCGACGTTTCAATCCGCTAAGGACACCGGCGACCGCATTCGCTTCAACAACCACGTCGAAGTGGGCGCGCGCATGGCCGAAGCAATCTGCAGGCGATTGCGATTCTCCAACGAGGAGACCGAGCAGATCCTGGCGCTGGTGGACAACCACATGAAGTTCGGCGCGGTCGAAGAGATGCGCGCGTCAACGTTGAAGAGATTCGTACGGCTACCACACTTCGAGGAACATCTGGCATTGCACAGACTGGATTGCCTGTCCAGCCACCGCAACCTCGATTCGTATGAGTTTGTGAGGCAGTTCCTGGAGAAAACGCCTCCGGAACAGGTACGGCCAGCGCGCCTTCTGTGTGGAGACGACCTCCAGGACATGGGGTTCCAACCCGGCCCTCTGTTTGCACAAATACTGCAGTCGCTCGAAGACGCACAACTGGAAGGGCAGGTCAAAACAAGAGAGGAAGCAGAAGACTTCGTCCTAGCGAGATATGGCTCCCGAAAGGGCAAGAGCCGAAGAATTGCACACAATTCGAGAGAAAAGAGGTAGCGACCCGGGGGCCACAATCTGAGTTTGCACATATGGAACATATTGAATATACACGGTTTACATAGGGACTTGCAAAGGAAAGTGACATCGACTATAATGTGAGTGCTAAATGCTAAGATTTTCTGCTAGCAACTTTTGTATTTTTGTACACCTTTTGAGGTTCGGACGCATCTAAAATCTTATGACGCGGTCTCCTTTTGGGCCGCGCTGCTAACTAGGGGACATTATGGCTGAGAAGAAGTTTGTGGTGCCAGAGATCCTTGCCATCCTGCCGGTTCGAGACACGGTCCTGTTTCCGGGCGCCGTGCTGCCGCTCACCGTGGGACGAGAGAGCTCTTTGTCGCTGGTAAATGCCCTGCAAGGGGACGAGAAGATGCTGGGAGTTGTCGCACAGCTGGATCCACGGGTTGAAGATCCCGCCGCCGCCGACCTCCACAAAGTGGGCACGCTGGCGCGGGTCCATAAGACCGTTAAGATGCCGAACGGCAATGTGGTCATTTTCCTGGAAGGCCTCCAGCGGATTCAGGTGGCTGAACTGATCGGTTTGCGGCCGTATCTCCGGGCCCGCGTGCAAGCGGAGCCGGACATCATCGGGGAAGCCGATACGGAGCTCGAAGCGCTGCAACGCAACGCACAGGATCTGTTCCGCGACGTGGTGAGCCATTCGCCGCAACTTTCCGACGATCTGCAGTCCATGGCCATGAGCATCGACGACGCTGGGCGGCTGACGGACTTCATCGCCGGCACGCTGCCTTCGCTTTCGACGCTGCTGCGCCAGGAATTGATCGAGACGCCCAGCGTGCGCAAGCGGCTGGAAATGCTGATCCGTGAGCTATCGAAAGAACTGGAGGTTCTGGAACTGCGCTCGAAGATCCACGAACAAGTGCAGGAACAGGTCAGCCAGAACCAGCGCGAATACCTGCTGCGCGAGCAGATGAAGGCAATCCAGAAGGAACTCGGCGAATCCGACGACTCGATGCAGGAAATCGACGAGTTGCGCAAGAAGATGGAAGAAGCGGGTTTGCCTGCCGAAGCCAAAAAGGAGTGCGAACGCGAGCTGAAACGGCTGGCAAAGATGACGCCGGCGTCCGCGGAGTACATGGTTTCGCGAACGTACCTGGAATGGATGACTTCGCTGCCCTGGAGCAAATCTTCCGGCAGTGCGGATATTGACATTCCAAAGGCGCACGAGATTCTGGACGAAGATCATTACGACCTGCAAAAGGTGAAAGAACGGATCCTCGACTACCTGGCGGTCAAGAAGCTTCAGCCCGGTATGAAGGGACCGATTCTTTGCTTCGTGGGCCCCCCGGGCGTGGGCAAGACCTCGCTCGGGAAGTCCATTGCGCGGTCTCTGGGCCGCAAGTTTGTGCGCATCGCCCTCGGCGGGATGCACGACGAAGCGGAAATCCGCGGCCACCGGCGCACGTACATCGGTGCGTTGCCGGGGCAAATCATTCAGGGACTCAAACGCGGTGAAACAAACGACCCGGTGATGATGCTGGACGAAGTGGACAAGCTGGGACGTGATTTCCGCGGTGATCCGTCCTCGGCGCTGATGGAAGTGCTCGATCCGGAACAGAACAATTCGTTCCGCGACCACTACCTGGACGTGCCGTTCGATCTCTCGAAAGTGCTGTTCATTGCCACGGCCAACTGGATGGATCCCATCCCGGAACCGCTGCGTGACCGCATGGAAATCATCGAGCTGCCCGGCTACACGGGTGAGGAGAAACTGCACATCGCGCACAAGTACCTGATTCCGAAGCAGGCTTCGGAACATGGCTTGAAGGTGGGTGAACAGATTGACTTTACGGACGATGGGCTGCGGGAGATCATCCACAGCTTCACGCGGGAAGCCGGAGTGCGCAACCTGGAGCGCGAGATTGCGACAATCACGCGCAAACAGGCGCGGCGCATGGCCGAAGGCAAGACGGATAAAATGATCGTTACTCCGGAGGTAGTCCGGGAATTCCTCGGCGTGCCAAAGTTCCGCACCGAAAAGGAAGTCGAGGAGCGCGTCAAGCGGCCCGGCGTGGCCGTCGGACTCGTATGGACGCCGGTGGGCGGCGACATCATTTTCATCGAAGCCACCCGCATGCGCGGCGGCAAGCAATTCACCATGACCGGGCATCTCGGCGAAGTGATGCAGGAATCGATGACCGCGGCGCTGACCTGGACGCGCGCGAATGGCGAGCGCTACGGGATCGATCCGGACTTCTTCCGCAAGCAGGACATTCACATCCATGTGCCATCCGGCGCGGTGCCGAAGGACGGCCCATCGGCAGGCGCGGCGATGGTGACGGCGCTGGTCAGCCTGCTGAGCGGGCGGCCGATTAAGGATCGTCTGGCGATGACCGGGGAGATGACGCTCTCGGGCGTGGTGCTGCCCATCGGCGGCGTGAAAGAAAAAGTACTCGGCGCGAAGCGCGCGGGTATCAAGGAAGTCCTGCTGCCGGCGGACAACGAACCAAACGTCGTGGCGGATCTTACCCCCGACATTCTTGGGGACATCAAGATCACCTATGTGCGGACGCTTGACGAAGTGCTTGAGCATGCGCTGCAGAAAGAGCCGGTGACACCGCCCATCGCGCCGCAACCGGAAGCGAAGCCGAAGCGGGTCGGTCCGGACATTCCGCGGGCGATTCATTGAGGCGATCGTGTGCACCAACCCAGCTAAATACATAATGCTTAGAGGCGGAAGGCTCCTCAAGGTCAGGCTGGCTCAGTCCCCGTGCCGCTACGAAGACGCGGGCAATGGCGCGAAATTCGCTTGCGAGCGTTGTGCGAAGCTGATGGGGTGGAAATGGTAGTGATTTTCGAAAGCTAGATAGTTGTTGGAAGGCCCGGCGAAGTAGCCGGGCTTTTCTTTTTCTTGGGGACCTGCCGCGAAATGGCAAACAAACTGCTGCTAACATGGATCACGGATCATGCCGCGCGAAAAACAAAATGTGCCGGACGCTCCGTCGGAGCTGGCTCAGAGAATCACGGAGACGCTGAATCGAGAGCGCATCGTGCCGCGATTTGTGGATTCCTACGTGGTGGAAAACGGCCGCCACGCTCTGCAAGTCCATGCAGCTCTGTACCGGGATCTATTAACTTTGCTTCAGCGGGAAGCGCTATTGGCGCTGACCCAGCGCGCCCTGGAGATTGTTTGCAATGAGCCGCCCGCTGCCGGCAGGTCCAAGCCGCGTCCCATGCTCCGCCGTGATGCCTCGCTGTTTCGCCGAAAATTCCTGACTTCGATGACGCAACAGCAGGGCTGGACCGCGGGGGACGCGTTGGATTTCCAGCGGGACCTGCACATGTATGAGGAGTTGCTCGCGCGCGCCGCCGCGAAACGCCGAAATCGCAAGCCGTTCGAAGCGGCGGACCATCCTTTCGTCGACCGCTGCGCTTTTCTGCTGGACTCCTCATTCATGGAGAAAGCGCGCCTGGCGGCAAGCAAGGCGCTCGCAGGAATCGAGGAATTGGCAGCGCGCATGGTCCATCCGGCAGACGCCAAGGAAAACAGTCCAAGGGGCAGAGAGGCACCGCGCTCGCAGCGCAACTAGTTGTCGAGTACGGCCCCTGAGAAGATGGGCTGGCCGGCTCGCGCGGTGTGAAAGCCGTAAAAGGCAAGGGCGGCAATGAACGCAAGCCCCGTCAGTCCTGGCGCTGCGTACCAGCGGGAAAAGTGCGTGGTCACCGGGAAAAGGATGAGCACATTCTGCACTACCAATCCCGTAACCATGGCAAGCAGTCCAAACCGCTTCAAAACCAGCAGGATGGAAACCCAGATGAGCACTGCCATCAGAAAGGATAAGATCGGGCTCTCGTCGTTCAGGCTAGGAATAGAAAAAAGAATAACTGCCGCGATTCCCGCCAGCCAGTCCTTGCGCAACGCCAGCCGCAGCAGAAAAACCACGAAAAAGATTCCGAGCGCATACACAATCCAGAAGAATACGTAAGCGAGTAGAAGGCCGATCGCCGCCCGGACGCCCAGCAATGTCTCCGTGTGGCCGATGTTCGGCACCGGAGGCAGCTTCTTGAGCAAAGGCAGGATTAAATTGTCTGACACCTCCATAATCACCAAGGCGACGCCATATAACGATCCCACCAACAGATCGTGACCGACGAGGGGATCGCGAAACTTTCCGGAAAGCAGCCGGCTCCAGGAGATGAGCGTCTGTGGTTCCTTGCGCCGGACGTACGGCTCCAGCGCCAGATAAAGGAGCGTAACCAAACCCGCGGCCAGGAGTCCCCAGCCCAACGCGATGACAAACAGATCGATCTCATCGAGCGCAGCAATGTGGTGAGCCCTCAGGGCCCACATCGCGAGGAACACAACAAAGATGAAGCTCCCTAACCGGAACGCGCCTCGTCCGTCCACTCGGCCGAGCAGCAGATTGTGGCGCGCAATGAGCACACCACCGATGAGGACCGCAAAAAAGAAGAAACAGAGAGTTACGGTCCAAATCTTCTGCGATAGCGCTGGTAAATACGGCGTCGAGCGATCTGGTTCGGTCCAGGGATAAATGAGGTCAAAGTAGATGGGCTTTCCCCGATAGGATGCCGCCTCAATCCGGACAGGAATATTTTCATATCCCGCAAAGGACCCGGTCCACGCGGCCCGCGCGTCGCCCCAAGCGAGCGGCGTCCATTCCGGCGCTGCGGAATGGAATGATGCAGTGTCCAAACCTGCCGCCACGAATAACGGAGACCAGTCCGGCGCAGGTGCTGGTGGTGCTGCGGATACCGGCGGATCACGTTGCGGCGGGACTGCTTGGAAGCCGACCAATCGTCCACGCATGTCCACGACGACACTCACCATGCCCACTTTGTCCATCGGTGGATCGAACGAAGTCACGCGTCCGGCGCCGCCTGAAGCATAAAATCCCTCCGGACGCATTTGTCTGGGACTTTGCCGATACCAAAAGAGAACCGGTGACGGCCGGTCGGTGGCCAATGCGTTCCATCGTTCCGGCGTCTTGTCATGTTCCTCGATGTACTTCACATGTTCATACGTATCTATGCCAAAGAAATAGGCGGAATCTTCCGGCGTGTCGCCATAGCCTAGCCGGACGAGAATCTCTCGCGCGCGCGCAACAAGCACTTCGGGAGGATTCTCGAGTACGCCCTTATTGCTCAAGCGCGTGGACTCCGCGATGAACAAATAAACGATCAATCCCACGATTGTCAGACCTAAGAGCCCAAGGGCCAGCAGCGGCTTCATTCCTTCCGTTTCGCCGGCAGCGGCGACCATTTCCGGCGAAGGAGTTTCTCCGGCGGCGAGCGCGGCGGCCAGCGGATCGCCGCCGGGCAGCGCGGCGGCCACTTGCAACGCGGAAACCGGACGCTTTTCGGGATCAATTTCCAGGCAACGCAGGATGACGCGCTCGATCAATGGATCGAGATCGCGAACCAAAGTCGAAGGATTGGTGATCGCGCCTTGCTCGCGCAGCTTCATCAATTCCGGAAGCGTGGTCGCTTCGAAGACGCGCTTGCCCGTCAGGATTTCGTAAAGGATCAGGCCGAGCGAATAGATGTCGCTCTTGGTGGTGACCTCCCGGCCGGCAAGCTGTTCCGGGGACATGTACGCGGGTGTGCCGGCGCGAGCCTCCGCGCCCTTGATGCTTGCCGCAATACTCGCCAAACCGAAATCGGTGATGCGGATTTTGCCCGCCCCGTCCAGCATGACGTTGGCAGGCTTGAGGTCGCGGTGAATCACGCCGCGTTCGTGGGCGGCCGCAAGACCCGCGCAAATCTGCCGCGCGATTTCCGTGGCCCTCTCCGGAGAAAGGCGCCCGATGCGGCGGACGACGGAAGCAAGATCCTCGCCGTCGACGTATTCCATGGTGAGAAAGAGCGATCCCTCCGCTTCGCCGATGTCGAACACGCGGCAAACGTTGGGATGAGAGACCTGTCGGGCGGTTCGGACTTCGGAGTGAAATCGTGCGAGCGCGGCGGCATCCTGAGAGAGAGCTTCCGGAAGAAATTTTATGGCGACGACTTGGCTTAGTGTTAGATCCTCGGCGCGATAGACCTCGCCCATGCCGCCGCGGCCCGATAAGGCCACGACGCGGTAGCGTTCCAGAATAATCTGTCCGGGAGTGAAGCGCCCGCCACCGATGGGATCCGAACTGGTGAGCGGATTACCGGAAGAACCCGTGCGCGGAGGTCGTGATGGGCTCGGCGAAGAGGGCGGCTTGCGCGATGGTGGCGTTGCAGGCGCAATCGTTTCGCCCTCGCCGCCATGTTCATCGCCCATGAATGTAGTTCCGGTATCCGGGTCAGCCGGCTCTCCGCAGGAAGAGCAAAACTTTGCCGTTGCAGAGACTTTTGCGCCGCACTTTGGGCAGAACATGGGAGAGCGGGATTCTATCACTGGTCCGCGGCCCGCCGTGAGCAGTTGTAAAGAAGATTAGGAAATGCGCTCGACCTGGACCGCGGTGCCGTAGGCCAGCACTTCAGTAACGCCTTGCATGACTTCAGTGGCGTCATAGCGCATGGCGACCACGGCGTTCGCGCCGTGTTCGGCGGCGTGCTGCAGCAGCAATTCGAAAGCATCCTCGCGGGTCTTTTCGCAAAGATTCGTGAGAATGGTGATGTTCCCGCCGACGATGGTCTGAAGCGCCGCGCCTAGATTTCCAATCACGCTGCGCGAGCGCACGACAATCCCGCGGACGATCCCGAAATTTCGAACAATCCGGTAGCCCGGCAATTCCATAGCCGAAGTCACCATTCCAAAATCGATTCTTGCCATTGAAATTCCTCCCTGGAGCAGACGTTTACCGGTGCGATTCTAACCATTCAAACGCCGCTGTGCGAGCAATCTTCCTCTGCTATCCTCAGAAGGCGTGGAGACCTTTTTTTACATTCTTGCGCTCATACAGATCCTGCTGGGGGTGTACCTCATCTGGCAGGTTTTGCAGTGGCTCGGCTATGTGCGCCGCCGCTTGCACATGGATCCGGGATTCTATGCGCCGCGCGTGGCCTTGCTCTGTCCCTGTAAAGGAATGGAGCCGGGGCTGGAACGCAATCTTGTCTCGCTGACCGAATTCGAACGGCAGAATTACGAAATCTTTTTCATTCTGGCGTCGGGATCGGATCCCGCGCGCAGCGTCGTCGAGCGAGTGGCGAAGAATTCCCGTGTGAAAGCGCACGTGGTCATTGCAGGAAGCCCGATCAATTGCGGCGAAAAAGTGAACAACCTGAGGGTCGCGGTCGAGCAACTTGGGGAAGAATTCGAGGTTTTGGTTTTCGCGGATTCCGACGGGCGCCCGGGAAAAACCTGGTTGCACCACCTCGTGGCACCGTTAGGAGACGTGCAGATCGGGGCCACGACCACGATGCGCTGGTTCATTCCCAATCGCGGCAACCTGCCGACCGCATTGCTTGCCGCTTGGAACGCGCCGGTGGTCACGATGCTGGGCGAAAAAGGAAGAAATTTCTGCTGGGGCGGTGGCACCGCCATTCGACGGACTAATTTTGAACAATCCGGAGTGATGGACCTATGGAGAGGTTCTGTCAGCGACGACTACTCGCTTACCAGCGCACTCGAACGCATTGGACGATCCATCGTGTTTATCCCGGAATGCCTGACGCTTTCCTACGTGGAGGCCGATTTCCACGGCCTGATGGAATTCACCAACCGCCAGATTCTGATTACCCGCGTGTACGCGGAAAAAATCTGGAGGGCCGCCGCGGCCACACATTTTTTGTACTGCCTGACGCTGCTGTTTGGGTCGCTTCTGATTTTGGGCGACGTGTTCACGCAGAGACCGTTCTTCCACATCGTGACGCTGACTTTTCTTCCCATTCTGCTTTCCGCGATTCGCGGGGCTCTCCGGCTTATCGGGGTGATGGAATCCCTCCCTGGCGCGCGCTCCCAGATCACCGGTCAGGCCTGGATCTATGTGCTGCTCACGGTATTCATTCCATTTCTCTATGTAGCCAACTTTGTAAACTCATTGAGCACACGCAAGATGCGGTGGCGGGGCGTGACTTACGAACTTGTAAGCCCGGAGCAAACACGCATTCTCTGATTCTCAACAATCTCGCGCCATCAGGGCCGGGCAAGTTGTCCAGGTTCCGGGAGTTTTCCACAAGGCATAGAGCACTGCCCGCGAGAGGCCTTCAAAATTGTGCGCAATGAATTGCTTCGCCGCACGGTGGAAAAATTTCGCGGCCTGTGCAAATCCTACCTGCCCGTGCGCCTCATCCGGATTGGACAATCTGCCTAAACCCTCAATTCCTGAGCAAGTTGCATATTCTTGCATTCGGAAGAATATTTGCAGGACAGTGAGAGGTTCGGTGGAACGCTCACAGGCGGGCTTTCAGGGAGTCCCTGCTCGCGCCTGTTCGTTGCCGTTTCGTTGGATAAAGGTCGCCGAGCCGTCAGCCCTCTGTCGCGGTTTTTATCTGACTTCTTATCTAGGTTGTGGAAAACGCCTCGTCGAGGGGCGAAAAATACAAGAATCATTGGCTTCGGTTCCGTCACGAGGCTGCATTCTGAGGGGGTGCACGTGAAGGTGATCCGCAGAAGTGACCATCCGCATCAGTTGACTGCCGCCCGGCCCGTTTTTCCCCGCGATGTCTTCTTTTTCTATGAAAAAAACACAGGAGTAGCGCACTTCCACGTGGAAGCCGGGCAGGATGGAAGATTCCCCGTGGACCAGGCTGCTGGACTCCTGGCGATGCACTGCATGGTTCGGGGGCAAGCCCCTGGCGATTATGTGGTGATGGTCCAGGCCGAGGACGAGATTCTGGAAGGCCTGGGCGAGAAAGCGAACAAGCTGCTGGAGGCCGGAAAGTCGGTCCACAGCAAAATCAAACTGACGCGCCGCGAAGAAGAGGTTCTCTCCGGCTTGATGAAGAGCCTCGCCAATAAAGAGATTGCCGCGAATCTGAATCTTTCCGAGCGGACGGTGAAATTCCACGTTTCATCGTTGCTCGCGAAATTCCGGGTGCGCGGGAGGATGGAGCTGGTTCGCGAGGCCTCGCGCCAAACCGTTGGAGCCATGCCCGTGCCCATGCCTGTTGCAACGCGCGACCTGCCCCCGTATGCCGCTGCACCCAAAGGTTATTCCTCACCGAGACGGGCGGCGGCGGTACTTTCACTCGCCAAACGGCAAATGATGGCGTAGTTCAAGTTCGATTCCGGTTCTGGCAAAACAGAAAAGGCTCCCAATACGTGGGAGCCTTTTCGTTTTCTAAATACTTTCGCGATAAACTGTTACTTAGCTGCGTCGTAGAGCTGCGCGGCCTTGTCCCAGTCGACGACATTCCACCAGGCCTTGATGTAGTCGGCGCGCACGTTTTGATATTTCAAATAATACGCGTGCTCCCAGACGTCCAGGCCAAGAACAGCCTTGCCGCCGCCCGTGAGCAGATACGGAGTGTCCTGATTGGGCGTCGAGTCGATGGCCAGTTTTCCATCTCTGACCACCAGCCACGCCCAGCCCGAACCAAAGCGGCCCAGCCCAGCGGCCGCAAATTTCTCCTGAAAACCGGCAAACGACCCGAACGACGAGTTGATCGCCGCCGCAAGATTTCCCTTGGGCTCTCCGCCTCCGCCTTTTTTCATGAGCGTCCAGAAAAGCGAATGGTTCCAGTGACCTCCGCCATTGTTGCGGACGGCCCCTCGGATGTTCTCCGGGACGGAGTCGAGGCCTTTGAGGAGATCGTCGAGCGACTTGGCTTGCAGAGCGGTCTGGCCATCCAGGGCCTTATTCAGGTTGGTGACATAAGCGCCATGATGTTTGTCGTGATGGATCTCCATCGTTTTGGCGTCAATATAAGGTTCCAGTGCATCAAGCGAGTACGGCAACGGGGGCACGGAAAAAGCCACGGGTTTATCCTCCAGTGTGAGATTTGAATCCGAGTCGGCAGTGGTGCCGGCGCGCAAAAGACCGGGTGCAGCATTCCCTGCCCCAAGCAATCCTGCGCCGACGATACTTGAATTGAACAAGAACTTACGGCGATTCATGGGAACCTCGCAGCGCGAAAGGCTGGTCAACCGGCGCGGTGGATTATACCGCTAGTGTCGCCAGTATGGTAACCCCAGGGGACCAAAGCGCTGCTTAGCAGGGTTGATTGAATTCCCGGCCGCGCGACGATCGCCTTGCCCAGGACAAACCTGCCTTTCATTAGTATTGGATGCGCGAGATTGCCCATTGGGCAGATTCGGCCACAACTTGTTCAGGAGAAGAGGCCAGACGCTCCAGAAGAGCTCTGATTCGGGAGTGGGCGGCCATGCCGCTGGCCAAGCCAGAATTCCCCAAAGCGATGCATGCGTTGCGCACCAAGCCGCGCCACTTCGTTCGTTTGAGGGGGCTGTCGCGAAATAGTTCGCGAAAGTCGGCTTCTGTGAGTTGAGCGAGCCATTCCAGCCTGGGAAGTAAAGACGATTCGTCCTGTGATGGCAGAAATGTCCCGTCACGGTTTTCATCCGATGCAGGAAAAACTCTCGGTTGGAATTGCGGGATGGTGGAAATCGGGGCGCGCCGGTTCCATGGGCAGACGTCCTGACAGATATCGCAGCCGAAAACATGATTTCCCATCAGCTCGCGGTGTTCCTCAGGAATCGCGCCCCGCAATTCGATGGTCAGGTAAGAAATGCACTTGCTGGCATCCATGACGTAAGGCTCGACGAACGCTTGCGTCGGACAGGCGTCCAGGCAACGCCGGCAGCTCCCGCACAAATCCGGCGGCGGCAATTCGTTCGAACCGAGCGTGGGTTCGAGATCCAGATTCGTGAGAATGACGCCAAGAAAAAAGAAGGATCCGAGCATCTGGTTGAGCAGCAAGGTGTTTTTTCCAAGCCAGCCCAAGCCGGCGTATTTCGCGAGCACGCGCTCCTGGACGGGGCCGGTATCAACGTAGGCTCGTGCTTCAAAGGGTTCAGAGAAACGCTCGCGCAGAAATTCAATCAGGCCTTCCAATCTGTCACGCAAAACGTCGTGGTAGTCATCGCCCCAGGCATAACGGGAGATCCAGCCGCGAGGCTCTCCGTTGCCGGTGAGTTCCGCAGGATCGGTGGACAGGGGGTTCTCGGTGTTGTAGTTGAGCAGGCAAACGATGACACTCTTGATCCCCGGGAGGACGGTTCGCGGATCGCATCGCCGGGGATCCGCAAGGTATTTCATTTCGCCCGCATAGCCGAGGGCCAGCCACTCCGGAGTATGTTCAAGCTCCGGAAATTTTTCCGCGCGTACCACGCCGCAGAGATCGAAACCCAGGGATTTCGCCTGATCCACAATCCACACGGTATCGGCAAGCGGCTTCATCAAGGAGATTGTGGCGCAGTAAAGAGATTTCGGCGAGCCAAACCAGAATTTGAAGGCCCACCGAATAGGCGGCCGGCGGAAATCAGCCGAAACTCTTCAGCGCGGTGCTCTCGTCCGTATAAACATCGAAGACGGTGAAGAGTTTGGTGATCTGGAGAAGATCCCGGACTTTCTTCGTGAGGTGCAGCAACTTCAGGTCGCCGCTTTGGTTCTTCACCGCCGTAAATCCGCTGACCAGCTCCCCGATTCCGGAGCTGTCGATGTAATCCACGTCGGCAAGATTCAGAAGGATCTTTTTTCTTTGATCCTCCAGCAGTCCGCGGATGGTTTTTCGCAATAAAGCGCTGCCGTCGCCCAGGACAATGCGGCCGCTCAAATCCACGACGGTAACATTCCCGGCATCCCGGTGCGTGGCACGTAATGACATTTCTTTCGTTAGGCTCCCTGAGGCGGCGACGCTTGATGCCCGCCCTGGCCACTTGCCGAAGTGCTGCCCGGCGGCGGCAGCTTCTTGGACATCACGATTTCCGCTCCGCCCGTTCGTCCGGGCACCACGTCAAACTCGTCCATGAAAGCGCGCATCAGAAAAATTCCCCGTCCCGAGGTACTGAGCAGATTCTCTTCCGCGAGCGGGTCCGGGACATCCGCAAGGCTGAATCCTTGCCCTTCATCCAGCACGTGAATGATCAGCTTGTCGGCGGTGATGTCCACTACGAGGTGGATCTTTTTGTCGGGGCGCTCCTGGTTTCCGTAGTGAAACGCGTTGATCACGCCTTCGCGCACGCTCATGCCGATGCGATAGCAGTCATCCTCGCCAAATCCCGCCGATTCCGCCACGCGCAGACACATCTCCTCGGCGAGATTAACGCTCTCTACCTGCGTCTCCAGAGTAACTTCGAGGTGCTTAGTGTCTGGCGCCATGTTTGGCGTTGGAGCCTCCCTGAAAGCCCCAAACGTGAGCGCTTTATGGGTAACACAGCAACGGAAACAGAGTCAATGGAACAAAGCGCCCATCTTTCACATACTTTAGATGCCCTGCACGACAAGAAGGAAACCATTTGCCGGAAGGACTGATGGCTCTGCACGAAGAGCTAGCCGTGCCTCAGGCCCAGTAGGAGCGATCCAGCGTTCGATACTGAATGGCTTCGCTGAGGTGCCGAGGCTCGATGTTAGGGACGCCGTCGAGGTCCGCGATGGTGCGCGCGACTTTCAAGATTCGGTCGTGCGCGCGGGCGGAAAGCCCCAGCCGCGTGATGGCATTCTCCAGGAGCTTTTCGCCATCGGCCGTAATGGCGCAGTGCTTGCGAATCATCTTCGGCATCATTTGTGCGTTGGCGTAAGTCTTTTTCTCGGCCTGATATCGTTCGAGTTGCCGATCACGCGCGGCGATCACCCGCTGCCGCACGGCAGCCGATTCTTCCGATGAAGACGGCGCGCGCAGTTCCTTGTACTTCACCGCCGGAACCTCGATGTGAATGTCAATGCGGTCCAGCAGCGGGCCGGAAATCTTCGAAACGTAGCGCTGAATCATCGGCGGCGTACAATGGCATTCGCGCGTGGGATCACCAAAGTAGCCGCAAGGGCACGGATTCATCGCCGCCGCCAGCATGAACCGCGAAGGAAACGTCACCGACACCGCCGCCCGCGAAATCGTCACCGCGCCGTCTTCCAGAGGCTGGCGCATCACTTCCAGGACGTTGCGTTGAAACTCCGGCAATTCGTCCAAAAAGAGCACGCCGTTGTGCCCCAGCGAAACTTCTCCCGGCCGCGGCACGGCGCCGCCTCCAATCAATCCCGCATCACTGATGGTGTGGTGCGGCGAGCGGTAGGGCCGCGTGCCCACCAGCCCGCGGCTGTCTTCCAGGACACCGGCCACGCTGTGAATGCGCGTCGTCTCGATGGCTTCCTCAAGCGACATGGGCGGCAAAATCGTGGGAATCCGCTTCGCCAGCATGGTCTTCCCAGCCCCGGGCGGCCCGATGAACAAAATATTGTGCCCTCCCGCGCAGGCTACTTCCAGCGCGCGTTTGGCCGCTTGCTGGCCGTGGACATCGCGCAAGTCCACAGAGTACTGCGCCGCCTCCGAAAGCATCTGGTGCGCATCCACTTTTACCGGCGTGAAGGATTCCGGCGAATTCACCAGGTCCACGGCTTGCGGGAGCGACTTCAGTGCAAACACATTCACGCCCTCCACAACAGCCGCTTCCCTAGCGTTGGCTTCGGGTACAGCCACCGACTGCAAACCGCACTCGCGCGCGGCGAGCGCGGCAGAAAGCGCTCCGCGTACCGGCCGCACGCTTCCATCCAGCGACAACTCGCCGAGAAACATGCATTTGTCGATTCGCTTGCCGAAGAACTGCCCCTGGCATCCGACGAGGCCCAGCGCCATGGGCAAATCGAATCCGGAGCCTTCCTTGCGCACATCGGCTGGCGCCAAATTAATCGTCACGCCCTGCCCATAGGGAAACTCATAGCCGCAATTCCGAAGCGCACTCTTAATTCGCTCGCGGCTCTCTTTGACCGCGTTGTCGGGCAAGCCCACGACATTGAAGTCCTGCATGCGCGCCGACCCCACGTCCACCTCGACCTCGACAACGTAGGCGTCGATTCCGTACACCGCAGCGCTTTGTGCCTTGAATAGCATGGCGAGGAAGCCCTTCCCGAGCCTCGCAAGGATAATCTAAAAGATGTAATATACCAATATATAACTTTTAGGCTTCACGCTCATGCGATCTTGCCTCAAGGGAACGCGCCTCGCTGGATCGCGAGCTCTCGTTTGGTCAGTCTCTCCGCGCTCACGCTGCCCTGCGTTGCTTTACATGCGCGAAGGCCCCACGTATATTGGCTGCATTGGAAGTTGCAAGTACTTCCACCCGCGTGAGGTTGGCCGATGACTGGCTTGATTGTTCTGGGCGTCCTCGTTCTCATCATTATTTTTCTCATTGGGATGTACAACGGCCTGGTGCGCCTGAAAGTGCAGTGCGACAACGCCTGGGCCGACATTGACGTGCAGCTCAAACGCCGCTACGACCTGATCCCCAATCTCGTGGAAACCGTGAAAGGCTACGCGGGACACGAGAAGGACACGCTTGAAGGCGTCATCAATGCGCGCAACCGCGCCATGACCGCCACCGGGCCCGCCGAAAAAGCGGAAGCGGAAAACATGCTCACCGGCGCGCTGAAGAGCCTGTTCGCGCTCTCGGAAGCCTACCCGCAGCTGCGCGCCATCGAGAGCTTCACCTCGCTCCAGAATTCGCTTACGCAAATCGAAGACACCGTCCAGAACGCGCGCCGCTATTACAACGCCGTGGTTCGCGACCTCAACACCAAGATCGAGCAATTCCCCACCAACATCTTTGCCAACATGCTGGGCTTCAAGGAGCGCCAATTCTTCGAAGTAGCTTCCGCGGCGGAACGCGAGGCACCCAAGGTCAGTTTCAGCGCGCCCGCGCCAAAGGCATGAGTTTCCGATCGCCGCACAGATGATGCGCATGCGTTCCATTTCGATCCGCTGGGTGTTTACCGCGGTAGCGCTTTTTTCTCTTTTCTTTCCATCCGCTTTTGCTCTCAGCACCAAGGAATTGCGCATCGAAAAATTCGATGCCGAAATCGTGGTCTCGCCGAACGGCTCCATTGACGTTACCGAAGTCATCCAGGTGCATTTCATCGGGGGCCCCTGGCACGGTCTCTATCGGACCATCCCCATCGAGTACGTGACGCCGCAAGGGCTCAACTACACTTTGTTTCTGAACGTGAAATCCGTCACCGACAGCGACGGGCGCAAATTGAAATTTGACGCCAGCCGCGAACGCCACTACCGCAAGCTGAAGATTTACGTTCCCAACGCCGATAACTCCAGGCAGACCATCTCGATCGAGTACACCGTCTCCGACGCGCTGCGCTTTTTTGACGACCACGACGAGCTCTATTGGAATGTCACCGGCGATAATTGGGACGTGCCAATCCAGTCCGCCGGCGCGCGCATCGTTCTTCCCGAAGGCACCACCAACATCCGCGCCAATCCCTTCACGGGCAGCTACCGCTCGACGGCTCATGCTGCCGACGTGGAAGTCGCCGGCAACGGCGTCGAAGTCCACACGCGGGATCCGCTCCGCTATCACGAAGGGCTGACCATCGCCGTGGCCTTCGACAAGGGCTTTGTGCACGAACCTACGTCGTTCGATAAAGCTTCCCTCTTCTTCCGCAGCAATTGGCCGCTGGGCTTGCCCATCGCGGCGTTCGCCATCATGTTTTATCTTTGGTGGACCCGAGGCCGCGATCCGCGGCTCCGTCCTATCGCCGCGCAGTACGAGCCGCCCGATCAGCTCTCCCCCGGTGAAGCGGGAACGCTTGTCGATAACTCCGCCGACATGCGCGATATCACGTCCTCCATCGTGGATCTTGCCGTGCGCGGCTACATGGTCATCGAAGAGCACCAAAAAGACAGCATGCTGGGGCTCGTTCACAACAAGGATTACAACTTCATCTTGAAGAAAGACCGCTCGGAATGGTCCAAGCTGAAACCGCACGAGCAAGTTCTCTTGAACGGATTCTTTTCCGCCGGCACGGTTGGTGAGACCGTCGGTATGTCCAGCCTCGAAAACCAGTTCTATAAAAACCTGCCGGATATCCGGAGCCGCATTTTCGAATCCCTCGTCACTCACGGCTACTACCGCCGCCGCCCGGACAGCGTGCGCGCCGTCTATCTTGCAGCCGGCTTCGTCATCGGCATGATTTCCGTTATGGGCGGTGTCGCCCTCGCGTCCAGCATGGGCATGGCGCCGCTCACCTTCATCATCGCGGGGGGTTTTACCGCCATTATTATTTGCGCGTTTGGCTGGTTCATGGCAGCGCACACCGAGCAAGGCGCTCGCGCCCTCGAAGGCGTTCTCGGCTTCGAGGATTTCCTCATTCACGTCGACTCCGACCGCTTCAACAAAACCATCAAGACCCCGCAGATGTTTGAAAAGTTTTTGCCTTTCGCGATGGCTCTCGGCGTCGAGAAAAACTGGAGCAAAGCCTTCCAGGGCATCATGACCCAGCCGCCCGACTGGTATCGCGGCGGGTACGGCCCGAACTTTTATCCTATTTATTTCACCAACGACTTGCACGCCATGACTTCTCGCGCCAGCGATGTTCTGGCTTCCGCCCCCCGCAGTTCCGGCGGCTCCGGCTTCGGCAGCGACGGTGGGGGTGGAGGTTTTTCGGGCGGAGGCTTCGGCGGCGGCGGCGGCGGCGGCTTCTGAACCTCCCTTCAAACTCCCGTGTTTCCCGTTTCTGGTGATTTATCGGGAATCACAGTAACTCTGGACTACTCGGATTCGTTGGGGCCAACGCCGTAAAGCGCCAGAACGTCCTGCAGCGTCACTACGCCTTCGAGTTGATGCACGTTGGCACGATTCACCACCGGCAGGAGGTCCAACTGGCTCGCGCCCATGCGGTCCAGCGCCAGGTGCAGCGAATGGTCTGGATGGACGTGTGGGAAATCGGTCGGATCCACAAGTTCGCTCAGCCGCTTGTCCGCCGAACCATCGCTATTCGCTCGTTGCAGGCTTCGCAGGCTGATTACGCCGATCACGCCGCGCTCATCCACGACGGGCCAAGCGTGAATTCCGCCGGCCTTCGATTTCTCAAGCGCCTGCTGGACGGTCAGATCCGCTCCCAACACTTCCGTGGCCTCGCGCATGGCTTGCACCACCTGGCGCTGCCCTTCCTGCTGGCGCGTCTCCGCCTTCGGCAAGTGGATGCCGTCCTGATGCGCCAGCACCTCGTAGATGGGCTCCTTCTGGAATCGCGAGGAGATGAAAAAACTGACCAGGCTGGAAATCATCAGCGGCACGATGACGGCATAGTCGCGCGTGATCTCGAAAATCATCACCACGGAGGTCATCGGCGCACGAACGATCCCCGCAAACGCCGTGCCCATGCCCACAAGAGCGTAGGCTCCTGGCGAAGCCACATAGTTCGGCAGAAAATGCTGCGCCACCGTTCCGACAACTCCGCCGAGCATGGCCCCGAGAAACAAGCTCGGACCGAAAATGCCGCCCGCGTTGCCCGAAGCGTAGCTCATGGCTACGGAAACAAGCTTCAGCACCAGCAGCAGAATCATCAGCTTGAGCGCCATCCTGCCGTTCAGCACTTCGCCGACGTGCTTGTATCCAACGCCCAGAAGTTGCGGCACGAACCAGCCCATCACGCCGACCATCAGTCCGCCCACCACGGGTTGGAACCACACGGTCTTCTTCGGAAAACGCAAGAAGCGTGCCCGCATCCACAGCAGGAGCTTCGTGAACGCCACCGAGACAAAGCCGCCGGCCACCCCGAGTACTGCGTAAATTCCCAATTCTCCCGGATGCACCAGCTGATATTGCGGCACCTGGAACAAGGGATCATTTCCCAAGAGCAAGCGCAGCATCGCCCACGACGTCGCGGAAGCCAGCACCACCGAACCCAGCACCGGCGCATGCAAATCTCCCACAACCTCTTCCAACGTGAACAAAACCGCGGCCAGAGGCGTGTTGAACGCAGCGGCAATCGCCGCCGCCGCTCCCACCGGCACCAGCGCTTTTATTTTTTCCGGGCGTAATCCCAGCTTGCGGCCCAGCACGGAAGCGATACCCGCTCCGACTTGCACTGCTGGGCCCTCGCGGCCGAGCGGGAGCCCGCTGGCCAGCGAGGCAGAGGTGCAAAAGAATTTTCCTATCACCGTGCGGAGGCTGATTCGCCCGCCGCGCGCGTAGAGCGCCGCCTTTGTTTGTGGAACTCCGCTGCCGCGAGCATCGGGAAAAAAGCGGTAAAGCAGATAGCCCATGGCAAGCGAACCCGCAACGGGAACGAGAAGCCGTCGCCATGCCGCGCCACCAGCGGGATAGAGCCGCGCGCCGAATCGCTCCGTAACAAGAATAAAAGCGACAACCAACAGTCCAACAAGCGCGCCGATCAGCAGCGTCAGGACCAGAAAAACCTGTTCCTCGCGCTCACGGAGAAAGGCGTTCCATTGCCGTGAAGAACCATCCCGCCATTTATTCGAGGCAGACTCTCCGGCTTCCGGTGGATCTGTGTCCAGGGCGTCACTCACGACTTTACCCCGCTTCTGGAAACTCTCCTTGGCCGCTTCCTGCTCCGCGGGGAACGCCCAGCTTCCAGCAGCGCGCTGATGGCGTTCACAAAAGCAGTGCCGCTGGAGCGCAGTTCGCTGATGCGCTGCTGCGCCACTTCTTCGAGAAGCTGTTCGCCTCGGGGAAGGAGCGATACCAATACGCGCCTGCGGTCGTCGCGACTGCGGGCCCGGCGGACGTAACCGTGCGATTCGAGGCGGTCGATCAGCTCCACGGTGCTCTGGTGCTTCAGCGCGAGCCGCTCCGCCAGGGAGCGAATAGTCGGCTCTTCGCCTTCGGGCATTCCGCGAATCGCCAGCAGGAGCAGGTATTGCTGCGGCTCCAGGCCCGCGGAACGCGCGACGATGTCGCCATCGCGCACAAATTTGCGGATGCGGTAGCGCAGTTCGGCGAGGGCCCGGTACTCGGCGGTGGTGATTTCCTTCGCCATAGGGTAAGTATATCGCAATGCGATATATATCGCCAAATCTGCCCCGAGGGCCGCTACCGAAGAGTTACGGAGAGACGTTTTCCTGCGAATTACAGAGGTTTGCGGAAGGATTTCTGGGTCTTGTAATGCTCGTAGCCATTGCGTTCGTAGAATTTATGCGCGCGCTCGCGGATGACGTTGGAACGCACGGACATGCTTTTGCAGCCGTGCTTGCGCGCCCAATCCTCCGCGGCTTCGATCAACAGCGCGCCGGCGCCGAGGCTGCGCTGACCGTCCGCGACGACCAGCCCGTTCACTTCGGCGCGGATCTCGCTTTCCAAAAGCGGCTCTTTGCTTACGTGCAGCCAGCCGATCACGCCGTCCTTGGACGAGTCGGCTACAAAAATCGCATTTTGCGAAGCCGGCTGGATCGCACGCAACCTCTGGCGCAGCTGCCCAGCGGTCGAAGGATAACCGAGCTGTCCGGCAAGCTCCGCGAGACTCGGCGCATCGGCAGCCTTCGCGCGCCGGATTTTCAGCTTGCTTTCTTTTCCCTGGACCATCGTGTTTTTCACCCGGCCTTTCGCCGCAATCGCGCCTGCACTGCCGCACTTTTCAGTTCGCGAAGCGCGTCCGCAGCAATCCAACGCGCCGCGCGCGAGCCCTGCCGCCGGATTCCTTCCGCCGAGCGGATGGCTTCCCGGTTGAGCTGGGCGTTTCTCTTGCCGATATTTCGCAAAGCCCAGTTGACGGCTTTTTTCACGAAGTTTCGTTCATCGTAGGCTTCCCGCTCGATCAACCGCAGAAACCGTGCGAAGCGCTCATCGGAA
>Ga0207061_1029_pt1 | contig 42108 bp, 43 predicted proteins | sample Alteio_BWMinCont_31_FD_153275 | JGI IMG/M metagenome (GOLD analysis project Ga0207061, IMG submission 153275) | Enriched cells from forest soil in Barre Woods Harvard Forest LTER site, Petersham, Massachusetts, United States -... | ecosystem: Environmental > Terrestrial > Soil > Temperate forest >... | reverse complement strand
GTTTTACCGGGTTGGCATATTGAATGTTCAGCCATGTCTATGGCAGCTTTAGGCGAGCATTTTGACATGCATGGAGGTGGCCTCGATCTCGTCTTTCCTCATCATCAAAATGAAATTGCGCAATCGGAAGGAGTAACGGGTAAGAAATTTGTAAATACCTGGATCCATGTCGGTTTTGTACAAATTGATCACCAAAAAATGTCTAAGTCCTTAGGGAATTTTTTTACTCTACGGGATGTTTTGGCAAAATATCCCGCCGAAGTGCTGCGTTATTTTCTGATAGCGAGTCATTATCGTAGTCCTATTCACTATTCGCAGGAAAATCTACAAGCTGCACAGGCAGCAATACAACGTCTTTACATCAGTTTGCGTGGTCTTGAAGGCAAAGATTTGGAATTGGAAAACGTGAACTTCTCTGCTATGCAAAATGAATATCAAACAAAATTTAATGTAGCAATGGATGATGATTTTAATACACCAAATGCCTTGGCAGTATTATTTGAGGTTGCACGTGAAATTAACCGCTTTCGGGTGGTGGATCCACAAAAAGCGTTTTCTTTAGCAAAATTTTTGAAGCAACAAGCGGGTGTATTAGGGATTTTACAACTCGATCCAAACAAATTTTGGAAAGTAGGTCTCAAAGAGGGTGAGCTAGAAAAGATAGAAGAATTGGTTGCTGCGCGTAATCAGGCACGCGCTGTTAAAAACTGGGTAGAAGCAGACAAAATCCGTGATGTATTACTGAATTTAGGAGTTTTTATCAATGACAATCCAAGAGGAACTGACTGGTATCGTCATTGAGTAAACGGAAACCCACATTTTAATCTACGAATTTCACTGCACGTGGCATCCTGAGTACAAGTAATAAACAGAGAAAAGTGAGTAATGCTGCTGCATACATCGTTATACTAAAAGCAAAGATATAAGCTTTTAGTGCAGCAATTTTAAGTAATGCTACCGACTGAATCGATAAATGAGAAATAGTATGCATTGCAAGTGTAGACTTCATTAGCAGGCCATCAATTTGGTGTTCCTGGATATAAGAGAGAGGTGGCGAAGCTTTTTTACTCAAAAAAACGGTGAGTTGCCACTTATTTAAACTGCTTAAAAGACCTACGAGTATAGCCAAGCCCATGGAATTTCCAACCTGTCTTGCGCAACCCATGATGGCGCCGGCAATGCCGCATTGCTTATCGGTTACTGTACTCATTACTGTTGCTAAATTTCCAGAAATTGACAACGACATACCTATTCCGTACAGCAGTAAACCCGGAAATAACCATACATAACGCTGGTAGTGGCTAGAAAAGCCTATCCAAATGAGGCTCAAAGTAACCAATAAACACCCTGTGAACATCGGCGGAGTGGGACCATATCTATCGCGTAAATACCCTCCGATAGGGGCCATGAAAATAACAGGCAATACTGCAGGTAAAAGTAGCAAGCCTGCCTGCAAAGGAGAGTATGCCAGCACATTTTGTATAAAAATAGCCCAAAATACGAATACCATAGCGACTGCTTGAACAATAACCGTCACAGTTAATGCAATGGAAAAAACTGGATTTTTAAATAGTGCCATTTCTACCAAGGGATGCTGGATACGATGCTCTAACAAAATAAAGCCAATTAAAGCGAACATACTCAGTAAAAACACAATAATGATCGTAGGCGAGGTCCACCCCCAGAGAGATCCCTGCATAAAGCAAAGTACAAAGCCACTGATAAAGCCGATAGAAAGTAACAGGCCTGCATAATCGATGGTCATTTTATCCGTAGCTTCCCATTTTGGCACAGCCGTACTCGCGAGCACAACACTTGTTAAAGCGACCGGAAGATTAATCCAAAAAACGGCGCGCCAACTGAACCACGCTGTCAACATACCTCCTAGAAAAGGGCCTAAGGCTAAAAAGGTAGCAGCTAGCCCCACATAAAGACCAACGGCTTTACCGCGGTCTTTTTTCGGAAAAGCCTGGACAACCAGTGCATTGGTTGAAGGTAACATAAAGGCAGCACCAACCCCTTGGATAATACGAGCCACTATCAGCCAACTCCCTGACTGCGCAGCAGCGGATCCTAGCGATGCAGCTATAAAAACAATAGAACCAAACAAAAAGGCCCGCTTGTGTCCAAGGCCATCACCCACTCGTCCACCTAACAGAATAAAAGTGCTCAGTGTTAACAAATAACCGTTGATAACCCACTGCAGAAGATTGTTATTCAGGTTAAGGTCACGCTGTATGGCAGGAAGCGCAACAGCAAGCGCCGTTTGATCAATGAAAACAAGTGCTAGGGCACTGGACATGGCCAATAAGGTCCACCATTTTCGATTTTTATCATGGAAACTCAACATTGTCTTGCCTTGTTAGGTCTATGATAGGCTATATTCTACAGTAAAAGTAACGCCTTATGGTATCCATTGACTGGGTGGAAGGAGCAATTTATGCGTATGCTCATTCGAATTATAGCAATACTTGCATTGCCGGCTATTTTTTTAGTCACGCATGGTGACAGTTTTGCTGCACGAGGATGGTTGCTGTACACATTATGCGAGGATCCACGTCTTTACTGCATTACTGTACGTAGAGGGGAAACGTGGCAAAGTTTATTTCCTGACCCAGAAAAACGTGACGCGGTGATGCGCATCAACCGCATGAATACACAACTGTGGTCAGGCATTCGTATCGCTGTACCACGAGACCTATACAATATCAATGTCATGGATTACACCCCGTTCCCCCCTTACCGGGGCTTTAGCGGTACAAAAATGATCGTTTATTCACCCGCGCTAAATGCTTGGGCAGCTTACGGACCAACCGGCAATATTATTCGCTGGGGACCGGCATCCAGTGGTCAAAATTGGTGCCCGGATTTGGGACGACCCTGTCACACACCGAGTGGTAACTTTAGGATCTATGAAAAACGAGGACCTGGTTGCGCTTCTACTAAATTTCCAAAACCCTATGGAGGGGCTCCGATGCCTTACTGCATGTTCTTTAAGGGTGGTTTCGCCATGCATGGTTCTAACGGTGTTCCTGGTTATAACGCAAGTCATGGTTGTATTAGGCTGTTCCTAGAAGATGCAGAATGGTTGAATCGGGAGTTTATAGAGATAGGTACTCAAGTCATTATTTTGCCGTACCCACTCAATCGGTATGCACAACTTAATGATGCAAACAATAGCGATAATGATGATAATGATGATGATAGTGATGATGTAATCGTCGATATAAATCAACTAGATTTTGGTTAAACCAAGTTGTCTACAATAGTGAAAGATGTGGAAATATTTTGGTAATCAGTAATATTAATAGTAACTCTAACGCAGTTAATTTGTACCGTACTGTGATAATATGATATTCAATAAGAAAGATGATAATAGTATAAAATTACCCTTGATCTTAATTTTTGCATCTCGTGCGAAGAGGAGTAGGTATCCACTTGCCATTTTCCATGAATCAATTTTTTCCTTGGTTTCATCACTACGGAAGCATTGTTGTTTTTCTATGGCTGGGATTAGGGCTCATTGCATTACCAATACCCGAAGAATCAGTATTAATATTTCTGGGAGTTTGGATAGCAAATGGAAAATTACCACTTTTCCCCACGATTTTCGCTGTGTATGCAGGAACTTGTTGTGGTATCACTGGTAGTTATGGATTAGGATTAGCTACCAATTTCTGTGTTAATCGCCGCTGGAGTTGTTACGTAGGTTTAACTGAGAAAAGATTTGTAATAGCGCGTCATTGGTTTGAACGAATTGGTAAATGGGCACTACTCATTGGTTATTTTATCCCCGGTATTCGTCATTTAACAGGGTATGTTGCCGGGGCTGTAAAGCTCCATTATCGGCAGTTTTCATTGTACGCTTATTCAGGAGGACTGATCTGGTCTAGCTTGTTTCTGACATTGGGCTATGTTTTTTCTAATCGTTGGTATGCAATAGCTGCTATGTTACACTCACATGCTATGTCTATATTTTGGTAAAGGGGTTTTGTGTAAGTATGTCAGGAGTTTTGAGAAATAATAAACAGTGGAATTGTGGAATTATTTATGAAATATACAATATTAGGATATGTTTATGAATTACCTAATGAATGGGTTAAGCAATGGGTTAAGAAAATTAACCAACAAGTGAAAGAAAATTTGTTGAATAGGGATAGGGATGAATTTGTTAACATACAGTTAGTTGAGCAAGCGTTGGATCTAGCTGCAATTGACATTAGTACAGCAGGAGTTGTCAAGGAACAACGCAATCCAAGTTCTTTCCACGACATCCTCACAGTATTAAAAGAAAATATGGAGGAATACCTGAGAATTTATGTATTACTATTGGAGTGTCGTTTTGGTGAACCCCAAACTGTATTGTTACAAAACAAAACAATGCAAGAGATGAGGATTAATAGTAGCGAATTTAGTAGCGAATTTTTTCCATTATTGAATGCAGGCCTGCAGCGAACAGTATTGATATTTAAGAACGCGCTATTGGATGGTGCGTTTTCCAAGGTACTTAAAAAACTAACTGAGGTACTTAATGTTTTTGGAACAGCTAGATCAAGCGTTTCTAACGAGAAATTTAATTCTATACTGAATTCTGAGAATACATCCAGCAATAGTCGTCTTATAAAGACTTTGTACATAGCAGACCAAATGACAGAAGAGATTCTCAACAGAATTCTAAGCTTTGTCACCCCTTTTCCTTTTCAGAGGGAGTTGGGATCATGGAATGCAGATAGTTGTGAAGACTCGATCGAAAAGCTGTTGGTTTTACTTAGTATAGGGAATGCTATTAAAGTGAAAGCCCTTAAGTGGAATTCTTTACAAGATCGCAACCCTATGAGCGAGATCGATATTATGCATAGTGTTGATAATGGGCAGCTGAGGCAAAGTAGTTTTATTAACCCTATATACACTGTTATAGAAAAATGGAATCAGTTGATTGGTCAACAGCAGGAAAAAATGCCACAACTGCAGCGGTTGCAGGAACAAAAGTCGCCGCAGCTAAAGATGGAACTGCAATTCATGAGGCAAGAGTTGCGCATAGCAGCGCTTGAATTGCTTTATGTTTTTTTGAAGTCTCTACTCTATAATATTAAGATCGCGCTGGATCAGCAGGTTTATTCTAAAAATCCGGGGCAGCAGCTGAAACCTTTTGTACAAGCCACCAACAAGTGCAGCGTTGCACCTGGGTGTGAGACCATTATAGAAGAAGAAGAGGAATTATCCCTTTCGCAAGCAAAGTATTACACTGTACCGTGTACACGTGAACAACCATCCACTGTTTTGCACAAGAGTACTCATCCGTCCTCTGCTGCTGCAGTGACTTTTTTTAATCAAGAAGGAGTCAAGCGGGTTAGATCAACGAAAATTTGTTGGCTTGATGGGCCTGAGCCTGATGGGCCTGAGCCTGGTGGGTTTGATGGATCGTGTGTTTTACCAGTGCACAATATGCGAAATTCGTAACAGCTATTGAATTGAAAAATTCGACACATAAGTAGCGGTCCCACAAATAATGAATGAAATTAATTAAGCAAGATAGTGAGACAACAGTTGATAAACTTCAGAAACTTTCGTTTGATAACGATAATTTAAACTCGGAGTCTGAGAATGATACCCACCCACACCACGCCATAGCGTAGGAGCATTGGTAATACTTTGACTTAAAATCCACGTGCCTACTGTGACATTGACACAAGGATCGTATTGCAATTGCTGTCTGGTATACCCAAAAGCTTGAATCTTTGGCATCCAAACTGAATTAATTTGCATAGGGCCATAATCAAATGTTCCATTTTTATTGCTCGAAGCCGAGCCTACAAGCCCACCTTCTATCACCAAAATTGACAAGATCAATGCTGCTGGAACATGGTAAGTCACCGCTGCTTGATTGATACACTCAATGGGTACGCCATGAATTTCCAATACGCTAATAATCATCCTACTACTATGTTATTGTTCATTGTATCCGCGATCTGGTCACGAAATAGGGTAGTAAGCAAAAAATTGCAATACCAATAACAAGTATTGTATCAAATTTACAAATTTTTCCTAGAGAAACTATGCCAGCTGGTGGGAAAAAACCAATGATAAATGTCAATAGGCAAGCAGATAGCCCTAAACATACCGTCAGCCATAAACCTATATTTCCACCTGGAATTCGGTAAATACGGGCTTGGTAACCCTCTCTATAACGTAAAGATAAGGCAGCTAAAAAAAAAAGGACGTAAAATAATACTGCCAGCTGCGCCGTCATCACACTCAACAACCAATAAGCTTCATTAACTGTAGGAATCAACACAAATAGGCTGGACAATAGGGAAACTAATACTCCTTGCACGAGTAACAAGCCAACAGGAGCCCCAAAACGATTTATCCTCAATAACCAACGTAAGCTGCTGATTTGGTTTTCAAATGTTGCAATCAACAATCCCCGTGTCGGCCCTATCGCCCACGTCGATACACTGCATAAGCTGCCAATAATAATTAAAGCAACCATAATCGGAGCCAAAAATTCCAGATGATAGTTGTGAAAAAATATAACGTAGGTATCCGTGAGACCAGTCAATATACTCAATTGTTGTGCAGGTACTATAAAAGCGATGGCCAGGGAACCTAATATCAGAGTTAGCAACACTAACCCAACTGACCAAAATAATGCACGCGGATAATTTTTTTGTGGGTTACACACATCCCCTGCATGTACAGCTGACATTTCTAACCCCATTAATCCAAAAATAACCGTAGTCAGAAATGATAAATGATTAAAACCTGTTAGATCAGGGAAAAGCGCACGGGACGAAAAGTGAATTGCTAACGGTTTTGCACTTTTTAGCCAAAAAAATGCCACTATAATGACAACAAGCATGGGAATTAACGTCCCAACCAGTGCTCCCGCACTACTCAGCCAATTTGAAACACGTAACCCCAGACAACTCAATCCTGTAATGAACCACCAAATACATAACACTAAACCCCAAACAAATCTCTGGTGATGTACTAATTGCAAATCAAACAAATAGGCGGCAGCAGCGATGACAAATACCAGTATCGTGGGATACCAAACCACGTTATAGATCCATTGCAACCAAATCGCAAACCAACCCCAACGTGCACCAAAAGCTGTTCGAATCCAGATATAGGCACCACCAGTATTTGGCCAAGCCGTAGCAAGCTCTGCTGTAATTAAAGCTGTTGGAATAAAAAACAAGATTGCTGCTAATAAGTAAAAAAACAACAAGGAGTATCCAAACTGTGCTGCCACGGGTAATGATCGCAAGCTATCGACTGCTATCACGTTCATCATGACTAAACTGAAAACGCCTAATGGTTTTGTGGTGGTTGTTTTCATGTATTTTTTTTCCATTGATAACCGGCGATGATCCACAGAGCAGCACCCACCGAGATAGCGGCATCTGCTAGATTGAAGGTAGCAAAATGCCAGTGAGCTATATGAAAATCGATAAAATCAACGACCCAACCTAAGGTCAAGCGATCGTAAAGATTCCCCAGTGCACCACCTATAATTAAGGCAATGGCACAGGCCGACCAGTGATTGATCCCCCCCCCGATATAGCAAATAAACTAAATAGACACTAACACCCAGGCTAATGGTGGCGAATAACCAACGTTGCCAGCCATCTGCCCATGCCAAAAAACTAAAAGCAGAACCAGAATTGTGGGCCAAAATGAGATTTAAGTAAGGAAAAACATGGACAATTCCCCAACCATTTAACCAAACACTCATCCATGTTTTTGTGATGAAATCGAGTATTACAACCAACACGCTCAAATAAAGCCAGGATAAGCAACTCATTTTTTTATGAAACATAGTAGTTACTTGAGTAAACAAAAATTACCATTTGAAAAACCTACCCACTACACGTAGCAACGTCGCTCTCCTTCTCCTGCAGATAAATTTCCCACACAACGTTGACAGATAGTGGGATGAGCAGAATCCTGACCAATATCTGAACAACGATGCCAACAACGTACACATTTTACCTTGTTGCCCGTAGCAACAGTGACTTTTATTGCTAATGTACCCAGTACCTCTCCGCCAAGCCACACCTGCGTAGCTTGTTCATGCACTGGGCCTACCGAAAGTTTTGCATCTGAGGTAATTAGCAAAAAGCGTAATTCCTCTTTCAATGCACTCAGTACCATAAATAATTGGGAATTCGATAAAACCGTCAATTCAACTTCAGCTTCCAAAGAAGAACCCAATTTACCCTCCATCCGAAACTCTTCAATAACTTTATTGACCTCATTACGTATTTGAATTAGCAAACTCCAATAGGTTTGCCTGTCCCACTGTTGATAAATTGCATGCAGTGGATCTTGGATTGAAGAAAGTGGTAACTTATACCATTCATTTAAAAAAACTGTTTTTTCCCGCGTCCCAGGAAGAAAATTCCAAATTTCTTCTGCTGTAAAACTTAGAATAGGTGCGGACCAGCGAACCATCGCTTCAGCGATATAAAACAGTGCAGTTTGTGCAGAACGACGCGCCATACTATCCTTTGGTAACGTATATTGGCGATCTTTAATGACGTCGAGATAAAAACTTCCCAGATCAGTAATGCAAAAATTGTGTAATTTTTGATAGATAATATGAAATTGATACTCTTCATACGCATCGGTGATTTCTCGTTGTAACACACTAGCGCGTTCTATAATCCATCTATCTAAAGATAGTTGTCTATCGGGTGAAACACAGTGATTAGCTGGATCAAAGTCATGCAAATTGGCTAACAAAAAACGAAAAGTGTTTCGTATACGACGATACGCTTCTGCCGTGCGCTTTAAAATTTCATCGGACACCACCATTTCTTTGCGATAATCCGTTGATGAAACCCATAATCGTAGAATATCAGCGCCTAAATTTTGGATTATTTTGTCGGGAGCCAGCACGTTGCCCAAAGACTTTGACATCTTGCGACCTTTGTCATCTACCGTAAATCCATGTATTAAAACAGCTTTATAGGGTGCTTCCCCATGCATTGCAACAGAGGTCAACAAGGAAGACTGAAACCATCCGCGGTGTTGATCAGAACCTTCTAAATATAAGTCGGCGGGATAGGCCAACGCAGAATTTTGCATCAAAACAGCATAATGCGTGATGCCTGAATCAAACCATACATCCAAACAATCGGATAATTTTTCATATTCTTCGGCTGCACTACCCAGTAACTCTTCTGTACGACAACTATACCAAGCGTCAATACCTTGTTTCTCTACACGCCTAGCGATGCATTCCAAGAAATCTAGGCTTTGGGGATGCAATTCCCGCGATGCTCGATGCACGAATAGTGGAATTGGCACACCCCAGCTGCGTTGTCGCGAAATACACCAATCGGGTCGATTGCAAATCATCGCCTCCATACGTGCTAGACCCCACTCAGGAGACCAGCATACTTTCTTAATCGCTGCCAAGCTGTCTGCACGCAAACCCTGCTGCTGCATACTGATGAACCATTGGGGTGTTGCACGAAAAATTAAGGGAGTCTTGTGTCGCCAGCAATGCGGATAACTATGTTTAATAACTTCCTCATGCAATAAATTTTCCTGTTCTTTTAAAAGCTTAAGCATTTTGGTATCGACTTTGAATACATGTTCGCCAGTAAATAAAACAGTACCTGGCAAATAACAACCATTGTCTCCGACTGGATTTAACAAAGGTAATCCGTATTTTTTAGCAACTATATAGTCCTCTGAACCGTGAGCAGGCGCCGTATGCACCGCTCCGGTTCCTGTTTCAGTCGTAACATGTTCACCCAGGATAATGGGGACTTGGCGATGATAAAAAGGGTGTTGTAATAAAACACCTTCCAATAGGCTGCCGTTTACTAAGCCTAAACATTGATAATGCGTTATCTTATAGCGTATTAAGTTAGTCTCTAATAAAGGCCTAGCAAGCAATAAGCGCTCTGTTTTTGTTTGAATTAAAATATATTCAACGGTAGGATTGAGAGCTACGGCTTCATTAGCAGGCAACGTCCACAGTGTAGTTGTCCAAATGGGAATAACAATGGGACCATGACCCACCCTGGCAGAAAACCGATTTAAAAAATCCGTTTCATTGAACACTCGAAATCGAATATCTGCTGCCACTGAAAGCTTGTCAGCATACTCCAGTTCTGCTTCTGCTAAAGCGGAGCTGCAATTGATACACCAATGCACTGGCTTAAATCCTTGTTGCAGATGTCCTCGACTAATTACTTTACCTAGGGCACGAATGACATTGGCCTCAAACCTAAAATCCATAGTCAGGTAAGGACGGTTCCAATCCCCTATGATGCCCAAACGTTTAAATTCATCGCGTTGCAAGGATATTTGAGTTTGTGCATATTCACGACATGCTTGACGAAACGCTGTGGGCGACAGCTTGCTCCCCGCAACTCCGTATTTTTTTTCAACATTTAATTCAATTGGAAGACCGTGGCAATCCCAGCCTGGTACGTATGGTGCATCAAATGCACTGAAGGTTTTAGCCTTAATAATAATATCTTTCAAAATTTTGTTCACAGCGTGGCCAATGTGAATTTGGCCATTCGCATAGGGTGGCCCGTCGTGCAGAATATACTTGGGATTGTTCCGGTTTTTTTCACGTAATCGCTGGTGAATTTCCAAAGTTTCCCAATGCTTTAAAATAGCTAGCTCGGTATGAGCCAAATTTGCTTTCATAGGAAACTTGGTAACAGGCAGGTTTAGCGTATTTTTATAATCGATCATGTCGTCCACTTAGACGCCGCAAGACAGAAGCGGCGAGCTCACGTTGAAAATTTTCTAGGATAGCACGCTTGCTAACGCATTTCGCATAGACACTAAAGGGCGCTTCTAGAAATTAGAAATTTTGCTTCAATCCATCGTTGTGAAGTTGCCTGTGCAACTCATTTACCCCGTGTAAACTCCCGCTGCTCGCCGCCACCACGCCTTGTCTTGAAGCAAAATGGCAATTTGTATAGAGGTGTCCTAAAGCTATTCTGGTTTGCACAATCCTTGTTGTACACAGGTCCCGCTAATACTCCAGCTTAGCTGTCCATCAACTGTGAGGACAGGGGTCAATATGTAGGTAAAGTGTTCGATTTTGTTGACGCGAATTCTCTGAGAAGTTGCTACAATCTGGCCATTTTTAGCTACTTCTACAGTTGCAACGTAGCCTTTAGCGGCGTTTTCTGTTTTAAAATTATGGGGCAAACCATTTTCCCCTGCATTACCACAAGCATTCAGGCCGTCCTGTTCATGAAAACAGGTTATAACGGCCAATTTAAAGGGAGCTATTGCTTGAATAACTTCGGAAAATTTAGCACGATTACTATAGTTTTTGTAACTGGGAATAGCGATTGCTGCGAGTATACCGATGATAGCAATAACGATCATCAACTCGAGTAGGGTAAGTCCTTTTTGTTTTTTTTTGATTCCTTCCATAACAAACATACCCCCACTCTAAAAATTATCTATACCATTAACAAGTAGCACCGCACGTTCTATGTAGTATGCCTGTCAAAAGCGTCCACAGCGAATCAGCAATCTTAATAGCAGCGTTCTCTGTGACGATCTGCTCATTTTCCGGCAATTGTTCAAGCAGTGTTCTCGTTGCATTAGCGTGCTCAACATCTGCGTGCAGATGTACAGTAAAAAATTTCAACGTCTTTGCATCGTCAATTCCGTAATGCTTCTTTAATCCAGTAATTTTGCTCGCTGCTGTATAGGGAACTTGCCGTTCATAAGTATAGAGCGCCGCAATGCCCTCCACATAAGAAGAGCGTGATAAAGATTTAAAATCATCGATTAATTGTGCAGTTTCTGGAAATAATTTTGTTTCCTTCACCCTGGATTCAGATAAACCCAAACCATTTGCAAACTGTAACCACAGTGCAGGGTGATTGCTGGGACCTTGTTCTTCGTCGATCAAATTATCCAACAAAACCTGGCGAATTGGCAAAGAGTCGCAATTACTATGTGTTGCGCTCAAATAACGTGGGAAAGCTTCCACATGATGATAGTATTGGCAAGCATAGGTGCGTAAATCATCTAATGACAGTCGACCTTCCGACCATGCTTCATAAAAAGGGTGCTTTAATAGATGCTTTTTATCAAGCTGATTATCTAAATACAGTATATCTAACATAGCAATATCTCCTTCAATTAATAAACGGAAAAAATAAATTAATCTAGTACTTTACACGACAAAAAGTCTCCCGAATACAAGTAAGACTTGTTATCCAGCCAATTAAAAAACACAGCGGAACAACACACAGTGCCAATCTATAGTTGTTAACCGTATACAAAGCTGTTCCATTGACGACTTTTCCATTCCAAGCCAGACCCAATAAGGTACCGACTAGTGGCTGAAAAACAGCTCCACCTGCCACGACTGCCATATTATTGAAACCAATGGCTGTGGCCATGACGGTAGGATGGCTGTTTTCATTAACCAATGCAAATGTCAAAATTTGTCCTGATATCGCCACACCAAATCCCAGTAAGAACAAACACATCAATAAAAATGGCAGCTGTGGCACGTAAATAACAATGAGTGATGTCACCAACCCCAACAAAGCTGCTCCGCGCAAAAGGGGTAATCGTTTACCAACTTTGCTCGAGTACCAGCCAAACAGTGGACTCCCCATCATCAGTCCTATCCAGATCATACTACATGCAGTAGCGGCTAATGTACTTGATATATGATACAGCGCCATTAAATAAGGTACACCCCATAATGAAGCAAAGGTAGCAGCAGGTGCCCAGCTGCAAAATGCATAAATTGCAATCCACCAACCTTGTGAAGAGCACAGAGCCGTTTTTAGATCTTGCCAAGCGCTGGATAATTTTCTCTGCAATACAGGTTCTACCTGCACACGACGTGGCGGCTCATTTTTCAAAAAGATCCAAATAATTACTGCAAGGATAATGCCTATACCAACGAGCCAAGTTAATGCAGAACGCCACCCTAATATATTGATGAAGATTGCCAAAGGAGCTTCTCCACCCATCGCTCCTGCTGCTCCCAACAGCTGAGCTATACCCGCTAAAAAAGCAAAATACGTAGCGGGGAACCAACGGCTGGAAACTACTAGTACTGCAATAAAGGCGCAGGCTGAACCGACACCCATTAAAAGGCGTCCCACGGCCGCTTGTAGCGCCGTGCTGCTTGTTGCAAAAAACAAGGTCCCTATAGCACACACTAATATCGCTATGGAAATCAACAGTCTTGCAGGATAGCGATCAAACAATAATCCAGAAGGAATTTGCATGAACACATAGGAATAGAAATAAATGCCAGAAATGATGCCGATGTATACTGCGTCGATGTGCAAATCTCGCATGAGCTGCTCTGTAATAATACTGGGCGAGACCTGCAATGCCATTTCGTAAAACAAAAACAAGGATACAAACGTATAGACAATATAAGCGAGCGGAGGGGGGCGTGCTAACCCTTTCGCAATATCAGGATGCTGATTATTTTTTGTATTCATGTACGGTCCACATTTTAAAACGCACTCTCGCAGGCACGGGCATTTTTACTGCTGTTAACCTGTTTTACATGACAACGCAACTGTTTTTTGGACTAGCACTAGCGACGTTGCCTCTCGCTTCTTCGACTATAATCTATTACCACCATTTTTTCTATATCGTTCGACTAATGAATCGAGATAGCCGTGAGGATAAGCTGAAAATAAAATTATATCCTTGCAATTTTCTGGTATTACTGATGAATTATCCTTCGGAAATTTTGCAAAAAAGCAGCTATCCTCACAATGTTCAGAATTTTCATCTTTAATAAAATTTATCATAACAGCGGACAGTGAATCCTGTTTCTTGCAACTGTTTTTCATGAAATCTAATGTCACCACTACCGACACTGAAAACCCTTGGCTTAGGTTCTTCAGAAATTTATGCTTTTCTTTTTGCTATAGGCTCCTTTATACTTAGGAGTGCCCTATTATCATGAAATCGGGATAATTTCCGTGTAGCAAAAGTATGTGATTGACTCGCCGACTGTTACGATCAACAACGCTTACCTTCGCTACCAAAACCAAATTTTATTCGACCGTTTAAGTTTGCGTTTGCCAGCTGGTCAAACAACTGGTTTGCTGGGTCCTAGTGGAATAGGAAAAACCAGCCTCCTGCGGCTTATCGCTGGATTTCATAGTCCAACCGCCAGTGCTGATATCAAAACCAGTGATAAAAAAAGTCTATATGGGCGTGTTGCCTATTTACCACAATCGAATGCTTTACTGCCTTGGCTAAGTGTCATAAAAAACGTTTTACTAGGCTACCGATTACGCAGTGAAAAACAACCCACTGAACAAGCAAAAGACCTATTACATCAACTGGGGTTAACATCGGCTTTAAAAAAATATCCTACGCAGTTGTCGGGAGGAATGCAGCAACGCGTTGCATTGGCGCGTGCACTATTGGAAGATAAACCCATTATTCTAATGGATGAGCCTTTTTCTTCCTTGGATTCGGTTACTCGATACCGATTGCAAACTTTATCCGCACGATTGCTCGAGAATCGTACCGTGTTACTAGTCACCCATGATCCGCTAGAAGCACTTCGATTGAGCCATCATATTGCTATTATGTCAGGTAATCCTACAAAAATTAATCACTTAACGTTAACATTCGATACCATTCCTCCGCGTACATTAAACAATCCTGAATTATTATACTGGCAAAACCAATTATTAAGCCGGCTAGAGGAAGCTTATTGATGTCAAAAACCATTCGCAGCACGTTTCTAATTTTACTCTTTTTTGCAATTTGGCAAGCTGTCATCGTCGTTTTCCGGTTACCAAGTTACATACTGCCATCACCATTACAAGTTATTTGCAGTTTCATCAATTATCGCCAGCTGATCATGATGCAAACCTTACCTACACTGTTGGAGATGCTAGCGGGCCTCAGCTTTAGCATTCTATTGGGTACCGGTTTAGCTTTCATGATGTGTTCATTTCGAATGGTGTACTCCCTATTGCGTCCTCTGTTGCTCATCAGTCAGACATTGCCGATTTTTGCCATCGCGCCGTTACTGGTCATTTGGTTTGGTTATGGTACAGTGACTAAGGTAACTACGATCACATTGATGCTGTTTTTTCCAATTACTAGCAATTTTTTGGATGGTTTGAAACAAACCCCACAAGCTTACTTGGATAGTGCACGATTGATGGGAGGTAATCGTTGGCAAGTGCTTTATCACATTCGTGCTCCTGCAGCGCTTCCACACCTTGCTTCAGGTATTCGTTTAGCCACCGCCATGGCACCTTTAGCTGCTGTGATCAGCGAATGGATAGGGGCGAATCAAGGGCTGGGGTTTTTATTATTGCGTAGTAACGCACAAATGCAAATTGATCTCATGTTTGCCACGCTATGGGTACTGATTTTGCTCAGCCTGTTCATGTATTATTTCATTGGCAAGCTATCGTATTTTACTACGCCTTGGCTATGAGCGAAACAATAAAAAAAATCACACAGCTTTTGGGTTAATGAACAAAACATTAACAGTCATTATTTTTCTATTGTTTTTCTTCCCCATTGGCGTTTGCGCAAAACCGCTACTATTGGTTCTTGATTGGCTCATTAACCCCGATCATGCGGCGGTTATTGTTGCAGAACAAGGAGGTTTTTTTGCACGAGAAGGGATACAGGTCAACATCATCTCTGCGAGTGATCCTGATGACGGACCTAAACTTGTTGCTGCAGGTCATGCTGATTTAGCCATTACTTATCAACCTCAGCTTATTCTGCAGATTATCAAAGGTTTACCCTTAATTCGAATAGCAACACTTATAGATCACCCATTAAATTGCTTACTGGTCAGAAATGATAGTGGAATTCACCATATTGCTGATCTACGAGGTAAACGAATCGGCTACACCTCGCATCTTGATGGCACAATGGCTTTAGAAGCTTTACTGCAGCAGGCTGGATTGACGTTACATGATGTACAAACTATCAATGTCCAATACAATTTAACGCAAGCACTACTGACAAAACGAGTAGATGCCATTATCAATGTAATGCGTAACGTAGAGCCAGTACAGTTGCAATTTACTGGTCAGTCTGTAAAAATATTTCCCGTAGAAACAGCTATGCCATTCTATGACGAATTAGTCATTATCACGAATCGCCACCAGATTAAGGATCCTCGTTTAGTAAAATTCTTGACGGCATTGCGCAAAGCAAACGATTACCTTTTGCAGCATCCGGAAAAAGGCTGGGAATTATTTTCTAAATATAATCCTACTTTAAGCAACGAATTAAACCATAATATTTGGCAAAACACTTTACCTTATCTGGCACGTGCTCCTTGTTCGTTTGATAAGACGCGCTACAAAGCGCTGATGCACTTTCTCAGGGCAAGGCACGTCATCAATGAAATGCTACCTTCCGAACGCTATACGACATAAAACAACCATGCAGTCCAAGCAAAAGTTCGTTACAATGCTTTGCTATGAATAGTGATACTCCGCTATTAGATTCTTTGAATGAGGCACAGCGAAAAGTGGTCTCTGCATCGCAAGGTCATTTGCTTGTGCTTGCAGGTGCAGGCAGCGGAAAAACGCGTGTATTGGTCCATCGTATTGCTTGGCTTATCGATGTCGAGAAGATTTCTCCCGAGGCTATTCTAGCAGTCACTTTTACCAACAAGGCGGCTACAGAGATGCGTCATCGATTGGAAAATTTCTTACACATTCCAACAAAAATGATGTGGGTAGGTACTTTCCACGGTCTTGCACATCGCCTCTTGCGTCAACATTGGGAGGCTGCCGGTTTGCCAAAAACCTTTCAGATCCTGGACAGTGATGACCAATATCGCATACTGAGGCGCATTATTACCAGCCTTAATTTAGACGAAACTCAGTGGGCACCAAAGAAGATTCAATTGTTTATCAATCAACAAAAAGACGAAGCGATTCGGCCACACCAGGTCGCCAACGTCAATGATCCCTATCACAAAACATTGATCCGTATCTATCAGGCCTATGAAGAGGTTTGTGCTCGTAACGGTGTCATCGATTTTGCTGAAATTATTTTAAGGAGCTGTGAGCTTTTTACAAAATACCCACACATCCAAAAATATTATGGGACACTGTTTAAAGAAATCGTGGTTGATGAAATTCAAGATACTAATACAGTCCAGTATTCTTGGTTAAAGTTGCTTGACAGCGGACATAATCATTTTATGGTGGTTGGAGACGATGACCAGTCTATTTATGGTTGGCGCGGTGCAAAAATAGAAAACATTCAGCGTTTTATTTATGACTTTCCAAACAACCAATTAATTCGATTAGAACAAAATTATCGCTCTACTCGCGTTATTTTAGCCGCAGCAAATGCACTGATCGCGAACAACAACGGTCGTTTAGGTAAAAAATTATGGAGTAGCGGAAACCAGGGCGAACTGATATCGGTTTATGGTGCCTTTAACGATCTTGATGAAGCGCGTTTCGTCGTAGATCAAATTGCAAAAGGACTCGTAAAAGGATTGCAAGCAGATGAGATTGCTGTTTTGTACCGCTCTAATGCCCAATCACGTGTGCTGGAAGAAGCATTGATTCGTGCACAAATTCCGTATCGTATCTATGGTGGATTACGTTTTTTTGATCGAGCTGAAATTAAAGATGCCTTAGCCTATCTACGCTTAATTGTAAATCGTCACGATGATCAAGCTTTTGAGCGCGTGGCCAATACTCCAACTCGAGGGATTAGTAATATCACCATACAAACTCTGCACACAGAGGCCAAAAATGGGAGCCTTTCCTTGTGGGAAGCTTCACAACGAGCCTTGGAAAATAATCTTTTATCTGTCCGTGCCCGCAGCGCTGTAGCTGCTTTTTTGCAATTGATTGATCATATGGACGAAGCGACTAAAACATTATCACTTTTCGAACAAACAGAGCAAGTGCTTTACAGTAGTGCTCTGTTTACACACTACAAAAAGGAAAAGGGTGAGCGTGGTCAAGCCCGTCTCGAAAATCTTGAAGAATTACTCAATGCCACACGTCAATTCGTTCCTGAAGTGGATAATGTTTCTGTTTTGTCCGCGTTTTTGGCACACGTCACGCTCGAAGCAGGCGAACATCAACGTGACAGTACAGAAAAATGTGTACAATTGATGACATTACATGCTGCCAAAGGGTTGGAATTTCCATGGGTTTTTTTATGCGGTATGGAAGAAGGTCTATTTCCACATCATTTATCTCATGATGAACCCGGTCGTTTGGAAGAAGAGCGTCGCTTGTGTTACGTTGGCATGACACGTGCTATGAAAAAACTCTATTTAACCTATGCGGAGATTCGTCGTCTGCATGGTATGGAAAGCCATCACAGACCTTCGCGTTTTATTTTTGAAATTCCTAAAGAACTCCTAGATGCTGTGCGATTAAAGACACAGATAGTACGACCTGTTCAGTTAAAGCCAATCCGTACCACTAGCAAGGATCAAAAAAATATCGGAGATACTGGGTTACGTTTAGGACAGCAGGTTACCCACCACACGTTTGGTGATGGTACTATCATCGATGCAGAAGGACAAGGAAACCACACCAGATTACAGATTAAATTTCAGCGATCTGGCACTAAATGGCTAATCGCCAGTTTTACCAAATTATCTACGCGTGGTTAATTCAAATGCAATGAAAAAAACCACCTATTGAAACCAGGCATTTTCTTTTTTAACCTTTACTGAAGGGCACCTCTATAAATTAGAAATTTTGCTTCAAATGCTTTGAAAACGCTATTTCGGCAAAAATTTTGATTTTGCCAATAATATGTACACAGCGCCCGTTCCTCCATCATTTGATCGTGCAGAAGCAAAGGCCAGCACTTCTGAAAATTGCTTTAACCAATGATTGACATAATTTTTCAATTTTGGCTCAGTTTTGCTCGACAGGCCTTTTCCATGGATGATTTTGACACAGCGAACCCCCATTTTTTGATTTGTTAGCAAAAAATTTTCCACTGCTACACGTGCTTGTTCGATAGTCATTCCATGCAAATCTAAGTAAGCAGTTCTCTTTATTTCACCGCGCACTAACTTCCTGATTAATTTATTCTGTGGACCCTGTCGCCTAAAAAATAATGCATCTTCTGTAGCGAGTGTTGGCTCTGCGGGATCAAAGAGGAAAATATCGTGATGCGCTGCTTTTTTCTTCACATATTTCGGTGGCTGATCGGCTAATGGAGACTGTTTCTGAGATTTTTGCACTCCAAGCCTTTTGTGACGTCTAACATCTGACATTGCTTTATGAAAAAAAACAAGATCTTCATCATCGGGTGGAAAATAGTTAGACATTGCAAAGAATGTTATCAAGAGTAGCTCAGGCTACAATATTGCTTTACTCTATAGAGAAACACATGCGCTGCGGCAAGCGTAGCGTAACTTAAATCTTGAACTGTGAAGCAACGTGCCTTTTTTATTTTTGCATTTATCATTTTTGGTTGTTTTGTTATCCAACATTGCTTTTTTGGTGGGGTGCAGCCAAAATTCGGCGCATTTACCCAGACCCGTCTCACCCGTCGTACTATCGAAGGCTCATACCGCCTTTCCAGCTACGCCAAACACTATCGCTTTGCTGATCCCACTGCAAGGACCTTTGGGTAGTATCGGTTGGGCTGTGGAACAAGGATTCTTGGCCTCTGCTCAAGCAAGTGGAGCTCCACCACGCATTATTGTCATTGACACGGCCAAAGAACCTTCCATTCAGGTAGCCTACAACAAAGCGATTAAAAAAAATGCGCAATTTGTGGTAGGACCACTTCTAAAGGCACAGGTACAAACTTTAGTAGGTCTAGAACTCCATACTTCAGTGCTAACTTTAAACTACTTAGCTTCAGATGTTAGTGCACCTCCAGAATTATACCAATTCGGCTTATCCCCCTTGGATGAAGCTAAGCAAGCAGCTCTCAAGGCTTGGCAGAGTGGTTGTCGTTCCGCGCTGATCATGACTACTGACGGCAATTGGGGTGCACAAATAGGCCAAACGTTTGCCGATCAGTGGAACAGTTTAACTGGGACAGTGGTCGATCGCTTGACACTTTCGCACACTACCTCCGCATTGACACGGCAACTTCGGGAATTTATTCAGTTTAAACCACCACATAACAGACGAACTGATTTTGATGTAATTTTTCTAGCTAGCGATCCGCAGACAGGTCGACAAGTTAAGCCTTTGCTAAAATTCTTTTACGCTGGTGACATTCCCGTGTATGCAACCGCTGCAATCTACAGCGGCTTGCCAAATTCTAGCCGTTTAGATTATGACCTCGATGGAGTGATTTTTTGTAGTGCTCCGTGGACTATAGAAAAAAGCATAAGCAATTCTTCTTTATACCAGCAGCTACAGGCGCGCGATGCTGGATTTTTTATGCGTAATCGAAAGTACTACGCCCTTGGTGTTGATGCTTTTCACATCGTTCAACAGCTACCTAATCTTAATCAATTTCATGCACAAGCTTTACCTGGAGCAACGGGTCAACTCACATTAGATGATAAACATCGCATTGTACGTAAGTTGGTTTGTGCACAATTTCGTAAAGGAGCTGTATCATTCCTGGATTAATAGTATCTACTACTTCCCAAAAATTAGGGAAAGAAGCAGAAGATTTTGCCTATCATTATTTAAAACGCCAGGGTCTTTCTCTCATTACTAGAAACTACACGTGCCGTTTTGGCGAAATTGACTTAATTATGCAAGAACAAAACATTTTAGTTTTTGTGGAGGTTCGTTATAGACGAAACTCTGATTTTGGTAATGGCATAGAGACAATTGATTTCACTAAGCAGACTAGGCTTATAAAAACAGCCGAATACTATCTGCAATACTTTCCACAATTCGCTATGTTCTCCTATCGTTTCGATGTCTTCGCTGTTTCACGAACCACAAAGCCAAAACCTTGCTTTCACAGGCTTAATACTTCCCAGCGTTACATTGCTCAAGTAGAATGGGTCAAAAATGCGTTCTCTGGGTAATATATGGATCTTCTTACGCGCATCAAGACTCATTTTGAAGAGAGTATTGAAACTAAACGGCAGGCTTCCTCTCTGTTGGCAGAAACCATTGTTGAAGCAAGCCAGCTGTTTGTGCAGAGTCTCCTGAACGATAACAAAATCCTAGCCTGTGGTAATGGAGGATCAGCGGCAGATTCACAACATTTTGCTTCAGAAATGATAAATCGCTTCGAAACGGAACGTCCTAGTCTTCCCGCTATCGCCTTAACCACAGATACGTCTACAATCACTTCAATTGCAAATGACTATAGTTATAACGACATTTTTTCGAAACAAATTCGAGCATTGGGTCAAGCAGGTGATATCTTACTTTTAATTTCAACCAGCGGTAATTCAGAAAACATTTTGCGTGCCTGTGAAGCCGGACACAGTAGAGAATTGAGAATTATTGCACTAACAGGTAAAGATGGAGGCTCTTTATCTGGTTTGCTCAGTAGTTCTACTGACATCGAGATACGTGTCCCCAGCTCGTCTACCGCACGTATACAGGAAACACATTTGTTGATTATTCACTGCTTATGCGATTTGATTGACAAGCAGCTTTTTGGAAAAAATTATGTTTAAAGACACAGTGGTACGCGCGGCATCAAGCATATTTTGTGCAAATTCAGTCCAATTCTGATCGAATAAGCCATTTGATGGTTCCTGTTAAGAGCTTCCAGGGCGTCTCTATAAAAAAATAAGAGTGAAATAGCAATTTATGAGGCGCCCTTTAAAAAACAATGTTAATGTTCACGACATCACTATAGGACCCCGTGCTGACGTTTTGTTGAGCAGGTATTTCACCATAAATGGTTAAATACTTTGGTATTCCACTTCCTTTACCGAACACTGTATCAACCCCTATAGTATTTCCCCAATTAATTGTACACGTCGGGTTTTGCGATAGTGTATAACAAATAGTTGCAGTTCCTGGTCCGGACATCGTGCGCAGATTTGTATCAGCGGATATTCCATTGCCTTGATCCAAAGTTATGTTATAAGGGGTATTTAATGTACAAAGTATTCGTAGCCTAGAGATACTTTTTGTAGAGATCACTGCATAAGGACTGTAGACACCAAACACTAAGGGAGTTGCCGTAATAGTGCAACCTGATATTACTTCGACAGAAACTGGCACACTGGTTGTCAGTATCGCTGCAAATGCCGGATTTGTGCAAAATCCTAAGCAAAAGAGAAAAACACTCTTCCCTAATAAAGAAAACACAACGCCTCCCTGCTGTACAATGGCAGCCATTGTCAGAGAACTGATTCGTTTCCTTATTTAACAAAAATCTTTAAATTTAAGCCTACTATATCCCTGCTATAATAGCCAGCTCATGTATTTGGATCGTCTGAAATTAATGATCGCATTTTTATTTTTTGTTTTTGCCAGTCATGTATCAGGCATACCGCTCGCTGTGAGTTAAAAAGATTCGCATCTTCACGTACGAGCGGTATAGACAGATCAGAGCACAAATGGTACGCTAAAATGACTATTGATAGCATAGAAATGCCTTTAAGTTATGTTTCAAATTTCATTGCGTTGTTTAGTCTGCGTATAATTTTTTTGCATCATGAATATCAATGCTGACGAACAAAAACAAGAAAAAACCAGTGAGTTTATTTACTTAAAAGACTACGTCCCAACTATTCAAGAAGATGTGCGGTATTACATTTCTGATAATTTTGTAGGCCGCCCTATCGTTGGTTACAAAAAACCGGTTTGTTTGTTAACGAAGGCAGCAGCAAATGCTTTGTTTGGTGTACAAAGCATACTGTATAAAAAAAATTTTGGACTAAGAGTTTTCGATGCTTACAGGCCGCAAATGGCAGTTGAGGATTTTTTTCAATGGAGTCAAGAGCCACAAGATCAAAAAATGAAAAAAGCCTATTATCCGAGAATTAATAAAGCGGATTTGTTTGATCTTCACTACATTGCGCGTCACTCAGGCCATACGCGCGGTAGTACGATCGATGTAACGCTTGTTGATCTTTTGACCGGTGAACCGCTTGATATGGGTACCCCTTTTGATTTTATGGATCCATTATCTCATCCTGCTTGTCGAACGATTACACTAGCGCAATTTAACAACCGCATGTTGTTGCAGACAACAATGATGGAATTTGGTTTTTTACCGATAGAGACAGAGTGGTGGCATTTCACATTAAAGAATGAGCCTTATAAAAGCGTCTACTTCAATTTTTTAGTGGAGTGATTTAAATTGCTTTCATTTCCTACAAGACAAGGCACCCTATAAAATTCTAAAACACAAAAATTTTCTTACTAAAATTATACGGTCAGCCGCGGTGAGTATCGCGCACGCTTTTTTTGATAAAAAAGCTTCTGCAAGTCCGTTCCATCGCTTGCCATGATATTAAAGAGATTCCGCGTGCTTATAAAAAAACAGTAGTGTACAGGCTCTATCAATATTTTTAAGATAAATTATTATTTGCTGAAGAAAAAGAGTAGTCTGCTACCATTGTATCAGAATAGATTTTCTTTAAATATTTCTGGATTATCGTTGAATCTATCGGCCTTTTTTTCAAAAGAAATTTTACTTTCTTTACCCTATATATATTGCATTTTTTTGTGACATTAAATTTTTTTATTCTACGCATATTTTTCCTCATTCTGTAATTCTGTAATTCTGTAATTCTCAAAAATAGACTTGTTCTAGAACAGTCTTTTATAACAATACGCCTGTAAACTTAAAAAAATATTAAGCAAAAAAAAATATTAAAAGCTCGACAGAGGGTTACCCTATCAGTCATGAAAAGCGTTATTACATCAGTTCATTACCTATGAATGCGGAGCGAATAGGTCACGCTATACGGGCGCCACTGGCGCATTGAAAATACTTTACACTGGAAGTTTAGATGTTATCTTTAAAGAAGATGATTCTCGCATACGCAAAGATTACGCTCCTGAGCATGTTAGCTGGCTACGCCACTTTGCTTTAACTTTATTAATTGAAATTCCGTTACTCGATTTTTCAGTACACACATTTCTGGCATTAAGACGAATTCCATTTCTTGTGCTGAAGATTGTATACAGAAGATTGTATACAGTATCTGTCCAGACCTAGCCCAACACTAGACCCAACAACAGTATAAGTGCTTAGGTTCTGTCTCTAAAGTGTAAAAATTTCGACTAGAAATTTGTCACTTCTAGCCTAAACTTTTACACATGCTCTACCGATTCTTTGCTACTAGAGGAGTAGCATAGTGTTGACGCACGCATTCCTAATTTACATTCCTAACTTAGAAACAGGAGTTGACTGTGCAATACACTCTTGTTTTTCGCGATCAAAAAATTGAGCAGAACCTGTTGTGCTCAATTCTTGGTCTAACATAATCCCAGTTTCACTTACATATGCGGCGAGTTCAGCTGGCTTATGTTGTTTAATCCATTGAGTAGGATACACAATGCCATTCGAACTGCAAAAACAGATCGAAGATCTCTCCTTGTATACTGCTTGAATGCAATCAAATTCATTTTTAGTAATTCCTGTTAATGCATTAAAATTTGCCGGATTTTCCTTATGTATTTTACTTACTTCTACTAAATACTGATGGCATTCTAATGCACGCCTAATCAGGGTAGCGCCTATTTGCAAAGCCACTGTTAGTGGCTCCTTATTTTTTAATGCGACTAGCAATGCTGGCATATAAGTTGGCGTCGAAAGTTTAGGATTTAATTGATACTGATGCCATGATTCCAGGTCAGCAACAAATTTCGGATTATTGGCTAATAATTCTTTCAGTGCTGTTTGTAGCTGCTCGGCAGCAGATAAAGTATCTATTCGAAGCATGCATATGAATCTGCCAAGCCAGTGTTGCTCTGATGTTAGTGGGGTTTCATGTATCGGTAATTGACAAAGCTGGAAACGTTTGCTGAAATAATTTTCATGCACTGTTGTAGGAGTTTTTGTTGTTAGTGAGAGTAACGCTGGTAATATGCAATTTAAATAAATTGTTGCAATTTGTTGAGTAAGAATAGTTTTTCCACCATCTTGAGCAGCTGCGCCTGCCACATCACAAATTTGTAAAATAAAATGTTTACCTATTGCTTCGACACCATGACCATGCTCAGCAAGCATATCTTTTAGCCGTGCTAATTCACGTTCTCCAGATTCAGCATGTGCAAAATGCCCATAATGAAATTCTGTATTAATCTTACGCAATTCAGTCAGTGTAATTTCGTTGTTTATACTAGGTAGAATAGCGGATAATTCTGTATAATTACGGCGTAATAATTCTGACATAAAATGGTCTGGATCTTGAGCTGTGATATAAAACAGTTTGCATAAAGCTTCTCGTAATGGCCTGATTTTTCCAAGATCGCTTAATATTAATGCACGTAACAAAATATTTTTGTCAAGATCGGTGGGAAAATATGTTTGTAATAACGTGCATAAATTTTGAAATTGATCTGATAATATGATTAGCTGATTAGAGTACACGGGCGTTTTTTTGAAAAAATCATAATTGTTTTCAACAATAGCTTGCATTGTCATGATACTAAATACGGTTCGTTCTAATTCAATGCTACGAATTTCTGGATTTGCCGTCCGTAGCAAAGATGCTAGAGGTTCATTTGTATGTTTCACTTTTACATCTGGTAGTACCATTGCGGTTGCTTGATACAAGTCGTTCGTCCACGGTGCCGGTGCAGTGATTTGAAAATCGTGCGTAGCATCAACCTCTGTATTGAGGAAAGCTAGTAATTCTGGATAAGATTTAAAAAGACTTTCAAAATAGGTTTGATTAAATTTCATAAGATACCTCATTTTTTTTGTAAAAATAATCTTATTTCAGCTTTTCTGACAAAACCCTATGTAGATTTCCGTAACTGATTTTCAAAATCATAAAGCATAAAGCGTTGAATAATCAATACTCATACAAGCCGTTGCTTGCAAATTATGTTTGATGCGTCAATGCGCTTGAATCGCGTGAGCGATTAACGTGGTTTGCTAGGAAGAGAATTCACGTAATAACGTTTATCCACGCTTTTTTCTCCGCCCTTTATCTGGCGATGCGTTTGCCCTGAAATTTCTAATTTTTAGAGGTGCCCTTCAGGTTTCTTTAAGATTCATGTAATAGCATTACATTTATGGTCAAAATTTTTTTTAAATAAATACAGTAGTAAACAGCAATTATAATGGAGGGATAAAGTATGCCACGAAGTTTTAACTGGCAAAATACACTGCATTACATATCTCAGGTTCAAGTTTTACTTGAAAATTTCAATGCGGTTTTAGTGGACCTCACAGTATACCCAAGTATTGCTTTTGCTCAGTGGAAATTGTTCGAACGTGACAGCGCAGTCAATATAAATGAAATATTGCAATATGTAGCACAAAAGCCCGATGACTGGTATTGCGAGAACGAGCTTGCTACGCCAGTCTATTTGTTAATAGAACAGAGCAAAGCTTTTGGGTTGTGTGTGGATAATGCGATAAACGGTTCCAATGATCAGCGTGTTATTGCTAATTTTTCATTTTTAATCACTAAATACTTAATGCAAGCTTATAACGTGCTCCAATTAAGTAAGCTTCGGTACTGTGGCGAGGGTGTTCCTCAAGGATGACATTCCTGCAGAAAAAGCACTGGATATAGCTCATGCAGTACTTTGCAAGATTATTTTCATGGTGCAGAGCATATATAATAATGACAGTGTAAAGTGCCTATTAACACAGAAACAACGTGAGGCTGGTGCTTTCTATTTAATTAATTTGAACAATGTATTGCAACAATGGAATTACGTTAAAAAAATAGACAAAATGGACGCTTTGAATGTATCAGCAATCAATGTAGTGACGTCTTAAAAATTTTAATAGAGAATTCTTGGGAGTTAGCAAATGGGCAGATACAGGAGAAGCAATGTAAAATATCGGTTAAATATGAGGTTACTAAACAGGATGAAGTTTCTCCCACACTATTTTACGGTGATTGGAAGGCAGAGATTTCTTGGAATGCTAAAAAATCGGTATTGGACCTGTATGATGTTGTTTTCACTGAGCTGCTGCGTGATCCGCTTGTTTCTTGTAATGCGTTGTCGCGTGTAACAGTGCAAAATGAAAGTGGCTTGGTTCAGCACGCTGATTGAATCATCGTAAAACTTATAAAGCTTGCTACAGAATTTAAAAACGTTAATTACAGCTGATGACAGTCCTATTTTAGACGTTAATATCATTGGGTTTATGTTGCGACATTCCGACGTGTTGATGTATAGTGATCGTGGTGTTATTTCTCAACATTTAATTTTTAAGCACTTTAAGGACATTCCGCTGTATTTATCTGCAGTCTACTAGACACTAAAGAAGAGGAACGCCGTTCAAACATCACAATAGATAACCTCTTCTTCGTCAAGAAAATTGACACATTTTTTACAATGAAAAAAGCATTGATTATTGTGGATTTACAAAACGATTTTATGCCAACTGGATCGCTTCCCGTTCCTCATGGTGAGGAAGTTATCCCTCTGGCGAATACACTGCAGACCTATTTTGAGTGTATTGTGGCTACACAAGATTGGCATCCAAAAAATCATGGAAGTTTCGCAGTAAATCATCCTGGTCGATCTGTCGGTGATATTATTGAGTTGGCAGGATTGTCGCAAGTATTATGGCCGACTCATTGCGTACAAGCGACGCAAGGCGCTGAATTTGTCAAAGCTTTTACGCTGATCCCTACAGCCAAAATTTTTCAAAAGGGGTGTAATCCAACTATCGATAGCTACAGTGGCTTTTTTGATAACGGGCACACCCAATCAACGGGTTTGAAAGATTATTTGTTGGCGTGTCAGATCAGTGATGTGTATGTGATGGGATTGGCGCTGGATTATTGCGTCAAATATACTGTGCTGGACGCATGTCAATTAGGCTTTACAACCTTCTTAATAGAGGATGGTTGTCGCGGCGTTAACCTAAAGAAGGATGATAGCGCCACTGCCATGCAGGAGATGCGACTAGCAGGAGCTAATGTAGTCCAAAGTACCGATAAAAAAATTTTAGGCGCGTTCTAGTGGAAACGCCAGCACTTCGTTGATGGAGTCTTTTTTGGCTGCCAATAAAATCAGCCGATCTATGCCCAACGCCACACCGGCGCAGTTTGGTAAGCCATGTTCTAGTGCCGCTAGTAGTCGTTCATCGATAGGTACGGGGGAATGGCCTGTTTTTTTACGCTGACTTAATTCATATACAAATCGTTGTCGTTGTTCTGATGGGGAGCTGAGTTCGTGAAATCCATTAGCCAGTTCTAATCCATTAACATAAACCTCAAAACGTGCAGCCAGTGGCGGACTTCCTGGTTGTATTTTTGCCAAAGCGGCTTGCGAAGCAGGAAAGTTGTAAATAAATATCGGCTGTTTCGGTAATTTTGGCTCAATACAGTGGGTCATGAGTAGATGGAGCCAGTCATCCTTTTCTAGACTAGATAAATTCTCTGTATGAAGTCCACACTGGTCGGCAGTTTGTCTTAGTTGAGCTATAGAGGCACGGTGTGGATCCATTTGAAGAAATTTTTGAAAAATTACAGAATAACTAAGGCGTTCTATTGATTGACAATGCAAGATTATTTTTAATAAATCCTCTACTTCATTCATTAGATCATAATGATCAAAGCCTGGTCTGTACCATTCTACTAGTGTAAACTCCGGATTGTGTGTGCGACCTGATTCACCTTGATTGCGAAATGCTTTACATATTTGATAAATAGCCCCGCTGCCAGCAGCTAGCAATCGTTTCATAGCAAATTCAGGCGAAGTTTGTAGATACAGTGTCTTTTTTTGCTGGAAGTTTGAAAAATAGTAATCAGTGTGAAAACTATGTAGGTGTTTATCAGTGACCGTCGCCTGTGAAAGAATGGGGGTTTCAACTTCTAAGATTTGTCTTTCAGCAAAAAATTGACGAATACAACTTAGGATCTCAGCGCGTAAACACAATAATGCGTGCGATGCACTTGGCCGCCAAGCAGCGTCAAAATCCAGCATCTTAGTTGGCTTCTTTTTCTGCTATTAACATTAAGTGCTTGTATACTCGTTCAGAGATCAAACCTGCATCGAATTTGCGTTGTGTGTCTATGGACATTGGTTGGCCGTATTGTTTAAGCAACTGACGTGTCGTAGCCGTGATATCATCTAACTTGGAATCAAGTAACTGGTCACGCAGTTTTTCGTTAAAGACTAAAAATTCGCGTAAAGGAATCCGTTTACCATCTAGGGTGGGTACTAACCGTTGCCACACTACGACGCGAATAGTTTCAATAACATCGATCATTCGACTGTGCGCTTCGTTGGCGGGAAAGGAATTGACTAGCCGACGTATGGTTTCAGTTACACCATTGCTATGCAGTGTGGTATAGACCGGATGTCCGGTAAGTGCCGCTTCTATCGCGGCACTTATGGTTTCTGGATCACGTGCCTCTCCAACTAAGATAAGTCGTGGTTTACGGCGCAGTGCATTGCGTATCCCAGCAGCAAAAGAAGGCAAATTTCTAGGAATTTCTGATTGACTGACTATTGTGCTAGGCATATCAATAGTGTCATAAACAAACTCAATGGGCGCTTCATAAGTGAGGATTTTTCGATTGCTATCCGTTTGTTCAGCTAGATCGCGAATGATAGCGGCTAATAAAGTACTTTTCCCGGAACCAGTCGATCCCGTTACGTAAACAATACCTTGGCTTGGGGAGAGGGCATTGACAAGTTCGGGTTCTAAGTCAAGTTCCGATAGTTTCGGCGGTGTACTAGGAATAGTTCGAAAGGTGATCTGAATTGCATCATGACCCTCGACTAAACACCCCGTGGCATTGACACGGAAACGATAACGCTCATTGCGATTAGGACGGAATTCATAACTGGTATCAATATCAATTCCGCTTAAAATTTGCGTACTACCATTAGATCCGTATATAAAATTCAATATTTCAGAAACTTCTGTATTAGAAAGTTTACGCCGTGTAATCTTAAGTAAGCGCCCGTACACCTCTGCAAAGATTGGCTCGCCAGTTTGTAACGTAACGTCAGATGCTGATAGCGATTGACAGTGGACTAGCAGTCGTGCCAAGTAAGGGGGCGTAAAGCGTATTGGTTCATTGACCAGTTGGTAAGCAGGTATGGGTATCATGTGTGATAACAGGCTTCCATCGTTTGGGGTTGGTTTGCAATTTTGGTAGCGAAGTAATTCTAAATATTTGATCGTTGATGTGTAAATGAGAACTGTTGCCAGTGACGCCAAGGTTGGTATGTGCGACAAAGGGTTTACTAACCATGCCTTTCACAAGTAACGAACGATATAGCGCCATGCCAGTATAATCCCGTTGCAAGCGAGACAAGCTATCGCCAAAAATGTTGTTAGCCTGGCCAATACCATCTTGCCAGCCCATAACGGCGTATTTTTTCCAAATAATATGTTCTTCTAGTGTTTTTGGTAGAAAGGCTGCGGGTGGTATTTGTGGTGCTTTATAGTTCATCCAAAGATAATCATGCCACTGAGGAGGGGCGGTTGTAAAACGCGCTTGGCTCACGATTTGATAAATGCGATCATCGATGCGCAAAGTTTGTGAATCAGCCAGATTCAGTGAATGATTGCCTTGAACTAACACGGGGGGAACTACGTTGTGATCGAGTAACATTAAATTAAAATTAAAAATGGAATCTAATTCTTTCGCATGCTTACTTAACTCTTTGTTAATTTCCTTAGATCGCCAAGCCAGCCCAGCTTGGGCACCGACACTCATGGCAATATCTTGCAAAGCTTGAGTATGTACTTCAGTCATTTCTTTTTTGCCAACGACGGCTTCGGCATGCAGGTTTTGTAATTGACACAAGCTATCCAGGCTACCTACCGCCTGATAGCTAGGTAACTTTGTGGCACAAGCGGTAATGCAAACGAGGATTAAAAAAAGCGTAACGATGTGAAGCAAAAATTTAGAACTGATTTTTAGCATAGCGAAGTTCAATGGTACGGATGCCTGGATAGACAGTTACACTGCCTTTATTTCCAGCCTGGATATCGGCATTACGTATAATGTAAGCCAGAGGTGTGTTCTGGGCATTAATAGACACAAGTACAGGAATAGCGGGTTGGCGACCGATAACTTCTAACCGATAATTCACCAGTGTGGCAATACGTCTCAGTAACGGTTCTATAGGACCTGCCCAGTCGACAGAAGCGACAACTCTTCCCAAACCAGATGCCGTTGGATAGGGTAACAACTTCCCAGGAGGGCTAACTGTTTTTTCCAGAATTTTAAGCTCATTCAGCGATTGGCTGACAGAGCGAGCTGCCTCCGATAGCATAACACCTATATCGTTGGATGGAGTATTGATCGTAGTGGCAATGCAAGTGGTAGGAGTGGAATGTCGCATGGAGGAGCAAGCCGATAGCAAACCAACGGCTAGTACCACCGTTATTTTTTCTATATATCTTTTTTTGGACAAAAATTTGCGCACAACCAGGCGATTGAAGCAAGAAGAATACTAAAAGTCAATGGATGATTTTGAAGTCAATGGGTGATTTTGGCTAAGCCATAGTTGACTCGGCCGGATTTTTTACTATGGCTTATTTTCCAATTCTTCGGTAAGGTTAGTGCAGACACAGGGGACTCCGTTTCCATGTAGATGATGGTTTCAGGGAGGAGTAAATTTTCTTGCAGCAGCCAGGTGCAGGCCAATTCTATGAGGTTTTTGAAAAAAGGTGGATCCAGAAATATAAGATTGAAAGCAGGCGGGGGGGTTGCTTCAAATAAACGGGACGCCCTGAATGGATAAGTGGCATGGTAAACTTTGGCTTTTGGGACGGCGGCTAACTGTTCTATCTGGGCCTTGAGGTAGTGGGTGAGTATGGGGGATTGCTCGATAAAAGTGGCGGATTTAGCGCCACGGGACAGAGCTTCGAAACCCAGCGCACCACTACCAGCAAATAAATCTAAGCAATCTGCACCAATTAAAATAGGATTTAGCCAGTTAAATAAGGTTTCGCGAATGCGGTTTGGTGTGGGGCGAAGACCCGGTATCGTGGGAAAGGAAAGTTTCCGACCGCGCCATTGACCCCCGATAATTTTTACTTGTCCTTTTTTCATCGAAGAGGTTATACCACATTTGTTATATTCTTGGTCTACGGTCTACTTGCGAATAGTGAATAACTGCAAATGTTGAATTTTTTAAAGCGAAAAGCCCCTTGTGCAGGGGAAATAGAAACTAAAAAACCAGCTTTTTTCATCCGACTTAGGGAAGGGTTGCAAAAAACCCGCCATCGGTTGATAGAAGGTCTTGCTGATTTAACGTTGGGGAAGAAAGCAGTTAGTGCTGTTCTCATCGAAGAAATCGAAGATCTGCTCTTGGGTTCAGATGTAGGTGCGGCGGTAACCGAGGAAATTATTGATGACTTAAACCGTAAACTGGATCGCAAGCAGTTAGCAGATGGTAATGCAGTGTGGGAAATATTGCGAAAGCATTTGATTGCGTTGTTGCAAGCGTGTGAAAAACCATTACTGATAGATGCAGTGTATAAACCCTACGTCATTTTGGTTGTTGGTGTAAATGGTGTTGGAAAAACCACAAGTATCGGAAAATTGGCACATCATTTCAAAAAGCAAGGAAAGCGAGTTATGCTGGCAGCCGGGGATACCTTCCGCGCAGCTGCTACCGAACAGCTAGCAATATGGGCCGAACGTAATCAGCTAGCTTTCGTCGCACAACACCAGGGGGCTGATAGTGCGTCTGTGATTTATGATGCGTTTCAAGCTGCTAAAGCGCGGAGTACGGACATTTTAATTGCTGATACAGCAGGTCGTTTACATACAAAAGATAACTTGATGCAGGAGTTACATAAGATAAAGAAGGTGTTGGCAAAGTTGGATGCAGCAGCGCCACATGAAACGCTATTAGTCCTCGATGCAAGTATAGGGCAAAATTCTCTAGTTCAAGCGGAAGTATTTCATAAAGTTATTCAGCTCACTGGAGTTGCACTTACTAAGCTTGATGGTTCTGCGAAAGGGGGTATGCTTTTTTCAGTTGCGAAGAAACTTGCTTTACCTATTCGTTTCATTGGCTTTGGCGAAAATATTGAAGATTTACAGGTATTTTCATCTGAAAACTTTGTTGATGCGTTATTTGATGGTGTTGAAAAGAGATAAAAAATGCTAGAAAATGGTAAAATATTTAGAAAGTACATGTGTTTACTCTGTGGGTACGTGTACGAAGAGGAAAAGGGCTGGCCAGAGGACGGTATTCCTCCGGGCACCGCTTGGGAGGATGTATCTCCCACCTGGCGTTGTCCTGAATGTGGCGCAATGAAGGAAGATTTTGAAATGGTGGTGATCTAAACAATCTAGTTTTGGATCGGTCGACGCTGTTTTTCAAAGGATTCACTTAATCTGGCTTGATTTCTACAAGTAAAGTGATGACAACTAGCACCAAGGTGGGGAATTCATTGAAAAACCGGTAAAACAAGGCAGAGTGTTGGTTTTTTTCTTGTTTGAAGTCGCTGTGTAATTTTCCACAGTAAAGATGAAAAGTAATGAGTAATAGCACGCAGAGTAGCTTTGCTTGCATCCAGCGCGCGTGTAAATAGTAGGTAGGCGAATGACTGAGAAGTAGAATCCCTAAGGCGATTGTTATAAAGGCAGCAGGAGCCATGATAAAGTAATATAGTCTATGCTCCATCATGTTGAATCGTTCAAGACTGATCCTGTCCAGCGCTTGCGCGTGATAGACGAACAAGCGAGGAAGGTAGAACAGACCAGCGAACCAGGCTACCATGGCAATGATGTGGAAGGCTTTAATCCAAACCATTATGGCTATTGACTCTGGTAGCGTATAAAAATCAAAAATCTATCGTGAATTATGAACTAATTATCCCTGCTGTCCAAGATTATTTGCTGCAATTACAAGCAGATATTTGTTTGGCCTTAGAAAAGGAAGATAGTCAGGAAGAATTTATACAGGATGATTGGCTGCACGCTAAAAGCGGAGGCGGAAAAACTTGCGTTCTAGCAGAAGGTCAGTTAATAGAACGGGCGGCGGTGAATTTTTCACATATTGTCGGCGAAAAATTACCTCCCAGTGCCACTGTACGGTATCCTCAATGTAAAACTGCCGTGCCATTTCAAGCCATGGGTCTGTCTTTGGTGGTGCATCCACGCAATCCCTATGTGCCAATCGTTCATATGAACCTACGCCTTATTGTACTTAAACAAGCCGATGACAAGGGGCCAATATGGTGGTTTGGTGGAGGGTTTGATCTCACACCTTGCTACGCCTTTGAGGAAGATTGTCAACATTGGCATCGTACAGCGAAACAAGCTTGCGATCCATTCGGCCAGGATGTTTACCTACAATATAAAAAAAATTGCGATTCCTATTTTTATCTCAAGCATCGAAAAGAGTCGCGTGGTATAGGCGGTATTTTTTTCGATGACGTTAACCAGTGGGATTTTAAGACCTGCTTCGCTTTCATACAAAGCGTCGGCGATCACTTTTTACCAGCCTATATCCCCATTCTACGACGACACAAAGCTAAACTTTATGGAGAACAAGAGCGGCAGTTTCAAGCCTATCGTCGCGGTCGCTATGTGGAATTTAATTTGATTTATGACAGAGGAACTTTATTTGGTTTGCAAAGTGATGGCCGTATTGAATCTATTTTGACCTCTATGCCACCACAGGCAAGCTGGCAATATAATTGGCAAGCAGCACCTGGTTCTCGTGAGTTAGAATTAACGGAAAAATTTTTAACGCCACAAGAATGGATTTGATCATTGACATGGCGCCACGAGAGGTTATTTTTATTCCAGTGAAGCATGAGAATAATCGTTGCGTGAAAGGGTATGTGCGACGCAGGCAAAGACTACCTTGCCAAGGGGTCTAATTTTTTCTTCTTTGCTGAGGCATGCCGCGCGCGCATTTCCACATCAATATATTTATCTGTAATGGCACTGGAACTATGGCCGGCATCGTCACGAACATGTTCACGCGGTCTATGTTTCACATCTTCAGAAATACCAGTATGTCGTAACCAGTGCACCGTTGCTGCTCTTAATTCCGTTGCATCCTCCTGTAACCCATCCTTTACCATTCGATCAAAAGCCGTGTCAAAACATATCTGGACAATGCTACGAATTTGGCGTGTACTGGTGATTGGCCCACTACCCGTTGATTTTTTGATCAGCACAGTGCTTTCGCCACGACTAGGCAATGGGCTGAGGTCTAAATGGATCCGATAGCGTTTCAATGCATTTAACATATCATCACTGACACTGATCAAGCGTTCCTTATTACCTTTGCCTACGGTCATAAACCACCAATTACCATCAATATCCTTTTGAAAATGACCCATTTGTGGTTGCCAGCGCGACGAAGTGACTAATTCCGAAATGCGTAGATACATACCATACAAGGCCCGTATGATGAACAAGCTTCTTTCATGAATGTTTGGAAATTGTTTTGCGAGCATTTCTGTCGTTTCTACAACATAAGACCACTGTAATTCACTCAATCGGCGGATAATCATCTTCGTGTTTTGCTGTCGAATAAATTTGCTTTTTTGGCGAATCTGGGTAACAGGGTTAAAGTCGATATAGCTTTCTTGAATGAGATAATTATAAAAGCTCCCGCAAATAGCAAAAATAGCTTGTAATGTCTTCTGTGATAAACTGTATTTTTTTATTTCAGGTAACGTGCCTTCACGACTAGCTATCTTTTTTACTGTGGCGACAAAGGGTCGCCAATCTGGATGTGGTTTTTTTAGATCGAGATGCGTTACATATCGAGCGACTGTTTTCGTAGCAATCCAGTGTTTCGGCGGCTTTTGACAAAATAGGATAAACGCTTCAAAATCCTCACGTCGGATTTCTTTGATGGACTTTTTGGCGATGAACCAGCTCCATTGCAATAAGCGTTCGATTTCGCGGCGGTAGGCAGTGAATGTTGCATCGCTACCCCGATAGCTGTAGAGAAATTGCAATGCTTGCCTAAAGTCCCCTTCAGCAAAAGGAAATTGTGTTATTTGTGTGTTCAAATGTTGAACAGATGATTTGGGATCAGAGAATGCCAGGCTGTCGAAAATAGGAGTGGGGGATATTAATCGCACGGCTTTTTTCAAAAAATAAGGAATTTTAAAAGTTTAACAAAATTTTGTAACCAAAAATAGGAATAGATTTAAGTTTTCTTTAATGATTTTTGAAAAAAACTAAATATAATACACGCGTCTTAGGCTACTTACTCAAGTGGACGAGACGATGGTTAAGAGGCCTTATGTAAGTAAGTTTCTCGTATCCATCGTTGGCGTATTTGATGGAGGTCAGCAGAGTGTGGTACAACCGTGTTCATAGCTTTGAGTTCTGGCGTTTGCTTGCTTTGCTCTTCAAGCGCGGGTTTAGTGCTCTAAAATTTGTTATTTTTCTCCCATTTTTTTGTATTCCCCTTGTTTATGTTTCCCATGGTGTCAGGGCTGCGCTGCGCATATACATTTACATTTTTAAAACACGCAACAAAAATATTGGAGAAACCAGGAAGTTTCTGTTTTCAGTAGTGAAGGTGGTAATTTCCGTTATTGCCATTGGCTTCTGCTGTGCTGCACTATCTATTCCCGGCGGAGTGTTGGCTGTCTTTTTGATCTACGGTCTTGTGAAATTAGGAGATAGCTGCGTCGTTTTCCTTTTTAGTTGCTTTACTCATGCTAGGGCCGATATGCGTCGGCCAGAAGATAAATGGAGACGTGATCAATATTTTGACAACCTGGTAAAACATAGTGTGCTGGTAATAATTGGTTGCTGTATGACAGGAGCTACTTGTTTTTTACAGGGACCGTTAGGAGCGATAGGTGTCTTGTCAAGCCTCGCTGGCTGGCTATCCATAGTTATTGCATTGGTAGTGATCGTTGCATCGATTGCTTATCTTCTCAATCTTGTTTATCAGCGGCACAAAGTAGGTAATAAGGATGCTACTGTAAAAGCAGAATATGACGCTGCAATCAAACGATTTGGAAAATGTTGTGCATTTGGGCTGTTATCTTTGGTTTTGTTCTGCACAGTAATAGTCGTCAGTACTGCGTTTCCTGGTATTGCCCCGGTGCTATGGGGTGCTTTGATAATAGTCTATCTTTTAGTCGATGCAACAAAATCGGTTTATGATCACTTTGATAACAAAAAAGTAGCCGATCCAACGCCAATCGGTCTCACGCCAAAGAATAATGCGTGGGTTGAGACCAAGACGCATGATTATTATTGGCGTAAATCTCGGGCCAATTATTTAAATCCTAACAAGCCTGAAGAGAATGTAATTTATCTTTTGAAGGAAGGCAGTGTTAAGTGGCTGAAATTAGAAGCAAAGGCTAAATCTGTCACCTGCTGGGAAAATAAAAAGGCATGCGACAAGCAGGAGGAGATAGTTTGGAGTATTGCTCAAGTTTTATATAGATATAGAGGTAGTGATAATCATAAGCTGGCAGGCTTCATTCTCGATGCAGTAGAGAGCTTACAAGAAGATGAGCAGACATTACCGCATGATTCTAAAGAAAGAGGTCGTTCTGCAATTTTTGTAACCTATTATGATGAATTATTATGTAGCATGGCTTCTTCTGCTGACAATGAAACTCAGAGCAGAGGGAGCCAGGATAATTTTTTTATAAAAGTGAGTCAGGTTATTCAACACGGACAATTCGATAGTAGACCTGGAAGAGCTGAATCTAGCCAAGCATTTTTTAAAAAGCACTCAGACACCGATGATCTTGCTGATGCTTGTAGTTATGCCGTCAAACTTTTTGAGGCACAGCCGCCTACGCATGCCTCGTCATATCATTGCTGAGCGGGCTTTCAGCACTTTTGCTGAGGTATCGTTCGGTTAAATTAACAAAATAAGTGTGTAAGGTATTGTCTGCGCTTAATTCTGGGTGAAAGGTGGCAGCAATGGCATGTCCTTCTTGCACTGCCACAGGCTGATTGCGGATTGTGGCGAGTATACGGACACTTTTTTTATTGATTTCTGTGATTTTTGGAGCCCGAATGAAGACCATCTCTATTTCGCGCTGTGTTAGCAAGCAAGTACCCGTCGTTACTTGGCTGGATAATTGTCTGCCATAGGCGTTTCTTTCTATACTTATGCCTATACAATGCAGTGTCATCTGTTCAGGAGATGACACTTTTGCTGCTAGCAAAATGGCGCCAGCACATGTTCCCAGGATGGGCTTTTTATAACATACCAATACACTCCACAAACCGTTTTCCTGCAATAGCTTGATTAGCACAGAACTTTCACCACCTGGAAGAATCAAGGCATCTGCATCAGCCAATTCTTTAGGATTTCGCACTAAAAAATGATCAACATTAAGCTGTTGCAGGACGGTAGCATGGACGGAGTAATCACCTTGTAATGCTAATATACCGATTTTCATTTTTTTCAAGACACGCTTAAACAGTATCGGCTTCTTTTAAGATGGCCTGAAAGCCGGCCATCGCTTCCCGTAAATCCATAGAAATGCTTAGTAAGATAGTGGGATCGTTGAAGTGCGTAGTTGCCATGACGATCGCTTTCGCACGTTTTTCAGGATCGGTAGATTTAAAAATTCCCGAACCCACAAACACGCTTTCTGCACCGAGTTGGCGTAACAATGCCGCGTCGGCTGGTGTTGCCACGCCACCAGCAGAGAAATGTGGGACTGGTAAGTGGCCATGCTTAGCAACCCACTGCACTAGCTCTAAGGGTGCATTGAGAGTTTTTGCTGAGGAAAAAAGCTCCTCACTTTTCAAACTAGCAAGTTGTTTGATTTCACGGATAATGGCTCGCATATGCCTAACCGCTTCTAGAATATTACCAGAACCAGCTTCACCTTTAGTTCGTATCATGGAGGCGCCTTCCGCGATGCGTCGCAAGGCTTCGCCAAGATCTCGACAACCACAGACAAAGGGAACACGAAAAGCTTGTTTATCGATATGGTTTTCATCATCAGCAATCGTCAACACTTCACTTTCATCGATAAAATCAACGTTAAGTGCTTGTAGAATCTGCGCTTCTACAAAGTGGCCAACACGTACCTTGGCCATGACTGGAACAGAAACAGCTTTCATGATCTCTTGAATAATTTGTGGTGAAGCCATGCGTGCTATACCACCCATTCTACGAATATCCGCAGGAACGTGTTCCAGAACCATGACGGCACAGGCACCTGCTGCTTCAGCAATGCGAGCTTGCTCGACGGTGGTTACGTCCATAATGACACCACCTTTGAGCATTTCGGCAAGCCTGATTTTTATCCGATTTTCAGGTGTGTTAAAAGGCTTCATGGAAATTTTTTTAAAAAAATAGCGCTCTCTTAACGATCGATCCTACAATAGTTTGTTGTTAAATGAAAACAAAAATTTTCCAATTCTATTCCAATGCTAGGATAGTCATAGTCTCAGGGCCGCTTTTTTCTTTACCTATTGTCGTTGAAGGTCGTGCGCAGAGGCTTGGTGTTACTTTTTTGAAAATGTCCACTGTGTGAACCGTGCCTCGTGCTATTTTTTTGATGGGTATTGTTATTGTGTAAATTGATTTGTCTTGAGGTATTATACGTCCGTGCTACTAAAATCTGCTGTTGTCTCGAGCTATGGTTATCATGGGCTTTGGAGAGAGCCATAGAAGTGTTTGGTACTGCGTGGTAATTAAATTCTGGAATGATGCATTTTTGCAAAATTTGCTTGAACTGTCGTTCCATAGAGCGCATCTGGCGCCCGTCGCTGGGAGTGATCAGCGTGAAGGCGGCACCTAATTTGGTAGCCCTGCCGGTACGGCCAATGCGGTGTGTGTAGGCCTCCGTGGTACCAGGCATATCGAAATTAATTACGTGAGAAACATGGGTAATATCAATGCCGCGTGCTGCAATATCGGTGGCAACTAAGATTTTTAATTTTTTATTACGAAATCGCTCGAGTGCCATCTGGCGCTTGCCCTGTGATAGGTTACCCTGAAAGGAAGTTGCGCTATGACCGATTGCTTCGAGATGCTCGGCAAGTTGCTTGGCGCGACGCTTGGTACGTGTAAAAATCAATACAGATTCCATTGCATTGATCTGCAATAGTTTTATCAATAGCTCCGTTTTGAGCGCTTCTGTCACTGGATAGAATTTTTGTTCAACGGTACTTACTGGATCAAGCTGCCCAATTTGTATTGGAATAGGGTTATGTAGAAGCTCGTTCACTAGTCCTTGCACAGCTTTTGGCATGGTTGCTGAAAAAAACAGTCTTTGTTGTTTTTTAGGTAAAAACTGTAGAATTTTACGTAGTGTTGGAAAAAAACCAAAATCAAACATTTGGTCGGCTTCATCCAACACCAACACTTTCAGATCAGCAAAGTCGATATTGCCTCGATGAATATGATCGAGCAAGCGACCCGGACATGCAACGATGACATCGATGCCGCGACGTAAGCTTTGGCATTGTTTTAGTAGACTAACGCCGCCATATAGGGTTGTACTTCGTAATTCAGTTTCACGACCTAGCTGTCGAATCGTTTCCTGTATTTGCTCAGCTAACTCACGTGTTGGTACAATGATGAGTGCACGTAGCCGACCTCTTGGGCCCGCTAATAATTGGTGAAGTACAGGGAGGATAAAGGCAGCCGTTTTTCCGGTCCCTGTTTGTGCTAAACCAACAATATCATGACCTTGTAAAATAAGTGGAATGGCTTGGTCTTGGATGGGAGTTGGAGCTTTGTATCCTAAAGCCTGTATGCCTAAAAAAACACGACGGTCTAACCCAAATTTTTCAAAATTCACTAAAAGTTTCCTGGCTTAATAATGAGCCAAGTAACAGCTTTAGCTCGGGAGTAGCCATTTTAACAGGCTCCTTGGACAAAAGATAGACAATGTATGAAGCTACCCAAAATTGCACTGCTGATAATAAAGAAAGGTATTGTATCATCGAGGTGGTTGGTTAAAAAAATTTTAAAAATGTCTAAAAATGTCTATAAAAACGCAGATTGCTGCTGGCATCTTAGCACGGAAAAATTGAAAAACGCTTTGACGAAGCGAATCTGGCTGATTAGACTACCCCACTTATGGCTGGAAAAGAATTTACGCTTGTGTTGGTTGAAAGTCAGCAGATTGCTCCTGCTGTGAAGCACCTTACCTTTTGTCGTGAAGATAGAGAAGCCGTCTGTTTTATTCCAGGCCAGTTTATTACTTTGTACATTCCTACCGCGGAGAAGGTCTTACGGCGCAGCTATAGCATTGCTAATCGCAGCCATGAAGCAAGTGATAGGATAGAGTTTGCGGCTTCATACGTACCAGATGGCACGGCAAGTGACCTTTTATTTACGATGCAAGTGGGTGATACAGTGGTTGCTGCCGGACCTTTTGGTCGTTTGATATTGAAAGATGAACAGCCCATGCGTTATATCCTGGTGGCGACAGGTACAGGTGTTACGCCGTATCGAACCATGTTATCTGAGCTTGCAAAACGATTTGAACAACGTCCTTGTTTTGAAGTGATCCTATTGTTTGGTGTACGCCAACCGCAGGATCTGCTGTACCGAGATGAATTTACGGAATTTGCTAAAAAAAATCCTTGGTTCACGTTTCGTGCTTATTACAGTCGATTCCATTTAGAAACACCATTACTACTTTACGAATATATGGGGTATGTGTTAGCGGCCTTCAGTGATATTGATCCTAATCCTCAGCATGACATTGTTTATCTGTGCGGTAATCCAAACATGGTAGACGAAGTTTTTTCACTCCTCGTTAATAGTCACGGCTTCCCTTCAGACATTATTCGACGTGAAAAATATATTTCGTCAAATTGAAATCGTAGTTTCCTAAACTATCAACGCTGTATGGTAATGCGTCAATGGAAGCGCCTGTCAGGGGGCGCGGCCTCCCTTAATTTTCAAGCTGATCCAACACGGACACCATAGTTAATGCGACATCGACGGCTTCAGTACCTTTGCTGATGCGAGCAAGGGCTTGTTCCTCATTATCAGTAGTTAGTACACCAAATATGACAGGAATGCTTTCTTCTAGTGCTACTTTTTGACAGGCATAACTGACTTGCTGGCAGACATAATCATAGTGATCGGTGTCTCCACGAATGACAGCACCTAAACAAATAATTGCAAGGTAATTCGCTTC